>Ga0181529_10002905_pt1 | contig 20045 bp, 17 predicted proteins | sample PEATcosm2014_Bin_36_FD_119763 | JGI IMG/M metagenome (GOLD analysis project Ga0181529, IMG submission 119763) | Peatland microbial communities from MTU Mesocosm Facility, Houghton, MI, USA - PEATcosm2014_Bin10_30_metaG | ecosystem: Environmental > Terrestrial > Soil > Wetlands > Peat | place... | reverse complement strand
GGAAGAATGCGGCAGAGAGAGCTATTGATGGTGCGCACGATCTCCACCGGCAGATTCAGCGGGCCGGCGTATTCGGCGGCCAGCGCCTTCAGCGAGGCCGTCCAGAGAGAGGCCGCCAGATCGTGCCCGCTGGCGTCCGCCACCAGATAGTCCACAACGCCCTGGCCCGCGGGAATCACATCGTAGAAGTCACCGCCGGCGGCCAGCACCTGACGGATGGAAACCTGAAAGCGCGCATCGGGAAAGCCCTCCGGACGGGGCATCAGAGTCTGCTGCGCGCTGGCCAGATTTTCTACTCGCTCGGCCTGAAGTTCGGCCAGCCGTTCATAAGCCTGCTTGAGCCGCAGATGGGTTCGCACCCGGGCAATGACCTCCGCCCCGACGATCGGCTTGGTAATGTAATCCACTCCGCCAATCTCAAATCCCTGAACCTTCGTCGAGGTATCTTCATTGGCGGAGATGAAGAGAATCGGAATTGTGAAGGCTGAGGCTTCTTTCTTCAGGTCGCGGCAGACATCGAAGCCGGAGCCATCCGGCAAGTTGACGTCCAGCAGGATCAGGTCGGGCCGCTGTTCGCGGATTCCCTTCAAAGCTCCCGCAACGTCTCCAGCGCTGGCCGTCCGGAATCCGGCTCTCTTCAGGAAGCCATCGATCGTCTGGACGATGCTGGAATCGTCATCAACGACAAAGACCAGCGGAGATAGATTCCGTCCTCGCATCAAGGGTCTCCAACCTTCCCGGAGTTCAACCTTCTTTCATTCAAGCCAGCCCTTTCAGGCCATCCGTAGAACAGAAAGGATCTCTGCTCTTGTTATCGGCGGCATTGCGACTTTCATCGGAGCCTTGTCAGAATCTTCACTCATGGCCAATTCAAAGAGCAGGGAAACTTGAAGCGCGGGAGAGTATTACTCGGCTGGAACGGCGAGCCTCAGTGGTCCAAGCGCCTTGATCGTGCTGACCATCTCGGTGATGACGCGGACGAACTTATCGCCTTCGCCGGCGGAGACGTAATCGAAGTTGCACCGTTCCTTTTCGATGCCGAACTGCTCCAGCAGCCGCAGCAGGATGCGATGGCGCTGGACGGCCCGGTAATTGCCCTCCTTGTAATGGCAGTCGCCGGGATGGCATGCGAGAATCATCACGCCGTCGGCTCCGCGGTGAAAGGCTTCAAGAACGAACTGCGGATCGACACGGCCGCTGCACATCACGCGGATGACGCTCACATTGGGCGGGTAGGGCGTCTGCGAGGCGCCTGCCTTGTCGGCTCCGGCATAAGAACACCAGTTACACAGAAAGCCGACGATCTTCGGTTCAAAGGATTCGGTATGGATCTGGACGAGCGTTGTCATTGCAGGATGGCCTCGATTTCCGCAAGAATTTGATCGTTGGTGAAGTGGTTGCCCTGAATCGCTCCCGCCGGACAGGCCGCAACGCAGGTGCCGCAACCGTGGCAGAGCAGAGCATTGACGCGCGAGGTTTCGCTCTCCGGAATGAAGCTGATGGCCTTGTAGGGGCAGACGTTGCCGCAGATGCGGCAGCCGGAGCAGCGCTCTTCATCAACCTCTGCGGAGATCGGCTCGATGACCAGCTTCTTTCCCGCGGCCAGCCCCGACAAGACATAGCCGGCGGCGGCCATCGCCCGGCCGGTGGCTTGGCCAATGTCCATAGGCGCCTGGCAGGTGCCTGCCAGATAGACACCCTTCACCTTGCTCTGCGCGTTGTGCAGCCTGCCGTTCAAATCGTCGAAGAATCCCGCCGGTCCACGGCTCAGATCCATCATCTCGCCCAGCTTGGCCGCATCGTCGCTGCCCACCATCGCCGGACAGAGCACAACCATCTCGGTGGTGAATGATTCTTCCTGGCCGTTCGCGCCTCGATAGGCAATCTTCTGACCGTCAGGCGCTGCAGTGATCTTGATCTCCGTAATATCCTTGTAGCGAATGAAGCTGGCGTGGGGATTCTTTTGGGCGTGCTCCAGCATGGTGAAGTCGCTCTTGCCGGCGACGACCATCTCCTTGTACAAGTGGTAGACCTTCGTTCCCGGCAGTTTGTGCTCCAGGATGCGATTGAACTTGAAGGCGTATTCGCAGCAGATGCCGGAGCAGTGGGGCTGATGCTTGGCATCCAGGCTGCCGACGCAGTGAATGATAGCGACACTGCCGGGCGCGCTGCCCGCTGCGGTCTTGATCTCGCCGCCTGTGGGTCCGTTGGAGGAGGCTAGCCGCTCGAACTCCAGGCTGGTGAAGACACCGGGAACTTCGCCGTAGCCCAGTCCGGTCAGCTTGCTACAGTCATAGAGCTTGCTGCCGATAGCCAGAATGATCGCTCCGATCTTGCGCTCGACGATCCGTTCCTTGTCGTCCAGCAAAACCGTCTCCGGCATCGGGCATGCATCCAGGCAGAGCTGGCAGTCGCCGCCGCTCGTGCGTATGCAGGCCTGCGGATCGATGTAAGGAAAGTTGGGCAAGGCGCCGAGGAAGGGCATGGCAATCGCCTTCTTCTCATCCATGCCGCAATTGAATGGATTGCTGGCCGAGGCCGGACAAACTTCAACGCACATACCGCAGCCGATGCAGGTGTGGCCGACATAGCGCGGCGCCTGCCGGATAGTGGCATTGAAGTTTCCGTAGTAGCCGGTGACTGCGGTGACCTCGGAGAGCAGCAGCAGTTCAATGTTGTGCGCGTAATCGCCGTGCAGAACCTGCTCCTCAAAGGGTTCCAGCAGGCAGGGGCCGCATTCCATGGTGGGAAAGAGTTCCTCGAAGAAGACGGGCATACCGCCAATCGCCGGGGACTTTTCCACCAGCACCACCTTGCGCCCGCCCTCGGCCAAAAACAACGCGGCTTGCAGACCGGCCGGACCGGCGCCGACGACCAGCACATCGCCGTTGGCCTCCAGTTCCTTCTTCTCCAGCGGCAGTTGCAGGCAGACGCGCGCCATCGCGCTGCGAATAGCGACCGTGGCCTTCTGCGTGGCCTCCGCCGGGTCGGGCGTCACCCACGCAACCTGCTCGCGGATGTTGACGAACTGCATGAAGTAGGGATTGATTCCCGCTTCGGCAAGAATCTGCATGAAGGTGTTCTCGTACTCACGCGGCGAGCAGGCGGCAATCACAACACGGTCGGGCCGGTGGGTGAGCAGATCGTCTTTGAAGAAGGATTTGCCCTCCGCGGAGCAGATGAATTCGACCTTGGAGGCGTAGGATTCGGGAAACTGCGCCGTCAACTCGGCGATCACCTTATCGGAGTCGACCGTCGCGGTAATGTTGGTTCCGCAGGTGCAAAAATACAGTCCGACTTTCATTCGATCCATCTCCTATGACAAGCGCTGATTTGGAAATAACGCGCGCATGATCTCAGAGGCCACAACCGGCATGGCCGCCTCAACCTCCGGCGTCAGTCCCTCGCAAAAGGTAGAAACATCGCCCGCTTCCACGGCCCAGAAGCGCACTTCATCCGGCAGCTTGACGCCGGCAAGGCGGCCCAACTCCATTGCGGCAGAGAGACTTCCGTTGTGCGTCGTCGAGCTGTTGCGCGTGGCGGCAACCGCGTCGATGCCCAGCCGGTAGATCGTTCCCGGCCTTCCTCCGGAGACAATCGCATCGACGACATAGGCGCGGTCGTATCCGGCCATCGCTTCCATCAATTCAAGGCCGCCGTTATAGACCTCAGTGACCGCAACCCCGCTCCGGCCCGCGACCTGCCGCCGTACCCGCTGCGCGGCAATCAGACCCAGGGCGTCGTCGGAGATCACCGGGTTACCAACGCCAATGACAATCGCAGCCGCCATGATTTAACCATCCCGCCTGAAGGAACGCACGATCTCGCCTTCACTGCTTCTCAGGTTGACGATCAGAGGCATCGATCCCGGCAGCGCGTGAGTCGCGCAGGAGAGGCAGGGATCGTAGAGCCGGAAGGCCATCTCGACCCGGTTCAGCAGCCCTTCCTCGACGACTTTTCCGGCATGGATCAGCTTCTCGGCAGCCCGCTTGATCGATAGCGCCATCGCGGCATGATTATTTGTAGTCCCGACCACCAGGTTTACTTTGGTCAGAATGCCTTGCGCATCCGATTCGTAGTGATGAATCAATGTGCCGCGCGGCGCCTCCACCGATCCGACGCCCACTCCCGCGATGCCCGTGGGAATCCGGCGCACATCCTGCGAGGTAATCTCCGCATCGCGCACCAGCTCCAGCATATGTTCGGCCGCGTACAGCACCTCGATCAGCCGCGCCCAATGCGTCGCCAGCCGGTGATGGACGGGCTGATAGCGGCCCTTGATCTTCTTGCGGCCGAATGCCGCGTAGAATTTTTCGTACTCGGCCTGTGCCAATGGCGTCGCCAGCCCATCGGAGACATTCAGGCGCGCCAGCGGCGTAGCGCAGTAGACTCCGCTCTCGATGCCGTCGGTGAATCCCTTCCATCCCACCTTCTTGAGATAGGGAAACTTCAGATAGCTCCAGGGCTCAACCCGTTCACTGATGTGCTCGAAGTACTCTGTCGCGGGAAAGTGAAGCACTTCCTTGCCATTGGGATCGACAACGCGAATCTTGCCGTCGTAAAGATTGGAATGGTTGTTTGCGTCCACGGTGCCCATGTAATAGGTCTCATGGCAGTAGACATCGGACTGAATCAGATCGGCGTAGGCGGTATTTTTCAGCACCACGGAATCGAATATCTGCAAGGAGAATTTGGCGAACTCCAGGTTTTCAACGGCGATCTTTTCAATCTCCTGGCGCTCCTCCTCAGAGACGAACTTGCTCCAGCCTCCGGGCAGACCGGCAGGCAGATGAACGCCCCTGCCGCCCAGCATCTGAATAATATGGTGATTGCGCGCCCGGCAGTCGATCACCTTTTTGCCGATGTCGAGGCCGACTTTGCGAATCACTCCCAGAATATTGCGTTCCGAGGGTGGCGCATCCGGTCCAACGATAAAATCCGGTCCACCCAGAGCGTAAAAGTGCGTGGTGTGATCTGTAATAAAGAAGGCCATGTAGAGCAGTTCACGGATCTTCTTGGCCGCCGGCGGCGGTTCCACCGCGAAGAGCTGATCGAGAGCCTTGGTGGCGGCCAGATGGTGCGCCTCCGGGCAGACGCCGCAGATCCGGTTCATGATGACCGGCATATCTTCGGCCCTGCGCCCCACGCAGAATTGCTCGAAGCCGCGCAACTCCGGCACTTGCAGATAAGCATTGGCGACATTGCCCTCGGCGTCGAGGAAGATTTCGATCTTGCCATGCCCTTCCAGGCGGGTGATCGGACTGATGGTGATTTGCTTCATCGAATTCTTCCCCCCAGCAGAGAGCCTGCAAGGCTGTACTTGTAACAGGTGCCGGCGAAATCCGGCAGCCCCTCAATTGCCTCATCGATCTTGGCGGCGATCGCATCATCGGAAAGCTCCTTGATCTCGCCGATGTCGAGCACCGATCCCAGCGCCGAGACCATCTTCGCGCCCTGATCGAGAACCCCTTCGGGCGGCCCATAACAGCCGGTACAGGGCATATTCACCTGCGGGCAGAGGGCGCCGCATCCATCGCGCGTGGCGATTCCCATGCAGACGATGCCTTGCTCCAGCAGGCAGCGCTCGCGCTCCGGAACAATCTCATAGGTGCGATAGAACTTCTTGATTGTCTTGTTTTCTTTGCGATGAGCGCATTCATCGCAAACCGTGGAGCGGCCTGCGCCGAGCGTGCTGCCCTTGGGTGGAAGTTGCGCTCCTTGCACCAAAGCCTCCACTACATTCCATATCTGATGCGGCTCCGGCGGGCAGCCGGGAATGTAGTAGTCCACATCTACAATCTGCGCCAGATGCTTCACTCTCTCGTAGAACTCCGGCAACTCCAATTCACCCTCAGGCACTTTGGTGCGAGTCTGTGGAAGTACGCTCTGGGGATTGTCGAGGGAGGGATTGTCGAGATAGACGGTCCGGAGGTGTTCGGCCTTTGAGGAGAGATTGCTCAAGGCCGGAATGCAGCCCTCCGAAGAACAGGAGCCGAATGCGATCAGCAGTTGCGACTTGCTGCGCAGCAGACGGGCCATATCTTCGTTTTCCGAGGTTCTGATCGCTCCATTGAAGAGCGTGACGGCCAGAGCGCGATCCGGCAGGGCCTCGATATCCTTGATCTTGGTGTCCAGCAGGCAGGGGCAGAAGACGAAGTCGAAGTGCGCGTCCACCTCCAGCAGCTTCTCGTTCATGTTGACCAGAGCAATCTCGCAGCCCCCGCAGGAAGATGCCCAGTACATCGCCAACTTCGGCTTATTTGTCATGTTTGCCCTCTCCGCAGGCAAAATTGTGAAGATACCGCTAAACTCAGTACGCAACCGGGAGAGTTGCACCAATCAATTTGAATCGGCAATACGCTGCGCCGGTTGAAGCAAAGAAAATGTGCAACTGCCTCGTCTTCGCGCGCCTGCCCCGCCGGCTACATTCGCACTTGCACCCGCTTGGCCGTGCCTTCCACTTTTACGAACAGCAAGGCCTTTTTCATCACCTCGCAGAACTTCCTGACATCCGACTCGAAGGTTGGGCAATCGGCAATCACTTCCAGAATCTCGCCCGGCTTCATATCCCGGCTCATGCTCATCATCTTCATGGAAGGAAGAGGACATTTTAATCCGCGGGCATCAAAAAACTTGGGTTCCATCTTTGGCGCTCCTCGCTGCGTAATAGAATTTGCCTGGCGCCGCTCTTGAGCAAGTTGACGTTACCATCTGGAACGAGTACCCGGCGCTTAGTGCATCGACTACAGTGTGGAGGGACTGTAATGTGCATCGCAACGGTACAGAGCGTTTATCCTACTTGTTATTCCTTTCTTGGTTTGATCCAATGAGGCATTCCTCTTATGGGAAATCTGCGCCGTGAAACTTGCTCTCGCTGTTATCTCTCGCCAATCAACATTGGCTTCTCGGTGATGGCATGATTCTTGTTTCGTATAACCGGACATGAGTGGATTTGGTCTTCTTCTGGCTCCCGCGTTTACCTTCTTCTGCTGGGGATACGGCGGCAATGCCAGCAGCACTCGCGCAGTGTCAACAACTCCGCCTTTGAGCGCCGGAAACACCAACTTGATTTTTGTAGTAAGCGAAGATTTGAATTACAACGCCCCTGGAGATGTCAGTGCGAGTACGGCAAACCTGACAAGTCATGGCCTGCAACGCTCCTTGCTGACGGCTCCGTTTCTGCAACAGAATGTACTGGGAAAGCAGAATGTCACAAGCATCTATGCGCTTGAGCTAATGACTCATTTGCAAACCGCGGGCAACTACCCAGATAGGATGACTAAGGCGTGCCTGTGCTCCAAATGACCGATGCGCTGCTCTAAAAAGCGGGATGGCCGAGCTTGCTTCACGATGCCCAAACCCGGAAGATGCGGATCCGTCCTCAACCGCCAGCTCGGCCACACTCCTCTACTCGTCGTAATGCAGCAAGCTGAATACGTCAAACTCCTTGAAGCGCTCGCGCCCCTTGAGAAAGTCCAGCTCCACGGCGAAGGCCAATCCAGCGATCTCGCCGCCCAGTTCCTTCACCAGCTTCACGGTTGCCTCCATCGTGCCTCCGGTCGCCAGCAGATCGTCCACCAGCACCACCCGTTGGCCGCGCTGAATCGCGTCCAGGTGAATCTCCAGCGTGTCACTTCCGTACTCCAAGTCATATGTGACTCTGGCCACCGGCGCGGGCAGCTTGCGCGGCTTGCGCACCGGTACAAAGCCGGCATTCAGCCGGTAGGCCAGCGCCGGGCCAAAGATGAAGCCGCGTGCCTCGATGCCCAGCACCAGATCGATCTTCTGCTCCAGATAATGCGCCGCCAGCGCGTCGATCATCTTGGCAAAACCGGTCTTATCCTTGAGCAGTGTGGTAATGTCGTAAAAGAGAATCCCCGGCTTGGGAAAATCCGGCACCGTGCGCACCAGCGCCTTCAGCGCTTCCACATTGATGGAGTTCCTATCTTCGGGCATACGTCAATCCCTTCTTGAAAAAAGTACGAATGAATCTTCAAAGGAAGAGAACCGTCAAACGAAGTTCGCCTTCCCTGCAAATTATAGAAGGTCAGGCGGACAGCGAGCACTGTGCGGGTGTCCTTACTCCCGCCCGTCCTGAAATCATTACCAATTCATGTGATTTAGAATCGAGTATCTCGGATCGGGAGGCGAGTGGCAGACCCGTGACTTAACCATGATCTGAGAGTACCCTATCCGTGACCAAACCATAAAATGCGGGTGCCCCATCCTTGATAGGATGCATATTGACAGGTTTCATAGATACAGAATCAGATAGTCATGCGATACCTTTCGCGGAAAGAAGAAGCGATGGTGATGCAAAAGTGCGGGTTGATGTTGATCGTGTTGACAGGCTGCGTGGCGCACGCCGCCAGCTTCGATTGCAAGCAGGCAGCTACGCCCGTGGAGAAGGCGGTCTGCGCATCACCGGAGTTGAACGCGGCCGACGAGAAATTGGCGGCGGCCTATAAGACAGCACTGGCCGCGGCTCCGGCTGAGATGAAAGAAGCCGTGCGCGAGGATCAGAGGAACTGGCTGCGCGGCATTGCGGCTCACTTCACAGACTGCTTGAGTGCAGATTATGAGTCGGTATGCACGGACGATCCGCCGCTCTATCTGCTGGTTTACTACAAGACGCGCATCGAAGCGTTGCAGAAGCTGATTCAGACGAAGGGCGGAGTCACCTTTGTCTGGCGCTCGAAGACGCATATATTGGCAAAAAAAACAAACAACTTTACCCTTTTGGATGCCTCGTGGCCGCAATCGATGAGCGCCACTGAGGAGTGGAAGGCATGGAATGCGGCGATTGAAGCGGCTGCGCGCGACACGGATTGGGCTCACGACGAGGAAACCATGACCGGCGCCACAGTGGATATCGTTGGTAATGACCTGGTCACAGCCACCGTCTACGAAAACTCCGAGAGCATGGATTTCCGCTACGTCTGGAAGCAGTTCAACTGGCTGCTGAAGGAGAGGCGCGCTCTTCGTCCGTCGGATCTCTTCCGTCCGGGATCGGGATGGAACCAGTTCATCGAAGGGCGCTGCGACAAAGACTTACACCGGCAGCTCGACGACAAGGATTACAACTACACGAGCTTTCTCCCCGGCCAAATGCCCCATGAGTTGCACATCGTTGTGATGGACCCGGAAGACTGGAAGATGGACAGCAAAGGCCTTGAGGTTCAGTTTATTCCGTACACGGTTGCGCCTCCGGCAATTCATCCCGATCCGGTGCTGATTCCGTGGGCTGATCTCAAGCCGTATCTACAGCCGGGATTTGTGGCTCCGAAGTAGGGGCGATTCCTGCGCGGCTCCATGCAAAATAATGCTGTGCGAACCTCCACGGCCTAACGCCTGCAGCGACGCTAATGTTGCCGAAGCTCATGCGAGCGAAAAGCGAGCAATGGCCCCACTGCAGGTGGCGCAGGGTTCAATGCCTGAAGTGCCGCATTCCCGTAAAGACCATCGCCATGCCCAGCTTGTCGGCAGCGTCGATGACATCCTGATCTTTCACGGAACCGCCGGGCTGGATAACGGCTGTCGCTCCTGCCTGGGCGATGGCTTCCAAGCCGTCGGCGAAGGGGAAGAAGGCGTCTGACGCGGCGACGCAGCCCTTGAGCGGCAGGATGGCCTTCATTGCGCCAAACTTTGCGGCGTCCACGCGGCTCATCTGTCCCGCGCCCACGCCGAGGGTCTGGCCGTCTTTGGCGTATACAATCGCATTCGATTTGACGTGCTTGCAGACGCGCCATGCGAAGAGCAGGCTGCGCAGTTCCTCGGCCGTCGGCGGACGCCATGTGACGATCTTCAGCCCCGGATCGAGTGCCGTTGCGTCGATGCGGCCGGTGTCGGCATCCTGCAGCAACAACCCGCCCGAAACATTTTTGACTACATACCGCGGCGGCGCGGAGCGTACTTCGACAAGGCGCAGATTCTTCTTGGCTGCAAAGCGCGCGCGAGCCTCCGTCGAGAAACTCGGCGCGGCGATGGCCTCGACAAAGAGCTTGGCAATCTCTTCGGCGGCGGACGCATCCACTTCACGATTGATGCCGATGACTCCGCCGAAGGCCGAGACGGGATCGCAGGCGAAAGCCTTTTGGTAGGCTTCAAGGATCGTCGCGCCGGTGGCAGCGCCGCAAGGGTTGGTGTGCTTCATGATGATGGCAGCGGGTTCATCGAATTCCTGTACCAGCTCCCAGCAGGCGTCGAGATCGACGATATTGTTGTAGCTCAGCTCCTTGCCCTGCAACTGTTTTGCGCCGGCAATGCCCTGGCCGGAGCCGTCCGTGTAGAGAGCGGCGCGCTGATGGGGATTTTCGCCGTAGCGCAACGACTGCGCCAATGGAAGATTGATGCGCAATGTCGTGGGCAGTGTAGTCGTGTCGGGCGCGGCAGCCGCTGTTGGCGCGGGCGCTGCGGCGATGCCATCCAGCGTGTTGGCGATGGCCGTGTCATACGATGCTGTCGTGGCGAAGGCCTGCTTCGCCAACTTCCAGCGCGTCTCGCGGGAGAGTGCTCCGTTGTTGGCCTTCAGCTCTTCAATCAACGCCGGATAGTCCGACACGCGCGTGACGATGGCCACATCTTCAAAGTTCTTGGCTGCCGAGCGCACCATCGACGGACCGCCGATGTCGATGTTTTCGATCAAGTGTCCAAAAGCAACTCCGGCCTGCGCAGCGGCCTTCTCGAAGGCGTAGAGGTTGACGACCACCATGTCGATCGGCTCAATGCCATGAGCGGCAACGGCGGCCTCGTGCTCCTTGTTGCCGCGAATGTAGAGCAGCCCGCCGTGAACCTTGGGATGCAGCGTCTTCACGCGGCCGTCCAGCATCTCCGGAAAGCCGGTCAGCTCACTGATATCCTTGACCAAAAGGCCCGCCTCGCGCAGCGCGCGCGCCGTTCCACCGGTCGAAACCAGCTCAACACCGTAGCCTGCCAGAGCCTGGGCAAACTCCACCAGACCGGTCTTGTCGGTCACACTCAGCAACGCCCGCCGAATCGCTTTTTCCGCACTCACAGTTCCACTCCTCGATGCCGCCAGTTATTTTGTGATGCTTTAAGGATACGGGTTCCAGGCGGCAATGAAAGCAAGAACCTTGTGCAAATACCGGAAAAAACCCAAAAGCTGTTTCCTAACTTGGTTTTGAAAGGGAACGGCTTCAGCGCTGCCGATACCGAGCAAGAAATCGAGGGCTTTCGCCTCTTACGAAATGCTTCTCGGCGCACCAAGCCGGTTAGGAAACAGCCCCTAACCTCTCATCCGGGGATTCACCCAGCGATAGATCACGTCGGTCAACAGATTGACCAGAACGTAGGTCAGGCCAATCGCGAGCAGGCAGCCCTGCACCAGCGCATAGTCGCGGTTGGAGATGGCGCTGACGGTGAGGCGTCCCAGGCCCGGCCAACTGAAGATGGTTTCGGTCACGATCGCTCCAGCCAGCAGCGCGCCAAATTGCAGTCCGATGACGGTGATGATGGGAACCAGAGCATTCGGTAGCGCATGGCGGCAGATGACGATGCGCTCGCTGAGGCCTTTGGCGCGAGCGGTGCGGATGTAGTCTTGGCCTAGCTCTTCGAGCATCGCCGTGCGCACCATGCGGGTCAGAATGGCCGCTAGCGATGCGCCCATCGCCAGCGAGGGCAGCACCAGGTAGCGCCAGTCAATGGAGGCTCCGCCGCCCGCATTTGCGCCGGAGACGGGTAGCCATCCCAGGCCAATCGAAAAAATCAGAATCAGTACGGGTGCTAGGGCCAGACTGGGAACAGAGAGGCCGAAGAGGCTGACGACGGAGATTGCCTGATCGAGCGCACGGCCCCGGCGCAGGGCGGCCAGAATGCCGGCGGGCAGCGCCAACAGCAGTCCAAAGCACAGCGCGGTCAAGGTGAGAGCCAGAGTGTAAGGGTAGCGCGCGGCGATTAGGCGTGCGACAGTCTCATGCAGGCGGATGGAGTTGCCCAGGTCGCCGTGCAGGACGCCCGTCCAGTAATGGATGTACTGCTGATGAAGGGGCAGATCGAGGCCAATCTTGTGGCGCATGGCCACTATGTCAGCGGGCGACGCGCCCTCGCCCAGCATCTGCAGAATGGGGTCTCCGGGAACGATGTGGATAAGCAGGAAGACCAGCGAGACGACCAGCCAGACGACGGGAAGCGTGAGCGCGAGGCGGATGAGGATCTGCTTCATGGGCTGATTCCAAAGATAAACCAGAGGGCAGGGAGCGGAAAGAGGATTCAGCGCTGTTGCCGTTGCTGCGCAAACCAGGTTAACAGAATCTTACCTTCGGGGATGGCATTCTTTCTTGATGTTGGCCTCAAAGCCGCCGATATGTTTCTCAGCAACTGGGCTAAACGCTCTCCGCACCGCAGCGTTTCTGCGCATTTTCAGAATACTGGGTTATGTGTGCGGGCGCCGTGGAAAGTCGTGGCGGACGAGGAGACGAGTTATCATGCGTAATCTTGCGGAAGCCAATCTGATGGCTCTGATCGACAGCACCGAGGATATGTGGGGTTCGGTCGATCTGAACTATTGCATGGTGGTCTTCAACAAGAACTTCGAACGCTATATCGAGAGCTGCTTCGGCACGCAGATCAAGGTGGGAGCGAATCCGGCGGAATTTCTCCCTCCGGAGCGGGCGGCGGCATGGCCGCTTCTCTACCAGCGGGCGCTCGCGCAAGGCCCTTTTCGCACCGAGCATACGCTGCTGGATGGTAGGGTCTACGAGATCGCCGTTCATCCGATTCTTCAGGAGGGAAAAGCCACGGGTGTGTCGGTCTACGGGCGCGACATCTCTGAACGCAAGCGCACCGAGGCGCAACTGAAAGACAGCGAAGAGCGTTATCGGGCGACCTTCGAGCAGGCCTCGATCGGCATCATTCATACTTCATTCGATGGCCGGTATCTCCGTTGCAACCGTCGTTTTGCGGAGATTGTCGGCTACTCGCAAGAGGAACTGGCTGGCCTTGCATTTCAGCAGATCACGGTAGAGGAAGATCGGGAGGAGAGCGCACGCACATTTGCACGCCTGGAGAGCGGTGAAGTCGAGAGCATCAGCATCGAGAAGCGTTATTTGCGCAAGAACGGCCGCCCGGTATGGACAAAGCTGACAGCGTCGATTCAGCGCGACGGACAGGGACGTCCACTGCACCACATCGCCTTTGTCGAGGACATCGATGATCGCAAGGCGGCCGAGGAGCGCATGAGAGTGACGGCCGCGGCGCTGCGCCTGACCGAAGAACGCTACCGCACCATCTTTCAAACCAGCCTGGATGGGATCACGCTCAGCCGCATGAGCGATGGAATGTATATCGATGTGAACAAGTCGTTCCTCGATAGCCTGGGTTATGGACGCGAAGAAGTCGTTGGGCGGACCTCGCTGGAAGTGGGCATCTGGACCGATGCGAAGGATCGCGAATTCTTGATGGAGAAGATACGGCAGGGGGGAAGTTTCCGGGATGAAAGCGTCCAATATAAGAAGAAAAACGGAGAGATCCTTTGGACCTTGACCTCATCTTCGGCGATTGAGATCGAGGGTGTCGCCTGCCTGTTGAGCATGATCCGCGATAACTCCGAAGCGAGAGCGGCGGCGGCGAAGATCGAGGATCTGGCTTACTATGATCCGTTGACGCATCTTCCCAACCGGCGGCTGCTTTTGGAGCGGCTGCATCAGGCTGAAATGGCTTGCCAGCACAACCACCGCAAGTGTGCGCTGCTGCTGATCGATCTGGACAACGTGAAGATGATGAATGAAACCTATGGCCACCACGTGGGCGATATGCTTTTACAGGAGGTAGGGCGCCAGTTGACGGCTAGTGTGCGTGAGACCGATCTAGTGGCCCGAACGGGTGGAGATGAGTTTGTGGTGATGCTGGAGGAGTTGAGCGAGTCTGCGGAGAATGCTGCGGAGCAGGCAAAGACGGTGGGCGAGAAGCTGCTGGCGGTACTTGCCGAGCCGTTTGTGCTGAATGGGCGTGAAACGCAGAGCACGTGCTGCATCGGAATCGCCATCGCGGGGGAACGGCGTGAAAATGCCGGAGGAGTGTTGCAGCAGGCGGAGATCGCCGTGGACCAGGCCAAGCGGGCGGGCCGCAACATGTTGCGATTCTTCACTCCGGCGCTGCAAGCGGCGGTTTCGGCAAGGGCGGTTCTGGAGCAAGAGCTTCGTCAGGCGATCCGCCAGGAGGAGTTCCTGCTTTACTATCAGCCGCAGGTGAGCCGCGGCTTGGTGGTGGGTGCGGAGGCGCTCGTGCGCTGGCGTCATCCCCAGCGTGGAATTCTTAATCCGAGCGGCTTTATCCCGCTGGCCGAAGAGACCGGGCAGATTCTGGAATTGGGTGGATGGGTTCTGGAGACGGCATGCAAGCAGATCGCCGCATGGGCCAGAAAAATGGAGACGGCTCATCTTTCTGTCGCGGTCAATATCAGCGCGCTTCAGTTTCGCCAACCAGCCTTCGAGCAGCAGATTTTGGACGCGCTGCGCCGCACTGGCGCCGATCCTCGAAAACTCAAGTTGGAACTGACAGAAAGTATGCTGATTGATGAGATCGAGGAAGTGATTGCCAAGATGACCAGCCTGCGCTCTCATGAGATTGGCTTCTCTCTGGACGACTTCGGAACAGGATACTCATCGCTCTCCTACCTCAAGCGTTTTCCCCTGGACCAGTTGAAGATCGACCGCGCATTTGTCCGGGACATCTTGACCGACTCATCGAGCGGAGCCATCGCGGAGGCCATTATTTCTCTGGGCAAGGCGATGGGCATGGCGGTCATCGCCGAGGGTGTGGAGAGCGAGGAGCAGAAGGTCCTGCTCGCGCGCCTCGGCTGCCATTCCTTCCAGGGCTATCTTGTCAGTCCGCCGCTTCCCGTCGACGCCTTTGAAAAATTGTTGATGGGCCTGAATCGGATTTCCGCGTCCTACGTGCTCTAACGGCCTTCAATCCAGCGACAGGCTCAGTTCGTGGCGCACATCGGCGCCGCGAACCCAGAAGATGACGTCGGTGGCGATATTCGCAGCATGGTCGGCGATCCGTTCCAGATTCTTAGCCACCAGGATGCCGCGCATCGCCTGCTGTGTATAATCCGGCTGCTGCTCGATCAGCTTGAGCAGGTCTTCGTGTGCGCGCCGGTTCATGCGGTCGATCTCGTCGTCCATCTCGCGCACCTCTTCGGCCAGCCGCGCATCGCCATCGAGCAGCGCCTGCACCGCGGAACGGATCATGCGCCCGGCAAACTCGCCCATGGCCGCAAAATCGACGGGCAACTCGACGGGATCGAGCTTGAGCATCTCTTTGGTGCGGCGGACAATGCCCATCGACTGGTCGCCGATGCGCTCCAGATCGCCGTTGATCTTGATGACGGCGAGGGTAAAACGCAGATCGATGGCCATCGGCTGCTCTTTGGCGAGCAGGTCGTATGCCATTTCGTCGAGTTCCCTCTGTGCGCTATTAATTGCCGTTTCATTCTGCTTGACGTATTTGCAGAGTCCTTTGTCGTGCTGCAGAAAGGCGTCCACGGCGGACTCGACCGCCTGCTGAGCCAGGGCAGCCATCGCCAGCAGCTTGTCTTTGAGTTCGGCGAGCTGGAGTTGAAAATGAATGCGCGGCACGACGGTCACCCCCTCTTCAACGATTGTGCATCATTGAATGTTAACAGCAGACGAATTTTCGGTCACGCACCAAAAAGGTCACGCCCAAAGCCTCTTCTCGCCGCAGGCTCCGGCTTGACTTTATCGCGTCAGCCAGCCCCGCGTCCGCACAGTAAGCAGCGACCAGGGAAAGACCCAGAAAAGCAGAAAGAAGGAGAAAAACTCATAAAGTATGCCGTAGACGATATTGAAGGAGCGTTCACTGCGCAGATAGTAAAGCGAATAGACAAAGGAGATCATTCCGATGGCGACAAGCACGCGCGGCAGAACCAGAAGATCGCCAAAAAATGCGCTGACCAGCAGAATCAGCGTCAGCAAAGCCACCGGATAGCGGAGGTTGGTGATGAATGAATCGCAGAGTGAGATGAGCCTTGCCAGCGGAGGGCGCTTCCAGACAATGAGGGCAAAGCGCATCTCCTCACGAATATAGCTTCGATTCCAGCGCAGAAGCATCCGGTACAACTGCCGGTAGGTATTGGGGACGATGGTGAGAACAACGGCAGTTCGCTGATAGACGCTGTTGAATCCGATGCGCATGATGTCGTTGGTCAGCGCGCGGTCCTCGCCGATAGAGGCGGGCGCGCCGAGGAAGCTTTGCTTCAGCCACGGCTCCAGGACCGCCATGACGGCGCTGGCGCGATAGGCGGAGAGTGCGCCGGGACTGCAATAGACGGTTCCGTAGGTCGATTGGTAGGCCCGCAAGAAGTCAAAGGCCAGCGTAAAGCGCACATGGAGCATACGCGGGATGATGCCGTCTTTCTTGTTATAGACCAGGACCTTGCCGGCGACGACTCCGACTTGTTTGGAGGCGAAGGGACCAGCCAGCGCCAGCAGCGCGTTGGGCGCCACGACGCTGTCCGAGTCGACCGTTACGAAGATCTCACCGCGGCCCTGGCGGAAGCCAGTCGCAAGCGCCTCGCGCTTTCCGCTGTTGCACGCAAGCCTAAGCGCCAAAACCCTCTTTCCATGGCGTGCGACGGCGCGTTGAATATGCTGCCAGGTATCGTCCGTGCTGCCATCGTCAACGACGATGATCTCCAGCCGGTCGGGAGGATAGTTTGCTTGCGCAATCGAGTCGATCGCCAGCGCCACCATCGCGCCTTCGTTGTAGGCGGGAATCACGACGGTCATTGCGGGAGCGTCCTCGTAGGAAACCGGGGGAAGCGGGCGGTACGTGAACCAAAGCAGCGTTCGGAAGATCAGCAACACGGTTCCCATGGCGAACCACAGGATGCTCGGCCTCCACAGCATCGAACTCATGCCATAGGCTGCCTCGATGCGAAAGACAGGGTTGAATATCCTGCTGTGAAAGCTGACGTACACCAGCGCACAAAGGCCCGTACTAATAAGCAGCTTGAGGAACAGGTCCCATGAGTCCGATTTTGATGCCGGCGGAAAACTGATGCGATGCGCCTTCTGAATAGAATCTTGATTCATGAATTCTTTACAGTCAACCGCCTTCTGAAGTGGACCGGTCTCAGCCCGGGACAGCAAAGATATCCGGTTATAAAGTCGAGTGAGTGCCAGGGAACGGCAAGATGGCTTGATCTTGATGATACACGAGCCGCAACCTGCGGCAGAGGCTCCGGATTCGCTCGCTTATGTAGACAGGATGTCGAAAACAAATGTTGCAACGGAGATCGGGCCAGTCGCATCTTAGACGGAGATCGTATCAGCGGAGTTAGCCCCAATCTTTGGAGCTTCCGCGGAGCTTTTCATGCATTTCAACAGAGGCGAGGTTGGCCCGCAAGGAAAGGATTTTTCATCGATGAAGCGATTGGGAATAACGGTATTACTGGTGGGGCTTGCGGCTCCACTGGCATTGGCGCAAACGCAGGGTACGGTGTGGACCAGCGATCAGGCGCATAGCGAGGTCGAATTCAGCATCCGGCACATGAGCGTCTCCAATGTGCATGGACACTTCGGCAAAGTGGCGGCCACGATTCTATGGAATGAGGCTGAGCCGGGCAAATCGACGGTGACGGCGACGATCGATGTGAGCACGATCGATACCGGCGTGCCGGGGCGTGACAGCGATCTCAAGTCGGATTCGTTTTTCGATGCGGCCAAATTTCCCACCGCGACCTTTGTCAGTTCTGGCGTGGTGAAAGACGGCGGTGGATTCACGGTGACCGGCAATCTGACCTTGCACGGCGTGACCAAGCCCGTTGTGCTGAGCGTGGAAGGCCCCAGTGGGCCGGTGCCGGGAATGGATCACAAGCCGCACGCCGGCTTCACGGCCACTACGACAATCAGCCGGACGGCCTTTGGCATTGGCGGCAAATATCCGGCGGCCATGGTGGGCGACGAAGTGAAGCTGACGATCGAAGTGGAGGCCGTCAAGCAACAGTGAGCGGAGGATCGCTCCCAGGTCATAGCTTCTGACCGATGAGCTGCTTGGCCACCAGTTCCTCATCCGCATCGGACTTGATGATTTTGTTGTGCAGGCAATAGAGAGCCAGTTCGAGCCGGTCGCTGACGCCCAGCTTGTCGTAGATCTTGCGCAGATAATTCTTGATCACCTGTTCGGTGGTTCCCAACTGATAGGCGATTTCCTTGTTGCGCTTGCCCTGCGTGATGCAGGTAATGATGGCCATTTCTTTGGGCGAGAGCTTGGGCTGGGAGCGCGGACTGACCAGAGCGGAGGCCTGTGCGCGATAGGCCTCGATGACCCAGCTGACCGACTGATTGTCGATCCAGGTTTCGCCGGCCGCAATCCGCCGTACGCATCGGACCAGAAGGTCCGGCGAGATCGAGCGGCTGACGATTCCGCGGACGCCACGGCGATAGAGCTCGACGGTCTGGTTCTCATCGGCGGCCACGGCCTGCACAATCAGCTTTACGTCCGGCGCGGCACGCAGCAACTCGGGGATGATGTTGCTGGTTCCGGCGAGCAATCCGCCCTCAAGTAGAACAATATCAGACGGATAGCGCTCAATTGCCAAACGGAGATTCTCCAGCGAATCGGCCTGAGCCACTACGCGGAGATCGTCTTCGAGTGCAAAGATCTTGCGAATACCGACACGATAGATGGCCTGCGAATCCGCTAGAATTACGCGGATCGTCCCAGGCTTGACCGCCGCATCAAGAGTTTCGCCTTCAATAGAATCTTCCAAGAAATCCATAGCTGGTTATTGCCAAGCCTACTCCGGCTGTCACTGCTCAGCGAACTTGTACTCGTCGATGGTGGCGGCAGCCTGATAGTTACTTTGGTTCATGGAGCAGCGTACCACACGTCCCTGGCAATGAACCAGCACATCGTGAGCGGTACCCAAAACTGTGCCGGGCATACGCAGGGAAAAATGGATCTCCAGCCCTGCCTTGACCGGACTCTCAAGTTCAAAGACCACCCCGCTGGCGGAGACATTTCGCGTCAGGGCGGCGATATCGCCGGCATTGGAAGATAGAAGCACCGGCAAAGCAAGTGGAAAGCGCACAGCGCAGCGTACCTCGTCCTTATGTAAGGCAGCTTTGGAGCGCGAGGAAGAGCGTGGCAAAGAGGATTTTGAAGCATTCATAAACGGCATCTATACCCCACTGCAAACAATCAATACTGTAACGGATAATGCCGATGGTTTATATGGCACCAAAGTTTTCATAGAGGTAACAGGATGATTCGGTACGAGTAAGTGCGCTGCCAAACCTGCGTACACGGTAACCTCAATGCCTTAGCAAGCGGGTCTTCACCGCTCAGATTGGAATAGCGAGCGCTCATTCCTGGACAGGCAGCATACACGCGCCGCAGACTTTAGCTCTCGGAGTTCGCAACGGCTTCTGACATCTTTTGCAGATCGGGCCGTAAAGCGAGACTCGGTGCTTCAGAATTTCATCGTGATTTGATTCTTTGATGCCGGTTATTCGCTCATAATGGGTACGGACAGGTTCATAGATCTCGTGGAGTGGCACATTCACCAGTAGCGTCCCAAAAGTGCGTCTGAAGTCCTTGGCAACCAGACTTGACTCCTTGTGCAAGCGTGCGATCCCGGCAAATTCCTCCTCATCCAGCATCGGTACTTCTTGCTTGCACCGCCAACACCACATCCGTTTCATCTTGACTTGCGCCTCGACAGCTATTTTATTTCAACTTCGCTCTTATCCCGGCTGTGTTTTGCTTTCTTCCTCGCCGCGTTCTTTTTCTTGCCTTTTGCGGACTTGGCGGCTTTGCTGCGGAGAACCTCGACGCCGAGCAGGGCTGAGCCGCGCAACTCCGCGAGATGGGGCGCACTCTTCGCCTTGGCAATGGCCAGATCGGCGATCTCCTTGACGATCCAATCGAAGTTGGCCTGACCGATGGAATGCAGATCGGCGTCGGGTACGGGGTTCATGAAATCGATGGCGTAGGGCGTGCCCCGCTCCACGGCAAACTCAACGGTATTGAAGTCGTAGCCCAGCGCACGGCAGAGGCTG
>Ga0181529_10002904_pt1 | contig 20045 bp, 15 predicted proteins | sample PEATcosm2014_Bin_36_FD_119763 | JGI IMG/M metagenome (GOLD analysis project Ga0181529, IMG submission 119763) | Peatland microbial communities from MTU Mesocosm Facility, Houghton, MI, USA - PEATcosm2014_Bin10_30_metaG | ecosystem: Environmental > Terrestrial > Soil > Wetlands > Peat | place... | reverse complement strand
TGTTGCGCGCGTATGTCACAGCGAAGGCTGCACCGCCCTGACGTCGACCTGCGCGACCGGCGCGCTGAATATAGTTCGCCGCGGTCGGCGGCACATTGCGAAGGAATACAGCCTTTAGGCTACCGACATCGACACCAAGTTCAAACGTGGTTGAGCTAGAAAGCACATTCACATCGCCGGCCTTGAATTGCTGTTGGTACTGCCGACCTATTTCGTTTTCGAGTTGTGCCGTGTGCTCACGGACATCTAATGGGAGGGGCGGTGTATGACGAAGCCGATAATAGGAGTGATGCTCTGCCCAATGTTGCTCTATTTGCTCTTTCGAATGAAACGTGACCCGCCCCGAGCATGCTGGCGTTGGACACGCCTCGCCGAAAGGAAACACGGTAAAACGCCCACAGCGATCACATAGAAACCAAGCGCGGCGAGTGGAGAAAAGGATACGCTCGTAGGCCAACTGGTACTCGCCCGCGTATGCAAGTCGAGACAGGATACCGATCGACAAGAAAGCGTCCCAAATTGAGGTCATCCATGGTTCGAGAGTTGCGGCATCATCGCTGCGATCACGTCCAAGTGCACGCTCAAGAATGGCAAGATTGCGGTTGCGACTAACTGCGGCGGATCTGGAGCGCTGAGGGGCGAGGTAAGGATTCCATCGATGAATCTGACGGCCCCCCTGACTTGCCTGTTCGCTTAGGTGACACGTCGCTATCATGGGGCCCGGCCCCAAATCACGCATTGTAACTTGCTCCGGCAGTGTTATGGCCCGTCGCTGGAGAAAGAAACCAAGGAGATGTTGAATAACGGCCTCTGCCCTCTGCGCATCAGGCTCATATAGCCAGGGTAGGCGAGACCGCAATTCCTCCCGCTCGTATTCGCTAAGATCCGTCACGACTGCGGCGAGAGCGAGCGAGGAGAGCGTGTCGCGCCGACGCGGCGATGCCGTCGCGTGTTCGAGCAATGCGATTAGGGACTCCCGCTTGAGGTTTGCATAATCCTGTTGAAGGAGGCGTGAGCTCGATTTAACCTCTGTCTTGCACTCACCGTCGTCGTTGGTAACGCGCACCGCTACGAACGGCTGTCGCTGGATCACTTGCCGGAATCGAGACCCGATATCGGTTACGGTCGCTCCCTGATAGTCATTGGCGGCGTCCACTTGCTCGACGGATTCTAGCAGCGGGCGCATATACTGAGTCTCGGCCGCAGTGCGCGCCAAGTATGGCGCGTAGTGGGCAGCCCGTTGGCGGCTGTCGGAAAACACGAGAAGATTGCGGCCCTCTGCCGGCTTTCGAGGATTAGCCCCCGGCATAGCTCTAATTACTGCCTCACCAAGGACGGCTGTGGCGGCATCTTCGTACGTCCGCATGTCACGGAGCACACTCGGATACGGCTGGGCTGTACCGCCGCAATTTGGGCAGGTCTTAAGATTTCCGTCTGCATCCGCACCAAGTGGAAACAGGTGCACATAGTCGGGTTTGTCACAACACCTCCCTCCGCTCTCAAGAAGACTGCCGCAACGGACGCACAGGATCGCTTCTGAACCTTGCTGGTCATCTTCGTCCTCTCCGAGGTTCCGGAGCCATGTCAAGACGAGTGGGCGTAGCGTCGGCTGCGGGTTCCCCTGCCAATGGCCTGCAGAATCCGCGTATACCCTGACGCTGGGAATACCGCAGTGGGCACAGGTGGCGAGGGGAATCAGAAGTGCGCCACAACCTTCTTCAGGGCAGGTACGCCGATCCTCAAGCACCAGTCGCGACCACTGGGTATCGGCGTGGCTACGGCGGCCGGGACATGCACCGGAAAGGCACACTGCCCCGCCCATGAGACCTCGGAAGAACAGGTGGTAGCGGCCGGGCACCAAGGGCGGCGTCTTGGAATCAGGCGTTGCGTGGGCGCCCAAGATGACGAGCCACTCAACCACTAGCACGGCGCCCAGCTCCCTCGTATGGAAGAGCATCTCCGCTGCATCTGGCAGCGAAACTGGCTGGTCGGAGCAGGCCTTGTGCAGCCTAGCAATTTCGGAGTTGTCCTGCAACCAGGCGTATAACATCTCTGGCACGGAGGTCCGGTCGAGTACGTGTTGTTCAGAGGGAATCCCGCTCACTTTGATCAAGGAGCGCATTTCGGAGACATCTTCCAGAGCACGAACCCAGCGTCGGAGAGCGGATTCATCTGGAACGACACGGGAGTAGTCCGCGAGTTGTCTCACGGGGCTGCCGCCGCCAGCAAAGACCCTGTTCCCCCGCAAGATGTCTGTCCGTTCGAAGTGCTTGCCGGTAAGCGCCGTCGCGAATTCACTGACTGCGCAAGATCCTTTGTCGTCACCCAGAGTGGCGCTTGTGAGAATGAACTGCAGGCTGCATCGCTGGTACCTCTCCTGGAGTCGGCGCATCAGAATTCCTACGTCAATTCCCTGAGCGCCCGTATAGGTGTGCGCCTCGTCCAGCACAACGAACCTAAGCCGTTCATGGTGAAAAATCTCGGCATCTCGCGGCCGGAGCAGCAGGTACTCCAACATCGCGAAATTCGTTAACAGAATATGGGGAGGTCGGCCTCGAATCTCCTCGCGGGTAAGTCGTTCATTCGGAAGGCGCGTACTCCTCTCCTCTTCGCTAAGTTTCCCTTCATCTTCTGCAGTATCGCCCGTGTATCGGCCAAACGTGATAGCCGGGATGTTCCGCAGCAGTTCTCTCATGCGATCTAGCTGATCGTTCGCCAGCGCGTTCATTGGGTAAACGATGATCGCCCGCACTCCTGGGCCAGGATTTCGGGCGGCGTCATCCAGCAGTGGCAACAAGAAGCATTCGGTCTTTCCACTACCTGTTCCGGTAGCAACGACCACATTTCGTCCGCATTGAACCAAGCGCACGCTCGCAACTTGGTGAGTATAAAGAGGACGATCAATATCCAATCCCGAACTACCAAGCTCGCGAAGTGAACCATGTAAGTTCGGAGGCTCGCGTCGTGCTAGAAGCGCACGGATGCACAGGTCGCCATCGTATGACGGTACCGCGCTCAAAAGAGGTTCACGTGAAAACACGTTCGAGCCACCCAACTCCAAAAGAAACTGATTGCGTAACCCCCGTTCCGAATCAGCGATGAAGTTGGCCGTGAATAGGTACCTTCGAAGCGTCGACGAAATTGAATCCACAAACTCTCGGAGGTTAATCTCTCTCATCGCTGTGTTCCTCCAACCGCCGAACCATCTCCGCTTCGATGTCGGCGTCTCTCAAAACGTAGTAGTCTGTCCAAGACATGCGGGCAGGGTAGGGGCGGAGATCGGCTCCATCGTCTCGGACATATCCCGGAGTTGGCGCTATGTTGCCGTCGCTCAATAATCGCTGCAGCGCAGCAACGTGAGTCGGAGCGACCACGCGTCGCGCGAATCTGCTGACAACCTTGAAATCCAGGAGCACGAGGCGGTGCGCGCACGCCTGCGGGCATACGCCGAGAGGACAACGAAATTCGAAGGTACTCGCACCGTTGCAGCGAGTTATTCCGAGTGGAAAAGCACCGCACTCAACGCATCTAACCTGCCAGTCCAATTCTGCGCGCTGCCAGGGCTCAAGGTAGCGTCTCGCCGCGGCCTCCAAAGTGGAGCCAGGGGCCAGTGCGGCCAGCAGGCGCATGAGCGCCACGCGGCCATGGACCTGTTTTTGAAAGTTAGCGTCAGCAGACAGGGAACTAGCATCCCGAAGGTACACATTCGAAAACAGCGCTACATTAGATCGCGGCCGCATGGGTGCCTATTTCGTACGTAAAGCGCAGCTTCTCGTAAGTCGCTCTTGCACCGCTGCCGCCGCGTGCGTCGCTTTGTGCCTTGCAATGAAGGACGAGGTCTGCATCAATCCCGCACGAGACTTCGATACGTTCACGGTCGAAACCAAGTGTCGGAGTCACCAACGTCAGTACAGGTTCGACCTCGCCACCACCGTTCGAGCAAACGATAGGAATCTCAGCATGAGTAGAGTCTTCTACGAGGGCAAGAGACACAGCCGTACGCGCTCCTTCGGGCCTGTCGCCCGCGCGCAGCATGGGGTGGAAGGTGCCATCGCTTAGAAGAATACCGAGGTTTTCGGCCAGAACATAGTCCCCAGGATATTGGTCGAGCACCGCCGCCCCGAAAGCGATGTCCCATTCAGGCTGGTGCGAGAAACGAGCTGATTGAAAGGCATTGAGCAAGCGCTCGCGAAGAAGCAAAAGACGACTGGAACCACCGGTGACGATCAGCCAGTCAATCTCTTCTATACTAAGCGGGGCCTCTTCGATGGTCCGTCGAAGAAGTCGAATCGCTCCTTCAACTCGGTGGTCGATCAAGGCATTGAAGCGCGCCCGCGTAAGCCGATATTCAAGGGGACGGCCCTCGTACGATATCAGGGATATCGGAGCGTCATCAAGGTGCGGGGCGGCGAATTCGCATTTCACCTTCTCGCATTGTGTCAGCAGGAGGTCACGATCCTTCGGTGCCACGGCTTCAAAAGGCTTAGACACCCCCCGTTTATCCATTACAGCCGTGTGAACTGCTGCGGCGATGTCGCGGTCTATGTCGTCTCCGGCTTCAGTGAGGCTGCTCGTCTTGAGCTCGTGTATCACGCGCCCATTACCATGAATCTCGATAACGCTAATGTCGAGCGTGCCTCCACCCCAATCAAACACGGCGGCGTGGCGGCAGTGTTGGAGGTCATGTAACTGACCAAGCAACGCTGCTGTGGGTTCGCTGATGAAGGCTCTGACGTCGATGTTCGCTGCAGCTGCTGCGCGACGGAGGGCAGCTCTTTTCCCCCTGCTGAACCCCACTGGTATGCTGATCGTGGCACGCTCCATTACAGCGCCTGTCCGATCATATACACGTCGCTTCAGCTTCGTGAGTATCTCCGCAGCTATGTCTTCGGGCGTCCAGCGTCTACCGTGAGATGACCATTCGACGGGCGTATCGAGGTGTTGCTTCACGGACGTCACCACGCGATAGAGACCTGAAGTCGTCAGCTCAGCCTGGTGTTCACGAACCCAAGCCCCGCTTGTAATGTCATCGGTAATGACTTGTATTGCTGCGATGGAGGGGTACGGCTGTTGTCCTTCGCCGATAGGCTCACGAGCATTTCCTGCGGTGTAGACAACGCCGGAATTGCTCGTCCCAAAATCAATTCCGAAATTCATTTCGGAGCCTCTTTTTTGCTTCGCAATGGGATGTCGTGACGCTCAAGCTCGCGGATGACCTGCTCGAATCGAATGGCTAGGACCCCAACAAGATCGGGTGGCAGCTCTGCGAACGTCGCGGGTAGATCGTGCAGCGAAGGGTGTAGGGCCCGTGCCAAGCCGGAACGAAACTCCTCTAGTCGCGTTTGTGCATACTTCTGCATCTGTTCCAGCCCGGTTCTGCGCTGTAGATCCGCAGCAGCCTCGAGTTCTTGGCACTTGCGCGTTAATTCAGAGGCCCGCTGCATCTGCGAAGCTTCGTTGGTTTCTGAAGCCTCCAGCCGTTTGCGGAGACTGAGATTCTCATTACGGAACTCCTCGGCAAGCTGCTCGCCTCTCGTGAGGCGCTGCTGGGTTGCCAATAGGAGAACATCTTTTTCTTCAAGCTGCTGCTTCGCGTTTGCGAGTGCGTCCGTGCCGCTCAAACCTGTCCCCAGAATCTCTGCGACGCTATTGAGAAGATCTGCCAGCCCAGCCGCTCGCTCCGATTGCGCTTTCAATTGAGCGCTCTCTTGGCTCGCGACCGCTGCTCGATCCCGCAACTGCGCGAGCACAGCAGGAACAGATGGGGGTTCCGTAGGAACTATCTCGGCAGTTACAACCTGGTGCCGCGTTGATTCTTGGGTGGGCTGTTCTGTGACGGCGGATCGTGCCGGCGTCGGCCCGTCTTGTGGCCTTGGGCGTGGCTGCATGTCCACAAGTCGCAGTTCGATCTCCCGTCTGCTGTCCGGCGGCCATTCAGCCAGGCGCGAACGCGTGCGCTCAATCAAGTCTCCAAACGTCGGATCGCGGAACAACTTATTGGCTCCGACATAGGCCACGAAAGGCTCTATTACTGCTCGGTCGGCGGCAGATCCCGGCTTATCCTTGTGATGGGGTAAAGCGTTCAGGAACAGCCTAAAAACATTGCGCATTTTGTATTGGGCCGCTTGAGCCATCCCGAATGCACGCGATAGGTCAGGGTTCTGTTTGAAAAAGGCGACGTGCAGCCGTTCCGAGGTCTCTTTGTTATCTCTGGCGGTCAGCAAAAGCTCCACTGACAAGTCGGGATTGTATTCCGTGATAGCAGCGGCGGCATATACATTCCGTCCGGTGGCTTCCACAGGACGGTCGACCATACCTTTGACGATCTCCCGCCGCCTCTCCTCTGGCAGCTCCGGCCAGACAGAGCCAATCGAAGACGCGATATCGCCTCCTCGGACGCGCTCGGCCGAGTCAAGGATCTGGGGAGCGGGAACAGAAGGATTACTCCAGAGCGAGCTCAGCAACTGAACTGCCTCGCGCCGCTGTTCGGGTGAGAGCTTACCCTTGCTTGTGCCAGCCTCTTCTGACAGAGCTCGCAAACGGTCGAGCGCCGTGCTCGATTGGATCGATTCAGCCATCTTTACTTAACCTCGAATTGCTCGTCTTCGTCCGCCGGAGATATGTCACGCAGGTGCAGGCCTCCGTTACAAGCCCCCGCCGCTTCACCGGAAAACCCGGACAGGCGCCGGAGTGTTGCCTCGGCCGGAGCCAGCCAAGCCGCTAGCGCCGGCTCGCGATTTGTTGGCCGTACTCCAACTCGGTAGATTATTAGCCACCAAAGGGCGGTTGCCAGTTCGCGGATTAGTTCCTCAGGAGAGTTTTCGGCCTCTCGCATCAACTTCGCAGCGCCTTGAAGGGCTAGTAACCGCTGCGCCTCGCTTGGGGCCTCGAAGCTGTGAAGATACTTCATCGCACCTTGCGTAAGAGCTTCACCACCCGGCCGCTGGCGAATCAGTGAAACGGGCGATCCTGTGCTATGTCGGCGAACTTCATCCCGCCACTCTGCGATCAGGGTCGGTAGATTCGACACGCTTTGCAGCCGATCAAGGAGCTGTGCCACGGCATCACGCCATCGCTGAAACGGAATTGTTTCGACGCCACATGGGAACGCGTCTGTCGCGCGGCCGGCGTCTTGAGGTCTACCGATCACCTGGTTTGCCTCACGGTACCAGGCTGCCAGCTTCGCCACCGCTTCCGACGAATAGCGACTCATCTCGCGTTCCGGAGGCTCGACACGCGTGCCATCCAGGCTTGCCGCCAGAATGCCACATTCACAAATTGTCCGACGCAGCGGTGTGTCTTTGAGCGCCAAGTCGAGCGAACACTCTTGCAGGGCGCGACGCCCCATCGTACCAATTGTCGCCAAACACGGTCCCAGTCCGGGGATCGTTTCGATGAACCGTTGTGAATCGGCGGAGTCGAGTCCTGCGAACAACGTCGGCACGTGGTTGACCCAGTACACATTCGTTCTGAACGCGCCACTTTCTGTTAAGAGCCTTAACTCCAAGGCGGGCGCGGTCTGCTCGTTAAGCGCATCCCGCAAGGCGACACAGCGGATTGTTTGGATGCCGTTCGCGGGGATCGGATCGAGGTCCTGAACGATTGTGTCTCGGTTAGCCGATTGCAGATGAAGGCTGAACCTTGTTTGCGGTGGAGCTTGCAGATCCACAGTGGCGCCCATATCAAACCCGTCACGCCAAATGACATTGGGCAGGTCATACCGTGTCCTCAACCGAACGTCGATTCGCGGCACGCGCCACGACACGCGAACAAAAATCCCCCGGAAAGAAAGGTTACCATCGACGACCCACGTCTGGGGCGGTACAGTCCAGTGGTTAGTTGACGACTGGGTCAAGCGATCCCAGGTGATAGACCAGCCGTCTGGCAGTTGCGCAGAGATGGCGCATTCGGAATCGATTGATGTCAGCTGGCGTGGACCCAGGATACGGATCGCGGAGGGTATGACGGTGAACGGCAGACATGGGAATTCATCAACGGGCTTTCTGGATCGCCCTTTCGGAACGACCCGGATGAAGCCCTCGGCCGGACAGGGGGCACGAAGTTTGACATGCCCCTCGGCATCCGGCGAGTGGAGCACGGTTGTTCCAGTCTCATCCTCCAAGCAGATTGCAAAGAGTCGGTCAGCTTCCGGGCTCCAGTTGCGCACAACGAGGTCCGGGAGTGAGTCCAAGAACACCGACGGGCCAAATGCATCGGCGTGGTGTCCATCGCTGAACACAATGCTCGGCACAGAGTCGCTCTCGGCGGCCACAGTTGACCCACGAAATCCAACTGGCACCTGTATTCGCCAGGCTCGCAGCGGAGGATTACCACTCCAGTCGCAGTATCCAATGTCCTCCCTGATGAGTTCGGCAGCGGGCAATAGATCCCATCGCTGGACAAGAATGTACTCGCCAGGTGGGATCGTAACCACATCCGAAGATCCGACAAATGAGCCATCGCCCGTCGAAAACACCGCAGGGCAGCCATCGTGTGGCGACCACGGCAATCGCCACGTGGTTGTGCCAACCCGGTACACCTCCTCGCCAGATGAGATCGGGTCCCATTCACTGGTGACCCGCCGGAGGCCGCACTTCACACCGATCCGAACAGCGCTTGGCGGAACGCGGATACCAAAGGACCATCTATCCAGATCAATGGCGAGCTTCGGCAATGCAACCCGGCTGGGCCGCTGTCTGGGTAAGTGTGCAGATTGAATTCGTTCGAGAACGGCGTTCCAAAACCCCTTCGGGTATCCCGGCAACTCGGTAGTTTCGGGAACGAGACCTGATCGAATCTGCTGAAGCACTCTCGCGGTGTCAAGCGTGTACTCGTAGCCGATTTCCGAACCCAGGAATTCGCTCGCCAGCCCAGTGAGAGTCGCTTCGCAGCACGAATCGTACTCGTGTCGCGTGAACTGGTAACCGTACGTCGTCGTCAACCTCTGCAAGAGAGACGCAAACGAGGCAATTCCGTGCATCGGGACGCCCGAGTGACGATACACCGCTCCGACGAAGCGGTAGGGGCCGATCCGCGGCGAATCCTGAAACATCTCACATAGGCAGCGTTCTATCGCGGGACCATAGACGTCATTCCAGAGCCGATCATCACGCGGTTTTCCAAGCCGTTCGAAGAATAGATTGATGAAGCTGGAATCGCTAGGACCGGCCCGGTTGGCCGCGTGAACAGCCGCGACAGTCAGGCAGGCGCGGATACTGCGTTCGGTGGCAAAGAACACCACCTTCTGAAGATTCTGAAACAGCTCGTCGAGTTCGTGTTCGGCGAGATCGATCTCAACGAGGAATTCGACTCGCCGCGAATCGACCTGTTCTAGAATCCTGTTACCTCGCTCTTTTAGGAGGTCGCCACCTGCCATTTCAATGAAGATTGTATTCCAATGCACACCCATGGGGTTCGCTCCCGGACCCGAATGGGTTGACATGGCCATGGTAAAGAACCGCTACGGCGTGGCAGGCTAGCTGCTGCGCTGGCTTTCCGAATCCTGAAACGCGGCCTGATGCATCAGACAAGCGGCGCCTCGGGCCGGCCTCGCATAGAGAGGTAGAGCTGGCTGCCCAAGTGCGACATCGAAAGAAAAGCTCGTCGCGCACGCACGCGCCCGTTTCCACGTCGCCGATTTTGCCCAGGTGGATTTTGAATCAATGATTTACGGGCTCTCTGGTCATGAACCAGACTTCTATTTCTTGCAATGTCGCGCTCGGGGAGCCAATTCTATTTCTCTCCGAACCCAGCCTCCCCTGTTGTTGGAGCCATCGGTTCTCCGGAGCCTGCCATAGCCCCGCCAGATATCCCCAATTCTGCCATAGATTTGCGGGCGATCCTCTTCTCCCCTTCCGGCCTCGGAGAGTCGTTGTGGTTGGCCCGGTCAGTCCACTGCGGCACCCCCTCCGCCCAACTTCTCCGTCTCTCCGGAGAATGCCCACTCGCGGTTAACGCGGCACGCGTCTCGGTTCGAACTTTTCGGACTCCCTGCGTATGTCTGTGGAGGGTGATTCGCACTCTCCAGCAGCCACTCGACAGCGGAACGACCGCGACGCGGGCTTTCGCTGTGGTGCCAATCCACAGCGAGGTGAATCGTCTTGGGCATTCCGACTGAACATCTACGATCCATCGCCTGTACCCTCGCCGCCGGCTTCCTCCGGCATCGCGAACAACTCCGGCGAGAACCTCCCCTCGATAGTTCGGCTACTTCGAGCCCTCATGGACACGAGGTTATCGTCCTACGAGGCAACCCGGGAGCGGAGGAGTATTCGCAAATCCGCCACCACCAAAGTACCCATAAGTACAGAAAATTCCGTATTATACAGGATTTGTCTTTACATAATACAGGATTTGCCTTATATCTAAAGTTGGTACTGAACGATACCGCATCGCTGATCGGTGCGGCCCGTTGGGAGTGGATGTTATGGATTTAGCGACTGTTATCTCAGAGTTGAACTCAGAAAGAGAGCAACTCAATTTGGCAATCGAATTGCTCGAACTGGAACTGGGTTTGGATCGCAGAGGCCCAGGGCGACCACGGAAATCGGCGGCTTCGATGTCCGCGGGGAATCCCGCAAGTTCGAAATGTCGATGTCGAGTAATGAATGCCACGGCAACCGCATAGATTGGCTGAGTCTCTCAACCCGAGGAGTTTTCGCCAGCCGGGATCCAGCTTCGGGCGGATGCCCTCGACCCTACTTGGGACTGCGGCCGGTCACCTTTGAGGCAACCCGATTATCCTGGAGGTCCTGCTCGATGAAGAACATTTTGATTGTGGATGACGATCTCGGCTTCCTCTTTTGGTTAGGCGCCGTACTGACGGCTGCGGACTACCAACCCTGGCCTGCCTGCAGCGTTTCGGACGCTATCGGAGGCGTGAGCCGCAAGTCTATGGTTCGGATAGACTTGTTGATCGTAAGTCCGTCTTTGCCGGGCGTCTCCAAACTGATTGCCCTCCTTCGCCGCACTCAGGCTGGTCTCAAGGTGATGGCATTGGGTCCGCAAGACAAAACCGCCTTGCCGAGCGTCGATGCCTGGCGTCCGAAATCCGGCCGCAGCGATGACTCAGCCAAACGAGAATGGGCCCGGGCCATCAAACACATATCCGGCAGGCAGAACCGGGCAGCGTAGTCCGCGAAATCGACCTCTATTGCGGATTGCTACGGTGCCCGGAACTACCTGTCCCGCAATGCCGCTGCCCAGCCGGGCACAACGGGCCTTGCATCAACCCGCAAACAGCTACCTAAATTTGCCGATATCGTGCACTTCAAACGGCCCCTGGGCGCTGGGTGTATGCTGAACAGGACCTGGGAGTCCAAAATGGAAATTCCCGGCTGAGGTGGTTGCCCACGAATGAGAGAAGTCGAGTTGCTGATAGGGGGCATAATCGTCGGTCTGATGATTGCGATGCCCGTGGGGCCGGTAAACATCCTGTGCATTTCCCGGACGGTCGAGGGAGGATGGAGGTCGGGCGTGATCTCCGGCTTCGGAGCGGCGCTGGCCGATATGCTGTACGGCGCCGTCGCCGGCTTCAGCATCACACTCGTTGTCCAGTTCCTTGTACGGGAGCAGTTCCGGATTCGTTTTTTCGGCGGCATTCTACTGGTCGTTATCGGCATCTCATACTTCTTCAAGCGGCCCGAGCCGCTGAACCTGCAACAGCAAAATCGCGGGAGCGCGTACTCGGATTTGAGATCGACATTTCTGTTGACCCTCACGAATCCGACGACCGTGCTGTCGTTTCTCGCCCTCCTGGCGGCGCTCGGCATGGGGAATCAAAGGCAGTGGTGGTTGACCGTGTTTCTGGTCGTCGGGATCTTCTGCGGCTCGATGGCGTGGTGGATTGTGCTGAGCGGCATCGTGAACCACTTCCGCGGCCGGTTCAACGATCGCACTCTTCTATTGATGAACCGCCTTGCCGGGCTAGCCATCGGGGGGTTCGGCGTAGCCATATGCGTCCTTAGCCGCACTCGGCTGTGACGCTGGCCACGTGGCTGGCGATCACCCAACATAGTACGTCGCGCGTCCCGCCTCAAGCGTACCCCATCGCCGGACAGCAGGTGAATGGCTGGTCCCCCACCTCCCAGTAAGGCATACACTCGTGCCTGGCGTCGCCAGCGATTGTGAAATGCAGCGGCTGGCCGGGCTTGGGCTGGAGGAACCGCACCAGGTTCGCCTCGGTGATGGGGATGCGCGCCCAGCCAGTTTCGTCCACCTCGCCGACCAGCGCCATCAGGATGGGTCCGTACTCCAGTGCGAATCGCTCCTGGCCCGCGGCTCTCTCCTGGCCGGTACAGGCCGTCAGGCGGAAACCCATGGGCAGCGCGAAGGAGATTGTGTCGCCCTCTTTCAACGTGCGGTCCAGGGTGGCGGCGGAGCCAAACTGCGGATCGTCGCAGATGTCGATACGGAAGCGAACCGGAAAGCCGATCCCACGCGGCGGCCGCCGGCGCCTCGTATCCGTCTCCGGTCGGCCAGCTAATCCTTTCCTCGCCGCCGTCGTTCGCGGGCTCCTGCGGCATGCCCGCCAACCATACCCACAAACTCGCGTCTTCTCATGATCGGGAGACCCGCCAGTACACCGAATCCGGAATTTCCATATTGGACTCCCGGGTGCCGTTCCGTCTACACCCACGCCCAAATCAATGCACCGCTACCCCGACCTCCTCACAGCCCAGTTCGACGTAGTGGCGCACGTACTCGTACGTGCCGCATCCCGACTCATCGGGATGCCTGGCGGGTGTATACTCACGCCTCCGCGGGCCCGCGGTCTATCCGCCGGGAGGCGTCCCGAAGAGTCGGAGGTGCCCTGGGCTCGGCACGCAAAAGTGCGCCACAACGTCCGGCATTCAGGCCCGTGAGATAAACGGTTCAAGCGTCCTGGAAGGTCGCTTCCGCGAAGCGAAGAGTGCCGAGCGGATCGCCAACTGCGGCTGCAAATGCGGTGGATGACAATACCGGCGGACATCTCGTCGCGAAACCTGGTCTCCCAGCCCTTCCACCAGCGTGCCTCCCCGCGTCAAATACTTGAGGCCGTCTCGGATCGATAATGGCCTGCCGGGTAACCGCCTTCGTGACTCAAAACGCCGATTTCTTGCAGAGAAAGGTGCTGTAGGTATGCGGTAGCGCGCCATTCCTGGCGAGCGGCGAGAAATACCGTAGGTACTCTCTGGCGTGCCGGTCGAATAGACCGAGCAACTCCCGGTCCCAGGACATCGCATATTCCACATAGTCCATATAGAATCTTTCGAAGTAATCGTCCGGCAAGGGTTCATTGCGCTCGCGAATATTGGTGAAGACACGGTTGGGAAAGAACTCCAATTGCATGTTGCATCCCCGGCAAATACGCCCGATCTCTTCCGGACGGAATAGGTGCTTATCCTCCGCGGCGGACTTGTCTATGTCGCGCCGGGCGTAGAACATCATGGTGTCGGCGAACATCCGAATGTCCGCCAGATGCTTGGCGCTGAGCACCACCCCTTTTGAACCAAGAGCTGCCGGCATGAGCTGCGTGATGGCTCCCATCAAGAGGTACCCTTCCGTACAGGGCTCTTCAAATAGCAGCATTCCGCCCGGCGCCAGAATTTGCGAGCACTCCACCAGAAAGCGCTTGACGTCCAGGACGTGATGCAGCGTCGATCGAAGGAAGATCGCGGAGAACGTACTTTTGGGAAGTTTGGATACGTCCTCCGCCGTCAGCACGGCAACTTTGACGTTGCCAAGATCCCTGGAAAGCGCCGCGAGTTTCCGCGCTGTGATTTGGCAGAATGCCGGTGAAGGGTCGGTGATCAGAATCTCTTGCGAGTCCGCCGCCAGAACTATGGAAAGCGAGAGCCGGCCCGTTCCGCACCCGATTTCAAGCATCGGCCCAGTGGGATTGTATCCGAAACTTTCACACAGTTCCAGCACACCCTTTCCCTCCTGGGCATGAAAGGCCAAATCCAGCCGCTCAATACCATACTGTTGGTCGTAGAGTTCCTCGGAGTGCAGGAATGCCCGCGGTTCCGAGATCGTCGATACTCCGTGTTCCGAAGCAAATCCGCCCAAAAACTCTGTCAAGGAGCTCATCCGATTGAGTATACCCCCCGGCACTCATTCACCGGTCCGGCGATGCGTGCATGCGTGCCGGCGTCCTTAGCGGGCGGCCACAGACGTCTCGAACCGGCCCTCGTCCCTTCGTATTAATGTCCCGGCATCCCGCCGCCCTGGTGCTTCGGCCTCTTCATAACCAGAAGCAGCGGCAGAACCAGCAGAAACACCACCGCCATCGCCAGAAAGGTATCGACGAACGACACCATCGCCGCCTGTTGCCGCACCATCCCCCAGAGCGACACGTAGGATTGCTGCGCGGCCGTCACCGGATCGGCGCCATGCGCCACCATCGCGGCCGCGACGCCCTGTCTCACCTGCTGTACCTGCGGGTTGAAGGGAGTCACGTGGGCCCCCAGCAAGTGCGTGTAGAACTGCTGGCGCCGAAAAAGATACGTGGTGGCGCCGGCAATTCCGAAGCTGCCGCCCAGGTTGCGCATCAGGTTGAACATACTCGTGGCATTGCCCATTTCCTCCCGCGGAATCGGGTCCATGGTCGCCGTGGTCAGCGGCACGAAGATCATCGCCAGCGACATGCCTTGAATGAACTGCGGCCAGAATATGTCCCAGTACCCCGCCTGCAGGTTGAGCCGCGACAGCGAATAGAGCGTCCACGCCGCGCCGCAGATTCCCACACCGAGCACTTTGCGCGGATCGAACTTCCCCAGCACCGTGCCTACCAGCGGCATCATCAGGAACGACCCCAGGCCCCGCGGCGCCATGGCGATCCCCGCCGCCAGGGCCGGATAGCCCAACAGCGTCTGCAGGAATACCGGCACCAGCAGCAGGCTGGCATACAGCACGAAGCCCAACACCGTCATCAGGAATACGCCCGCGGCGTATGTCCGGTTTTTGAACACCCGCAAACGCACTACAGGGTCGCGAGTACGCCATTCGTGAACGATGAAAATGGTCAGCGCTATCACCGAGACAACCGCCAGAAACGCGATCCAGTGCGATTGGAACCAGTCTTCTTCCTGCCCCTTGTCCAGCACCATCTGTAGCGTGCCCACGCCCAGCGCCAGCATGCCGATCCCCCAGTAGTCGATTCCCCGCTCGGCGCGACGCAGATAGGGCGGATCGAAGATGAACCATTTGGTCATGAAGAGCGAGGCGAGGCCCACCGGCAGGTTGATATAAAAAACCCAGCGCCAGCTATAGTTGTCGGTGAGCCACCCGCCGATTACCGGGCCCAGCATGGGCGCCACCACGATCCCCAGCCCCCAGAAGGCCATCGCCTTGCCGCGGTCTTGCGGTGGGAAGGCCTCCAGCATGACAGCCTGCGAGAGCGGCTGCAGCGCTCCACCGGTGGCCCCCTGGATGATGCGAAAGAAAATCAGCATCCCCAGGCTGGGCGCTAGGCCGCAGGCGAAAGATGCCAGCGTAAAACCCGTTACCGCCGCCATCAATGTGCGTTTTCGTCCAAAAAAACTGGCCAGCCAGCCGGTCATCGGCAGGATCACGGCGTTGGCCACCAGGTAGGATGTCAGCGCCCACGCCGCTTCATCCACGCTCGCCGAAAGACTTCCGGCGATGTGCGGCAGCGACACGTTCACCACAGTCGTATCCAGCACCTCCATGAAGGTGGCGAACATTACGGCTACGGCGACAATCCAGGGGTTTACCTGCGGATGGGTATCCGCTCCGGCCGAAGGCATCCTTAAGTACCAGATGCCGCAATTCGGGAGAGGTTGCGCGGAGCCCTAAAGCTTCTGGCGTATTTCGCCGATTCTTGAGGTGAGTGAGGTGGCATGCCATCATTGGATACGAAGCACTTGGGACGGATTTCCTGGGAACCGGGGTCGGAAATAGACTTTCCGCGCGGACTTCCCGGGTTCGAAGATCGCCAGCGGTTTGTGGCCGTGCACTTTGGCCATACCGATCCGCTGATTTTTTTGCAAAGCCTGGAAGATTCCGCGCTTTGCTTCACCACTCTGCCCGTTCGGGCAGTGGAACCCGACTACCGCCTGTCAATTGGCGACGAAGATTTGGTCCTGATGGGACTACCGAAGAATCGGCAGCCGCGCATCGGGGAAGATGTTCATTGCCTGGCGGTACTGTCGTTTAAGGAAGCCGCAATGACGGCGAATCTGCTAGCCCCGGTGGCCATCAACCTGAAGAACCTGAAAGCCGTGCAGGCGGTAGCGCAGGAGGGTGGATACTCGCACCAGCACGTGCTGCTGGCGGAAGAGAAGGCAGCCGCGTGCTCATGATGTCGCGCCGGGAGGGAGAGACTATCCTGATCGGCGATGGCATCGAAATTGTGATCGCGCACATCGGACGTACGCGTGTGCGGGTGGGCATCCGCGCGCCACGGGAAACACCGGTGATCGCTCGCGAAGTGAAACTGGTGCGCGACGAGAACCGCGCCGCCGCCGCAACCGCGCCCTTGCCCACGGCGCTCACCGGTCTGATCGCGCGACTGCAGCCGGCGTCGGCGCCCAGAAGCGGGAATCCGGTATGATGCCCGGTGGCGGCTCGTGCCGCGACCACCGGATTCGGCCCGGTTGCGGAACCGCTCACTAACGCTCGCGCCTCCGGCCGAAGCCACGGCCGTGAGGGAGTGGTGGCCGGCAATCGCACATCATTAGGCGGTCGCGGACGTAGTCTCGCTCGAAGAGAGATGCAGTTTGATGCCGGCGGGTTTAGACGCCTTTGCGGGTGCGAACGGAAAGTCCGGCCCGGTGTGGTCGATCAGCATTTCGATCATGCTGAGATCGAATGTAGGGATGCCTGTACGCAGGTGCGCGGCGCACCGCTCCGAGAAGCTATCGTCGATGAAGATTGCGTCGCAGCGGGTGATCGCATCGGCCTTGTCCTGATCGCGCCGCAGGTGGACCACTTCGTCGAAAAGCTGACGCAACCGGCAGCGCGACAGGCAGTCCTCAAGCGCCGCCGCGTGTTTGGTCACCAGCACGATCCGAATGCCGGAATTGACGCACTGATACAAGAACGTCACCAGCATCAGGTTGACCGAGCCGCGGAACACCAATGTGTCGTCCAGGTCGATGTAGACGGCTCCGAACCGGAGCTTATGCCGATACCGATTGATCAGCGCGCGGTCCATTTCCAGGCCAAGATCCCGGTTAACCAGGATTTCGAACCGTAACCTCGCTGTTTCGTACAGGCTGAGCAGTGGGAAATTTACGCCCTGGACCCGGTAATAGGCCATCCCTCCGGCAATGCGCGGCGCTACTTCCAAGAGCTTCAGTTGGCCATCGGCGGCTTCCTTCACTTGAAAGAACCAGGCGCCGTGAAACGGCAGCGCCGCCGAAATCGCTTCGGCGTATCGTCTGAACTCGGGCCTCTCCGCCGAGGCGGTTGCGACCGAAATCCCGTTTCTTACGCGGATTCTCTCGCGGCCGCGGGCAAACAGCAGACCACGCTCGCGGTCGGAGAAGCAGTCCACCGTGAACTCCGCGCCGGGCAGCGGTTCGAGGAGTATTTCACCGGGTTGGACGAGGGCCAGTTCGCCGGCCATGCGAATCCATCGCGCATCTTGAGAGCCCTGGCCGCGATCCGGCTTGCAAAAGACGGGAAGGTGCGCAACCTGCTCTCGCGTATAAACCCTGGGACACGGAATGGAGTCTTTCAAAGCGGCGTAGGTCCGGCTCTTATAGCGCGCAATCGCGCAGGTTGCAGCCGGAGAGGTTACAACTTGCGCGGCGAGGCGCTCCCGTTCACTCGCCAGGGCCACGAGGACGTCGTCGTGCGCCGGAATCACGAAATCGATGCCAAGCCGGATGCACAGGTTGTTGAGCGGCTCGATCCAGTCCGGCTCAAAGACACTGGGAAGCGGGTGGTACCGGGGAAACACATAGGACGCATGGCTGGAGAGTCCCTGCCCAGCCGAGAACAGAACCACTTCCTTGCAGGCTCTCAGCGCGCTCCATACCTCCAGGCCGATTTCGGTTCCGCCGGGGAAGACCAGAACATTCCACGGCCGGGTCATGCGCGCCACTCCGCCCGGATCATAGCGGCTTCCGGGCGATCGCCGTGTAATGAATGGGCATCAAATCCCGGCCAGGTGTTTGAAGTTCTCCGATCTCGACGCCCTCGAAGTCCTGCAGCAACATTCTGACGCCGTGTACCGTGAACCTCCAGCAGTCCGGCAACGGCCCGTGAATGCGAAAATTGAAGGGCGCGCTCAGCGCCAGCACGCCGCCCGGTCTGAGCATGCGCCGCATTTCCCCAACGGCATCAAAGGGTTGCAGGGTATGTTCCAGCACCTCGGTGCACATAACCAGGTCGTACCTGCATGAAGGAATATGGGGATTCAGGCGGCAGATATCGCCCGTATACGTCGATCCCGCGGCGGGATCGATATCGAGGGTCTCGACACGCACCTCCGCCGGAAAGTGCGGCCGGGCGCCCGCATGATCCTGGGGGGCGACATCCAGAATCAGACGTAGGTCCGGTGCAAGAAACCGCCGCGCAACGGTCCGCGTAAAATCCACAACATTTTGGCGAATCAGCGCCAGATGGCGTGTATCCAGCTCACTGATTGCGGGTTCGGCCGCCACTTCCATATAGAGACTGGTGTGGCCACGGGCCCCAAAATCTCGCAAAAGAGATGGGCCTCAATCTACTGGTATTCGGGAACTCAGCCGATTGATTGGTCAGGAGCGCAAGACGATGCCCGATCTCATGCCCGTCCTGAGGCCACGCCTGCCTTCCAGCGCCGATATCCTGCCGTATCTGCGATCTATCGACGAACGGCGCTGGTACTCGAACCGTGGACCGCTGGTCACCCGGCTGGAAGAGCAACTTAGCCGCCATCTAGGTCTGGAAAACGGCGGGGTGGTAACGACGGCCAACGCCACGATGGGGATCGCCGCGGCGCTGCTGGCGCTCGGAGCACCGGCCGGCAGCCTCTGTCTCATGCCGTCCTGGACGTTTGCCGCAACGCCGCACGCCGCGCGCGCGGCGGGCATGAAACCCTGGTTTCACGACGTGGACAGCCGGACGTGGGCGCTCCATCCGGACGCGGTCCTCACCACCCTCCGAGGGATTAGCGAGCGGGTGGGAGCGGTTATTGTGGTATCGCCATTCGGAGCGCCTATCGATATGGAAGCGTGGGAAACTTTCGAAGAGCGAACCGGCATCCCGGTGGTGGTGGACGCCGCCGCCGGCTTCGACACCGTGCAACCCGGCCGCATTCCCTCGGTGGTGAGCCTGCACGCCACCAAAATCCTGGGCGCCGGAGAGGGCGGATTCATCGCGACCACCGATTCCAGCCTGCGGGACCGCGTGCGGGCGTGCTGCAATTTCGGCTTTCAAGCGACGCGTTCGGCTGCGCTGCCCGCTCTAAACGCAAAAATGAGCGAGTATCATGCCGCGGTGGCGCTGGCCAGCCTGGCGTCCTGGCCCGCGCTCCGCCCGGGGCTCATTCGTATCGCCGATTGGTACTGCCGCCACATTGCGGGACTGAAGGGCGTCTCTCTGCAGCCGGGTTACGGAAACGGCTGGGCGTCCGGCACTACCAGCGTCATTCTGCCACCGCACTCCGCCCCACGAACGGCGCGCGGCCTCCTGCATTTGGGAATCGAGACCCGCGCCTGGTGGGGCGAGGGTTGTCATGCACAGCCGGCATTTGCCGATTGCCCACGACGACCTCTGCCGGTGACCGAAGACCTGGGTGGCCGCGTTCTCGGTTTGCCCCAGTTTCCGGACATGCAGGAAGGCGATGTCGAGCGGGTAGCACAGGCCATTTCGGAAGCGCTGCGGCGCCGGGCGCCAATGGAGTCGATCCGCCTGGCTCGTGCCCTGGATCTTCCGGGATACAGCGGACTGCCGGCCGGGTTGGCCGTTGCAATTACTCCTGTGCCGGCGCCGCGCTGAAAACCGGCTGTTTCCGGCACCAGATGCGCCACATGTCCCGGTACGCCGCCTCCAGGTCGCGTGTGAAGCCGATCTCGTCCCTCAAGGGCGAGGATTGGAATGCCTTGCGGACA
>Ga0181529_10002899_pt1 | contig 20073 bp, 15 predicted proteins | sample PEATcosm2014_Bin_36_FD_119763 | JGI IMG/M metagenome (GOLD analysis project Ga0181529, IMG submission 119763) | Peatland microbial communities from MTU Mesocosm Facility, Houghton, MI, USA - PEATcosm2014_Bin10_30_metaG | ecosystem: Environmental > Terrestrial > Soil > Wetlands > Peat | place... | reverse complement strand
GAAAACTACGTTCCCCGTGCCGGTAAAGTTTCCGCCACTGGCAAAGGTGTAGCCGGCACTGCCGCCAAAGATGATGGCTCCGCCGTTGGCGGTGTTGAATGTTCCGCTCCCGCTGCTGGTGCCGCCGCCATTTACATCAACCGTGCCGCTCTGGACATCCAGTGTGCCGGTGTTGTTGAACACGGTGTTGGCATCCAGCGTGGTCGTGTTCGTGCCGGGCGACTTGCGGAATATCCCGAAGTTGTCAATGACCGTCGCCGGACTGCCATAACCTTCTCCATAAAAATAGTCGTCACTCTGCTCGTTCCACAAACCGCAATTGTAAATCTGCGTCCCGTCACCGCCGTAAATACTGCTGTTGGTCTGGTTGATCGTGCCGTAGTTCGTCAGCACAAGTCCGGGCCAGCGGGCCACATCGCTCATCACGTTCAACACACCGTTGGTGGCAATGGTCGTCACGGTCTCCAGATAGTTATCCCCGCTCAACGTCAACGTCCCCGTCACCACATTGTTTCCGGTCAACGTCGCGCCGGCGGTGATCAGGTTGGTTCCGGCACCGGTGAAGGAGCCGTCCACTTCATAGCTGGCCGGATACATCAGCGTGGCCCCGGCTTCCGCGTTGAACGTCCCGATGCCGTTGCCGCCGCCGTTCACGCTGACGGTTCCGGTCTGGACATCCACGGTGCCGAAGTTTTTGAAAATGGGATTGATGCCGCTCGTGCCCGTTCCGCCTGATTTGCGGACCGTCCCCTGGTTGATGAAACCCAACAGGTTGCCATAGCTGTCAATTGACACATCCGCCGCCATGTTGACGATTCCTCCGGGAAGATTGATGAGGTTGCCCCAGTAGGTCTGCCAGTTAATCTGAAAATTTCCACTTTGCAGGTAAATCGTCCCGGCGTTGGTCAGATATTCCCCCATGATATAATCCGTGCCATTGACTCCCGCCAGCACAAGCACGGCGTTGGTCGCCACCGATATCCCGGCATTCGCAGCGCCAAGCACGCCGCTCGTCCATTCGAATGCGCTGTTGATGGCCACGTTGCCCGTCAGGGTTGCACCGGCCAGCACGGTGTTGGAGGTGTTGATGCTTCCGTTGAGCGTGAGATTGCCTGCGGTCAGCAGATTGGTTCCTGCACCCGTGAGTGCGCTGTCCACTTCATAACTGGTTGAGGAGAAACCGAGCGTCGCCCCTGCTTCCGTTTGGAACACCCCGTTGCCGATGCCGCCGCCATGGACGTTCACCGTTCCTGACTGCACATCCAGCGTGCCGGTGTTGCTGAAAATCGAATTGATGCCGCTTGTTCCCGTCCCGCCCGACTTGCGGACCGTCCCTTGGTTGACGAAACCCAGTTGGTTGCCGTAGGTGTCTATCGAGACATCCGCCTGAAAGTTCACCAGCCCTCCCGGCTGGTTGACCAGGTTGCCCCAGTAGGTCTGCCAGTTGATTTCCATATTTCCGCTTTGCAGGTAAATGGTCCCGGCATTGTTCAAGGTTTGTCCGAGAAAATAATCAGTGCCGTTGACCCCGGCCAGAACCAGCACGCCGTTCGTTGCAATGGACATGGCGAGCTGTGAATAGCCAAACTGGCCGTTAGTCCACGTCAACATTCCGTTGATCGTTCCAATGCCCGACAGGATTGCGCCCCCTAATACGTTGTTGGTGCCGTTCATGCTGCCATTCAGGATGAATGTGCCGCCGCTCAAGAAGTTTGTCCCGGGACCCGTGAGCGAGCTGTCCACTTCGTAGTTGTTCCCAAAAGCCAGCGTCGCCCCGCTTTCCGGCTTGAAAATTCCGTTGCCGCTGCCGCCGCCGTTCACGGTCACCATCCCTGTCTGAACATCCAGCGAGCCGCTGTTGCTGAATGAAGCATTGATGAAGCTTGTGCCTGTTCCGCCCGACTTGCGGACCGTCCCCTGGTTGTTGAGTCCGGGACCGCCGCACGATCCGTCAATTGAAACGTCCGCCTGAATGTCCACCAATCCTCCGGGCAGATTGTTCATCGTCCCATTGTCGGAACCGCAATAATTGATCTGGAGGTTTCCGCCCTGCAACTGGATTGTTCCGCCGTTCACGAGGCTTCCCCCCACTGCATAGTCCGTTCCGTTCGCACCCGCCAGCACCAGCACGGCATTGGTCTCCACCGTCACCCCGACGCCTAAAGCTTCAGGACCGATCTGGCCGCCGGTCCAGTTGAATTGTCCATAGACGTTCAAATTGCCGGTGATGTTGCCACCGCTTAACTGGAAGATGCCGTTCGCATTCACAACACTCCCGCTGGTCAGCGTCAGGGTGTTGTTGCCGGTTATGAGGGTTTGCTGCCCGCTGCTTCCACCCAGCATCAGGATGCCCACTGTCAGGCTGGAGTTCAGCGTGACTGAATAGGTGCCGCCGGTTGTAATATCCGCTTCATCGGATGCGCCGGGAACCTGATTGGGACTCCAGCTTGTGGCGTCATTCCAATTTCCTCCAACGGTGTTTGTCCAAAGGATCGTGGCGGACCGGGCGGCGCTGCACCCGAAAAATAACGACAGCATCACGCACAAGCAATGAAGTTTGTTTTTCATAATTCCGATTCTGATTGCCTCGTGGAGACGGTGCTTCTTTTACGGATGCCTTTTTACTCTTTGCCCGGTAAAATTGCAACCAAAATACACCTGAATTTGAGGGCAAAAAAGGATAAATATTTGACAAGAAGTGGTGAGCACTTTTCTGGCGGATATGTTGACATTGAAACGCAGTGTAAAATCAAACAAACGAAAACTATTCACAAAGGACAAATTATGTCTGACTTGAATGATCCGCTGAAGGAAAGCTACATCGGCAAGGTGGGCAACGCGCTCACACCCTATGCCGACGAACTCAAGGCCGGTGGTTTCGATGCCTCCGCCCTCATCACACAGCTCACGGGTGCCGGCAAGGTGATTGAAGCCGCCGACAAAGTCCGCCAAGATGCCGAGAAGGCGGCAACCACCGCCATCATCAATGAACACACCATTCGTGAAAACTTTTATACGCAGGCCACCGGCACGGTCAGCCTCGTGGAGGGTGTGCTTGGCAAAGACCATGCCTTGACCGTCAAACTCCGCGGCCTCCGCGCCGACTTGATCGGCAACCAAGGCTCCGGCGACACTCCCGAACCTGCCCCTGCCGCCAAAACACCCTGAAATCCGGCCAGCCGGATTTTCATTGTAGCGGCGGTCTATTGACCGCCGCTCTTTTTTGAAAGGTAGGGCGGTCAGTCCCCTGACCGCCGTGGCGTGGCTTGACAACCGAGCGGCGCGCACGGAGTGTCGCGCCCTACCTGAAAGCCTGTTTTTGCCAAAAATGGCTGGTCGCCGACCATCTCCGGCAGGTCGTTTGACAGAATACCTGGGTCGTTTGCCATCTCCGGCAGGTATTTTGCCATTCTACCGAGGTCGTTTGGCATCTCCGGCAGGTATTTTGCCAAAATACCAAGGTCGTTTGCCATCTCCGCCAGGTCGTTTGGCATTCTACCGAGGTCGTTTGATAAACGACCTGCCGGATTTGCCATTCTACCGGGGTGGTTTGTCAAAATACATGGGTAGTTTGATAAAATACCGAGGTTTTTGCAAAATCCACCTCTTTTCGGACGGAAAAAGCCTGCTTCACTGCACCTGTCTGATCCGGTAGAAGCGCTGCTGATAATTGGTGGCCGCGCCGTCATTGAACTGCCATGTGCCGTCGGGGCCGATTGTGTTGGTGGCGATGGCCTGCCAGACGGTGGCGGGGGTCAGATCAGCTTTCACTTCCAGCACATAGGTGTGTCCGGGCGCGCCGCCGAGGCTCAAATTAAACCCGCCGCCGGGCGACGCCACCGTTCCGTGAAACGCCGGGGGCGGCAAGGTCACCGTCAGCGTCACCACCGCGCTGGTCGTCGCCCCGCCGGTTCCGCTGGCGACGACGGAATAATTCCCGGCATTCGTGGGGTCAACGGAATTGACCGCCAGCGCCCAGTTGGTCGCGTTTGTCAGAACGGCGCTGTTGAAAAACCATTGGTAGGCGAGCGGCGTGCAGGCGGCGGCGACGACGCTGAAAGTCGCCGTCGTGCCGTCAAGGTTCGTCTGGCTCTGCGGCTGGATCAAAATGACCGGCGGCGTCTCGTCGGCGACGACAATCGTGTTGGTGGAACAGGAAGTGTTGCCGGAGGCGTCGGCGACGCTGATGACAACGGTGTTTGTGCCAAGCTGCAAAATGGAATTGTTCGTCGGCGTTTCGGAAATGATCAGCGCCCCGGACAAATCCGTGGCCAGGATGTAATTGGTGCCGGTCACGTCGGGCATTGGCGCGGTGCAGTTGGTGTCTGCGGCCAGGACAAGGTTGGTGAAGCTCCACAGGATTGTCGGCGGCGTGGTGTCCTGCACGACGACGGTGCGGGTGGCGGTGGCGATGTTGCCGTTGCCGTCGTTTGCAGTGTAAGTGACGGTGTTGGTGCCGGTGGAATTGACGTTGACCGCGCCGCCGGCGATGACGCCGACCGCCCCGGCGCAAAGATCGGTGGCCGAGGCGCCGGGATCGGTGAACGCGCCGCCGAGTTCGACATACATGGGATTGGCTCCGTTGAGCGTGATGACGGGCGGGAGCGTGTCCTGAACCGCCAGCACGACGCTGTTGGTGACGCCGCCGTAAAGATTTGTGGCGATGATGCCGACGGTGTGATTGGGCATGTGGATGCCTGTCAGGGAAAGAGTGCTGTTGGTGGCGTTGGGAACGGGCAAGCCGTCGAGGGTCCATTGCAGGCTGACGGGCGGCGCGCCGGTGACGGTGACGCTGAACGAGGCGCTGCCGCCGCACTGGATGCTTTGCGGGGCGGGCGGAACGGCGACGGCGGGCGGATAGAAATTACCCTGCGTGGCGACGAGCGAGGCGGTGTTGTTGGCCAGGGAGATTTCCGGCGTGACGGTGGCGACGTTCAAGGAATTGGTGAAGACGCCGCCGGAACCCGGCGCAACGGTGAGCGTGAAATTGGTGACGGTGCCCGCAGGCAGCAAGGCGGCGGAGAAAACGACATTGCCGGAGGAATAAACGCCGCCGGGCGCGGAAATGAACGTGGCATTGGCGGGGATGGTGTCGGTGGCCACAACGTCCGCCGCCGTCTGCGGGCCGAGATTGGTAACGGCGAGGGTATAAATCAGGTTCTGCCCCGACAGCAGCGACCCGGCGGCGAGCGACTGGCCGGCGGCGATGTCGGTGAACACGGGGAGGCAGATGCGGGAGCCGTCGGTGATGGAAATGGAGTCCACATGCCAGCCGACCGCGCCGGAGCCGGAGTTGCTGCTGTCGGTTCCGCAATTCCAGCGCAACTGGATGTTCTGGCCGGCGGCGGCGGCGGGAAGGTTGACGGAGACGGACTGCCAGCCGCCGGAACTGTTGACCCAGGCGGAGCGGCCGTTCAACGGATTGCTTGAGGAGGTGACGGACGCTTTGTAGCCGCCGGTGCTGAAACTTCCGCCCGCGGCGAGAATGTCGGTGAAGGCGCCGCTGCCAATCTTGATTTCCAAAACGCCGCCGTCGCGGTAGGGATGGCCGGAGCTTGAACGGTAATCGAAACTGTAATTGTGCCGGAAGGCAAGCTGGGCGTTGGTGCTGACGATGGGAATGGCGGGGGAAACGAGGGCGTTTTCGCCGGCGCTGGCGGCATCGGTGACGAAGGCGGAGTTGGGCGCGGTGTCATAGGAGGCGGCGGTGGTCGCCCAATTGTTGCCGGTGCCGGTGATGTTCGCCGTCGTCCAGCCCGACGGCAGGGCGGGCGCGGTGACGCCGTCGAAGTTCTGCGCGAAGGTCTGGGAGTGGTTGGTGGAAACGCCGCCGAGCGGAAGGGTGAATCCGGCGGTGCCCAGGTTGTTTGTGCCGTCCTGAAGCTGAAACACGGCAAGGAAATTGGAGCCGCAAGTTCCGGCGGCGGTGAAGGTGAAAGGCCGGCTGGCGGCACCGCCATAAGGGGCGATGGCACCGTAGGTCTGCGGAGCGCCGGGGGCCAGGACGCCGGCACCGGGCAGCAGGGTGGCGATGAGATTGCTTGTGGCGACGGTGCCGTCGTTTTGGAGGGTGAAGCTGACGGTGACGGTTTCGCCGGGGTTGATCATGCCGTTCGGCGGCGTGGCGCTTTCAGCGGTCAACGTCCAGGCTGCATTGGTGATGGCGATGAAATCCGGCGGCGGCACGAGGGCGTTGATGAGATTGATGCCGTTGGGGGTGCCGAGGCCGGTGCAAAGGTCGTAGCCGGGAACGGCATAAAAGGCGGAGGGGCTGCTGGGCCAGATGTTGTTGCCGGAGACGGTGTCGTGGAAAAGGGAGGTGTAGGCGTAGTTGGTGCTTGCGGCCAGGGCGTAAAGCGCGGGGTTGATGAAGCCCACGGGGGCGGCGCCGGTGAAGGCAGCCTGCTGGTTGATGAGCGCGGTGTAGGCGGCCCACAGCGGCGCGGCGCAACTCGTGCCGCCAAAGGTCGCGCTGGAGCCGTTGCCGTAAAGGACATCTACATTGTCCCCGGTCAGCGCCACGTCGGGAATGTTGCGGTAAAGGGTCGAGCCGCCGTTCGCCGCCATGCTGACATTGGTCTGCCAGCTTGGAATGGTGTAATAGCTGCTGATTCCCCCGCTGGTGCCGACATAGGCACCGGCACTTGAATCATAGCCCCAGTTCCAGACGGTCTCGGAAGAGTAGGCCGCGCCGCCGCCGGTTGTCAGGGTGGTGCCGCCAACCTGCGTGATGTAGGGGCTGCTGGAGGGCGTCGTGGAATTGGCGGAATTATCCACGTAGCCGGACGGGAAGGCGTCGCTGTCGCCGCAGGCGTTGAAATAGGATTGTCCCTGCGTCGCCATGTTTTTGAAAATGTTGTCGGTGGTCGTGGTCGGCCCGCCGCTCCAGCCCCAGGACGAACTTAAATTCTTCACCGTGTTGCTCGCCGCCATCGCATTCAAAATGTCGTTGGGAACGACGTTGTTCGGGTTGCCCTCAAAGACGATGATTTTCGCCAGGCCCGGTGCCATGGACATCGCCATCTCGATGTCCAGGGAGACTTCGCCGTTGCCGCTGTTGGCACCGGTGGTCGGCACGCCGTTGAACCCGTCAAGCAAGACCGTCTGGATGGGGATGTTCGCACGCCCGTTGCCCGCCGACGTCGCATAGGAGGAGATGTCGCTGGCGTAAAACCCGTCGAACTGCAACAGCCCCACCACTTGTCCCGCGCCCGTCAAGGAGGTTCCCGGCACATAGGCATTGCGGAAATCATTTCCGAAATAGGCGCCGCTGCCGTTCGGCGCGGAGCCGCCTTGCGGCGCGATGTTCACATTGTCGCGCCTGTGCAGTTTCGGATGCGGCCGGCCATAATCGCTCAAGCCCTGAATGTCCGCCACCTGCAAAGCCGCGTCCACCGAAGGCTCCGTGTCCGGCGCGAAGAAATCCCGCGCCTCCGTCGGATGCCGGTAAGTCCGCAGCGTGATGTGAAAGGCGCTTTCCACCGCCGCCGCCGGTCCCGCCACGTCCAGCAGCAGGCGATTCCCATAGGTGGCGGTGATGACGAAACCGTTCGTGCGGGCAAATTCCATCACGGCGGCATAATCCGATTCCGTCGGCCCGAACCGCGCGGCAAATTCCTCCGGCGAAAGATATTTCCGATAATTGGCGCTGGCCGGATCGTAAAGCTGGCGGAGAAATTCATCCAAGCCGGCCGGGTCTCGCGGCGGCAGGCCGATGGCCAGCCTCAATTGATTGGTGCCCGGCACCCGGCCTGTCGGCTGAAGATTATATCTAGCAATCGCCGCCGGGACATGGCCGCGCAAAACCTGTCTTGGCGCTGTCTGTGCAAATGCCGGAAAAGTGAACAACAGCGCAACGACAATGATTGTCGGACAATAAAACTTCTGGAATTTGGACGAGCCGCCGTGAATCACACTTTCATTTTCGCAGACTTCGCTTCAGCCGTCAAATGCGCACAAAAAGGCTGGCCCGCGCGCTTTCCGCTTTCCGGCTGCCGCTTTCCGCTTTAACTTCATTCCGTGTCCGTCAAACTCACCATCCTCGGCAGCGGCTCGTCCGGCAATTGCGCCTACGTCGAGACGCCCGAAGCCCGCATCCTCGTGGACGCCGGCTTTTCCCCGCGCCAGATCCGCACCCGCCTCGCCTCAATTGGCCGCACGCCGGAAAATCTCACCGCCATCCTCATAACCCACGAACACAGCGATCACATCGCCGGCCTGCTTGGCATCGCCGACAAATATCACATCCCCGTCTATTGCAACCGCGACACGCAGGACGCCACCATCTGGACGTTCAAAAACAAATGGAGCAAGAAGACCAATCTTGGCCTCGAAACCGCCGACACCTTCAAATCCAAGATCAACTGGCAGTTGTTCACCACCGGCGCGGGCTTTGAGATTGCCGACGTTCTCATCGAAACCTTTTCCATCCCGCACGATGCGCAGGACCCCGTCGGATTTCTGTTGCGCACCGCGAGTGGCAACATCGGCTTTGCCACCGACCTCGGCCACACCACCAAGCTCGTGCTCGACCGCATCCGCCACGCGAACGTCCTCGTCCTCGAATCCAACCACGACGTGAAGATGCTGCAGGAATGTCCGCGCCGCGCGTGGCCGCTCAAGCAGCGCATCCTCGGCCGCCACGGCCATCTCTCCAACGTGGCCGCCGCCGAAGCCGCCGCTCAAATCATGTCCGCCGGGCTGCGCCACCTTTACCTCGCGCACCTGAGCCGCGAATGCAACAAGCCCGAACTCGCGCAACACGTCATGGCCGAGCAGCTTCATCACATCGGCGCGACACACGTCCGGCTCCAGCTCGCCGCGCAGGATGTGCCGTGTGAAACTTTGGAGCTTTAAGAAAAATTGAAATTAATTTTGGGGCGTGTAATCACCAATGAAGGCGCAAACGTGATGGGCAAGTTATAGCCATCGCGCCACCCAAAGCCAAAGCTCCAGTGGGCTGGAGCACTCCAAGACGCTGCGCGCCCATAAACCGGCATTTTGAACGCGGAGCGTCTTGGACTGCGGCGGCCCTCCGCCGCTTTTCCCCCGTCATCGCCAAAAACCCACGTTCCGCCGGCTCGGCATCGCCTCAAAACCACCCCTGAAACGGCTTTTTATCTGCAAACCGTTGATTTTGTGCTTGTTGAACAGGAATCGGCAGACAAAACGCAGTCTCCGGCAGCCGCCGGCTAAGCTCCCGCGACGTTCGCGGGAGCTTCGGCGACGTTCGCGGGAGCTTCGGCAACCGTCGCGGGAGCTTCGGCAATCGTCGCGGGAGCTTCGGCAATCGTCGCGGGAGCTTCGGCAATCGTCGCGGGAGCTTCGGCAATCGTCGCGGGAGCTTCGGCAATCGTCGCGGGAGCTTAGGGAACTGTCGCCGGAGCTTAGGGAATCGTTCCCGAAGGTTAGGAAATCGTCGCCGAAGGTTCCAAAACCCCTCCCGGAAGCCGGTGGAATGGTCTTTGAGGCCAAAAATCCGTTCCGAGGGCATTTGCCACCCTCCCCGCCCTGTTTCCGCACCGTCCCGTGGAATTTGTGTCGTGGCATGGTTTGGGAGCACAGCCGCCCCGGCTGTGGTCCGGCACGCCCTCGTGCCGGACTCTTCAAACCATTCACCCCGACGTTGATGCCTCACCGCAGATGCCGACGACGAGGGCGTCGCCGGTTGCACCCGGGGCGGGCGCGCTCCACAAACCACGCAACTGCGGAATTTTCTGCTTTGCGATTCCGCGCCGTCGCGCAAAATGATTGAAATGTTCCGCATCGAAAAAGTTTCGTCGTTCGACCAGCCCGAACTCGCGCCGTATCGCACCATGCGCCGGTCGGCGGAGCATGAGTCGCAGGGCATCTTCGTGGCCGAGGGGTTGAAGGTCGTGCGCCGGATGCTGGAAAGCCATTTCACCGTCGTCTCCGTCGTCTTCTCCGAGGAGCATCTGGAACAGTTCCGCCCGCTGCTCGATGCGCGCACGGAGGACATCGCGGTCTATCTCGCGGAACGGCGGTTTCTGGTGACGCTCACCGGCTTCTCGCTCTTTCAAGGCGTCCTCGGCGTGGGCAGGATTCCCCCGCCCGCCTCGCTCGACGATATTCTGGCGCGCATTCAGGGGCCGAAATTGCTCGTGGCGATTGATGCGCTGTCCAACGCGGAAAATCTCGGCGCCATCATCCGCAACTGCGCGGCCTTCGACGCGCACGCGCTGATCGTGGGCGAGACGAGCAGCAGCCCGTTCCTGCGCCGCGCGGTGCGCAATTCCATGGGCACGATTTTCCAACTGCCGGTGGTGGAATTGAAACAGCGGAGCGCGCCGAACGAATCCCAGGGCGAGCTGCGCCGCCGCGAAACCCCGCCCGCCGAACCGAATCCGACGCTGGCGGAAATGTTGCGCGGATTGCGGGCGCGCGGCATCCGGTGCATCGCCGCGCATCCGCGCGCGGACGGCAAGACGCTGGCGCAGGCGGATTTCTGCGGCGATTGCTGCATCGTCTTCGGCAGCGAGGGCGACGGGATTTCGCAGGCCGTCCTGGACAGTTGCGACGAGGCCGTGGCGATTCCGATGCCGCCGACGATTGATTCGCTGAACGTCGGCGCGGCGGCGGCGGTTTTTCTTTACGAGGTGCAGCGGCAGAGGAAAAAGACTTGAACCACCAAGACACAAAGGCACAAACTCCGCCACCAACAAACGCTTCAAAGTTTATGAATCAGAAACAACTGGCGAATGTCCTCGTTAAAATCCTCGGCCTGTCTTTTTGTGTAGAAGGCATAATACGCGCCGTATATGTAATCATCAGTCTTATCAACACAACGATCCAATCCAGAGGCAATTCGGCAGGAATACAATTTATTTGGGCGGACAGTGCAGTGTCAGCCTTGGTTTCTGTGGCCATTGGAGTTTTCTTCATCATCCGCAGCCGCTGGCTTGTTGAGAAATTATTCAAGAACGAAGAAGAATAGCCGATTGTCCGGCCAATTGTTCAGCGGGCAACTGTTTCCAACACTACTTCAACCTTCAGCTTGTTCTCGGTCCGGTTTAATTTCGTGAACAGTCCGCGCCAGAAGCCGATGCCATAAAGGATGTGCGTGAGGACGATGAACGGGATTGTTTGCAGGCTTCGCACAAATCCACCGCGCGGAACCAGCGTCACCAGTTGCGCCAGAACCGCCACCACATAAATCCCCATCGCCGCGAGGCTGATTTTCCCGATGACCGGCACCATCACCAGCAGCGGAAATGCGACAAGAAAAACGCAGAACAGCGGCGGCACGAAATTCAGCACCGAGCCGGAAGTGGGATGGACGCGGACCTGCTCGGCCCGGCCACGCCCGTAGGTCATGAGCATTTTCGCGAACGCCTTGATGGTGCGCCTCGGGCGGCGATAAATAAACAGGTCTGGATCGTAAAGCAGCCGTCCGCCGCGCGTCTGGATGTCGTCCATGAGCGCGTTTTCCTCATTGGGATAAAGAGCCTCGTTGAAACCGCCGCATTCCTGCATCGTGGCGCGGCGCGCGACGAGATTACACAGGATCAATTCCTTCTCGCCCGAATCGCGCAGTTTGCCGACGGGCGTGTAGCGCGCGCGGCTCGGTCCGAAGGCGATCCAGTTGCCCAGCGTCAGCGCAAAAATTTGTTCCAGCGCGGGCGCGTCGGGCGGACAAACATTCGGCCCGCCGACGACCTTCACCTTGTCATCGGCAAAATGCGCGACGGCGCGGCGCAAACTTTCCGGCAGCGCGACCGAATCGTCATCGAGGAAAAAAACCAGTTCCCCGCGCGCCGCGCGCAAGGCGGTGTTGCGCTGGACGGAGGGCTGTTTGCCGCGCGCGACGATTATTTCAATAAGATCCGACGGGTAATCCAGTTCACGAGCCGCCGCGACGGCCTTGATTTCGGCCTGGTCTGGGCGCGCGGCAATGATGACGGTTACGCTCGGCAAACGGTTGTTCACAGCACAAGGCTAGGGTCGGAAGCGCAAGGTTCAAAGTTCAAAGTTTGTTTTGAACGTCTATTTTGCGCCGGGGAACCGGAAAAACATTTTGACAAGTGCGCGGGGTTATTTAGATTGGCGCACTCTGGTTGGGGTCGTAGCTCAGTTGGTAGAGCACCACAATGGCATTGTGGGGGTCGCAGGTTCGAACCCTGTCGGCTCCACCAGCCTTCGCTTTGAGCGAAGTGAACAGTCAAAGCCGCCGGTCAAACCTCTTTCGTCAATGCCACGCCGAGTTTGAGAAGCTTGTGGGCATCGGCATCCGTCTTCGCCTCGGCGTAAATCCGCAGGATCGGCTCCGTGCCGGAACCGCGCAGCATCAGCCACGAGGAATCTTCCGCGACAAATTTCACGCCGTCGAACGTCTTCATTCCGGCCAGCGGCGAGCGCAACAATCTGGCCGGCGGATTTTTCGCCAGGAACTCCATGAGCGCGGCGCGTTTCTCCAGCGGGAAGTGCGTGTCAATCCGCCGGTAACGGTGCGGGCCGAATTGTTTCTCCAGCTTGGCCAGCATTTTGTTGACGGAGATTTTTTCCGTGGCGAGCAGTTCCAAGAGCATCAGCCCGGCGGCGATGCCGTCGCGTTCGGGGATGTGATTCGGAAAACCGATGCCGCCGCTTTCTTCCGCGCCGAGCAGGACGCCGCCCTTGAGCATCTCCGCGCAAATGTATTTGAAGCCGACGCCGGTCTCGACGAGCGGCAGATTGAAGGCGGCGCACATCTTGTCCACCATCGAGGTCGTCGTGAGCGCCTTCACAACGCGACCGGTCTGTTTGCGGTTGATGAAGAAATGGTGGAGCAACAGGCAGATGATCTGGTGCGTGGAAAGATAATTGCCGCGACCGTCCATGCCGCCGACGCGGTCGGCGTCGCCGTCCGTCACGAGGCAGATGTCGTGCGGATGCGTGCGCAGATATTTCTGGCTGCGCGCGTAGTTTTTCTCAATCGGCTCGGGATTGATGCCGCCGAACAGGACATCGTGCGCGCCGTTGAGCGTCGTGACCTTGCAGGTCGTGCCGGCGAGCAATTGCTCGAAGCAGCCGGCGCCGACGCCGAACAACGCATCGTGCGCGAAGCGCAGCTTGGATTTGGCGATGAGCTTGAAATCCACCAGTTTTTTCAGCGCGGCATAATGCGCGGGACGAACGTCGGATATTAGAAGTTGGGAGTTGGAAGCTGGGAGTTGGGCGCGACACACCGGATTTTTATCCAGAAAACTTTCGACGGTCTTGCACGTTTCGGAATCGCTTGATCCGCCATAAAAAGATTTGAGCTTGAAGCCGTTGAAAATCGGCGGATTGTGGCTGGCAGTGAGCATCACCCCGCCGACGGCGTGCAAATGCTTGACGGCGAACGAGACCGACGGCGTCGGCGTCGGTTCCGGCGTGAGGACGACTTGGAAATCATTTCCTGCAAAAACCTCCGCCGACGTCTGCGCGAACCTATCCGAAAAGAACCGGCGGTCGTAACCGACGACGACTTTCAGTTCGCGCCCGAAAATTTCTGACTTCTGGCTTCTGACTTCTGACTTCCAAAAATCCGCTGTCGCCTGCGCGACGCGCGCGACGTTTTCAAAGGTGAAATCCTCCGCGATGACTGCACGCCAGCCGTCCGTGCCGAATTTGATTGCGCTCACGCGGCGGCTTTCGGTTTTTTCTTTGCGATGTGAACCCTGGAAATATGGCTGAACGGAAGCAAAGCCAGCCCGTCTTCCCCAAGGTTTTGTTTTGGGCCGCCGGCAAGCATGAGCCATTCATTCGCAACGAAGGCAAAGTCGGGATGCGAAATGGTGAAGGCGCGGCCATCATCCATGCAAATACGCACGGATTGAATGTGCGATTGCGAAATAAAGGTTTTTAACTGTGATTCACTCATGCCTTAAATTGCGCCTGCCGGCAAATTCTGTCAAGCCGCGCCAGCCGTCCGTGCCGAATTTGATTTGTCCCATAAAACTTAAACCTTCAAGTCCGCGAGCGCGGGGTCGTGGGCGTTGACAATTTTCCTCATCTTGCCGACGGCCGCCTTCAAGCTGCGCTGGCCGAACAGGCTTGTGCCGGCCACAAATGTGTCGGCCCCGGCGCGGGCGCATTCGGCAGCGGTCTGGAAATTGATGCCGCCATCCACGCTGATCTGGTAGCGGAGATTTTTTTTGAGACGCCACGCCTCGGCCTGCTGGATTTTCGGAAGTGTTTCGTGGATGAATTCCTGTCCGCCGAATCCGGGATTGACGGTCATCACAAGCAGCAAATCAATCTTGTCAATGAACGGCTCGACCTTGGAGATGGCGGTGGGCGGGTTGACGGCGAGGCCGACTTTTTTCCCGAGGTTTTTTATTTTCCAGATGAGCGGCTCGACCTGTTCGCCGAGTTCGACATGGATGATGATTTCATCCGCGCCCGCCTTTGCAAACGGCTCCAGCAAAATCTCCGGCTTGGAGCACATGAGGTGAACGTCGAAAAAAATCTTTGTGAGCGGGCGGATGGCCTTGACGACCTGCGGGCCGAAGGAAATGTTCGGGACAAAGTGGCCGTCCATGATGTCGAGGTGCAGCCAGTCGGCGCCGGATTTTGAAGCGCGCACGGCTTCTCTGCCGAAGCAGGCGTGGTTTGAGGCGAGCAGCGAGGGCGCGATAATCATTTTTAGAATTTAAGCGAATCGCGAAGACAAAGAAAAGTTGGAAGATTCAATTTTGTTTTCCGTCCAGGCAGCGGCGCACGGTCAGCGCAAGCAGTTGCGGGTGATACGGCTTCTGCAAAAAATTCGTGTCCGACTCGATCTTGAAATCCTTGCCGACGATGTCCGCGCTGTAGCCGCTGGTGAAAACAACCTTCAAATCAGGCTGCTCCTTCCACAAGGTCTCGGCCAGCTCGCGTCCGTTCATGTTGTCGGGCATCACAAGGTCGGTGAGGAGAAGCGCGATCTCGGCCTTGTGCTTTTGCCAGACGCCAACGGCTTCCGCGCCGGTGCCGGCCTGGAGGATTTTGTAGCCATGCTTTTCAAGGACGCGGGCGACCAGTTCGCGCACTGGTTTTTCATCCTCAACAAGCAGGATGGTTTCCGTGCCGCCGCGGATCATGATTTGCGTCGAGGGTTTTTCCGATTCGCCCTGCTGCACGCCGACAAAGGGGATGTAAATGCGGAACGTCGTGCCCTTGCCGACGGCACTTTCAACTTCAATCCAGCCCTGGTGCTGCTTGACAATCCCGTAAACGGTCGCAAGGCCGAGGCCGGTCCCCTTGCCGACTTCTTTTGTGGTGAAAAACGGTTCAAAAATGCGCGGCAGATTTTCCGGGGCGATGCCGCAGCCGGTGTCCGATTTGCCGACGCAGACGAAAGTCCCGGTGCGCGCCTCGGGATGCCGTTGGACGTGCTCCTCGTTCACATCCACAACGGAAATGCGGACGCCGAGCCGGCCGCCGCGCGGCATGGCGTCGCGCGCGTTGACGGCGAGATTCAACAAAACCTGCTCCATCATGCCCGCGTCGGCCTCGACGATCGCGGGCGACTTGGAATAATTCAGTTGCAGCGACACGTCCTCGCCCAGCAGCCGCCCGAGCATGTCGGTCATGTTGCCGACGATTTTGTTCATGTCCAGCCTCTTGGGCTGTATCAACTGGCGCCGGCTGAACGTGAGCAACTGCCGCGTCAATCCGGCGGCGCGCTCGGCGGCCTGCGTGATCTGCTGCGCGGAACGCGCGGCGGTGTCGTCCAAATCGGACATCAGCAGCAGCGAACCGTGGCCGTGGATGACGGTGAGGATGTTGTTGAAATCGTGCGCGACGCCGCCGGCGAGCTGGCCGATGGCCTCCATTTTTTGCGACTGGCGCAACTGCTCTTCCAGCCGCCGTTGCATCATCACGTCGCGGAACAGGCTCAACTTGAGCAGCGGGCGGCCATGCGCCTCGATGAACGACTCGGTGATTTCCAAAATGACCGTCTGGCCGTTGTGCAGGGTATATTGATGCTCGATTTTCCGCTCGGTGGCGCGGTCATGGAAATGTTCGCGGTGGCGTTGCATGACCTCCTCCTGATTTTCAGAGGGGGAATAAACAATCGCGAACGGGCGGCCTTCCAGCGCCGGCGCCTCAATTCCCACGAGCTTGCAATAGGCGTCGTTGACGGCGACGATGACGCCGTTCTCGTCGGTCAGACGCATTCCGTCCACGGAATTTTCCCAGACGGAGCGGAAGAGCATTTCCGAGCTTTGCAGCGCCGTTTCCGTGGTGCGCCGCTCGGTAACATCGCGCACATGGAGCAGCAGCGCGGGCTTGCCGTTGTATTCGACGCGGCCTGCGCGGACTTCCACCGGGGTGCTGCGGCCGTCGGAGGCAATACTCTCGCCCTCGACCCACGACAATTTCCCGGCCGTCAGTTTTTGAAAATCGCGTCGCGCCTCTTCCTGTCTGGCCGGCGGGATCAGATCGCGCACCGCATTTTTCCCGATCAACTGGTCGCGCGTCAGGCCGTGCAGAACGCACGCGGCAAAATTCACGTCCAGCACCTTGCCGTCCATGTCCTCGACAAAAATCGCGTCCGGGGAGTTTTCAAAAAGATCGCGGAGGCGTTTCTCGCTTTCGAGCAGTTGCTCCCGCGTCTGGACGCGGTCGAGCGCGCCGCTGCACTGGTCGGCGAGCGTCTGGAACATTTCCAGGTCGCGCGGCGTGTAGGTGGCGGGCGAATGGTTTTGAATGAGAAGCACGCCGATGACGCGGTCTCCTTTGCGGACGGGCGCGAGCATCGTCGAGGCGGAATAATCATCCGCCTCGGGCGGCTGCAGCAATTCCGCGCCTTTTTCAATGACGCGGCGGATGAGCGCGTTGGCGGTCTTCGGCTGCGGGGACGACGGCACTTGAACCCGCTTGCCATCGAGCGTCGTGATGTTGAGCAGCGGACAAACCTCGTCGCGCATGGCGTCATAAATGTCGAGCGCAAAATCATTCCAGCGGAAAAGCTCGTCGGCGGCCTCGCAGATGATCATCGCCGCCTCCGGTGCCGTCGTGGCCGCGCTCAGGCGGTGGCTCAACTTTGAAAAAACCATGTTGCGATGCTCCACATGGCGGCGCTCGGTCACGTCCGTCGCCATCGTCAGCGCGGCAAACCTCTGGCGGAAGGCCATCGGAGTCCAGATGACCTCGACTTCAATCAGCTCGCCGCTTTTTTTGCGATGCCGCCAGACGAAGCCGCGCTCGGCAACATCCGACACGATGTTTTCCAGGTGCTTGTTTTTGTCCGGCGGACGGATGTCCGCTATCGTCATCCTCAGGAATTCCTCGCGCGAATAGCCGTAATGCTCAACCGCCGCCGCGTTGACCTCCAGAAACCGGAGCGATTCAAGGTCGAACACCCACATCGGGTTTGGATTGTCCTGAAAGAGCAGGCGGTATTGTTTTTCACTCGCGCGCAAATCCGCCTCCGCCTTGCGCAACTGCGCACGCTCCTCCGCCTCCTGGACCGCGCGGCGGACGGCGGACGGCAGGCGATCGGGTTTTTGCTTGAGCACATAATCCGTCGCGCCCGATTTCAGGCTTTCAATCGCCGCATGTTCGCCAATTGTGCCCGAGACCAGTATGAACGGAAGGTCGGGGAATTTTTGCCGCACGATTTTCAAGGCGTCCATGCCGTTGAACGCAGGCAGATGATAATCTGAAATGACCAGGTCAACATTTCCGGCGCCCAGCGCCTGCTCCAGGCCCGCGCGGTCACTGACACGGTTCACCTCGGCGTCGAGGCCGTCCTGTGCGAGCAGCGAACGCACCAGCTCGGCAAAGTCCGGTTCATCTTCCAAATGCAGAATATGCAGTCGTTTGTTCATCAGATCGGGACTGGCGGCTTAAAATTGAACGAATACCAACGCCGCCCCATTACAATCCCGCCAAACGCCCCAAAAGTAAAGGTTGAAGAAACCCGCGATTATTATGCACATGACAGGCAATGGAGCAAAACTGGTGGGGCCGGCAGTCCCCTGCCCTCCGAACGCGTGGATTGACAACAGGCGGCGCGCACGGAGTATCGCGCCCTGCCCAGATTGTCTGTCATGTGCATAATCCCGAAGAAACCGGCTTTGGAATTGACATTCCTCCGGATTCGGATAAATTCACCGCCCTTTTAGAAAAAGAAACAAATTATGCCGAACACAAAATCAGCCGAACGCCGGATGCGTGGAAACGAACGCAAGCATCAGCACAACCGCAGCGTGAAATCAAACCTGCGCGGGCTGGAAAAAAACTTCCGCGCCGCCATCGCCGCCGGGAAAAAGGACGACGCCCGCAAACTCCTGCCCGACGTCCATTCCGCCCTCGACAAGGCCGTCAAATCCGGCGTCCTTCCGCGTCCCACCGTCAACCGGAAAAAGTCGCGCCTGACGCTGGCGCTGAATTAAGTTTCAGGAAGCCTTTGGGATTATGCACTTCACAAACAGGGCATTTGTTTTATCCGCAGATGACGCGGATTACGCGGTTAAAAATTAATAAAATCTGAGTTCATCTGTGAAATCTGCGGATTCAAAGCACAAAAGTTTGTCATCTGCATAATTCCTGAAGCCTTTCAAGCCGGGATTGAAAAATCCCGGCTTTTGTTTTTAAGATTCGGAAAAGAGTTGAGTTTTGCCGGAATTAAAATTTAACATCACGCTCTGGTCATGCTCAAAGTCACCGAAATTGCGTTTAGTTGCTACGCCGTCACCGACATGGCGCGCGCGCGGAAATTTTACGAGGACGTCCTCGGCTTCAAACCCGCCAAGGTCATTGATGCAGAGTTCGGCAAGTGGACGGAATATGAATTCGGCCCGCACTGCCTCGCGCTCGGCTCCGCGGACGGCTTCAAGCCGAGCCCGGACGGCTGCTCCGTGGCTCTGGAAGTGGAAAACTTCGACGACGCGGTGGCGCAATTGAAAAAGCACAACGTGAAATTTCGCATCGAGCCGATGGCCACGCCCGTCTGCCACATGACGATGGTTTACGATCCCGACGGCAACACCATTTGCATCCACAAACGGAATGCAAAATAATTCTTTTGGCATGATCGACGAAGAAACATTGGCGCAGATGAACGGCAAATACGTTTGCCCGCCGGATGCAGGACCGGCCTGGCGCGCGGCCATGGAATATGGTTTCGATATGTCGCTGGTTGAAGATGCGTTGCAGTTGACGCCGGAACAACGACTGGAACAGCATCAACACGCGCTGAATTTGGTTCTCGAAGTCAAAGAAGCAGGAGAACGCAATGCAACAAAATGACAAAGCATTGCTGTCGCGGCTCAAGGAGCAAAAAGTGGAATTTGTCATCATCGGCGGCGTCTGCGGAGTTTTGCATGGCGCGTCACTGGTCACATTGGATTTGGACATCTGTTGCCGGTTCAACGGGAAAAATCTCCGGCAAATTGAAGCTGCCGTGAAAGATTTGCACCCGCGCCATCGGCTGACGGCAAACAAGCTGCCGCTTGAATTGACCGACGAGCTTTGCGGCAGTTTGAAAAATATTTATTTGAACACGGATTTGGGAGTCTTGGACTGTTTGAGCGAAGTGGCTGGCATTGGTGATTACGAACAGGTTTTGCAGCGGTCAATTTCGCACGGCATGTCTTATGGCGAGTTTCGCATTTTGAATCTTGACGCACTCATCGCTGCAAAATCCGCCGTCGGACGGCAAAAAGATTTGGATGCCGTAAAATTACTCCGCGCCATCAAAGAAAGAAAAGATCAGCAGAAAGAATTGTTTTGAAATCGTAAATCGAAAATCCGAAATCGTAAATTTATCATGTCCATCCTCGTCAAACCCAGCACAAAGGTTCTCGTCCAGGGCATCACCGGCAGCTTCGGCGCCAGGCACGCGCAGCTCTCGATTGATTACGGCACGCAAATCGTCGCCGGCGTCACCCCCGGCAAGGGCGGACAATTCTTCGGGCACGGCGGCAAAAAAATCCCGGTCTTCGACACCGTCGCCGACGCGGTGAAACAGACCGGCGCGACGGCTTCGGCAATTTTTGTTCCGCCGCCGTTCGCCGCCGACGCCATTCTCGAAGGCGCGGACGCCGGCCTGGAACTTGTCGTCGCCATCACCGAAGGCATTCCCGTGCGCGACATGGTGCG
>Ga0181529_10002898_pt1 | contig 20074 bp, 20 predicted proteins | sample PEATcosm2014_Bin_36_FD_119763 | JGI IMG/M metagenome (GOLD analysis project Ga0181529, IMG submission 119763) | Peatland microbial communities from MTU Mesocosm Facility, Houghton, MI, USA - PEATcosm2014_Bin10_30_metaG | ecosystem: Environmental > Terrestrial > Soil > Wetlands > Peat | place... | reverse complement strand
TCGGCGTGCTCGTGCCCAACGCCGCGTGCCTCATTCCCACGGCCATCTCGGTCGTGCTTCCCGCGGGCGTCGCGAGCATGAACAACGCGGGGCCGCACGGGTTGAGCGAGGTGCTGTACGCCTTTGGCGAAGCCGCGAACAACAACGGCAGCGCGTTCGCCGGCCTTAATGCAAACGTGCCCTGGTACGACGTGACGCTCGGCATCGCGATCATCATCGGCCGCTTTGCGCCTATCGTCGCGGCGCTCGCGATCGTCGGACGGCTGGCATCCAAGAAAACGGTCGAGCCGTCCGCCGGGACGTTGCCGGTGCATGGCTGGACCTTCGGCCTCACGCTCACAGGCGTCATCGTCATCGTGGCCGCCCTCACATTCTTCCCGGCGCTATGCCTCGGGCCGCTCCTCGAGCACGGCCTCATGGCCGCCGGCCGCGCGTTCTGAACCCGGCTAAAAAACTGATCCATGAGCTCCACAACATTCAAAATCGAATACTCCTCTCTCGTCCGCCAGGCGGCGGTCGGCGCATTCAAGAAGCTGAACCCGCGGGACGAGATCAAGAATCTCGTCATGTTCGTCGTGTGGATCGGCTCGATCGCGACGACGATCTGGCTGTTCTTCGATTTCTCGGGCTTCAATCTCCAGATCTGCCTCTGGCTGTGGTTCACCTGCCTGTTCGCGAATTTCGCGGAGGCGATGGCCGAGGGCCGCGGCAAGGCGCACGCCGACGAACTTCGCAAGATGCGGACAAAGACGACCGCGAGAAAGCTGGTCAACGGCAACCGAGAGGTCAGCGTTTCGAGCAGCGAGCTCAAGATCGACGACCTCATCGTCTGCACGGCCGGCGATCTGATCGCGGCCGACGGCGAAGTCGTGGAAGGGATCGCGACGATCGACGAGTCCGCGATCACGGGCGAATCCGCGCCGGTCGTCCGTGAAAGCGGCGGGGATCGCAGCGCGGTCACCGGAGGAACCCGCGTGACGAGCGACCGGATCGTCATCCGCGTGACCGCGGAGGAGGGAAACTCCTTTCTCGACCGGATGATCTCGATGATCGAGGGAGCCAGGCGCCAGCTCACGCCGAACGAGATCGCTCTCAACATCATCCTCGTCAGCCTTACGGCGCTCTTCATCGTCGTTGTTTTCGCGCTTCCGCCGATGGCTATCTACGACCAGAAAGCCGCGAACCAGACGGGCGCCGTCCTGACTTCCCTGCCGGTCCTTCTCTCCCTGATCGTCTGCCTGATTCCGACGACGATCGGCGGACTTCTGAGCGCGATCGGGATCGCCGGCATCGACCGCCTCATGCGCCGGAACGTCCTGGCGACATCCGGGCGCGCGGTCGAGGCGGCGGGCGACGTGGACGTGCTCCTCCTCGACAAGACGGGGACGATCACGCTCGGCAACCGCATGGCGACGGAATTCGTCCCGGCGCCGGGCGTCGCCCTGGATGCGCTGGCGGATGCCGCGCAGATGGCCTCGCTCGCCGACGAGACGCCCGAAGGCCGGAGCATCGTCACCCTGGCGAAGGAAAAGTTCAACCTGCGCGGCCGCGAAATTGCCGCGCCCCACGCGGTCTTCGTGCCGTTCACGGCGCAGACCCGCATGAGCGGCGTCGATCTGCCCGGGCGCCAAATCCGCAAGGGCGCGGCCGAAAGCGTGAAAGCATGGGTCGCTTCGCAGGGCGGCGCCTATCCCGTCGAAGTCGCGAACGAAGTGGAGAGGATTTCCCGCACCGGCGGCACGCCGCTCGTCGTGGCCGAGAACAGCCGCGTCCTGGGAGTCATCCTCCTCAAGGACATCGTCAAGGGCGGCATCAAGGAGCGCTTCGAACAGCTCCGGGCGATGGGAATCCGCACCATCATGATCACGGGCGACAATCCGCTCACGGCCGCGGCGATCGCCGCCGAAGCGGGCGTGGACGACTTCATCGCGCAGGCGAAGCCCGAGGACAAGCTCGCGCGCATACGCCGGGAACAGGAGGGCGGAAAACTGATCGCGATGATCGGGGACGGCACCAATGACGCGCCGTCGCTCGCGCAGGCCGACGTCGGCGTCGCCATGAACACAGGCACCCAGGCGGCGCGCGAAGCCGGAAACATGGTCGATCTGGACAGCAACCCGACAAAGCTCATCGAGGTCGTCGAGATCGGCAAGCAGCTGCTGATGACCCGCGGAGCCCTGACGACTTTCAGCATCGCGAACGACGTCTCGAAATACTTTGCGATTCTGCCGGCCATGTTCGGCCTTCTCTACGCCACGGAAAAGGGGGGCTACGGGCCGCTGCAGAGATACAACATCATGTTCCTGCACTCGCCCCAGAGCGCAATCCTGAGCGCCGTCATCTTCAACGCGCTGGTCATCGTCGCCCTGATTCCGCTGGCGCTGCGCGGCGTGAAGTACCAGGCGCTAGGCGCGAAGACCATCCTCCGGAAGAACATGCTCATCTACGGAATCGGCGGCATCCTCGTGCCTTTCATTTTCATCAAGCTGATCGACCTGATTCTCGTGGCCATCCATCTGGCGCCCTGAACCCGCAAATCCGAAAGGGAATACCATGAAGCTCCTCATTCAATCAATCCGGCAGACCCTGGTTTGGACCGTCATCACCGGCATGCTCTATCCCCTGGTGATGACCGTGTGCTTCCAGCTGGCCTTCCCGCATCAGGCCAACGGCAGCCTTATCGAACGCGACGGAAAGATAGTCGGCTCGGAACTCATGGCCCAGCAGTTCCAGGGTCCGAAATACTTCTGGCCGCGGCCCTCGGCCGCAACGTACGGGACCGGCCCCTCGGGGCTCAACGCCGGCAGCGGCAGCAATTTCGGGCCGACGAGCGCGCAGCTCCAGACCGGCGTCCGCGCCAACGCGAAGGCGCTGCGCGATGCGCATAAGCTCGCCGCGGACGCGCCGGTGCCGGCGGACCTGGTTTATGCCTCCGCAAGCGGAGTCGATCCGCACATCAGCCCGGAGGGGGCGCGGTTTCAGGTCTCCCGCGTCGCCGCGGCGCGCGGGATGAGCGAGGACCAGGTCAAGGCACTCGTGGAGAAATTCGTCGAGCCGCCGCAGTGGGGGTTCCTCGGGGAGAGCCGGGTCAACGTGCTGCTGTTGAATCTCGCCCTGGACGCAGCGGACGGGAAAAAATCCTGAAGGCACACCCATCGGCCGGTGGTTATTGATGCTTTTTTGAGGTTATCGCCCCCATCATTTACTACCCCGGCGAGCGGAGATTCCGTATGATGGCGCAGTACCGATAACTGCGCCGCCATAACCCGCCCCACCATGAATTCACTCTTCCCGAAGACATCCTTCGAGCATCTAGGGATGAAGGCCGACCGGCTGCTGCTTCCCATCGATCTCGCAAAATGCCCGCCGGAGATATTTCCGCTGGCGAACGATCTCGTCCCTCCATTCAAGGGGGAAATAGTCCTGCTCCATGTCCTGGACCGCCAGTCCAATGCGGTTCCGTTCCGCGGAAGCGGGAGCAATTTTCGCCGGGCGGAAATGCTCCTGGAGCGGATCGCCAGCGAATACATGCGGCCCGTTGTCAGCACCTCGGTCCGCGTTCGCGTCGGCACCCCCCACGAGGAGATTCTTGCCGAAGCCGCGGCAAACGACGTAGATCTCATCCTCTTGCCGACTTTCACTCCGTCCATTTGGAGAAGGTGGCTCGGCCCCAGGTGCGCCGAGACCGCGCAGAATTTGATCACGGAGACCTCCTGCCGGGTCTTCGTCGCCGATGTCCGGGCTCATTTCAATTGCTTCCGCCGCTGGCCCAAAGAGGAGTTCGAAACCCGATGGGCGGCATGATCCGAGACGAAATCGGCGGCGCCGCGGCCGCTGCGCCGCTCGCGGACATACCCTCTTGCCAGAATCTCCCCGAAACCAAAGGGGGTTTCGAGCCGTCCGCCGAGCCCATGCTCAGCCCAGACCAGGTCCTGGACGGCCGGTTCCTGATCCGAGAGGCCATCGGCCGCAGCCGAATGGCGACCCTTTACCGCGCCGAGGACATGCTCCAAGGGAGGCGGAACGTCGTGGTCAAGTTGCCGTTGCGAAACATCGAGAGCGATCCGGTCTGTTTCACTCGCTTTCGCCACGAGGAGGAGATCGGTCTCAGACTTCACCACCCTTTCCTCCTCAAGTTCCATTCGGTGAGCGGCGAGAAATGCCGGCCGTATCTCGTGACCGAGTTTTTGCTCGGTTGCACGCTCGACCACATCGGGCGAGGAGCCCGTCCTCTTCCGGAACGCGATGCGTTGAAAATCACGGCTCTTGTTTGCAAGGCCCTGGGCCACATGCACGAACAGAGCGTCATTCACTGTGATCTCAAGCCGTCGAATATCATGATTTGCCGCGACGGGACGTTGCGGGTGATGGATTTCGGCCTTTCCTCCCCGCCGATTCGCCAAAGAAGCATCCTGGCCAAGCTCACGCCGATCTTCGGCACCGCCGAATACATGGCTCCGGAACAGGTTGAGAACGGACCGATCGACGAGCGCACCGACATCTATGGATTGGGCGCAATCCTCTACGAATTGCTGACGGGGTCTGTCCCTTTCAAGAATGAGGACCCGTGGCAATCGGCCTTCCAGCGAACCACGGGCGATCCTGTGGCGCCGCGTGCGCTGAACCCCGCGCTTTCGCCCCAGGCCGAGGAGATCGTGCTTCACGCCCTGCAGCGCAAGCCCGGAGACCGGTACGAAAGCATGGCTGCTTTCGAGGCGGATCTCCATTCACCGGGGCGCGTGACGGTCACAGGCTACAGCGAGAGGCTCCGACCTCCGCGGTGGAAGCTGAGTTTTCAAGCGACGCCCGTCCTCGCAGGGGTTCTCCTGGGTGTTGGAGCCCTTGCCGTGCTGGTCCTCGGTTTTCTTGTCCTGCTTCACAGCGCGCGGGGCCGGTAGAACCGCGGCTCGCCAACCGGCGCCAGGGTCGGCCGCAAAGGTCAGGATCGGGAAAGGCGCGCGGCGAGATCGTCCGGCACCGTGTCGATCACGGCACCGTCCCCCCGGTCGATTATCGCGACTCCGTCGCCTTCCTGCGCCTCTTCCAGCGAATACATCGGGCTGCCTTCCCGGAACTGCCGGAACGCCGATACGGTGCGGACCGCCCTGGCGGCCTGGTCACGCAATACCTCTATATCCTGAATCGCGATGGCCTGACAGTGGGCGTGACACTCGACCACGGCGGATTCTTCGGCCGACAAGGACAGCACCACCGCCGCGCGAGTATCGACCGCCGCCTCAGCGACCTGCTCTCTCGCGGCCGCAGCGTTGCTGGACAGCTCATCCATCCTCGCACACTCGTTAACGGAAATCAGATAAACCAGCCCGCAGACGAAACTGGCAAACGCGACCATTATAAGGACATGTTTCATGGCTAAGAGTGCTCTTGCGGTTATTTGGCTTCGCAATCCACCCGGTCACTTTGCCGGATGTCATACCGCCCGGTTCGTTCGAGTGCGAAAACGGTGGGTACATACACGTATTGTAGCAGGGAAAAGCGGGTTCGCTGGGCCTGCCCGCCCATATTCAAACAACCTGCCATAAAAATACATAATTATTTTACATATAATTACTTACAAATGTTTATTTGCGGACGATAAAGCCGAAAACTCCGCCTTTTTTGTCCAAAATGAACGCCCGGGAACCTTTTTGAGGCTGTTATTTGCGCGTGGGAGCCCTGTAGCCGTGCTCCGGCCTTGGCCGGCGCACGGCTCGCTTTGCGCTCGCCTTTGGAAGGGAGTGTTCCGCCGCGGGCACCGCGTGAAACCGCGCAGCACGGGTATTTTGCGTTTGGCATGGGCGTCCCGTGTGGAGACAAGTAATGAACCGCGCACCCATGCCTACACGCCAAGGATCCTTCCGACTCTTCCGCATAGGCGGATTCGACGTATTTCTTCACTGGTCCTGGTTCCTGGTGGCCTACTACGAGATAACCTACGGGGGACTCGGGCATTATCAGTCGCGCGCCTACAGCGTATTGGAATATCTCTCGCTCTTTCTGATCGTTGTGCTCCATGAATTCGGCCACGCGCTGGCGTGCCGAAGCGTGGGGGGGGAGGCCAATCAGATCGTGCTCTGGCCCCTGGGCGGAGTCGCCTACGTGGCTCCTCCGCCAAGGCCGGGCGCCACCCTGTGGACAATTGCGGCGGGGCCTCTCGTCAATGTCGCCCTGATTCCCATCATCTATGCGATCACGATAGTTGCCCGAAAGTCGGGCCTTGTTGAGGCACATCCCGACCTGCTGATCTACTTTTTCGCTTTGCGATGGATCAACCGAGGGCTCTTGTTCTTCAATCTGCTGCCCGTGTATCCCTTGGATGGCGGCCAGATTCTCCGGTCGCTCCTTTGGTTTCCCTTCGGCCGGGCCAGGAGTCTTCTGATTTCCAGCGTGGTCGGATTCGCGGGAGTGATCGTGCTCTTTGTCTGCGCGCTATTTGGAGAGTCCATTTGGCTCGGAATCGTATGCATTTTCCTCCTGATGCAGTGCTGGACCGGCTTGGTCCGGGCGCGCGGCATGGCCCGGGTCGCCGACGCCCCCCGAAGGGCCGGCGCAGCCTGCCCTTCCTGCCGCGCCGCACCGCCCATGGGCGAATTTTGGAAGTGCCCTCGTTGCAGGCACACCTTCGACATGTTCTCGGCTCCGGGAGTCTGCCCGATTTGCAACGCCCAGTTCAGCGGGACGCCGTGCTTCGAATGCGGCCGCAGCAGCCCGCTCAAGGACTGGCTGCCGTCCTCTTCCACGACGATCGACATCTGACGCGCAGGGCCCCGATCGCTCCGACCCTTCCGCCGCAGGCAGACCATGCTCCGTCAAAATCTCCCGGCCAGCCTCCTTCGCTCCTCCGGACCATCACCCGCCACAGTCGACGGCTCGGAGCACTATCTTGCGATCACTCTGCCCTCTCGGGAACACCGCAGCTATCCGGCCGTCCTCGAACTATTGAAGCGCTTCGGATTTCTCGCGGAACCGTCGAACGGAAAATGGTGGCTTCGCGACCGGCACAAGACGCTCAATTTTCTCGCAGCGAACGGGGAGCGCTTCCGCAGGGAGTTCGGCGCATGTTTCACCGCGAACTTCGACAAAAACACGGCCCATCTTCGGCCCGCTGAAATCGTATGCACGGCGGAGCCCGCCGGAAAGGACTTCGAGGTTACGCTCGCGCTCCGCGCCGGAGCGGCCACCGAGGCCGACATGCGCTCCGCCCTCATGTCCGGCCGCAGCTACCTGGAAGCGGGAGGCCAGATCATCCTTCTCGATTCGGACAGGGTTCAAAAGCTTGGCGATGCGCAGAGGGCTCTGACGGGCGGATCGGCAGGCGGGGGTTCGACCCGGCGCACGCAGCGAATCGGCGGCGCTCGGCTGGCGGAAGTCGAGGCTCTTGTGGAGGCCGTGGCCCCCGGATTCCAGCCGCCGGAAGCGTGGCGGGCGCGCAGCGCCGCCCTGCGCAATCTCTCGGCCCTCAAACCCGCTCCCCTTCCGTCGGAATTTGAAGCGAGGCTGCGCCCGTACCAGCGGCTCGGCGCAGCTTGGCTCTGGCACATTCACCGCAACGAGCTGGGCGGGATCCTCGCGGACGAGATGGGCTTGGGAAAGACGATCCAGGCGCTCGCTCTTCTGTGCGCCGCCCGCGAATCCACCGCGGCGAGCCTTGTGGTGTGCCCGGCTTCGCTGCTGGAGAACTGGCGCCGGGAAGCTGCGAACTTTGCGCCGGGCCTGCGCGCCTTCGTGAATCACGGCGAGCGGCGGCTGTCCGATCCGGCTGAGTTCCGGGACCACGACCTGATTGTGACGAGCTACGGGACCCTCGTCCGCGACGAGGATGTCTTCTCCAGGTATGATTTCCAGTGCGTCATCGCCGACGAGGCCCAGCATATCAAGAACCGGCAGTCCCAAAACGCACGGACCTTGCGGAACCTCAAGGCCCGCAGCCGGTTTGTTCTCACGGGTACTCCGGTCGAGAATTCCCTCGATGACTTGAGATCCCTTTTTGAGTTTCTGCTCCCGGGTTATCTTGACCGCGCTCCCGCCGGCGCGCGCAGCACCGACAAGGATTGGCTGGACCGCCGGCTGCGGGTCCAGGCGGCGCCTTACATACTCCGACGCACCAAGGGCGCGGTCGCACCCGAACTGCCGGCAAAGATCGAGCAGACCGTCTGGTGCGAACTCACTGCGCCCCAGGCCGCCCTTTACCGAGCTGCCCAGGAGCGGGCGGAGCGCGATTTGATCGATCTTGCGGCCGGCGGCGCGAGCGAGGGGCGCCTGCGCCTGGCCACGCTGACGCAGCTCCTCAGGCTCAGGCAGATCTGCTGCGATCCTAGGTTGGCCGATGGAGCCGCGGGTTCCGCCCAGGACGCCGCGGCATTGTCGGGGTCCGCCGTGTCTCCATACGCGGATTCCACAAAGCTGGAAGCGCTCAGGGAACTCCTCGAGGAGGCCTTGGACGACGGGCATCGCGTGCTGGTTTTTTCCCAGTTCACATCCCTTCTCGCCCTGCTGAAGGAGGACCTTTCCTCCCAGGGCCTAGGCTATTGCACCCTCGACGGCTCGATGCCCCTGCGCGCCCGGCAGGCCGAGGTCGACCGCTTTCAATCGTCGCGCGAGATTCCGGTCTTTCTCCTTTCGCTCAAGGCCGGGGGATCGGGGCTCAATCTGACCGGCGCCGACACGGTCGTTCATTTCGACCCATGGTGGAATCCCGCGGTCGAGACGCAGGCGACCGACCGCGCCCACCGCATCGGGCAAACCCGCGTGGTCACCAGCTACAAGCTGATCGCATCGGGCACGGTCGAGGAGAAGGTGCTCGGGCTTCAGGCGGAGAAACGCGCCCTGCTCAAGGATGTTTTCGAGGCGAGCGACGCCGCAGCCGCCCGGCTTTCCCTGGCGGACCTGCAATCGCTGTTACGGTGACCCCGTAAGAACGAGGTCGGACCATTCGCCGAGGGTTCGGGAGTCGGACGGCCAGCCTGGTGCGGCGGCGGCAAACGCCTCCCGGACAGTTCCGAGCTCCGCGGCGAGGATGCCGCTGAGAATCAGCGTTCCCCCGGGGGCGACGGCGGAGATCAGGAGGCGGGCATTGCGGGCGAGAATATCGGCCTGGATGTTCGCCATGACAATCGCGGCGGCGGGGCCGCCGAGCCCCAAAGTCAAATCCGCGGCGGAAAAAGAAACCCGTCCCGCGAGACCGTTGAGCGACGCATTCTCCCGGCTGACACGCACCGCCTCGGGATCGAGGTCAAACCCGGAAACATTCTCGAAACCGAGCAGCGCGGCGGAAAGGGCGAGAATCCCGGAGCCGCAGCCGGCATCGATCACCCGCGCAACCGACTTGCCCGGCGGCCCTCCGGCCGCCGCCTCCAGTTCCACCAACCGTTCGATGCACAGGCGGGTCGTCTCATGATTGCCGGTGCCAAAGGCGAGACCAGGGTCCAGCCAAAGTACCGTGTGGCCGGCCGGCAGCTCGAAAGTCCCGCGCTCCCAGACTGGCACCCAATGAAGGCGGCCGAACTGCCACGATTTGAAATGGGCCTTGTAGCTTTCCCTCCAATCGGCGTCGGCAAGCGGTCGCACCAAGGGCCCTCCCGTCGGGGCTGCCGGGAGGAGGGGCTGCAGCTCTGCCCAGCGGGCTCGGGCCTCGCCCTCCGCCGGGAATATCCCGACGATCCAGGCTCGCCGGACCACGGCGTCCTCGAGGATGCTCCAGTTTTGGATGCCCAGCTCCAACAGGATCTCCTCGGCGGCCTCCGCCGAGGCGGCCGGAATCTCGACTTTCAATTCGAAAAGGGAAGCGGTGGGCGGTGGCATTTTGGCACGATGTCGTTGAACTCAAAAACATCGGGATTTCGATCTAAACTCGGTCCTCGGCACCCGCAAGCTTCTCGGAATCGATCCCTGGGACTAGCCCGACCAACTCCAAGCCGACCTTCTGCGCCGCGCGCGCGCTGTCCTGAGTGACGCAACGGACGATCTCCTCCAGGTCGCGCTCGGCTGGACGTTATCCAAGCCGGGCTGTTCTGCGATCACCGCAAGGGTTTGGTCCACGACGGCCTTGAAGGACCTCCCAAGCAAACTCGGCCTTCGTCTACGACGCCCAAGTCGTCTCACCGCACCAAAGCGGTCGTTCTTTAACAGTCCAAATCCCGCTCAATCGGGCCGCCACGGTCTGTGGGCGCCCTGTTCCTACGACAGAGCCGGGAATCTTTGCGGACGATATCGTGGGAAAACGGCCGGTAATGCGTTGATGGCGGCGGTTGAGGTCAGGACTGCGGCTCGCCGATTTTGACCGCACCGTGCGCCGGGCGAGCAGTTGCGATCCCACAGCAAGACGCCGCCTCCGGCAAGGCCGGATAGCGGCGCGCAAAGGCGGCTAGAAAGGAAAGCTATTTTAGCGGTGCGCCAGTTCGCGCACCGGACGCGACGGCTTGCCGGCAAAAAACGCCTCGGTCGTGCGCCGCAACAGCTCCTGCTGCTGTTCGAAGGTCAAACCGCGCAGCTTGCGCCCGGTGGCGATGCGCCAACGGCGGGACGCGGCAACCGCGTCAAAGCTCTTTTTCTTCGTGGCCATGGATGAGGAAGGTTGGAGCTACTATGCGCACGGCCGGGTAGCCTTGCAAGAGATTCACGGCGTTGAAGCCCGCCTCCCGGCGCGCGTTGGCCAGGTGCATAAAGTTCCAGCTCACAAGGTAGCCGATCCGGGCGACCGTGCAGATCGCGACATGCCGGGCATCGTCGTCATATTCCACCGGCACGACCTTTTGCGCGAGATAGGCGCTCGCCAGTTCCTCCACTTCGCTCGTGCGTGCCAGGACATCGTCCGGCTGGAAGGTGGCGTGCATCAGCTCCCGAACCCGGTCGGGCGCCCGGGCGATCTCCTGGAAGACCAACTGCGAGGTGACGAAGCGGTACCGGCCCGCCTCCTTCAGCCGCCACAGGGCGCGGGTGTCGGCCATATGTCCGCCCCGCCTTCCAGCATGTGAGTCGCGCACGTATGCCTCAAAAGATGGCAGGAGCCCTTTTTCCCAAGCCCGGCCTGCTTGATCCACGCCGTCACCATCCGCGAGAGGACATCCGGGTTGAACGCTTCGCCGTAGCCGGTGAGGAAAAGCGCCTGGGTGCGCGTATCGCGGGAGCGCCGCGGCCGGGCCTCCCGCACGTAACGCTCGATCCAGGTGAGCGCCTGTACGCCCTCACGAACCGGGCCAACGTCGTCTGCGTCATCCCGGTTTCCGCGCACACCAGCTTCTGCGGAAAGCCTTCCTGCAGGTGCAGCCGCACCGCCTTCAGCCTTTCCTCAAACGTGTAGCGCCGTCCACACTTCTGGGCGCGGCGATCCCGCGCCGTCTTCGCCTCTACCTTGTTTTCCTCTTCCATGGTAACACTCCTTTGTCTCATTGGAGTGTCACCCTGTTTTCGGCTTATTCTACGTACACGATCTGGTAGTTAGCACAGGGACGCAGTCCCATCCGGCCGAAGGCGGAATCGGACTGCGATGTCTAGCCGGCGAGACGCGCAATCACGGCCGGCAGGAGCGCATGCTCGGCGGCGTGAACCTTGGCCGCGAGCGATTCGAGAGTGTCCGATGCTTCGATACGCACCGCGGCCTGGTCGATGATCGGGCCGCCGTCCACCTCCTGCGTAACGTAGTGGACCGTGCATCCGGTCACCTTCACTCCGCGCCGCCATGCCTGGCCGATGCCGTCGAGCCCGGGAAAGCTCGGGAGGAGGCTGGGATGCAAATTGATGATCCGGCCGGCGAACGCGGTCAAAAATCCCGGCTTCAGGACGCGCATGAAACCGGCCAGGACCACGATGCCGGGCCTTGCCTCGTTCACCGCGGCGATGAAACGGGCCTCGCCATCGCCTTCGAGCTTCGTCTTGAACGGAGCCGGGTCGACAAACCGCGCCGGCACACCGAAACGGGAACCGAGGGCGAGGATTCCCGCCTCGGGCTGGTCGGACAAAAGCGCGACCACCCGGGCCTTTCCGAGACGCCCCGCCGCCTGGGCCTGAAGGATCGCCTCGGCGTTGCTGCCGCGGCCGGAGCCTAGGATGACGATGTTCACGGTGTCGGAAGGGGAATTCGGTTCAAGGGATCGCATCGCTAGATCGTCCCGGCCGCCCGGATTCGGGCGATCAGCTTCGTCGTGCTGAATCCGGGCAAGAACGGCAGAAAACGGATCTGCGCTCCGGCTTTTTCCAGCTCACCGCGCTCGCCCGGATCGAGCTTGTCGAGAGAGTAATCGCCCGCCTTGACATAGATGTCCGGCTTCAATGCCCGAATCTCCTTTGTAAGGCGTTTGCTGCGGAAGATCACAACGCCCTTCACGGCGCTGAGTTGCGCGAGCGCAAAGGCCCGCTCCCGCTCGCCGAGTATGGGCCGGCCCGTGCCCTTCAGGGCCTTGACGCTTCGATCGGAATTCAGGGCGACCATCAGTTCGCCCAGTTCGCCGGCCTGCTGAAGGAAGGCGAGGTGGCCCGGGTGCAGCAGGTCGAAGACCCCGTTGGTCAGGACAAGCTTGCGCCCCGAGCGCCGGATCTTGGCGCGAAGCCTGACGGCCTGGGCCAGGCTCAGGAGCTTCGGGGTGTGCAGTCTCATCGGACCTGGTGAAATTTAAAAGTATTTCTTGGCCTTCGCGAAGAAGCTTCGCGACGTGGGTTCGTTCGCGTCGCCGCTCACGCGCGCAAATTCCTCGAGGAGCTTGCGCTGTTCGCTCGTGAGCGAACCGGGGACCTCGACATGCACGCGCACGAGCTGGTCGCCCTGGCGGCCGCCGCGGAGGTTTGGCATGCCCTTGTCCCGCAATCGGAAGGTCGTGCCGCTTTGGGTGCCCGCAGGAATCTTGAGCGCGCCCTTCCCGAACAGGGTGGGAACCTCGATCGAACCGCCGAGTGTCGCCAGAGTGAACTTGATCGGAATTTCGCAGAAAAGGTCGTCTCCCTGGCGCTCGAACAGCTCGTGCTCCTTGACCGCCAGGACAACATACAGGTCTCCCGCCGTTCCCCCCGCGGCGCCGGCCTCGCCGTTGCCCGCGGAACGCAGCCGGGATCCCGTTTCCACCCCGGGCGGAATGCGCAGATTGAGCTTGGCCGTGCTCGGGGTCCGCCCATCGCCGCGGCAGGCCGTGCAGACTTTTTCAAACTTCTTTCCCGAGCCGCCGCAGGTCGGACATGTCTGGGTGAACACGATGATCCCACCGGAGCGCCGGATCTGCCCTGCGCCGCGGCAGGTGGGGCAGGTGACCCGCTTGGTGCCCGGCTCGGCGCCGTTTCCGCCGCAATGCTCGCACGTGACCAGTTTCCTGAATGAAATCTCCTTTTCGACTCCGCGCGCGGCCTCCTCGAGCGTTATCTCCAGGTCGTAACGCAGATCGGCTCCATCCCTTCCCTGCTCGCGGCCGCCACCGCCTCCCCGTCCGAACATTTCGTCGAATATTCCGCTGCCTCCGCCCTGCCCGAATACCTCGCGGAAGATGTCGAACGGGTCGTGAAATCCGCCCGCCCCGGAGGGGCCCCGGGCGCCCGCGCCGGCTCCCGGCCCCTGGAACGCGTCGTGGCCATAACGGTCGTAGGCCGCGCGCTTATCGGCGTCCTGCAACACCTCATAGGCTTCGGATATCTTCTTGAACATCTCCTCCGCCTGCTTGTTGCCCGGGTTCTTGTCCGGGTGGTACTGCACGGCTTTCTTGCGATAGGCCTTCTTCAGCTCCTCCGCGGAAACGTTGCGCTCGACTCCCAGCAGTTCGTAATAGTCTTCTTTGGCCATTGTCGTCAGGTCCGGGCCGCGCTGTCAAAGCGCGGATCATTGCGATCCGGCAGGGCGCTGTCAGCCTTTCTTCTCCTTGGAGGCGGGGCCGCTCGACACAACCACCGCCGCCGGCCTGACCAGCCGGCCGTTGAGCATGAAGCCGCTTCTCACAACGGTGAGCACGTGTTCCGCGGCCACCTCGGCGCTTGGCAGGTGGGAAATGGCCTCCTGTTCGTGGGGATTGAACGCCTTGCCGAGCGGATTGATTTCGACAAGGCCGTGTTTCGCAAGGGCCGACTTGAGCTGCTGAAGCACCATCTCGACTCCGCCGACGAGCGTTTTCACGTCGGCGTTGGGCTGCCGCGCCGCATTGAGGCCGAGCGCCAGATTGTCCAGCACCGGAAGCACATCCTCGACGATTCGCACTCCCGTGCCAATCCGCAGCTCCTCCTTCTCCCGTATCGCCCGGCGGCGGTAGTTCTCGAGGTCGGCGACCGCCCGGAGAAAACGGTCCTGGGCATGCGCCGCCTCCTTTTTTGCGGCGGCGAGTTGCGCGGCCGAATCCGCAGGGGCATCCGCCGATTGTTCCGGCTTCTTCTCGGCGTCAGGCGCCGCGGAAGGCGCCTTTTCTGCGGCATCCCCTCTTGGGTGATGACGCGGCTGGGCCGCTGCTCCTGTTGGAGGATTGGCGCTCGGGTCGGGCTCGGGTTGTGTCATGGCAAAGAGAATCAGTAAACCATCCCTTTTTTAATACTTCAAGCGCGCGCCACGCCGGGCCCGGCAAAATCTTCGGTCACCAGCAGAATCGCCGGGGCGTCCGCAAGGAACCTGAACTCCCCCGCATAAGGCACGAGGAGGTTCGTTCCGCGTCCGAGCACGCGCTCTTCGGAGCCGCCCTTTGCGTCGCCCCGCCGAACCGGGGAGGCTGTGACCGATCCGCTCACGACGCTCAGCAGGCGCGGCTGCTCTCCGGCTGCGATTTGCAGCCGCTCCCCGGGGTCGAGCACGACGCGACGGATCAAAAAGCCATCGCACTTGGCGATCACTCCGGAGGTCGGCGCGGCGCGCACCAGTTCCGGTTCGAAATCGTCCCAAAGCATCGACTCGAGCGATTCGGCGATGGCGAGCTTGCGCGGCCTTCCATCCAGGCCCATGCGGCCCCAGTCATACACCCGGTACGTCGTGTCCGAATTCTGCTGGATCTCCAGGATCAGGTTTCCTGCGTCGATCGCATGGATCCGCCCGCTTGGGACGAGGATCGAGTCTCCGACGGCCACGGAAAACTGATGCACGTAATGCTCCAGTGTGTTTTCGGCGACAGCCCGTTCGAACTGCGCACGCGTGGCGCCCTTCTTCAGCCCGACCATCAGTTGCGCACCTTGGGCGGTATCCGCCACGTACCAGTTCTCCGTTTTCGGTTCGCCCTTCAGCCGCCGCGCGGCATCCGCAGGCGGATGCACCTGGAGGCTCAAGCGCTCATGGCAGTCGAGCCACTTGACAAGGATGGGGAAGGGGGTCGACGGCAGCCATCCGGGCCCCATCACCCCCGCGCCATCGCGCTCGAGCACGGCCCGCAGGGTCATGCCCTCGCGAGATCCGCCGATGACAACGGACTGGGCATCCGGACGGTCCGCAACATCCCAGCTTTCGCCGACCGGAACCCCCGGAGGAATCGGGCGGCCCAGCACGGTCTCCAACGCCCGCCCACCCCAAACCCGTTCCTTGTAGATTGGCCTGAATTGAAGGATGTCTCGCATCAGCGTGAAAGCGTGTCCGGACATTGAATCCAAGGGTGTTTACATTTGACCGGTCCGGCTGTTAGCATGAGTTCTGATCGGCCCACACAAATGCCCAAGACAGAGAGTTCAAACCCAAACGGAGGATCATCGTCTTCCCCTCGGCCGCGGCCCAATTGGGTGGTGGCCGTGCTATGCTTCGTTTGCGGCACGTTTCTCACCATGGCGCTGCTGGACTACGATGTAACCCAAAGCAAGATCCACCAGACCTTCCCCACTTCGCGGAACCTGATGGGCTGGGTGGGAGCCGACCTTGTTTCGGGCCTCTTGTATGTGATCGGCATCAGCACCTGGCTGTTGCCCGTCTTTCTGTTTTGGACCCTGTATCTGGCGCTTCGAAACGTACGGCGCCTCGTCGCGACCCGCGCTGCGGCGATGCTGACTTGCATCGTTTCGCTGTCCGGGCTGGCCCCGATGCTCGAGGACATTTTCGGGACCAACCACAACTATTATCCGCAAGGCCTCGGGGGGGGCGTGGGCGTCATCCTGTACAAGCATCTGCTGGGCGACGCCCTGGGAGGCTTCGGCTGCTGCCTTCTGCTCGGCACGACCTACGCCATCGGCCTTTTGTTCATTTTTACGAAGGACATAGGCGCGGAGTTCGAACGCGCCCTCGCGGGATTTTCAGCCTGGCGGGAGGCCAGGGCCAAACGGAAGAACGAACTGGCGGCATTGGCAGCCGACCGGGGGAGAAAGCCCGAGGAGCCGAGAAGCGCATTGCGGCCACTCATCCTGGAACCGATCGGGCCCGCGAACAAAAACGTGCTCGTGCCGAAAGGCGGCGAGGTTTCTTCCGTCGTTGCACCGAAAAATGCGGCGGCGCGCGCCGCGGCCCAGAAGAAGGAAGAGGAGGAGGATGCGCTGTTCCCGTTGAAGGCATCCCCGGACAGGGCCACGCCCGCCTCCGACACGGCCGCGGCCAAACGGATCGAGCTCAATATCGTCAAGCCCGAGGAATTGAAGAAGGCTCGGGCGTCGGTGCCGTCAAGCGCGGACGACAATTACAAGTTTCCGCCGCTGAAGCTGCTCAAGGAGCAGGTGCGCGCGTCGGCGGCCAGCGGCGAGGAGGAGCATCGCCGCAATGCGGAAAACCTGCTGCGGATTCTCGGTGAATTCGGGGTCGAGGTGTCGCTCGGCGAAATCCACGTCGGACCGGTCATCACCCGCTACGAGGTCGTCCCGGCGCCAGGCGTTCGAGTCGAGAAGATATCGGGACTCGACAAGAATATCGCTCTCGGGATGCGCGCGCAGTCCGTTCGCATTCTGGCGCCCATTCCCGGCAAGGCCGCGGTGGGTGTCGAGGTGCCCAACCAGCACCCGACCCCGGTCGGACTGCGCGAGATCCTCGAGAGCGAGGACTGGGCTTCGGCGAAGGCCGAACTCCCGATCGCCCTCGGCAAGGACGTCTCGGGAAAACCGCTGATCTCCGACCTGGCCAAGATGCCCCATTTGATGATCGCAGGCGCGACCGGATCGGGAAAGTCGGTGTGCATCAATGCGATTGTCGCTTCGATCCTTTACTCAAAGAGCCCGAGAGACGTGCGCCTGCTGATGGTCGATCCGAAGGTCGTCGAACTGAAGATCTTCAACCAGCTTCCGCACATGCTGATCCCGGTCGTCACCGAGCCCAAGAAGGTGCCCGGCGCCCTCAAATGGCTCCTGAGCGAAATGGAGCAGCGCTACCAGATCTTCGCAAAGTCGAATGTCCGCAACATCGTCACCTTCAATCACCGCAAGAAGCTTCCCGCTTCCGAGCAGCAGCAGCCCGCACAGGGGTCGCTCGAGGGCCTCGATCCGCTCGAGGCGGACGACGGAATCGTGATCCCGGAACGCCTGCCGTACATTATCGTGATCATCGACGAACTCGCCGACCTCATGATGATCGCGCCCGCGGAGATCGAGACCAACGTCGCGCGGCTGGCCCAGCTGGCGCGCGCGGCCGGCATCCACCTCATCATCGCAACGCAGCGGCCCTCCGTCGATGTGATCACCGGCGTCATCAAGGCGAACCTCCCCTCCCGCATCGCCTTCCAGGTCGCCTCCCAGGTCGACTCGAGGACCATCCTGGACCACAAGGGCGCCGAGACCCTGATAGGCCGGGGAGACATGCTTTTCACGCCCCCGGGCACCTCCCGTCTCGTGCGGGCCCAGGGCGCATTCGTCGCCGACGACGAGGTGCAGCTACTTGTCGACTTTCTCAAGGAAAACAACGATCCCCCCATCTACGCCCAGGAGGTGCAGGCCCGCATCGACCGGGCGGCCCGCGAGGACGAGGGCGAGGATGCGGACGACGAACTGGGCGACGACGAGGCCCTTTATCAGCAGGCTATCGACGTCCTCCGGTCGAGCCGGCGCGCCAGCACCTCCATGCTGCAGCGCAGGCTCCGCATCGGCTATAATCGCGCGGCGCGGATCATGGAAATCATGGAGGAAAAGGGAATCGTCGGGCCGGAGAATGGATCGAGCCCGCGCGAGATTTTGGTCGATTTGGACAATCTCTGACGCAATCCTGGGCGCATCTCTTGGACGCACAGCGTTTTCGTGCTGACTTAACCCGTTTCGCGACTTTACTATACCCGAAATGCAGACCATCGGCGAACGCCTCGAGGAAGCGCGCAAGAAGAAGGGCATCTCCATCCGGGAGGCGGCCGAGGCGACAAAAATCCGCGGGGACTACCTTCAGAAGTTCGAGAGCAACCAGTTCGACATCGGGCTGACGGACATCTATGTGCGCGGATTCCTGAAGAATTACGCGACGTTTCTTCATCTTCCCGCGGACCGCCTGCTCGGCGATTTTGGGGCTCTGGGCCACGGCGAGGCGCGTCCGCGCCAGCCCAGCCGCGAGGTGTACGGGCGCATGGATCTCTCCGTCGCGTCGGCGGACGACCGCGGCGAGCGCGGCAGCGCGCCCACCGCCGAGCCTCCCCCGCCCGAAGCGGCGCGCCACAGTCCGCACATCCCCCACGCTCCGCAGGTGCCGCATGCGCCGCGAAGCCATGCGACCGGACTTCCAGACTCCCCGAGCATCAGCCCCAATGCCGTGTACAAGATTGGGATTGTCCTCCTCAGTGTTGTGGTCCTTTTCCTGGTCATCTGGATCGTCAGCTCGCTTTTCGGCGGCGGCAGCGCCCGTTCGGCCGAGCACGCCCCGTCGCAGGTTCCGACCGTGGCGCAACCCGTCGAACCGACCTTCAAACTGATCGCCCTGGATGCGGTCCAAGTCCAAGTGACGGCCGTCGCGGACGGCGCCGTGCTTTTCAAAGGCGCTCTGCAACAGGGTCAGGTTCAGTCCGTGCCATGGCCCGGCAGCGTCTATATTCAGGCGAGCTCGGGCGCGAATTTGAACATCGAATACCGCGACCGGCGTACGGCGATGCCCACGGTGGTCAAGAATGGCATCCAGTCTGTCTCGAACGTCGCCAAGCTTCCCGGCCCGAACGACGGCCAATAGGCGGGCCGGCTGTTCGGTTCGGTCCGGCCTATCTGGTCAGGGAGCGGCGGCAATATCCTGGCATCCGCCCATTTTCGCCGGCTACCGGAGCCCGACCGGCGGCCCGAGCACCTCGCGCAGGACGATCGCCCGGCGGGCGCCCTCCCGCTCCCGCAACAGGGCTAGCCAGCCGTAGGGGGGAGCGGACGAAACCGGCTGCAACGCCATCCCCGGTTGGGATAAGGGCGAGGCGGGACGATCCGCGGAAATTCCACCCGCTTGCGCAGACGCGGCGGAGGAGGCGGATTCCAGCCTGCGCATCTTCTTTTCAAGCTCGCGCTGCCTGTCGAGGATGGCCTCGAGCTCCCCGTCGCGCGCGGGAGACGATTCCTCCCTGGGTTCCTCGGAGTCCGTCTGGAGGATTTCGCCCCACCGGGGCGCAGGTTCGGCGGCCGCGGGCCTCAAGAAGACGGGTGGAGGCGCCTCCGCCCGTCTTTCGGAAATCTTGCGGCGGATCTCCTCCTGCACACGGCGGGTTCGCTCCGCCTCGTCGTTGTCAGCGGCCGCTTCCTTCGTGCCGCCTGGCAATGTCGGCTTCTTGTCCTTCGTAAGGCCGAATCTTTGCGCGAGCCAGGCGACGGCGACAAAAAGGAGCGCCAGGAACTCCCGGTTGCCCAGGAGCCAATTGACGGGATTTTCGCGACTAGCCATGCCGTTTGCGGGGCCCGCGGCCTTACTTCTTGGCCTCGGGCTGCGAGATGCTCGTCCGCATCGCGGTGTCGGACTGGATGTTCTCCATCCGATAATAGTCCATGACGCCCAGACGTCCGCTGCGGAAGGCTTCCGCCATCGCAAGCGGCACCTGCGCCTGGCTTTCCACGACCTTCGCCTGCATTTCCTGGACGCGGGCCTTCATTTCCTGCTCGAGGGCCACGGCCGCTGCGCGTCGGATCTCGGCCTGCGCCTGGGCCATGTTCTTGTTGGCCTCGGCCTGGGCGACCTGAAGTTTCGCCCCCACATTCTCGCCCACATCGACGTCGGCGATATCGATCGAGAGAATTTCAAATGCCGAACCGACATCGAGCCCGCGAGCAAGGACGGTCTTCG
>Ga0181529_10002896_pt1 | contig 20078 bp, 13 predicted proteins | sample PEATcosm2014_Bin_36_FD_119763 | JGI IMG/M metagenome (GOLD analysis project Ga0181529, IMG submission 119763) | Peatland microbial communities from MTU Mesocosm Facility, Houghton, MI, USA - PEATcosm2014_Bin10_30_metaG | ecosystem: Environmental > Terrestrial > Soil > Wetlands > Peat | place... | reverse complement strand
GAAACGGCCCGACGGCACTCACTTCAAGATCGTGCAATCCGGACGCACGGTGCTCGAAGACGACGTGGAAGTGCAGAGCCTGACCTCCGTCGATCGCGCGCGCGTCGGCGAAACCCGCGTCAAACGCGGCGCCAAGATCGATAGCCTGGTGCAGGTGGGGCACGCCTGCGTAGTGGGCGAGGACAACATCATCTGCGCGCAAACCGGACTGGCCGGCAGCACCACGCTGGAGCGCAACGTCCTGCTCGCCGGACAGGTGGGATCGTCCGGCCATCTTACCGTCCATGAAGGCGCCATTGTCTATGCGCAGAGCGGCATCGGCGGCGATGTGGCGCCGCACACGCGGATTTCCGGTTCGCCCGCGTTTGCCGCCTCCGACTGGCTGCGCGCCGCCACCGCGTTTCAAAAGTTGCCGGAATTGCTGAAATCGGTTCGAGAACTGAAAAAAAGAGTCGATGAGCTGAATAGGACAAAATGACGAACCAGACGCCGCCCCACGGCGACCGACGCCCGGTCGCGTACCTGAACGAGAAGTTCCTCAATAGTCCCGATGCGCGCGCCATGCGCATCCTCGCCGAGTTCCTGGAACCTCTGGCCCACTTTCGCCGCGAGAAAATCCGCGACACCGTCGTGTTCTTCGGCTCCGCCCGCATCCGCGAAGAAGGGCCCATGAGCGAGTATTACCAAGGCGCGCGCACCCTGGCGCGCATGCTCACCGAATGGTCCGAGCAGTTCACCAACAGCAACTATCGCTTCGTGGTCTGTTCCGGCGGCGGTCCCGGCATCATGGAAGCCGCCAACCGCGGCGCCAGCGAGGCCAAAGGCAAGACCGTCGGCCTCAACATCGGCCTGCCCTTCGAGCAGTTTCCCAACCCCTACATCACGCCCGAACTGAGCTTCGAATTCCACTACTTCTTCATGCGCAAGTTCTGGTTCGCCTATCTGGCGAAGGCGCTGGTAGTGTTTCCCGGAGGCTTCGGCACCCTCGACGAGCTGATGGAAATCCTCACCCTGACGCAGACGCAGAAGCTCGCCAAGAAGATCACCACAGTGTTATACGGGTCGCAATACTGGAACGAGATCATCAATTTCCCGGCGCTCGTAAAGCACGGAGTGATTTCCCCTGAAGACCTGAACCTGTTCCAATTCGCCGACGATCCCGCTACCGCGTTCGAGCTGCTGAAGGCCGGTCTGACCGCCTACGCCGAGCAGCACGATACCCCCGAAACTCCGGCTATTTCCAAGTCCCGCAACCCCCAGAAGCCCCAGGGCACGTAGCCCGAACCTAATCCGACGTCGCCTGGAACCGTGAGCTTGAGCGAGCGAAGAACCTCCACCGCTCGGGCCGCTCCCTGCCGGTCGCGGTTCCAAAGCTCCGCGCCGCTTCTACCGCCGCAATTCTTCCAGCGTCGGATGCACCGGCTGCGCTTCCCGCAATACCGCCCAACTCAACCAGATCGCCTTCGGCCACGAATAGCTGCGATACGGCAGCCCGCGCTTGCGGCAGAAATCCTGCACAACCGGGCTGATCTTCGGATAGTACACATGCGAAATGCTGGGGAACAGATGATGCTCAACCTGGTATTCCAACCCGGAACACAACCACCGCCCCACCGGACCCGTATGGTAGTTCACCGTGCACGCCGTCTGCAGAAGCATGTAGTCCTGGTGCTCCTGCCCGAACTCCACGCGCGCCGCTTCCGCCGGCAGATGTCCCGGCCCCACCACGGCATAGAGCGCGTACCCGGTCAGGATGATGCGCAACGCATACAGCAGCAGCACGTGGCTGATGGGGAAGAAAAAACACGGCACGATCACCCACACCACGTAGTGCAGAATCATGCACCCGAGATCGACCCAGTGAGCCGGCTTGCGCTGGTCGCGCCGCGGCAGGACGCGGAACAGGTGAATCCAGCCGCTCAACTGCATCTGGAATCCGTTGCCCGCCAGCGCGAGAGGAAAGATCCACCACTGAATGTGCTCGAAATAAAAGCGCTTCAAACCGTGGCTGCCCTCCACGTCGCGGCGCGTCAGGGCGAACCAGGGCAACAGGTCGGCATCCTGATCCACTCCGATGACGTTGGGCGCGGAATGGTGCAGGTCCACGTGTTTGTGCCACCAGAACGTGGCGCCTAGCGCCAGGCAGAAGGGGAAACCGAAGAACGCCAGAATTTGGTTGACCCATCGCCTCTCGCTTGCCGCGAAATGCGTCGACGTATGCGTGTTGGTTGCCAGGCCCATCAGCCCGAACGTAGAGACCAGCAACCCGCCCGCACGCACGAAAATGTTGTTCTCGAAAACTACGATCGCCAGGCCGCCCAGCGCAATTATCAGGTGGATTACCAGTTCCACCACGATTCTGCCTGTCGCTTTGCGATTCCATCCGCGCTGCACGAACTCCCGCTGGAGCTCGGCCAGTCCTTCCATGGCCGTCGTCATATTTGTAGGCTGTCTGTTCATTATGACACCAACCGCCCTCCTGTCAGCGCGTCAGCTCCACTTTCAGCCGTTTTTTGACGTCATTGTCGGCATGCAGCGACCCGTGGTATTGCTCTACAGGGTGAATCTCGGCACCCTCCAGGACCGCGCTTGATTCCGGCACCGTGCCATCTCCGGCCGGTTCCCGCGTCACCTCCACGGTCGGCTCCGACCCGTTCCCCCCGCGGTCCAGCCGCACCCGCGCCACCGTCTTCAGCCCATATCCGAAGATGCACAACGACGGCACCACCGGCCGCGGCCGCAGTTCCCGCCGGAATTCCGCGGCGTTCTTCAACAGCGGATGGACTTTCTCCGGCAGCCAGCTCGCGTCGTTCAGCCAGTCCACGCACGTTCCCGTATTGTCGTCGCCGCACGCATACGACGGCAGCAGTTGGTGGACTCCCGGATGGCTGATCACCACGTCGCGCATCCGCAACGCCAGCACACCGAACGGCAGCAGTTGCCCTCCCAGCACCAGGTTGACGATGGTTTCGGGCGCGCCCTGTTGCGGTCCGCCCAGCATCACCAACCGTTCCACCCGCCGATGTCCGCCCAAACGGTCGACGTAATACCGGCTCACCAGCGACCCCATGCTGTGCGCGATGATCGTTACCGGAGCCTGCACGCCCCAATCCTCCACCACCTGCGCCAGCTTCCGCGCCGACCGCCGGATGTCCTGCCGGAAATCGTAGGGAAACGTCAGCAGGTCTTTCCCCATCTCGTACCCCAGCGCTTCTTCCAGGTAGTGAGTCAGCTTGCCGTACCGCTCCAGTTTCACCAGATTGGGGACGATCACCATCTCGTCCACCAGGCAGCGCGCCTCCAGGTCCGGTTTGTCTTCGCTGCAGCACAACACCGGATCCCCGCTGAACAACGCCCGCGGATTGGGCCACACCTTCTCGCTGCCGGCGTACAGCACCGACCCGAGATATCCCGGCACTACGATCACCGGCCGCCGCGGCCCGTCCGGCCGCTGCCGCGGATCCACCAGCGTGAGCTCTTCTTCCACGAATCCCGCTTTGAACAGCAGCCGCGCCGCGCCGATGCGGATGGTCTCGCCATCCTGCAGCGTGTGGCGCGAGATCCGCTCGCCTGCGATCCACGTGCCGTTGTCGCTGTGCAGATCCTCCACCACGAACCCGCCCGAGACGCGTTCGATGCGCGCATGGAACCGCGACGCCTTGGTGGATTCGATCACGATGTCGTTGTCCGATTTTCGTCCGATAGTAACCGACGCGGCCTCGAGCGGCGCCTCCCAGGTGCGTCCCGCATTCTGCACCACCAGCCGCGGCTGGCGCGTTTCGCCCAATCGCGTGGTGACCATGGTGCGCTGCAGCATGGTCTCCAGGTCGCGGTCGGTATCGATGCGCGTCAGCTCCGGATCGCGCAGTTCCGGCGCGGCATCGAACCGTAGCGTGCATCCGCCCACGGAAATGGTGTCGCCCGGCTCCAGCCGCACCCGCTCCACCAGCTTGCCGTTGACCCGGGTGCCGTTCGCCGACCCCAGATCCACCGCATAGCAGCCTTCCGCGCCGCACTCCAGCCGCGTATGCGCGCGCGAGACCTTGGAATCGGTGAGCGGGATGTCGCTGGTGGCCGCGCGTCCGATGGAGATTTCGCTCCGCGACAGCGCGAACTCCTGCTGCTGGCCGCCCGCCAGCGTCACCGTCAATTTTCCAAAGTCCGGCACAGCAGGTAATTATATCCGGAGCTTAGTGGGCCGCGGCGATCAGCGCGGGAGGAGTTACTACGACGGGCTTGCCGCCATCCCAGAGGATCAGGTTGCCCTGGTAGTCGCCGGCGATGGCGAGCTTGGCGTTGAGCGAAGCGGCCACCTTGGTCAGCAGCGCGGCATTGGCGGGGCTGGCGCCCGCCGCCTTGCCATTGACGGACCAGGCGCGGATCACGCAATCGCGGCCCACGCTCACCACGTGGCCATCGGACAGAAACTGCAGGCTGAGCACACCGCCGGGCGGAGTGCCGAAGGTGTTGGGCGCGGGTTTGGGCTGATGCGCTTTGGCGATGGTCGCGACCGGGAAGCCGTCGCCCACATTCCAGACGATGATCTGGCCGTCTTCGCTCCCCGACGCCAGAAGCTGGCTGTCGCCACGCCAGCTCAGCGACGTTACCGAATCCTTGTGTTCGGCGAGGGCGCCGAACGTCCCGCCGGTGGCCGCGTCCCAGAGCAGAATTCCGCCGGCGCGGTCGGCGGTGGCCAGGCGCGCGCCGTCGGGACTGAATTCCAGCGCGGTGATCCAATCGGTGTGCCGCTTGATCTCGTAGATCTGCTTGCCGTCGGCCACGGTGAAGACTTTGACCACTTTGCCGGGACCGCCCAGAGCCACCAGCTTGCCGTCGGGGCTGATGTCGGCGGCCAGCACGATGTCCATCTCCTGCCCGATGGTGGCGATGCGTTTGCCGGTCTTGACGTCGAACAGAACGACTTTGCCCACCTGCACGCCTTTGCCGCCGGCGGCCAGGAGAATGGCGCCGTCGCGGCTGAAACGGAGTACGTAGGGAATGCCTTCGGGGAACGGCAACTCGCCGATGGCGACGCGGCGGGTGAGGTCGTAGAGATAGATGCGTTCGTGGCCCGATACCGCGGCCAGCGGCGCCCACGGGCTGGCGGCCAACGCCGTGATAGGCCCGGCGTGCGACGGTTCGGGTATTGTGACGGGCGCGAGGCCGGCCGGCATAGCGGGCGCGCCGGTGGGCCGGTTGAGATCGGACGGTTTGTAGTCGAGCGACGGCGCGGCGGGGCCTTTGGGCACGCTGCTGGCCGTCTCCAGCAGCCCAAGCTGGATCCATTCGCGGATGACGGTGATTTCGGCGTCGGGGAGCTTGGCGCCGCCCAGCGGCATTTGCGGAACGCCGTCTTCGTGCGAGACCACCTTAAAGAGGAGACTGGAGGCGGGCCGTCCGGGAATGACCACGTCGCCCGATCCGCCGCCCTTGAGAACGCCGCCGAAGGATTCCAGGCTGAGCCCGGCGCGCATCTCTCCGGCATTGTGGCACTGGAAACAGCGGCGGGCGAAGATGGGCTTCACGTCGTCGTCGTAATTGGGGTGATGGGCGGGCTGGGCCAGGGCCGCGAAGGGCAAAAGAAGCGCGAGGGTGAGCAGTCGGCGCGGCATCGGCATTAGTGGTTGAAAGAGAACTCGGTGGAGTTCAGCAGGGCCCAGAAAATATCGTCGTAGGCTTTGCGATCGTTGGGGTCGCCCGCCACCAGCGGCAGCAGCTTCTTCCGTTCCGGTTCCGACGGACGGCGGCAAAAGGCACGGATGAACAGGGCATCCAGAATTTCATCGGGTTTGCGGTGCTGCTCCAGCATCTTCGAAATCACCGTACTGCGCGACAGCTTGTTTTCCAGCGTGTCGCCATTCACCAGGTGCAGCGCCTGCGCCAGGGTGGGCTCCAGGTGCGTGTCGGAGGCGTTGACGGAATCGCGCGGGCACAGGCCGAAGGTCTTCAGGAAATTGTTGTTGGCGGTGTGGTTGCCCTCGAACAATTCCACCGCGCGAAACCCACTGGGCGTCTGGTTGAACTGCGTGGCCGCCCCGGTCACTTGGGCGATGGAATCGAGCAGCACGTCGGCGCGCAGCCGGCGCAGGCGGGCGTGGGAAAACTGCTGGTCGTCATCGCGATTGGTCTCGTTGGGGACGGTGGACAACTGGTAGACGCGCGAGAGGCAGATGTCGCGGATGAGACGGCGCGAATCGAATCCGTAGTCGGCCAGATGGCGGCCCAGCGCTTCCAGGAGCTCGCGGTTGCTGGGCGGATTGCTGATGCGCACATCGTCAACCGGCTCCACGATGCCGCGTCCGAAGAACTGCGCCCAGATTCGGTTGGCCAGGTTCTGGCGGAAGAGGACATTGTCCTTGGAGGTGAGCCAGTCGGCCAGCGCGGTGCGCGGGTCGGTGGCTTTGCCGTCGGGACCCTTCAGCGCGGGTGCATCGCCGCCCAGGAATTTCGCGGGCACCGGATGGCCGTCCAGCAGGTGCTTAGCGGGCGCGGCATTGGGGTCGTCCCAGATGTAGAATTCGCGCTCCTCGCTGGCCACCTTGCGCTTCACGCCGGTGAAGAAGCTGACGAACCCGTAATAGTCGTCCTGCGTCCAACGGTCGAAGGGGTGATTGTGGCACTGCGCGCACTGCACGCGGACGCCGGTGAAGACCTGCGAGAAATCCTGCGCCACGCCCTTAGGGTCGAACTGGCCCTGCGGCAGCATGGTATACAGATTGACGGGAGGATTCTGCAGATTGCTCCCCGTGGAGGCCACCTGCGCTCGCACGAACTGGTCGAGCGGCGTGTCCTTGCGGATCTGATCGCGGATCCATTCGTAATAGGCGTAAGCGGCTTTGCGATCGGTGCCGGCGGAGCTGTTGTTGTCGCTGCGGATTTTCAGGGTCTCGGCCCACTTAGTGGCCCACAGATCGGCGAATTCATCGCGCGCCAGGAGCTGGTCGACCAGCTTGGCGCGCTTGGCGGGGTCGCGATCCTTGACGAAGCGCTCGAATTCCTCGGGTTTGGGAAGCAGGCCGATCAGGTCGAGAGTGGCGCGGCGGAGAAACTCCTCGTCGCTAGCGGGCACGCTGGGCAGAATGCGGAGATCCTTCAGCTTGGCGTAGACCAGATCGTCGATATAGTTATTGGACGGCTCCTTTGGCCACTTGAATTTGCCGGGCGGCAAGACCACGATTTCGGCGCCGGTGGTGTATTTGGCGAAGCGCGCGAAGACGAACGTATCGCCGCGCTTGCCGGGAGTGACCAGGCCGTTGGCGTCGATATCCGCGGTGGTCTTGTTGTTGGTGAGGTAGAGCGCCAGGTTGTTGACGGGGCGCGAGGCGCCGTCGGAATATTTGGCTATCACCTGCAGGGCGCGAGGCTTGTCCTTGGGGTTGAAGACGACTTTATCTGGGACGAGAGAGACGCCGATCACCTGCGGGACATCGGCCGCATCGTTGGGAGCGCCGGCCTGGATCCACTTCAGAATGGTGCTGTAGTATTCACTGTCGATCTTGAAGCGGCGTCCGCCGCTATGAGGCACTGCGCCGAGGGCCTTCTTCAGCAGCAGGCTGTCTTCGGGAACGGCGAGGTCGATGCGGCGTCCGACAATCTGCTGTGTGAGGCGATAGTAGTCGCCTGCGGGATCGTAGCCGAAAAGCGAGAGATGGAAGCCGTCCTTGCCGATAGCCGCGCCGTGGCATCCGCCACTGTTGCAGCCGGCGCGGAAGAAGACCGGCATGACGTCCAGACGGAAGCTGACGGGACGCTCAGGCGTTTTCGCCACCACCGGTGGATTCTTGGCCGGCTTGGCCGGCGGATTGGTCGCGAACAAAGGCGCTGCCAGGAGAAACAGGAGACAGTACATTTTGTGGGGCAGGGTGCGCATCATTGCATGCCTCCCGTGGTAGCTCTTGCTTCGTCCACGCGAAGGGTGCCGTTGCCGGTGTGCTGGCGGATAGTTTGGCCGGCCTCGGTGATGACCACTTCGCAATTGATGCCGCGGTACAGGCCGGCGAGGGCATCGGGATCGGCTTCCACATGAAAGACCACTTCCGTGTCCTTGGCGGTGATTTCGGGCGCCGGGTCGACCATTTTCACGCCCTTGGGAAGCTGGCGCAGACTGATCGATGCCTTGCCGGGGAACGGCTTGTTCTGGTGCAGCGTGCCGATGAGCAGCGCCTTCTTGCCGCGCTCCACCGAGGTGCGCTGCAGATCGATGCTGAGGTACGGCTCGGAAACCTTCAGGTCCACGAACTCCGACGACACGCGCACGCGGCCGATGCCGCTGTAGCCATCGCCTCCGGTAGTCGTCGCGTTCATGGCGATCTTATAGACGCCCGGCGGGGCCTTGTCGTTGGCCTGCAGTTTCACGGTGGCTTCGTCCTTGCCGGCGGGGATGGTGACCACCGGCTCATGCGAGACGCCGTTGGGCAGCCAGTCGGGCTCCAGTTCCACGGCGCCTTTGAAATCGCCGTTGCGCGTCAGCTTCACTTTGAGCTGCAGCTCGCCGCTTTGCGAAAGGCCGACGGCGGGCGCTTCGAGCGCGATGGAATAGGGCGCCGGATCGGTGATGGCAAGCGCATATTTGTCCAGGAAGACGAAGTGCCACGGCAGATCGCCGGGCCGATTGAGGAGGGCGAAGCTCTGCCGCGATCCGCTTTCCAATTCGACCTTGGGGTCGACGGGCTTGGCCACAAGGTCAATGAGCACGGCTTGCGGTTCAACGTCGGGCGCGGCGGCGAATTCCACGGGGATTCGGTTCATTCCCTTGCCGATCCGCGGCGCGGTCATGGTGACGCCTTCGGGAAGGCCGACCGCTTCCAGCTTCAGTTCGCCCTTGTAGCTGTTGCCGAATCCTTGCGCCAACTGCACCACCAGCGTCCAGCGATTGCCCCGCGGCACGATCAGGCCGGCGGTGCGCGGCCGCTGGTAGCCGTCGGGACTGGTGATGTGCGTAAACACCGAATCGTGCACCGGCTCGATTTCCACGCGGTAGACATGATCGGGCCCACCCGCGCCGGTGGTGTCCTCGATGCCGATCAGGTAGTCGCCATCGGTGGGCGGACGGAAGAGTGCCACCGGGTCCATCTCGTCTTTAATGAACCAGGTGCCGCGCATGGACGGCTGGCCGAGCTCGGTGGGCTTGGAATCGTCGGCTTGCAGGATCTTGTTATCGGGCTTGGCGGCGGAGGCGATCCAGATTTTGGGATCGACGGGCGCGCCCAGCGTGCGGGCATAGACGCGCACCTTCCACGCCTGGCCTTTCTTGGCCGAAAAGCGATAGGTGTGGACGTCGCCAGGCTTCTCCAGAATGCCGTTCAGCGCGGCGGGCAGCGCGTCGACCGGCGTGGGGGCATCGGCATACAGAACGTTGGGATAAGGCGACACGCGCAGCACATTGGGCGACGGCGGTTTCACCTCGCCCCCAGGCGTAAAGTAATCGAAATTGCCGGGCTTGTCGGGAAGCGCGATGGATTCGGTGCGCAGGCCCGCGGGATCGCCCAAGATGAGCGCGCTGATGGAACTACCCGCCTGGCCGCCGGCGGGAAAGATAGCCGTGGGTCGCGAATACGTGCCGATGTGGGCGCGGTACCAGGCCTGGCGCGGCGGATAGAAAATCTGCTGCCGAATCTCGACGTAATAGGCGCCGTCGGCGGGGGCCACGATGGACAGTACCGGGTCCTGCACGTAGAGGGCGCTATCGTCGTTCCGGCCCAGTTCCTTGCCGGTGGCGTCGAGGATGCGCGCCATGAGATCGTTCTCGCCATTCACGTGCAAGGTGCCGAGCCGCGCGGCTTCCACCTCGACGGAGATGCGCTGCCCCTTGCGCACGGTGACACGGTAGAAGTCCTTGTCCATGTCGGGACCGGGGAGGATCTGGCCTTCGACGGTGGAATTGAGCGGCACCGGCCGGGCTTTCTCGATGGAATCGTTCTCGCCAATCTTGGTTTCCAGTTCGTACACCGTGGGGAACGGGCTCACCCAGAACGTCACGGCGTCGCTCAGGCCGGTCGCGGTGCGCACCCGCAGAACGTGCTCGCCCAGGGCGCAATCAGCGGCGATATGGAACTTCACCTTGAAGCCGTCGGAAGGTTTGGGGTAGGGAGCGAAGCCCTCGGCGGTAATGCCCGAGTCGTAGAAGAGAATCTGCTTGGGGTTGTCGAGCGAGAAGCCGTGGAACTCCACGCTGACGGTGGCGCCGCGCGCGCCGCCGCGCGGGAGCAGATAGTCCACCATGTAGCGCGGATCGGCGGAAAGGCCGGCGGCGGTGAGCAGAAGCAGAACGACGGCCAGCCCAACTCTTGCCGCCCACGGCCGCGCGACACTTGCCCAGAGGGCGCCCAGAAGGTTCCCAACCTGCCCCGCATAACCCCTGCCGCCCGGTGTCATCTGTCGCACCTTATCCGATCAAGGCGTCGACCGCGTGGCCGTCGCGCACGATGTCGATGGGGCGGCCGCCGGGCGCCAGCAGGCGATCCTCGGCTTTAATGCCCAATTGCATGTATACTGTCGCCAGGAAATTCTCGACAGTCACGGCGTCGCGATCCGGTTCGCTGGCGGTAGCGTTGGACGCGCCGTAGATCTGGCCGCGGGTGATGCCGCCGCCGGCCAACACCTGAGAATAGACGCGCGCCCAGTGGTCGCGGCCGGCATTTTCGTTGAGCTTGGGAGTGCGGCCGAATTCGGAAGTCACCATCACCAACGTAGTCGCGAGCAGGCCGCGCTGGTCCAGATCGGTAATCAGCCCGGCGAAGGCATGATCGAACGCCGGCATGCCGTTGTTGACGGCTTCGCCGATGCGCAGGTGGTTGTCCCAGCCATCGGTGCCATGATATTGCACCGTCACCAGGCGGACTCCGGCTTCCACCAGACGCCGCGCCAGCATCAACTGGCGGCCGATGGAGATGGGCTGTCCGCCGCGCGGGTTCTTGTACTCGCCGTAGAGCCTGGTCATGGCGTCGGGCTCGCCATCGAGCGAAAACGCCTTGCGCGCCTCGGCGGAACTGATCATTTTATAGGCCTGCTGGTAAAACTCGTTCATGGCGTCCAGCTCGGCCGGGTTGGATTCCAGCGTCTTGAAGTGGTCCTCGAGGGCTTCGCGCGCCGTGCGGCGACGGTCGAAGCGCTCCGGCGTGACGCCCTTGGGTAGCGAGATATCCTTGACCTGGAAGTTCTTCTGGCCGGGATCGGCGCCCAGTTCGAAAGCGCCATATTTCGAACTGAGATAGCCCGTGCCGCCGGCCGAAGGCACATCGGGCACTCCGACATACGCTGGAAGGTTCTTGCGGGGCCCGAATTCCTGCGACAGCACCGCGCCCAGGCTGGGATGCATGATGGCCGGCGTAGGCAGGTAGCCGGTGAACATTTGGTATGTGGCCTGCGCGTGGTCCGGAATGTGGCCGGTGATGGAACGCACCACCGTAATCTTGTCGGCGATCTGCGCGCAGTGCGACAGGTTCTCGCTGAAGACAATGCCCGGGATCTTGGTCTTCACCACGCCGAGGGGTCCGCGGTACTCGATGGGAGCTTCGGGCTTCGGATCCCAGGACTCCTGATGCGCCAGTCCGCCTGGCAGAACGATCTGAATCACACTTTTGGCCGGTCCCTCGGTGCGGCCGCCCGAGCCAGGCAGGCGGACCTCCCCGGCGCGCGCCGTCACGCGGAACAGGTCGGGCAGGGACAGGCCGAGGCCTCCCAACAGCCCCACCTGGATGAAACTGCGGCGGCCGAATGCCGTTGGATACACCGGGCCGGAACACTTGTGAGTACTATCGCTTTGCATCGAGGATCTCCCCTCCCAGATGACTCTTTCAGGATACCGCTAAGCCCCGACATCAGGAAAGACGCTGTGCACGGCATCTTTGTTGATTCGCTTTGGCTTATAAACTGGAACCCGAGAGAGCACGGGAAGTTGTGGAGTCCGGGCGGCTTCGCGTATCGGAAGGTGCGATAACTGTCGCGGTTGCGGCGTTACCCGGCACCCACCAGGATTTCCAGTTTCCCGGCTTCCTCTCGCAGCGAGCGCGCTTGCGCCGTCATCTCCGCGCCGGAGGCGGCGCTCTCTTCGGCGCCGGCCGCGGTCTCCTGCGTGGTCTGCCCGATGCGGGCAACCGTGGCGGCAATTTGTTCCACCCCGCGAGAGTGCTGCTCGGTGGCCTCGTGCACCTGGTCGACCAGGCCCTTTACTTCCTGCGAACGCACCACAATCGAGCGGACCAGTTCGCTGAGCTTCTGCAGTTTGGCGCTGCCGTCGCGCGAGCGGACAATCGACTCCTCGATCATTGCGGCGGTGTCCTTGGCCGCCTGGCTGCAGCGTCCGGCCAGATTGCGTACCTCGTCGGCAACCACCGCGAATCCCATTCCGGCTTCCCCGGCGCGGGCCGCCTCCACCGCCGCATTCAACGCCAGAATGTTGGTTTGAAACGCAATCTCTTCGATCACTTTGATGATCTTCGAAATCCCGCAACTCGATTCGGAAATCAGCGCCATGGATGCGATGGTTTCCTGCAATGCCGCGGTTCCGGCGCGCGTCGACTGGTCCACTTCGGACATCAAACCGGTCGCCGCCCGCGTCTGGTCGCGACTCTGTTGGGTGATCGCGGTAACTTCTTCGGCCGCCGCCGAAGTCTCTTCGAGCGAAGCCGCCTGCGCGGAAGCCGCCTGCGCCAGCGTCTTTCCCTGGCTGCCGATTTGCTCGGATGTGCCCGCCACCTGGTCGGCGCTGGCGCGCAAGCGCGCCGCCAGACCAGCCAGCACCCTACCCAGCCGCCAGACAATCGTCAGGACCACTCCCCCGGCAATCGCCGTGATTGCCAGCAGGGCGAACTGCAGAGCATAGGCCATCGAGGAAGCGGCTTGGGAGCCGGCAATCGCCTCCGCCATATTATGGGTCTCGATCTCGATGAGAGCCGCAGCACACTTGTCCACCGCCTCGCCGGTGGTGCGCACACCGCCGTTGCGGATGACAGATAAAGCCGGGATGTCGCCCGCATCGGCCAGGCGGAACATCTCCTGGCGCAGCGACCGCCAGCCCGGCAGCAGGTCTTCCAGATCGTGGAGCGCCCGCTGCTCGCGATCGGTCGTCAGCAGCGGCCGGAGCTCGTTCGCGATCTGCTGAACCTGTTCCGCCGCATCCTGCAGCATCTGCTTCGACTTCGGCAGATCGCTGGTCTTCTCAAGTAAGGCTAACGATACCCCGCGTGAAGCGAATCGTGCCTGGTAAGCGGCCGTCCGGATCCGCTCGGCAAGCGCCAGCGATCTGGCCGTACGCATGGCCGTCCGGTTCACCGTTTGGCTCAACTGGTCAATTGCCCGCAGAGCCAGCAGGCTGGACACCAGGGCGATCGCCAGCATCGTGCCAACGCAACAGGCGATCTTGGCCGTAATCGTCCGGCCGCGCTGCCCCGTTTTGCGTGAATCCACTTACTTTCCTTTCCAGCCTACGGTCCCGCTAGATCGTACCGTTGGTGCAGGCACGATTCCGCCGCTACCTCTTTCATCGGCGCTGGGGCCGAAAACCTTAGGGGCGCAAGCTGGAAATCGGCCGAACGGCAGAAAAGACCATAGTCCCACGCCGTGCCTTAGTCGCTAGCGACGGTCTTAGCCCCTGCGTAATTGGAATGGCAGCGGGTGGTGCAATTGCCCTCCACCGCAAACGACCGGCCGCCGGCGTGGTGACAGGTGCCGCAGGAATCGTGGCTGCCTTCCGCTGTGCCATGGCCGCTGGTCTTAAATTTCAAAGGCGCTGTGGCATCCTGCGGCCACATGGTGGCGTGGCAGACGTTGCAATCGAAATTCACTCGTTGCGCGTGAGCGAAATGATAGTACACCACCCCCCCGGGCTTGGCGGGGATCACCAGCTTGATCGGGAATGGCTTTTCACCAGCCGGGAACGCGGCCGGGATCATCACGGCTAACGCCGCCAGAAACAACAGTGCCTGTTTCATGCACTTAGTATCGACAGGTTGGGCTAGCCTTTCAATACTATTTCAGACCCACACAGGGAAGCATGGTATGAATGATTCTAGGGTTTCTATGTTTTACAGCTCAGTACCTCGGGTGGCCCCCCAGGCTCCCTTAGGACGCTACCCGGCAACTAGGTTTCCCTGGCACAATTTGCTCCTAAGGTGTCGAGGTCTTCTACTAAGCGGAAATTCCGACGCCGTAGTTTGCTCAAACCCGCGGCCCCCGCCTCACTTCTTGACCACCGGCGCCTCGACGGCCGGCACGTTCTGGTCGCGCACCAGCTTATTAAACGCCGCCAGATCCTTGCCCAGCAGGCCGTTCAGCGTATTGATCTGCGCATTCACCTTCGTAGCCAGGTCCTCATACACCCGGTAGGATTGCGCCGTCGGCGGATTGTCGGAGCTCTCCACCACTCCCATGACATACGCGATCTTATTATTCAGCTTGATGGGATAGTTCAGCGGATCCTCGCTGGCGCGGTTCTTGGTCTGGTAGAGCTCTTCCTCCACCTTGGTCAGCTTGCCGATCAGATCCTTGGCCGCGTCGGCGACTTTCTTGTCGTCGCGTTTGGCGTACTCCTCCAGCTGTTTGCGAACTTCGCGAATGCGGATGACACCCCCGTTGGTCTCCGACAGCTTGTCGCGGATCTGCAGCGCCAGCGATAGCTGTTTGGCGAAATCCTCGTCGCTAGTGGCCAGACGCGGATCCTTCTTCAACTCGAAGCTCTGCGTTTCCGATTTGCCGTTCACCGTTAGCCGCACCTGGTAGGCGCCGGGTGAGGCCGCGGGACCGGTGACGCTGCCCGCCCACATGATGAGTCCAGGGAACGTGGTGGCGTCGGGATAGCGAAGATTCCACACGAAGCGGTTCATCCCCGGCTGCGCCGCCACGCGCGCCGCCGGCGCCCCGCGGAAGGGATTGTCTTCCCCGCCCTCGCCCGGCGCCGGCTGCTGCGGCTCCGCGCGGCTGGAATACTTGTTGACCACCGCGCCGGCCTTATCCAGGAATTCCAGCGTGACCTCGCCTTGCGGACGGCTTTTCAGCCAGTAGTTGACCACTACGCCGCCGGGCGGATTCTCACCCACCGCACCGCCGCCACCGCGCCCGCCGCGGCCGCCGCCGCCCATGCGATACGCGTCCTTGGGCTTGAAAAGCTTGGAATCGCCCGCCGTGGCGCTGTCGGTCAACTGGTAGAGCAAGGGGACGTCGTCCATCACGTAGAACGACCGGCCCTGCGTGGCGATCACCAGTTCCTGCTCCCGCTTGTGAAAGGCGATATCGGCAATGGGCACAACCGGAATATTGAGTTGGAACGGCTTCCAATTCTCGCCGTCGTCGAAGGAGATGTACAGGCCGAACTCGGTGCCCGCCACCAGCAGGCCGCGGCGGTTGGGATCTTCGCGGATCACGCGCGTAAAGTGCCCGGCCGGAATGCCGTCAACGATCTTCTTCCAGGTCTTTCCGTAGTCGGTGGTCTTGAAGAGATACGGATGGAAATCGTCGAGCTTGTACGCCGTGGCCGCGACGTAGGCGGTGCCGGCATCGTGCGAGGAAGCGTCGATGGAGTTGATCTGGCTCCACTCCGGCACGCCGGGAGGCGTCACTTTCTCCCAGTGCTTGCCGCCGTCGCGCGTGACATGCACCAAGCCGTCGTCCGTGCCCACCCAGATCAGGTCCCTGGCGACCGGCGATTCCATCACCGTGAAGATGGTGTCGTAATACTCGATGCTGGTATTGTCCTGCGTGATGGGTCCGCCCGAGGAAAGTTGCTTGGCTTTGTCGTTGCGCGTGAGGTCGGGGGAAATGGTCTCCCAGTTCTGCCCTTCGTTGGTGGTCTTCATCAGCACCTGGCCGCCGATGTAGAGCGTCTTCGGGTCGTGCGGCGAAAACACGATGGGAAAGCTCCATTGGAAGCGGTACTCGAGCGAATCGGCGCCGTACCCCATGGGATTGTCCGGCCACGGATTGATGTTGCGCGTCTGCCCGGTGTGCTTGTCCTGGCGCGTAATCAGGTTGCCGTACGACCCGGCGTAGACGATCTGCGAATCTCGCGGATCGGGCGCGATCCAGCCGCTTTCGCCGCCTCCCACGTCATACCAGTCGCGATCGGTGATGCTGCCGGTGGTGGTGCGGCTGGCGATGCGCACCGTGGAATTGTCCTGCTGCGCGCCGTAAATGTGGTACGGAAAATCGTTGTCCAGCGCCACGCGGTAGAACTGGGCGGTGGGCTGGTTGTCCACAGAGGACCAGGTGCGGCCGCCATCGCTGGTGATGGTGGCGCCGCCGTCGTTGCCCAGGATCAGGCGCGACGGATCGCCGGGCGCGATCCACAGCGCGTGGTTGTCGCCATGCGGCGGGCGCACGGCGGAAAACGTGCGGCCGCCGTCGATGGATTTGAACATGCCCACGTTCAGGACGTAGACCGTGTCGACGCTCTTGGGGTCGGCAAAGATGTGCGAGTAATACCAGGCGCGCTGCCGCAGGTCGTTGCTGTCGCTGAGGCGCGTCCAGGTACGGCCGCCGTTGTCGGAGCGGAACACACCGCCGTCGCTGGCTTCCACGATGGCCCAGATGCGGTCGGGATTGACCGGGGAAATAGTGACGCCAATGCGCCCTTCAACGCCGCGCGGCAGTCCGGGTGCATGCGAAAGGTCCGTCCACGTGTCGCCGCCGTCGGTGGATTTCCAGATGCCGCTCAACGGGCCGCCGCTGTCCAGACGCCACGGCTTGCGGCTGGCCTGCCAGAAGGTGGCGTAGAGTACCCGCGGATTGCTGGGATCCATCGCCAGGTCGACGGCGCCGGTGTCGGTCCCCTTCGTCAGGAGTTGCTTCCAGGTGAGGCCGCCGTCGATCGAGCGATAGACGCCACGCTGCTCATTGGGACCCCAGAGATGTCCCAGCGCGGCCACGTAGACGATGTCCGGATTGCGCGGGTGCACCTTCACCGCCCCGATATGATAGGTGTCCTGCAGACCGACGTTGCGCCACGTCTTCCCGCCGTCGATGGATTTATAGACGCCATCGCCATTGGAGGCATTACCGCGAACGCAGGCTTCGCCCATGCCGACGTAAAGGATATTCGGATCAGACTCGGCGACCGCCATGGCGCCGACGGAGCCGGTGTGGAACTGGCCGTCGGAAATCGGCGACCAGGAGAGGCCGCTGTCGGTGGTCTTCCAGACGCCGCCGCCGGTGGCTCCGAAATAATAAACATTCGGGTCCGACGCGACTCCGGCGACGGCCACCACGCGGCCTCCGCGGAACGGTCCGACCTGCCGGAAACGCAGATCCTTCAGCAGATCGGGGGGCTGCGCCAAGACGAGCAGCGGCAGCGAAAGCAGAACAGCCAGGCGAACATGTGTCATACGATCCTGAATAGTATCAGAATCTGTCCGCCCGGGAGCTGCCAAAAAGCTATTGTTTCGGCTCGGCCGGAGGCGGTGCGGTCAAAGGCGCGGCAGCGCCGCGATGGCAGGTGTAGCAGGTGACGTGCACTTTGCCATCGGGGAATTTGGCGTTGATGTCCTTGGTCATGGCAAACATATTACGGGCGATCAGCTTCTTGGGGTTCTCGTCGCTGGAATTGTCGCCCTGGATATGGCAGTAGTTGCAGCGAACGCCGAGACCTTGGGTAGCTTGGCGCATGGCGCCGCCAGACAGATCGGCGGGCGTCAGGACCTTCAGATTCTTAGGAGCGCCCCCACCTTGAGGGGACGGAGCGGCGAACGCGAACACCGCGACCAGACAAAAAGCGGACGATAGGAGAAAACGCATGTGTGACATCATACCGCACCGATCGCCGATTCGTGGTAAAAATCCGCTGCGACGGGGAGCGCGGTACGCGGCAAATTTCGGTATGATGACGAAATGCGTGCCAGGATCCTGAGCTTTGTCGTCACCGCGGCGCTGGCGGTCTTTGCGGTTGGTTGCAGCTCCAACGAAGACAAGTACGTGGTGAAGACCCCCATCCCGCCGGCCCCTCAACAGGCGCCCGGCACGGGCCATTAGCCATCCAGGTATCACCGTCGGCCGGGTCCGTTCCCGTCTGCGAGGACTCGCGCAGAAGAGAAGCCCCCTCATGCGTAGGAAAAGCCGAGAAGCAGCGGTTGCCTCATCCGTCGATCGGGCCGCTCGCGCACGCTCGCGGTTCCAGGGCGCCTCGACAAAGGCTTTGACTGCGGCAATGCTGCCCTGTGGTGCAGGCGCTTTCGCGTGGCAACCCGCTATTTCCCTCTGCGCCGTTTGCGTCTTTCCCGCAGATGCGCATTCAGATGGCCGAGCGACGCAAAGCGGCCTTCGAATTCCGCCGCCGGCGTAGGCAGTTTGCGCCGTGGGTCAAAATCGCGACGCCGGAAGAGATCGGTGGCGGAAATCACCGCAGTGCCCATCGGGCGATATTCATAGGTGCCCTGAGCCCACGCCAAGCCTTGATCGAGCCATAAACAGAACCCCATGGCCGATCTTACAACGAACCCGCCAAGTCCTTGACCGCCGCCAGAAGATCGGGCGGATGGAAGGGTTTGCGCAACACCCGGCATCGTCCGAACAACGCCGCCAATGCGGCGTCTGGGCAGGCCGCAAGGTAGATGATCCGGACCCGATCGGCAAACGGAAGAAACAGGCCGGGGGTGTTGGTGATCACCAGGCAATCCTCGCCCTCGGCCGAACGGAGCAATTCCAAAGCTCGTGTCCGCTCGGCTTCGACTACGCTGTACCCGCCCCGCTGCAATAAGTTATGAAGGAATCTCCGAACCATGGGATCCTCCACCAGGAGAATGGGACCCGAAGTTGGAGCCCAAGCACCCATGAAGGTCGGTTCGGTGATAGTGTGGCCCGGCGTAATGACAATCTTATTGTCCCCTTGGAATTCGCGTCCCACAATCCCCTCAAATGGGAGAGGAAGGAGGGTGTGATGAGGGGACACTCAATTAAACTACTGAGTTTTCATGTAGTAAATCGCACCAATGGCCGAAAACAACATCGGCCAGTTCGGTTCCGCGCGCCTGATTGCGGTACGGGTCGAGCGGCGCGCTCAGTTCCCGCACATCGCCGCAATTCTCTTCATGGGTACACCAGTCGGCAATCATGTCCGGCGTCACTTCCAGGTGGAACTGCAAGCCGTAGACGCTGTCACCCATGCGGTAGGCTTGATGCCAGCAGGCTTCCGAGCTGGCTAACAGGACGGCGCCCGGCGGCAGATCGTAGGTTTCTCCGTGCCAGTGAAACACGGTCTCCACCGGAGACAAGCCGCTGAATAGCCGATCCTGTTCGCCATCGCCGCTCAAGCGAATCTCGAACCAGCCGATCTCTTTCCTATGATTTTTATAGACTTGGGCTCCCAGAATCTTAGCAATTAGTTGCGAACCGAGGCAGACGCCCAATACCGGCTGCCGGCGGCCCAGCGCCTCACCGATCAGCCTTTCCTCCAGCCGCAGCCACGGCAGATCGTCGTTGACCGACATGGGTCCGCCGAGGATCACTACACCTGCCGCAGTTGCCAAGTCCGGCACCGGTGCGCCCGGGAGATATAGGTCGGCATACTCCAGCGCGATGCCGCGCGCCGCCAGTACGGTCTCGATACGGCCTGCTCCTTCAAATGGGACGTGCCGGAAGGCGATGACCCGCACCATGCCTCAGTTGCCCGACGGAACCTGGGCGGTTTCGAAATGACTCAAAGTTTCGGCGTACTTGGCAACGCCGTGGAAGATAGCTTCCGCCAGTTTCTGGCGGTAGTCGGGCTTCTTCAGCAGCAATTCCTCCTTGGCGCTGGTCACGAAGCCGATTTCCGTCAGGATGGCCGGCATGGAGGTTCCAATCAGCACCACGAACGGCGCCTGCTTCACGCCGCGATTGAACTCGCCCGGGAAACTCTTCGCGGAAAAGGCATAAAGCGCCGCTTGCATTTTCGCCGCCAACTCTTTTGATTCCTGGGCCTTATCGTGCGCCGAGATCTTTTGAATAAGATCCCGCAACTCGGACATCGGCATCTGCGAACTGGCGTTTTCACGCATCGCCACATCCAGCGCGGAACGGGAATCGGTGAAATTCAGGACGTAGGTTTCGACCCCGGAGATCGCCGGAAACGGGGAGGAGTTGGCGTGCACGGAAAGAAACAGATCGGCTTTCTT
>Ga0181529_10002894_pt1 | contig 20086 bp, 16 predicted proteins | sample PEATcosm2014_Bin_36_FD_119763 | JGI IMG/M metagenome (GOLD analysis project Ga0181529, IMG submission 119763) | Peatland microbial communities from MTU Mesocosm Facility, Houghton, MI, USA - PEATcosm2014_Bin10_30_metaG | ecosystem: Environmental > Terrestrial > Soil > Wetlands > Peat | place... | reverse complement strand
CAATTCGCGGTAGTTCGTATAGCGTTTGGGCATGTGGAAGCGGTCGGCCACTTCGGCCAGCCGCTGCGGACGCCGCGTGCAGACCGCCGCCAGTTCAATGCCCGGCATGCTGGCCAGGGTTTCCACATGGATTTCGCCGAACCACCCCAGACCGATTACACCCCAACGGACCGTCTTGCTGCTGTTCATGGCCTATACCGCACAAAAGGACGCTTGAGCATCATTATCGGGAAGTAACGATAACACTCACGCAAAGTCGCTAAGACGCAAAGGAGTTTTTGGGAGGCATGACCAAGAACCTCTCGCGGCGGTAGCGATGACGTATTTGTCTTCGGTCTTCTTCGCGCCTTTGCGCCTTTGCGTGAGGTATTGCCCAACAACCATGCTCAAGTCTCCTCAAAAGGATGAAAAATCGTAAAATGCTCTTAACGAAATCACATCTCCGACCACGCGCCGGGCACGGGCACCGGGTAGCGGCCCTGGGCATCGGCTTGGATCGGCGGAGAACTGTTCTCGTTGAGGCTGTCGACATTCGGGCACCACTGGAAGTTGGATGCCATGGCTTCATCCCAAGTGATGACCTTGCCGGAGTGCATGGCCGCCCGGCCCATCATGTCGGTGAGATTCGACAGGGCCGCCCGTTTGCCTTCGTTATACGGCCGGTCGTTGTGGATCGCATCGATCAGGTCGTTCCACTCCTCTTGCCAGGGGGCAATCTCTTTCCGCGGCGCTTTCCAAGCAATGTTGTCCGGCGCGATGCGCTGGTCCTTATAGGTATGCACGGTTCCGGCGTGAATGTTGCCGGAGAACTGCGCTGCACATTTGGTACCGTGGAGGTAGGTGGCGAAATTATCGTAGCAATTGGAAAGGTATCGTACCACGTCGTAGGCCTTCGTGCCGTCGGCAAAGGTCCACTCGACCGAGAAGGAATCGAGGTTCTGACTGCAATCGGTGCTGTTGGCCGCCCGGCCGCCGATGCCGTGGGCGGAGACGGGGTAAGCGTCTTTGATCCAGCAGATCTCGTCGATCTGGTGGATGTCCATCTCGGCCCAGAGCCCGCCCGAGACCCAGAGGAAGCGGAAAAAATTGCGGATTTGCCAAAACAGGTCCTTTTCGGCTGGCGGCCGTGGCCCCAACGGCCCCACGCCTTCCATGCGGTAGGCGCGAATCAGTTGGATCTGCCCCATCTCCCCGTCGCGAATCCGCTTGATGAGGTCCTGCCGATTCTTGGAGTGGCGGCACATCAGGCCGGCGGCGATCTTGAGGTTTTTCTTTTCCGCCGCTTCCGAGGCCTTGATGATCCGCCGCACGGCCGGCGGATCGGTGGCGAACGACTTCTCCATGAACACGTTCACGCCTTTTTCGACGGCGTATTCCAGTTGCAGCGGACGCCAGGCCGCATAGCCGGTCAGCATGGCGACGTCGCCTGGACGCAGGCAGTCGATGGCCTTGCGGTAGGCATCGAAGCCGACGAAGCGGCGCTCTGGCGGAACGTCGATCTGGGCGGAATACTGTTTGCTCAAGGCCTTATGTGAGGCAGTCAACCGGTTCTCGAACAGGTCGGCCATAGCTATCAACTTGACGTTTCCGCCGGGAACCTCGAAGGCGTTGGCGGCGGCGCCGCTGCCGCGATTGCCGCTGCCGATCAAGGCCAGCCGGATCGTATTGTCTTCGGCGGCGTGCACGTGCGGAATGGCTACTCCGGCCAGCGCCGAGCCTGCGGCCACCATTCCGCTCCACCGCAAGAACTCCCGGCGCGACGGTCGCTGTCGCGGTGTACGAGAAGGCGAGTTTTCTGGTCTCATGATGGTTCCCTTTCGGTAGCTATTGAGTTCCGTTTTGATGGTGAAGCAGTTCAGTCACTCAACCGCGGGATTGCAATCCCCGGGCGTTTCCCACGTTCCGCAATCCATGATGCAACTAGGTTACGCAAGGCGAACGGCTCTTAGTCTAGAATGGGGCCGAGACCATGGCAAGAGTCGTGTGCGTCAAAAGGAATTAAGAAATCACGCCAGCCGCAAAGTCGCCTGCCGGCGTGATGTACTGCGACGGTGACGGCGGCTGCATGATCGGCTCCTTTTGCCTGTGAACTCGAACACATCAGTCATTTTTGGGCTCGGTGTCCACAAAACCTCCGTCGTCCCGATATGCACGGTCGATCGCGGATCGCCGTTCGAGCCTTGCAGCCTCCATCTGCCGTGGGCGAATGATCGCCCCATTGTCCACGCCTTTGCGGTAGGGCTCCAGAACGAAAAATGCGTACCGCATCGCCCCGGCGTGAAGCAAAATCCCCTCACCGATCTCGGCCGCCGTCAACGCCACATTGCCATTTTGATCGGCGTATACCCGATTCGCGGCCGGTTCTCGGAAAACGTACTTCTTCGCGGGATCCAGCTTCTCGGGCGTCACGCGGAAGAAGCATTCGCCCTGTTCCCAGAAATTTCCGACTGCGATCAGCCTCGCATCGCCGCGTTCGTACTCCCAGCTTAACAGCAGGGGCAGGTCTTTCCATTTGTTCGTAGTCTCCAAAGTCCTGGACACGCAAAAGCCGGGGCCAAGGAATCGCGGGTCCGGTTTCGGCATCGGCGTCTCGCACTTCAACCGATGCCGTTTCACGGCACGGCCCTCGATGACGTAAGGCTCGAACTGGGCGATTTGGCGGTTGGCCACGGCCATCGCCCGCCAGTACCGGGCGTCGTATCCGCCGGGGAACAAATACGCAAAGGCACCGTGGTATCCGTTGAGAAAATAGGTGAGAAACTCGAAGGCCAGCGCCTCGGGTTGGGTAACGTCCTCGTAAGTGCCGTACGGAAAGGCGATCAGTCGAGGGTGTTTTCCCTCGGGCAGGCGGCTATCGACGAACTCGCGCACGGCTCGCGCCGTGGTGTACACGTCCAGATGCAGCCCGCAAATATAGTCGTAGGGGCCATTGGTGAAGTCGTAGCCGGAGTAGGTTCGGAACGGCCAGTTGTACGGCGCCCAAGGTTCCAGCACGGGCAGCTTGCCCAGGTAGTCCACGGCAGCATACTGGCGGTTCTGATCCTCCGCGGTCCATGATGAGGTAAGCAGGGCGAAGTGAATCTCGGGGATAAAGTGCGAATCCAATCCCGCCTCTTTGCCCAGGGCATGGACCGTTTCTTCAAGCGTCGTCAGCAGTTTGCCGTGCTGCCATGAGCGGAACTTAAGCCACACGTCGCGGTACTCACGCGTTACGAGCTTCGGCCACGCACGATCAATCTCTCTCGCTGGTAGCTTGCTGAACGTCTTGAATTCCTCTTTGCAGCGGTCGCAGAAACAGCCTCTGTCGTTGTACATGGGCGGTTCCCAGTTCGCCATGATTTGTTCCGCGTGGCGTTCGGTGACGAGGATTTTACGCAAAAGGCCGTTTTCGATCGCGCGACGGAAATAGGGACCTCGGCGATAGACCTCCGTGGGACAAATGGCTTCCCACAGCGGCTTGCCATCGGCCAGGCGAAAGACGGCTTCCGCGGGCTTCTTGCCTGGCTGCGGATCACCCATCGTGTAACCGTTGGTCAGCGGTTGGTTGTAACGCTCGATGCCAATCCGGCCCATTTCAGCGCCGAGTGCGGAAGGACACACGTGAACGCTATTGAACCCAACCTTTTGGTAACGTGCGGCAAACGCCTTGACGCCCACCTCTTTCGCAAACCCTTCGACAAGAAACAGATGCGCGCCACTTCGAAACGTTTTCGGGGCGGCGGTCGCGGGGAGGGGCGGGACGATCTGGATCGCAAACGAAAGAGGCATGGTGTGATACTGGCCGTCCTCCAACCAATAACTGGCCTTCAGCCGCGTCTGGCCGACAGGCCGCGAGGTCGTCAGCAGCAGCGACAGCCCTTCCCATGTGTTGAAGGGGTAAGGGAACGTGCCATCATGAATCCTGCCTTTCCAGGCGCCGATGTCAATCCGGTACTCCTGAACCGTACCGTCCGAGGTCTGGACCGTACGCGTCTCGATGATCTTCGCCGCGGAGGCCATATCCAGAATCGTGACCCCCTCGGGGAGTTGCACGAGCAACTGCGGGCGATCGATCTTGCTGCCCCCGTCGTTCCGAAAACCAAAAAGCATCACTCCCGCATCGGCCGACGAAAGGCAATACAGGTTATCCAAGAAATACCACGGCATGAGGCGGACCTCAGGCCCTTTGTTCTTCTTGACGGCGGGGTAGAGCGTCACGTCGTCGAACCACACCTCGCCGCACCCGGTCAGCGCCAGACGCACGTCCAGCCGTCGCGTGGAACTGGGCGCCTCGAATTCCAGCCATCTCTTTTGCCAGCGGCTCGTGGGGAGACACATGGTCTGGTTGTAGACTCGGGACTCCTTACCCTTGTCGTCGTAAAACGAGACGCGCACGTACGCCCTGCACCAAGGGACGTCCCAGGCCGTATGGCCGCGATAATGGAACAGAAGGACGTAATTTCTGGGGGCCTCCGAGGCCGGCAAAAGGCACGACTGTTCGTAGTTGGCGCAAATCTCCTGCTGGGCGGATTCGGGCGGATAGACTTTCGAGCGCGCGATGGCCAGGTGCATGGAGCGATTTCCTCCGTGCGGCGCCTCTTGACTCGCCCGCCATTGCATTGCCGGCACGATGCGCGACAGTGTCCGAGAGTGCCCTGTGGCGTTCAGCACGTCAAGCCAGCCATACGACCCTTTCTTCCATCCTTTGGGATGGCCGGACTCGGTTTCCTCCATCCCGCCGTTCGACAGAAGGTTTCCGCCCGATGGCGGAGACGGCATCGCACCGGCTTTCCAGAAGTCTACGGAGAAACCGCCTTTGTCAAACGCTGGCGAAACCACGGGAGGCTCCGCGGACTGCGAGTCACAAACGGTTAGCCACATGGCGAGGATAACGGTTACGTCAAGAAGTCGATGCGGGCGGATCACCAGTCACCTCAGAGTCCTAGTTGCCCAAAGTATGCCAGTTGCTGGGGACGCTCTATAGCCGGTCAACAGTCTAGGGACCGGCCGAAGCCCTGGCAAGAGTCGTGTGCGTCAAGCGGAATTAACAAATCACGCCAGTCGAAAACTGGCCCCCGGCGTGATTTACCACGACGGTGACGGTGGCTGCCAATCGATAGTATAATCGAGATGTGCAGATTGACGGGGCAGCAGCGCTGTTCCACGGACGATAATGGCGCTCGGTTGTCGGTGCTCCGAGACCGCGTAAGGCGTTATAAACATGGCCCACGGTCGGCATCAACTCCGGCAGGTAGCCCTGTTGGTGGAATCCTCCCGCGTTTACGGGCGAGGCGTGCTGCGCGGTATCGGCAGGTTCGTGCAGGCCCACGGGAGATGGAAGGTCTATCATACCGAACGCAAATTGTCCGAAATCGCGCCGACCTGGCTGAAGACGTGGAAGGGCGATGGACTGATCGCCCGGATCGAGAACCAAAAACTCCTGGCGCGGATCAGACAATTGAGGCTGCCGGTGGTGGATTTGTTCGAGCACGAGAACATGGGCGCCATTCCCGCCGTGCTCACCGACAACGACGCCATCGCCCGACTGGCCGCCGAACACCTCATCGACCGCGGACTGGGACAATTTGCCTATTGCGGTCTTCCCGGAGTCTACTCCTCGGACGAGCGCGGCCGGTGTTTTGCGCGGCACTTGGCCGCGGCTGGCCACGCGGTTAGCGTCTACGATCCGCCGCGTCGCCATCGAAAGACCTTCCTGGCGGCCAGCGAAGCCTATGCCCTGCGGTACGAAGACGTGCTGGCACGGTGGATCCAGTCCTTGCCGAAACCGGTTGGCCTGATGGCGTGCAACGATCTCCGCGCACAGCAGGTGTTAATGGTTTGCGACGAAAGCGGGCTGGCCGTGCCGGACGAGGTCGCGGTGATCGGTGTCGATAACGACGAGGTCATCTGCGGGCTGGCCCGGCCACCGCTTTCCAGTATCGAACAAAATCCCGAGGAAGTCGGCTACCAGGCCGCCTCGCTGCTGGACCATTTGATGCAGGGCAAGACCCCGTCGCAAAAGCAGATTATTGTGGAACCGCGGGGGGTCGTGTCACGGCAATCGACGGAATTCGTGGCCGTGGCCGACGCGGACGCCGCCGCGGCCCTGCGCTACATGCGCGAACATGCCTGCGACGGCATCGCCATCGATGACGTGCTGGCACACGTGCCCGTGTCGCGGCGCACGCTGGAACGCCGTTTCGCCACGCTCTTGGGCCGCTCGCCCGGGGATATGATCATTGGCGCCCAATTGGAACACGTCAAGCGGATGCTCTCGATCACTGATTATCCCCTGGTCAAGATTGCCCAACTGACCGGTTTCCGCTACGTTGAATCGATGTGTACGCTGTTTAAGAGAACGACCGGCCGAACGCCTGGGCAGTACCGCCGCGAAATCCGATCCTGAGGGCTTCGTGTGAATGCCCGTAAAAAGCAATCGTTCACGGCACAACTGACGGGGCCTAGTTTCACCATTAGTCAAGGAGTCTTCCATGTCCTCTTCCGATGCACCACCTCCGGCCCCCAGCCCACAGGAACTCAAGGCGGCACTGAAGGCCTTTCGGAAACGGTTGAAACTGACCCAACTCGACGACCAGTCGCGGATTGGGGTGGGGCCCATGAGTAGCGGCCGCTCGTCGGGAATCGTAGCCATTACACCACCCGACCAGTATCCAGAGTCCGTCTGGGAGGAATTGGCCCGGCAGGGCAAGCTCAGAAGGGCGGGCAGCGGACTGTACGAGTTGGTATGACCAGGACCGGCTGTATAGTGACCACCACGATAGGGGGTTTCCTCGTGGCGCGTGACTGAAAAGATCTTCTACCGCTTGGAGCGAAACCTATGATAGGGTTATAAGGACAAAACATGGGTTTCTGACAGACAGGGCCGCGGCACATGTCGAACGTCAAACGGATCTTGGTCAGCGGAGGTGCCGGCTTCCTCGGCTCCTACCTCTGCGAGTTATTGATCGACCGGGGGCACGACGTCGTTTGTCTGGATAACTTTTTTACGAGCCAGAAGTCCAACATCGCCCATCTGCTCAATCTGCCCAATTTTGAGTTGATTCGGCACGACGTGATCTTGCCCATGTACCTGGAGGTCGACGAGATCTACAATTTGGCGTGTCCCGCCGCCCCGGGCCACTACCAATACAATCCCATCAAGACCATGAAGACCTCGGTGATGGGGGCGATCAACATGCTGGGAATGGCCAAGCGATGTCGGGCGAAGGTGCTCCAGGCCTCGACCAGCGAAGTCTACGGCGATCCGGAGGTCCATCCTCAGGTCGAAGGCTACCGCGGCTTGGTCAATTGTATTGGACCGCGGGCGTGTTACGACGAGGGGAAGCGGGCGGCCGAAACCCTGTTCATGGACTACCATCGCCAGAACCGGGTGAATGTTCGCATCGCGCGAAATTTCAACACCTATGGCCCGCGCATGCACCCCTTCGACGGCCGCGTCATATCGAATTTCGTTTGCCAGGCACTAAGCGGTCGGGACATCACCATCTTTGGCGATGGCTCGCAAACGCGTTCCTTCTGCTATCGCGATGACCTCGTCGAAGGGCTCGTCAGCATGATGAACGGCCCGGACGACTTCATTGGGCCGGTCAATCTCGGCAATCCCGGGGAGTTCACGATGTTGGAATTGGCTAAACGGGTGTTGGAGATGACAGGCTCGTCCTCGAAGTTGGTCTTCCGTCCCTTGCCCACCGACGATCCCTGCCAGCGCCAGCCGGATATCACGCTGGCCAAGGAGCGTCTCCACTGGGAGCCCAAAGTGCCGCTCCAAGAGGGCCTGTTGAGGACGATTGAGTGGTTCCGCTCGATCGATCTGCGTCAATACCGTCCGCCGACCCCCAATTACTAACATCGGCTCCTATCACCTTATTGATTTCGGCGCTGGCCGACGCTTGGAACGGTTTGGGCCGATTACACTCGACCGGCCCTGCCCGGCGGCGGAGCCGTTTGCGCGCGCCTTTCCCGACGCGTGGAGGAGTGCCGACGCGCGTTTCGAGGGCCGTAACGAAGAAAAAGGCCAATGGATCTGCCGTCGTGAACTGCCCGAGCGCTGGACCGTTGCCTGTGGCCCCCTGCAATTCGAGTTGAAGCGGACGGACTTCGGCCATTTGGGGCTATTCCCCGAACAAGCGGATAACTGGGCGTGGATCGCCGAGCAAGTGCGCAAGGCGGGGCGACCGCTGAAAGTGCTCAATCTGTTTGCCTACACCGGCGGGAGCACGCTGGCCGCCGCCGCGGCCGGTGCGGAAACGGTCCACGTCGACGGGGCCAAGAATACCGTCGTTTGGGCCCGGCGGAATGCGGAACTCTGCGGCCTGGCGGCCGCGCCGATCCGTTGGATTGCCGAGGACGTGCTGAAATTCGCCAAACGGGAACTCCGACGCGGCAACCGCTATGATGCGGTGATTCTCGACCCGCCCAGCTACGGCCACGGCCCGCGCGGCGAAGTCTGGCGGCTGTCGAAACACTTGCCGCGGCTACTTTCGCTGTGTGGGCAGTTGACCGCCGGGCGGCCCGCCTTCATGCTCTTGACGTGCCACACGCCCGGCTACGAGGCGGCCGCGCTACGCACAATGGTCGCCGAAGTCCTGGGTGACGAAAGGACTGTTGCCGCAGGCCCCATGTGGCTGCGCTCCGACGCCGGACGCGAGTTGCCCAGCGGGACGGTGGCGCGATACGATCTGAATGAATCACCCCACGAGGAAGTGTGACCGCGAAATGATCGACGACGAACGAAAGCTTCTCATCACCAGTCCACATAACCCACACGTGAAGGAGGCGGCCCGGCTCCGCGACCGACGCCAGCGGGAGAAGCAAGGACGCACACTCATCGACGGCGTCCGGGAACTGCGCCGCGCGCTGCGGGCCGGCGTACGGTTGGTGGAAGTGTTCCTCTGCGATGCGCTGTGCAGCAGCGACGACGCGCGAAGCCTGTTGGTTGAGCTGGCCCAAAGCGGCTGTGAAATATTGCACGTTAGCGAAAAGGTTTCTCTGAAACTGGCGTTCGGCCAGCGAGCCGAAGGCGTACTGGGCGTGGCCGAGACACCCCGGCCCACGCTCTCATCGCTCGTACTCCCGGAAAACGGGCTGGTGGCGGTCCTGGAGGGCGTGGAGAAGCCAGGCAACGTCGGGGCCGTGCTCCGTAGTGCCGATGCCGCGGGAGTATCGGCCGTGGTGGTCGCCGACGGGCGCACCGATCTTTACAACCCCAATGCGATCCGCGCCAGCCTAGGCACGATTTTTTCGATGCCGCTCGGCGAAGCACCGGGCAGCGACGTGCGGGAGCGGTTGCGTGAGCAGAAATACTCGATCATCGCCGCCCGGGTCGACGGCGCAATGCCGTACACCGCGGTCGATTATCGCGGTCCGACGGCGATTGTGCTGGGCAGCGAGGCGGCCGGATTGTCGCCGCTCTGGAGCGATCCGGATATCCAGGCCGTGCGCCTGCCCATGCTCGGCGCGGCCGACAGCCTGAACGTCTCGGTCACCGCGGCCGTGCTGTTCTACGAAGCCTTGCGGCAACGCAGCCAACGGTAAGTAAACAGAGCCGCCGCCCCCCCCAAGGCCAAGATCAACGTCGATGGTTCGGGAACCGCCGACCCCAGCCGGGCATTGAAATTCATCGCAATGTCGAACTGGCTGGCGGCGTCGGTCTGGTACGGGGTGGTCGTATCATACGGCGAGTACGTCTTGACGTGGATGGCCGAATTGGCCTCGTCAAATTGGTACAGCCGCATCAGGCCGTCGCCGGAGTTGATGTCCTGAAAATTAGACAGCAATTCGTAGACCGGCTGGCCGGCCGCGTCCGTGGCGGTCGTGAACGCCTCGCCGCTGTCGACGGTCGTGCCATCAACGTGCCCGGAGGTTACCATAAAGATTTGCGAATTGTTGTTCACCAGCCCATTCCACATGCCCGTGCCTTCACCGGGCAAGAGCGCGCCATTGTTGTTCAAATACTGGTGGGTTTGGAGGATAGTGGGCAGGCCGGGGTGGGCGTTGAGGACGCCCTGGGCCCAACTGAGTTCGGCTGAGCTTGGGGTTACCGCGTGATATTCCAAGTTCAGCACCAGGAAAGTTCGTCCGCCTTCCTGAAAAGTCTGGTACGAACTGGCGCCGGCGGTGCCATCGCTGTTCATGTTCGAGCCGCCGTACCAGTTCTGGCCCGTGAAGTTCGTGGGGCCAAAGGAGGTGAGGTAATTGGTCATCGCGCCATTCGCTTGCGGAACGGAATCGTGGTCGCCGGGGCAGGTTCCCCAGGCCAACCCACTGGCATTGCTTAACCCGGACTGGGTAGCGGTCCCGAACAGAATGTTGTGCGCGGTTTGAAACTCCGCTGCGCCCGAGGCGTTGGTAATATCGCCCAGTTGGCCGACATAGGCGATGTTCTGGCTGCTCTGATTGCTTACCAGCCAGTTGACGTCGCTCTGCAGCATCTCCGGATGGCTGTCCGTCTCGTCCTGGATGTCAGGGATGGCGACGTAAGTAAACGGCACCGGCGCCGCCTGGACCAGCGAAGCCAACGCCACGGAAAAGGACACCGTGGCGATGATCCTGATCGCGCGCGATAGATAGGGGGAAATAGTTCTAACCATGTTATTTGCCCCCCTTTCGCCGAGCGTAGGCCAACAGACCTAAAACCCCAGCAGCCAGCAACACCAAGGTGGATGGCTCGGGAACGTCGGTTACCGAAAGCCGAACGTTGTCCAGGACCGCCCCGCCGTCGCCGACGATGGCGAGAAACAGATTGTGGCCAATCGCATTCGGATAGTTCTGTGCTACCCAATCGCCGGTGAACGATGCTGATTTGTCATAGAACAGGCCGGTGTCCGCCGGGATTCGGCCCGAAGTGTCGGGATTGATATAGGCGAGGAGGTCCGCACTCTCATCGGTCAGAGCAATCGCGTACCCCGCACTGCCCTGGCCGAGCGGCGAGCCGAAGGCGACGGTCGCGGTGTAGGTGCTGCCCGCTTGGATCCCACCGGCCAAGGTTACGTATTGGTAAAGCGCGACAGTGTTGGTGTAGTCTCCCCCTATAAGCAGCGCCTGAGAGCCGCTGGCAGGCGCGGGAAGATTGCCGCTTGCATCTTTGTGAAACGAGGCACTCGTCGGATTCCAAATGGCGGCGTCGTCGCCAGTCACCGTATAGGCTTCGGTCCAAAACTTGTTTTGCGCAAAGTCGAAGTCGAAATCGGTAGTGATCCCATTCATGCTGGTTGCGCCGGAGGCAACCGGATTGTCCTCGAAGCTGGGATCGCTCAGCGGAATGTTAACGGTGTCGGCCTGGGCATAAGGCGCAAAAATAACGGCCATCAAACCGACGGCCGCCACGCACAAAATGAATCGCGTATTCTTGTTCATTTGGTTTTCCCTTTTGAAATGAAGTACGGACGGCCGTTCTTGACGATGGCAAGAACGCTCACCGCGGACCGGGCCAGCAACATGCCGGCCGACTGCTGGTCTCGCGGTTGTCCGTTTCCCACTCCTCCTTTCGGACGCATCCCTGAGCGGCCCTGCGGCGCCGGCCAAGCTTGGTGATGCGCGAGCTCTCGCTACAAAAACGTGCGCCACGTTGGTGGCACGCTGCCTACTTTCGGACTGTTTCTATCGGCCGCAAGTCCTTGGGAAACACAACTCCACGGCCCCCCCTTTGATTCAGGTGCGAGCACCTGAAGTTTTTTCAGAAGGCCACGGTAACGTGATTATTGTACCATGCTTCGGATTTTTGAGAACGTTTTGGGCGCGGGCGGAAGTGAAAGCCGGAACATCACACCCTAACGATGGTATATATACATATACCTCGTAAGTTGTAAAAAGCCGCGCCGTTCCGACTTTTCGAGGCGATACCGTCCACCGCCATGGCTAGTTGGCGGGCGTTCGAGCGGCAGCCAATCCCAGATCGTGACAATACAGGAACTCGCCGTCGCGGACATAGAGCCGGCCGGACGCCAGCGTCGGGTGCATCCGCGTCCGCCCGCACAACTTTTTTTTGCCCAGGACTTTTACGCCCTGGCGATCGAAGGAAAACAAGACCAATTCGCCGTGACCGCTGAAGGCCAGGCCCGTGTCTTGCGCGACGATCAGATGGCACTCACGCTTGAAGATGGGTTCGGTCTTGCAGGACCATAGCGTGCCCAAATCGTTAGCCGTATCCAGACAGACCAGCGCGCGTGACGATCCGAGGAGCAGGTCGCCAACCGCGACGGGCGTGATGACCTCCGGGGCGATGTCTTCGCTTTTTGCCACGGGCTTTTCGACGATGACGCCATCCTTGCCGAAGACAAACAGTTGCGATTCGTTGTGGGTGTCGGTCACCAGGATCTTTCCGCCGACACTGACCGGAGTGGGCACGATGTAGCCGTCTCCCTGTTCGAGAGTGACCGACCACAGACGTTTGCCAGTGCTCAGATCCCAGCCGCCCAGCGACGTATCGTCGTGTCCGATCACCTGCTCGACGCCGCCGAAAGTGCCAGCGATGAAGCTGGCGTAGTTTGGCCCGGTTCCCGCGCCCTTCCAGAGCACTTTGCCCGTTTCGGGATCCAGCGCCGCCAGGGCCGCTTTGCCGCCCGGGTTGACGATCAGCTTTCCTTGGGCGATCAAGGGCGAACTGGAGTAGCCCCATTTCGGCGCCTTGCCTGCGTCGAACTCCTTGCCGAAATCGAGCTGCCAAACCGTCTTGCCGGTTTTCAAGTCGAAACAACAAAGCTCGCCGAAGGCGCCGAGCACATAGACTTTGTCGCGCTCGACCAGCGGCGTGGCACGCGGTCCGGCGCCGTAGTCCATTTCCCGCGTGTTAGGGAAGGCGCGGGTCCAGATTTCCGTTCCCCGTTCGGTGTCAAGGCAACGATAGTAATCGTGGCCGTCGTCGTGATCGATCGCCAGGACGCGTGCGCCGACCGCGGCGATACCCGCATCGCACTCGCCCGCCATGTGGTACTTCCAAAGGAGCTTCAGTTCGGGCATGCTGCGGGGTAGCGCCGGCACGCGTCCGTCCCGGTTCGCGCCGCGCCATTGCGGCCAATCAGCAGCCGTTGCCATCGATTGGCCCCAAAGCCACCCTGACCACGCCGCCAGGACGAGCAGGAAAAGTCTCGCCGGCCGCAAAGACGAATGTCGCATGGTTTACTTCTTGGTAGTAGCGACCACGTGGGCCGCCGGGCCCTTCTCGCACAATGCGTACAGGTATTTTTGCGAAGCCACCAGCAGTATGCCGTTGGCGGCACACGGTGTGCAGTAACAGCCGCTGCCGATCTTGATGGTCCGCAAAAGCTTCTTCTGCTGGTTGTGGGCGAAGATCAACAGGCCTTTGTTCGTCGGCACGTAGACTTTGCCGTCGGCCAGCAACGTGGAACCCCAGATCCGGCCGTTGATTTCGTGAGTCCAGTGGGGCTCGCCCGTCTCCGCGTTGACGCAGTGGATCACGCCGAACGTCTCTCCCACGTAAAGCAAACCATCGGCCACGGCCACCGTCGACATGCTGCGTCCGATCTGGCCGTAGGTCCAGGTCGCCGTCCCCTTGGCCGGATCGATGCAAACCAGATTCCCCTTCCCCTCGCCGCGTTCGGGATCTCGGCCGATGGTCACGTAGATACGGCCGTCGGCGAATACCGGCATGCCCACGATCTCGCTGGGACCGTTTTCCTCACGATAGCCCAGCCGCCGGCCATTGCGAAAGCGGCACTCGGCCGGAATACAGTCGACCGACCAAACCTTCTTCAACGTGGCCACCTGGCCGTTGGGTAACGGCGTGACCGGCTCGAAAGCATAACAGAAGCCGTCGCCGCCGCCGTAAATAACCAGCGTCTTGCCATTGACCTCACATAGCGAGGGGGAACTCCACTGGCCTTTCAGGATGCGGGTGCCGATTTTCTCGTTGTCTTTGGCCACCAGTCGGCCCGTCTTCTTATCCAGCACGATCAAGCTCGGCGCCTGCGGATTAAGCACTTTGTTCTCGGCGCCGTTGATGCCGTTGCCCGTGCACACATAGAGCAGGTCGCCATAGATCAACGGCGAGCAAGCGGTGGCATCGTGCGGGTGGGCCTCGAGTTGTTCGAAGATGTTGTAGTGCCAAACGATGTCGGCGTCGGTCGGGCGCAATTCGACCTTCGGCCGCGGTTGCTGCTTGGTGTCGTTCAGCCCGGCCAAGTACTCGGCCTCGTCCATGTAGGGACCTTCATTGCCGTTGGCCAGCCCCTCGACGTCAAGGCAGAGAACGTCGGTGCGGTTGTTGACCAAATAGGCCCGATTGCCCTCAACCGCGGCCGAAGAACAGGTGCCGTAGCCATTGTCGGAATGGGGGGCTCGCGCTTCCGGCAGCTTAGGAGTAGCCAACTCCCAGAGGAGCTTGCCCGTCTGGAGGTCCAGGCAGAGCACTCGGCCGCCGGCATCGCACTTGCGTGAGATAATCGCGCCGCCACGCGTATAGGGGTTGCTGGTTCCGATAAAGACTCGTCCGCCCGCGACCGTGGGGCTGCCGTGCGTCTCCCCGCCGAGTTTCACCACCCATTTCACGTTGCGGCCGCTGAGCGGTTCGGTCATGGAGCTATTCGGTGCGGCCATCCCCGGCTCGAGCCCGATCGGGAGTCCTTTTTCCTCGGATACCATATTGCGGGAGGGTGTTCCGCCCCATTGCGGCCAATCCCCGGCCACAGCGGTGCTGGAGAAGAGTAAGAAAAGGCCGAGTCCCAAGATGCGTTTCATAGATTTGTGAGTTGTGAGTCGCCGCCGCGGAAGGGGCAGCATACGCCGGGGAAGCGAGGTGGGTGTGAATCGGGTGGGGTGAATTCGGCGGTTGGAGCAATCGACCTGGCCACGGCCCCCGACCGAACCACAGTCGATCACAGCCACTCAGTTTAGCCGACAACTCCGTCGGCGTCCAGTTCGTTGTCGCCCCCAAATGCCCTTTTGTACCCGATTTACCAGCAACAGCCGCAACGCGTGCATGGCCCACATTCGCGGAATAGCTGCTCTTGATTGCCGGGGACGATCTCAGTATACTCCTGCTCCCTTTGTACTACTTCGGTGGGGTGCCGGGTTTCGCGGCACGCGGTTATTGGTCTCTTTTCAGGCAGATCGTGGCGATGGAGCACTTAGTTTCTTTCCAGCCGCCGGCCGACTATCCAAATTATTTGGCCAGCCCGCAACCCGAGCGACGACCGCTGTCGTCGGCACGTTGGCTATTGCTGGCCTTGGTACTGCTCTGCTTGGTGCCACGGGCGATGATGGCCTTGCGGATCCCCAGCGTCTGTCCGGATGGCGTGTTGTACATTCATCGCGCCCAGGCCGTCGAAGCCGGCGACCTGCGAACGGCCTTCCAGGACTCTCTGAACGTCTATCCGGTCATTCTTGCGGCGTTGCACCGTGTGGGAATCGAATGGGAATTGGCGGCGGCCCTCTGGGGCGTGGCGATTTCCAGTCTCGTGGTGCTGCCGCTTTGGGGCTGGGTGCGGCGGCAATTCGACGATCGTGTGGCCCTCGTGGCCTGCCTGCTCTACATCGTTCAACCGAAAATGATCGAGTGGAGCCCGGAGATCATGCGCGACCAGACCTTCTGGTTCCTTTTTACCCTGGCCATCTACTGGATGTGGCGGGCGGTGACCGAGGTCCGTTACGGCTACTTCCTGGCCACCGGCGCCGCGATTACGCTGGGCTCGCTGGCACGAGTCGAGGGGTTGTTCTTGCTCATGCCGCTGGTGCTTTGGACTTTCTTTCGCTCCATGGCGCTGCAGACTGGGCGGCGGAAATTGCTCGTCGGCGCGGTGCTCTGCGTGCTGGTTTTTCCCTTGTTGCTGGTGTTGATCAACCTGGGATGGGTATGCAGCCGCTCCGGTTGGGCCTCGATTTACCTCAGCCCGCTGGCACGCATACGACCATGGTTGGAATTTGTCCTAGGCCGTGACGCGGGCGATGGCGGCGATGGTCCTCCGCTTCGCCTCGGCCGCATGATCTGGGTGTTCTTTCCCACCATGACGCGGGGGCTGGCGCCCGTCTTCGCGCTCTTGATGTTTGGGGGAATGTGGCGCTGGCGCAAGGTTTGGAGCCGCCGCGACCACCAGGTCTTGTTCTGCACCGCGGTAGTCATCATGTGCGGCATTTGGATTCAGTTGTGGTTCGACCGCACGATCTGCCCGCGCTATGCCTTGCCGATCGTGTTGATGGCCTCGCCGTGGGCGGCCATGGGAATGCTGGACCTGACGGCGCGCCTGGCGCGGATCGCCGAGAGGTTTCACCGGGGTAAGCGTGGCCAATACGCCGTCATGGCGGCCGTGGCAACGATCGTGGTCGCCATCAACTTTGTCGACGCCATGACTAGCAACACCAAGTATTTTGAAGCCCGACGCATGGCGGAGAACCTCGGCTATTGGGTGCAGCGCGAGTTTGCGGCTCCCCCCGTGCTGGTCGGGCCGATGGATATCACGCCGATCGTCAGCTACTATTCCCACAGCAGCCCTTATCAGACGTTTCGTTGGGAAGCGGGCGACGACACGATTCTGAAGATCGTCACCGAGAGCAACGCCAGCGTCGTGCTGTTGCCGCCCGGCAAGGTGCTGAAGCCGCAACGCTGCCGAGCGCTGGTGGACCGCATGAAAAGTCTGGGCCTGGAGCCGGTCGTTCCGGGTGCATTGCCGCCGGCGTCCTTCGATCTTTACGTCCTCGTTCGCAACCAGAAGAATCCGCACCTGACAAGCGTCCAGAGATGCACCACAACTGACCGGTGAACGTGACTTCCAAGAAAGTTGTGCTGGCGTCCACTCGGCCCAACTGGTACGGCGGCGAGGAACAATTCTATCTGCTCGCCGAGGGGTTGCGCCGTCGGGGCCATGACGTGCGCATCCTGGCCCGCCGCGGTGGAACTTTTGCCGAGCGAATGAGGGCGGAACGTTTCGACGTGCTGACGTTTTCGGGTAACGGTTTGGGGCCCGCGGCATTGTGGAGCATGCGCCGCAGTCTGCGGCGCTTCCGTCCGCACGTGTTGCACTACAACGACTCGCACGCGGCGACCAGCGCCGGACTGGCCGCGTTGGGTCTGCCGATTCCCGCCCGAGTCGCCGCCCGCCGCGTCGATTTCCCGCTGCATTCACCCCGGCAGTATCGCTGGTTTTCCGACCGCGTGGTGTGCGTGTCACGCGCGGTGGCGCGGGTGTGCCACGACGGTGGTATTCCTGAGCGCATGTTGCGCGTGGTCCACGACGGCGTCGATCCGGCCCGGGCGCGCTCCGGCGACCGGCAGCGCGGGCGGCAATCGCTGCGGCTGGCCGATGACGAGATTTTGCTTTTGACCGTGGCCAAGTTGACCGACCACAAGGGGCATCGATTCTTGCTCGATGCTCTGCCCGCCATCAGGCAACAATTCCCGCGACTGACGGTCGCCTTGGCCGGCGACGGTGAACTCCGGGAAACGCTCCGGCAGCAGGCTGAACGACTGGGCCTTCTGCCGCACGTCCGCTTCCTGGGCTACCGTGCCGACGTTCCCGACCTGATCCATGCGGCGGACCTATTCGTTTTGCCCTCGCACCTGGAAGGGCTCTGTACGACGTTGATCGACGTCATGTTGGCCGGCCGAACCATTGTCACTACGACGGCCGGCGGCATCCCCGACTTGGTTGGCGCCCACGACACTGACGGCGCGCCGGTCGCTTGGCTGGCGCCGCCGTGCAATCCCACGGCTCTGGCCGAGACAATCCTTCACGCCCTGGATTCTGCGGACCAATGTGCGGTCATGCGCGAGCGGGCGCATCTTCGTGCCGAGCGGTTCTTTACCGCCGATCGGATGGTCGAAGCCACGCTGGCCGTGTATGGCGAAGTGCTCGGGAATGTGTAGCGGGCGGGCTTGCCCGCCGCGGTTTTCCGCGTTGCAAAACGGCGGGCAAGCCCGCCCGCTAGACAATACGCCACTTCGACCGCAGAGAACTACTACGCCCCTTGAACCTTCGTTTTCCCGAACGGCCGGCTGTGCTCTTCGACGCTCCCCAGTTTGCGCTGCATTCGCTGTTGCCAGGCCAGGACTTCGCGCACCAGCCGCTTGTCGCAGGGGCGCAACTTGGAAACGCCCAGATAATGCCGCATGAAGGCCAGGCGGTCCCGGCAACCAATGCGGTCAGCCGCCAGCGACCATGCCAATTGGGCGAGGTCCTTTAACACCCAGCGGCGACGGAAGCGGCGGCGGTGCTGCACACGCTGCAAATCGATGAGCCGAATCTCGAACTCCCCTGCGACCGGCTCGCGCACAAAGAAATGGCCCGCATACAGGTCGCGATGATTGTAGCCGCCCTGATGGAACTTGCGCGCAATCTCGGCGACGCGACGAACCAAGCAGTCCAAGTCACGATTCCGACCCCGTGTAATCATCTGGTGGCGAGCGGGAAATCGCTGGGGGAGGAAGAATTGAAGCTCCAGGAAGCCCTGCAGTTCCTCGGTGATTAGGAACGACTCGACGAGCCCGTCAGCATGAAATCGCTCGCCCAGCGCGATCACCCGCATGCTCTCGACACCGGCCTGGCGCAGTCGGGCAACGTTTTCCATTTCAATGCGGGCAGGCGTCGCCGGAGGCTGCTGTCCCAACCGGGCTCGTAGCCAAGATCGCCAGCGGCGGACGTGGTGCTTCTTCACGTAGACGCGGCACGAGCCCCCCTGGCCGTCGGGCAGATCAAAACGCCAATTCTCCCGATGGGGCATCGCCCGCCAACAGTGGCCCTCCGCGGCGGCCATCACCACGTCGAAACGGTCCCACCCCGCCCGCTCCAACAGCGCGCGAAACTCTGCGTCGATCCACAGGGTTTCTTCACCGGGGGGAGGCATGCGCTTGCTCTTCAAGTAGATCACGGTCGGAATAGCCGGGAGCTAGCAGGGCGTTGAAAAAGGGGGGCAGGCAACTCACCACGACCGTTTTTCGCGGTGCTTACAGCCATCGGTTCGGAGCCAGTCCCCTTTTTCAATGGGCTGCTAACCGTGCCCGGAAGGTGCGCAGTTTTACCATTTCCTCCGGGAACTGTTAGCTCGCGACTATCTTCTGTCGCCATTTTCTTCCGGACACCCAATAAACATTGCTTGGTTGCCGCAAAAACCATTTCCACCGACAGCTCGCGCATGCAGCGATGGTGGCCGAGCGGACAAACCCGCTTGTGACAACCGATGCAGTCCAAGTCCAAGAGCAAATTGACCGCCTTTTGCGTGGGGTTTTCGCTCCAAACGGGCAACATCGGGCCGAACAGGGTGATTACCGGCAGACCGAAGGCGGCGGCGACGTGTCGCGGACCGCTGTCGGTCGAGACCATCAACCGGCAGCGACGGATGCACGCTTTGGCCGTGCCTAAGTCCATCGGTTGCTCCGCCATCGAGAACACGCGCGGGCGGTCGGCCAGTCGGACCACGGTGCGGGCGATGTCACGCTCTTTCGGGCCACAGGTAACCAGCACGTCGTGGTCCAACTCGTCGACGACCCGCCGCGCTAACATGCCGAAGTATTCCACCGGCCAGAGTTTTGCCGCGCCGTAGGCCCCGCTCGAATTCATCGCCACCACCCGACGATCGCCGGGCAGGCCAAGCCGCTGGAAGACGCCGTCGGCGGAGCGCTCGTCGGCCTCGACCGTGGCCAGTTCCAATCGCGGCGACTCTTCCCCGCAGCCCAGCGACTGCGCCAGTTCCAGGTAGGTTTGGACCATCGGCAACGGCATCAATCGGGCTCCGACGCAGCGGGGATAGAGCTTGCCCGTCAATAATGCTCCACGACCATAACGAACGTAGCCGATGCGTTCCTTGGCGCGGCCGAGCCAGGCCACGACGGCCGTGCGGAGCGAATTCGGAAGCAATACCGCCATGTCGAAACGCTCGGCCCGCATCCGCCGCGCCAGCGCCCAGCCGTGCAGGTTAGGATCTTTCGCGCGGGGATCGAAAAACCATTGCTCGTCGAGCCAGGCGGTGCCGGCCAGCACGTCGGCCAGGTAGGGCCGCAAGATGCCCACCAAGTGGGCCTGCGCGCCGTGGTGGCGGCGAATTGCCCGCAGCATCGGCGTGGCCATCGTCAAGTCGCCGAGCCAATTCGGCAGAAAAATCGCAATTTTCATAGTGGTTCAGGATAACCGAACGGTAGTAT
>Ga0181529_10002893_pt1 | contig 20088 bp, 12 predicted proteins | sample PEATcosm2014_Bin_36_FD_119763 | JGI IMG/M metagenome (GOLD analysis project Ga0181529, IMG submission 119763) | Peatland microbial communities from MTU Mesocosm Facility, Houghton, MI, USA - PEATcosm2014_Bin10_30_metaG | ecosystem: Environmental > Terrestrial > Soil > Wetlands > Peat | place... | reverse complement strand
TAGACAGTGCCGGCCAGATCACCATCGCCGGCACCACCAATTCGAACAATCTCCCCGTCAGCAGCCAGTCTTATTCGCCGCAATGCAACTGCAACAATTTGTACTCGGTGGCATTCATTGCGAGAATAGCGCCCGGCGGCTCGAAGCTCGTGTGGGGAACTTACGTGCCGCTCACGCCACCGCCCTCGCTTGTGCCAGACTCGATTCTGGGCGTTCCCGTCGATACCATAAATGGTATCGCGCTCGATTCCTCGGGCAATGTGGTCTTTACCGGAGTTGCGGCGGCGGGCTTCCCGATTTCTCCCGGTGCTTTGCAAACGGCGTTTCCGTCCGGGTCCGATATCCTCTACGCGGGATACGCGGCGAAGCTCGATTCGAGCGGATCGAAGCTGGTGTTCGCCACCTGGTTTGGCAGCGCCGGGGCACTCGCTACTCAAAATGCTCCCGCCTCTGTAGCGCTCGATAGCGGCGGCAATATCTGGCTCACGGGAACCACCTTTTCCGCCGATAGCCTTCCCGCGCCGCCCGGCACGCCGCTTATCGGCAACAGCTACATCGCCGGACTTACGCCCGACGGCGCATCGATGGTCTCCTTGACACTTGTCCCCAGCGGCGGTTCCGGCGCAGCGATTCAAGCCACTTCCACAGAAACAGTGGACACCATCGGCCCTTCGGGAGCGCTGCTGATATCGTCGGGCGCAGCCGGCCCCTCGCTGCTGGGCGTTGCCGGATCGCCTTCATTTACCACAGCCGAAGCTGTCGCGCCGCGTGAGCTGGTCACGCTCTATGGAATTGGTCTCGGCCCAGCGACCGGCGTGAGTTCAACGGCGACATCGGGAGTGTTGGGCAACCTGCTGGGCGGCGTCCAAGTGCTGTTCGACGGCGTTCCGGCCGCGCTACTCTATGCGGGTCCCACGCAAATCAATGCCATTGTTCCAGCCGCAACTGCCGGGCGCTCGACAACCAGTATCAGGGTGATCGCTCCGGCGGGCGAAATCGCTGGCCCGACGCTCCCGGTGGTTCCGACGCTGCCGCAGGTCTTCAGCTACGCAACCGGGTTCGCGATGGCGGCGGATCAGGATGGAACCCTAAACAGCTTCTCGAATCCAGCCGCGGCAGGCTCCGTCGTGGCCATCTGGCTTACCGGTGGCGGCGCTCATACCGATACGCCTGACAATCGGATCAACGCCACGCTGGCTGGAAATCCGTATCCGGTCTCGGTTCTCGCCACCGATCCTCGAATACCCCTCGCGGAGCCAACGTCGCTCGAGATTCGTTACGCCGGCGATGCGCCGGGATTGCCTAGCGGCGTCATTCAAGTGAACTTTGTTCTGCCCGCCTGGGCGGGCATTTCGTATGAGATCCAGATTGGCAATTCGAGCACGCCGTTCACCTTATTCGCGCTCGCGGCGCCCAGCTCCTAAGTATACGATTTCCAAAAAGCAGCCACGCATTCTGTGGCGTTGAGTGGGACAGGCCGGGGCACCCTCTGGGTCCGCCTGTCATGCGCGCGGAGCGCGCCTTCGGCGCGACGACAGGCCGGGAGGCCCGTCCCACTCAACGGCCGAACAATACGTCGCCGTAATTCGGAACAGCAGTACTAAGTAATAAGCAGCCGGGAGCCTCTCGCAAGCCGCGCAACGGCCAATCGGCCACGCTCACGGCCAAGGCGGGACGCGGCGCATTCGGCGAGTGACCCAGGCCGCGCTGGGTATTTCAACACCCCTGCGGCCACGAGGGGGCGCGCTGGCGAGGACCGGGAATGCGACCATGAAGCGCGCTACTGGTTATCGAGTCGCAAGGGCCCTCCAGCGCTCGGACGGAGCCCACCATTTCGGTGAGCACGCGGGAGTGTTTTCCGGCCTCACTGGGCTGTCGCGAAGTCGAGCCGGCGCCGCTGGCAGCCCCAGCCGGATTACTCCCCATAGACCCGCTTGCATCCGCCAGCGGCTGCTTCGGCGGATCGCCACCCGTACAAAGCTGAGCGATCCCGCCGCCCCAGCGACATCCCAATTGGCCCCAAACCGGGTTCCCCGATTGGATTCCGTCCGGAGGGTCGGCAAGCTGGAAGTTGTCCGCGTGGGACCGTCACCGCAGGGGCTTGTTGCATTCATCCATTTCCAATTTCGTGTGCTTCATTTGTGCTTCGTTTGAGCCGTCAAAGAAGCACAGAGTGAAAACGCGGTACTCTCAATCGCCAGAACGAGGCGCCAGGAAACGCGATGTTCCTTGTTTCCAATTCACTGTCGTCCTCCCAAGCTGGACGCCGCTGGTTCGAGCCCTGTCTCCCGCTCCATGTTTTCAATTACTTAGCGGAATTATGGCTTTAGCCTAGGTCCCCTTATCGGAGGGAAGTGGCGGCCGGGCAGCGCATTCCATCGATCCCCTACCTAAGCCGGCCACGCTGAGCGTCAAGGGGTACGAAAGCCTGGTCCTCGACTTCCGGATTGCCGGCTTCACCGGCCAATTCCTGCCCGTTCCGATGCTTGCGCGCCAAGCGGTCCTCGGCGCTGCCTTTCCGGGGCCTTCCAACCCGCCGGATTGGCCGGGAAACTCCGCCGGAAGCGCCCCGCTTCAGCGGGAGACCGAGATCGTCGCGCCGGACGGCGTACTCGCCCCGGCATAGGTGGCCACTATGGCGTTGTCGCCGCTCGCGGCCGAGAGCGGCACCGTCACATTGAACTGGTACAGGCCCGGCGATACCAGCCAGGCGCTCGCCACGGTGGCCGGCAACCCGCCGATCCGGAACGCCGGTTCGCTGGGCAACGCGCTCGATTGCATCGCGGAACCGGCAACCAGTGCCCCGGATGGCAAACCGAACCCGGCCCCATACAAGAGGATGGTCTCGCCGGGTTGCGCCGGCGTGAACGTGTAGCCCGGTACGGACATCGAGGCCGGCCCCAACAGGCTGTAGTCGGCGTGCTGCGCCGCAACGTACGGACCGGCTCCGAATTGCAGAAACGCCGGGGCCACGGCCTTCATGTTCACGGGGAAGGGGTCGCTGGTGTTCGACCCGTTGGTCAGCGTCACCTGCACCGGCCCGGTCGTGGAATCGAGCGGCGTCAGCACATTCACCTGTGTCGCGCTGACATAGTAAATGTACGCCGCCTCGCCATTGACGTTGACGCTGACGCCGGCGAGCGCCGTGGGCATCCTGCCCGAAGCGAATTCGGGAGCGCTGCTCCAGGTGGCGCCGGCCGCCGGTACACTCGCCGGCGCAAGCCCCGTCCCGTGGATTTCGATCCAGGTGTTCTGCGCGATACCCACGCCACCGGCTACCACATTGATCCCGGCGATTTGCACCGGATTCACGGCTGGCGCAGCGCTGGTCTTGAAGCTGACGATGGAGCCGGTAACGGTGCCGGCGCTGTTGGTGGCTTGGAGCTGGAAGTAGTAGGTTGTGTTGGCGCTCAGGCCGGTAATGTTGGCGCTGACGCCCAAAGCGCTGGCGCCCGATCCGACGTCCTGGCTGGGAGTCTGGCTGGCGCCGCTCAGCGAACTGCCGGTCCCGTAGACGAAGAAAACGTGCGTGTCCAATCCATTGGGGTTCACCGTGCCGCCCAGCGTGGCACTGTTGGCGGTAATGGACGTGGCGGAACCCGTGCTGACCGTGGGCGGCGGGGCGGTCACGGTGAAAGTGGCTGCGTTGGAAGTGTGGCCGTCGGCGTTGACCACCTGCACGCGCCAGGTCCCGATAGTGCCGCCGTTGTTCACCTGGTAGACCCACTGGCTGGCGGTCACCGACACGACGCGCTCCGGATGCGCCGTGCTGGAGGAACCCACACCGCTGGGATCCGTGAACTGCAGGTACCCGCCGGTGGTCGAAAAGTTGAAGCCGTTGATGGTCAAGCTGGTCAGCGCCGTGGTGGAAGCCGTCATGGTGGCCGGCGAGAGGGAACTGATCCCAGGCGCGGGAAAACTCAGTTTCATGAGGACCACGTCCACGCCGCCGATAACGATGGGCTGCAATGCCGTCGGGCTGAGCGGGTAGTTTGCCTGGTTGGCAATCGCCTCGCCGTATAGATCGCCCGCGGAGTCGATCGCCAGGCCCGTGACATTAGTCACGGCATCGGATGGCAGACTGCCTAAGCCGCCGCCCAGGTAGGTGAAGTAGAACGCGGAAGTCCCGGTTGTGTTCAGTTGCAGCAGAAACAGGTCGACCGAGCCCAGGAATCCCGCCTGCAACGCCGTTGGGTTGCTTCCCAACGAAGCCGGGGTGAGATTCGCCGAGTAGGTCGCGCCGAGCACCCAGGGCTGGCCGGCGGAATCCACGGCTACCGCCGTCGCGGCGTCATCCAGCGCCCCTCCGAAGTAAGTGGAGAAGACCAGGCTCGTCAGAGTGGGATTCAGTTTGGCCACGAAGCCGTCGCCCATTTCGCTCCCGCCGCCGTAACGGGTCTGGTAGGCGCCCGCCGTCACCGGGAAATCCGGCGACAGGGTCTCGCCCACGGCGTACAGGTTGTCGGCGGCGTCGGGATGAATGGCTATTACCTGGTCGTCCAGAGAGCCGCCCAGGTAGGTCAGCGCACCGATCACGTTTTGGGGTGCGGCCGCCGGGTTGATTTTGGCGACCCAGCCGTCTCCGATGTCCAGTATTTGGCCGGCGTGTCCCCCGCCGCCGGCGAACTTGCTCTGCACCACGCCGGGAGTGGCCGGCAAGTCGGGTGAATCGGTTTGACCCGCCACCCACAGCGTTCCTCCGCTGCCCAGAGCAATCGCCAGCCCGCCGTCATAGGCGCTGCCCCCGATCAGGGTGGAGAACAGAAGATTTCCGGCCGCGCCAAAACCGGCGGCGAAGGCGTCCCCGAAGTTCGGGGTATGGTTCAAGACGCCCACGGTGAAGGGAAAATCGGCCGAATAGGTGACCCCGGTCAAGTAGGCATTTCCGGATGCGTCGACGGCAATCGCCATTCCGGCATCCAGGGGATTGGGTGGACCGAAGGTAGTGTTGGAACAGTTGCAGGGCTGCATCTGCCCGCCACCCAGGTACGTGGAATATACCAGGTTCCCCGACCCGTCCAGTTTCACCACGATGGCATCCCAACCGCCTTTGTTGAAGTTTTGGTAGGCATTGCGCGTCGGAAAGTTGCTGGAGTACGTGGCTCCGGTCACGTAGGCGTTGCCGGACCCATCGACGGCAATGGCGGTGGCCGCATCGTAACTGCTGCCGCTAAGGACCACCGAATACAGAATGTGCTGGCCGGCCGGGTCGAGCTTCACCACGAAAGCAGCCGTGCCGGTCTTCGTCGAATGGCTGGCCGCCGGGACGGTGGGGAAGTTGGTGGAGTAGGTAGACCCCGCGAAGTAGGTGTCGCCGGATTGATCCACGGCAATGCCGCCCGGAAGGTCGTCGGCGCTGCCGCCGAAGTAGGTCTCGTAGACGATCACGGGATCGATCGCCAGGGGCTGCGCCGGATCGTATCCGTCCACCGCGAAGCGCACCTCGCGCCCGGTGACGATATAGGACGCGGCAAGCTCGCGTCGCAGACCGCCGGTTTCCTGGTAGACCAGGGGCCGCTTCTGCCGCAGCACACCCTGGCTGGATTCGATGCGCAAATCGCCGTTGGCCTCGACCGCCAGGCGGCGCGCGCCGTCGAAGTGCAGGCGCACCCGGCTGAGGCTGGCGTGCGGTTGCAGGATCAGATCGTATTCCAGTTGACCGCCGGCTCCATAAAACACGAGGTCCACGCCGGGGTAGACGTCGCGGTACGCCACGCGGCCGTACTGCGGAACCCCGGTCCGCCATTGCCCCGGATCGTTGCCGACGTAGTAAAACGACTTGCCCGGCAGCAGGTCCAGCCCTTCGGGACGGGTGCGCGGACGGGCGCCGGCGAGGCGCATACGGATCGGACCGATCTCGATCCCGGCCGGTGTCATCGAGACACTCCCGCCGGCGTTGCGGCCCACAAACCCGCCAGCCGTTCCGGGCTCAAAGATCAGGGGCAGCGGACGGCGCGCCGCAGACAAGGAGAAAGGAAGCAGAGAAAGGAAAGAAAGCCACCACACATGCTGTCGCATGGCAAACCTCCTGATGTGGACAATCCGAGATTTCCATTTCGGACTTAGCCATCCTGTTCAGTATACCCCCGGCCGCCATTCCCGATCCTGTGAGTTGCATGCCCTCCCGGATGGGCGGCAACCGGCGCATGGCCACACATGGCCTTCCAGCCGCTTGGCGACCGGCGAAGACGGACCTCGGCGTCCCAGCGGCCAGGCCGCCGCGCGAGGAGGCGTGTACCGCGCCTGGTTGGCGGCCGGCCATTCCCATGGGGCGCATCCAAATGGCGATCTGCGGAGCAGCCGGATCTGAGGCAGGCCCAGGGTGAAGGCGCGCTGACCGCGCTCAGACCATGCGGCGCGGCTTCCGGGCGCGCATGGCGGCCGGCGGCCGCAGGTGCGGCCCGGAAGCCCCTCCGTCGATCTGCGGAGCAGCCGGATCTGAGGCAGGCCCAGGGTGAAGGCGCGCTGACCGCGCTCAGACCATGCGGCGCGGCTTCCGGGCGGGCATGGCGGCCGGCGGCCGCAGGTACGGCCTGGAAGCCCCTCCGTCGATATCTGCGGAGCGGCCGGATCTGAGGCAGGCCCAGGGCGAAGGCGCGCTGGCCGCGCTCAGACCATGCGGCGCGGCTTCCGGGCGGGCACGCTGACCGGCCGCCGGCGGTGAGGAGCGCAGGCCGCACCCCGACGCCGCGGCAGCCTCATTTCACGGGGCAGCCGCAAGGCTGAAACGCTGTGGCTGGAAACCGCAACGTAAACGCCGTGCCCCGGCCGGGCTCGCTCGCAACTTCGATCGAGCCCTGACTCTGCTTCACGATTCCATAAACCGTCGCCAGCCCCAGGCCCGTACCCCGGCCCTCCGCCTTGGTGGTGAAGAATGGCTCGAAGATGCGCGCCATCACTTCGCGAGACATGCCGATGCCGGTGTCGCTGACACTGAGTTGGATCTGGCCGGCGGCCGGACGCGAGGTGGTGGCAATTCTCAGACGGCCGCCGCCGGGCATGGCGTCCTTGGCGTTGACCGCCAGGTTCATGAGGATTTGCTCGATATGGCCCGGGTCGGCATGAATGACTCCTCCGCGGGGATCGAGCGAGGTCTCGAGCTGTATGGTTTCGCCGAGAACGCGCGCCAGCATCTTCTCGAAATCGCGCACCAGATCGTTGAGGACAACATCCCGCAGCGCGGCGGCCTGAGGCCGGCTGAAGGCCAGCAGGCGGCGGGCCAGGTCGGCAGCCCGCCTGGCCGCATCGTCGATCTGGGAAAACGCGTCGTACAACGGGTCCTGCGGAGCCAGCTCGCTCAACCCCAACTGCGCGTACCCGATGATCACCGTGAGCATGTTATTGAAATCGTGCGACACGGCGCCGGCCAGCCGTCCGATGCTTTCCATTTTCTGTGCCTGCCGGACCTGCTCCTCCAGCTTCTGCCGCTCCGCCTCGGTGCGCCGGAGTTCCCGCCGGGCGTGCGCCTCCCGGATCTCCCGCTCCACGGCGGGAGCCAGACGCGCCAGGTTGCTCTTCACCAGATAGTCATGGGCGCCCGCTTTCATCATGGCCACCGCGAGTTCTTCGCCGATGGTGCCGGAAACCACCAGGAACGGGATATCCTGGCCGGTTTCGCGCACGATGGCCAGCGCCGCGGGAGCGTCGAATTGCGGCATGCGATGGTCCGCCACGATTACGTCGTATGCCGGATCGGCCAGCGCCGCGCGCAGCGCACCGGCGGTCTGCACGCGGTCCGCATGCACGCAGTAACCGGCCGTTTCCAGATGCCGCACGATCAGCGCCGCATCGCTTTCCGAGTCTTCGATCATGAGCACACGCAGAGGTTCACTCATGCCGTCCGCTCGTTCCGGCTCACGGCGGGAAGGACCTCCGCGAGCAGTTGCTCGCGCGTGTAAGGCTTGGGCAGGAAGCTACACGCGCCGAAGTGTCTGGAATGCCGTTCGATGTCGCGGTCCTCAAAACCGCTGCTGACAATCACCCGGACATCCGGCCGCAGTTTCCGAATTATGGGCAACGCGGCGTCTCCAGGCATTTCGGACATGGCCATGTCCAGCAGAATAGCGCGCACGGCGCCCCCTTCGCTAGTGAGGCGCTCGATGGCTTCCTTGCCGCTGCGGGCTTCCAGCACGGGGATGCCGTGCGTTCTCAGGAAAGCGCCGGCCATTTTGCGGATCATCGGCTCATCGTCGACAATCAGGACGGCGCCATACCCGCCGCCGGAAACCGCCTCCCTCGCGGCCTCCGCGGCCACAGGCTGCATGGCCCTGGGGACAGGCAGTGACACCCTGATGCGAGTACCGGCCCCCACCTCGCTATCCACCGCAATCCGGCCGTCCAGCGTGCGCACGATTCCTTCGACGGCAGCCAGCCCCAGGCCCCGGCCGGGAAACTTGGTGGTAAAGAACGGGTCGAAGATCCGCTTCGCGGTTTCCGCGTCCATTCCCGAACCGTTGTCGGAGACCTCGATCGATATCGCATGCCCCTCGGAACCGGTGCGGATGGTCACGGTTCCCGGCCGCCCCCCGGGGATCGCCTCCACCGCGTTCTGCATCAGGCTGGAACACACTTGCTCCATCTGGCCGGGATCCATCGGCAGCGGCGGGAGGTCCGGAGCGAGATCGGCGATCAGGCGGATTCTCCGCGGCACGGACGGAAGGAGTTTGGCCATGGCCTCTTGGGCGACGGCGGAGACGGAGACGGGCTTGCGCACGAAGGCGCCCTGGCCGGCGTAGGCGAGCAGTTGGCGGGTGAGACCGGCTGCCCGCCCGACGGATTCGAGGGCGGCCTGAAGCAGCGAGTTGGCTTCCGAACGGGGGCACGGTTCTTCCATAGCCAGACTGATGTTGCCACCCACGGCGGTCAGAATATTATTGAAATCGTGCGCGATCCCGCCGGCCAGCAGGGCGATGCTTTCGAACTTCCGCGCATGTAGCAGACGCTGCTCGGCGCGTTTTTTTTCGCCGATGTCGCGCACCGTGGTCACGGCGCCGATGATCCGGCCGGCGGCATCGCGCATCGGCGAAGCGGAAGTTTCGAAGGTTCGATCCGCGGCCGGCCGCTCCAGGCAGGCGAGGGTCTCGCCCTGGAGCGCCCGCCGTGTGGCGCTCCTGTCCGGCCCGGCGGGAAGAAGAAGCTTCTCCCTGATTGCGGCGTATCCCATTCCAGTGGGATCGAACCCGAAAATGGCTAACGCGGCCGGGTTGGTGCGGATTACCACGCCCGCGGTGTTGTATACCATGACAGCGTCCATTTGGGCCGTGAAGACGGCGTCCAGAAGCCGGTGGCTCCGCTCGGTTTCCTGGCGCGCCAGGCGCAGCGCCTCACGGGCGGCTCTGCGTTCACGGCGGACCGTGGCATCCTGGATTTCGCGCTCTACCGCCGGCACCAGGCGCAGCAGGCTGCTCTTCATCAGATAGTCGTGGGCGCCGGCTTTCATCATGGCCACCGCGCGCTCCTCGCCCACAGCACCCGAGACCACGATGAAGGGAATATCCAGCCCCGTCTCGCGCAGCACGGTCAGGGCGGAAGGAGCGTCGAATTGCGGCAGACGATAGTCGGCGATGATCGCATCCCAGGTCTCGGTTTCGAGCGCGGTCCGCATTTGCGCAGCCTGTTCCACCCGCCCCCACTTGACGTCATAACCGGCGTTTTCGAGGAGACGAACAACCAGGGCCGCATCGCTTTCCGAATCTTCCACCTGGAGAAGGTTTAAAGCTTTGCCCATAGAGGGACTCATCGGCCGGTCTTCGGGGGCCCCTCGTTCCACACCAGCCAGTACAGGCCGAGGTGTTCGATGGCCTCGGTGAATTGCTCGAAATCCACCGGTTTCCGGATGTAGCTGTTGGCGCCCAGATCGTAGCCGGCGGCCAGATCCTGTTCTTCCTTGGAGGAAGTGAGGATCACCACCGGCAGGCGCCGGGTTCTCGAATCGCCGCGAACGCGGCGCAGCACCTCCAGCCCGGGCAACTTGGGCAGCTTCAGGTCGAGCAGCGTCACGGCCGGCAAGTCGGAGACATCCCGGCCGGCCCAGGCGCCCTCGCCCCAAAGGTAATCCAAGGCTTCCTTGCCGTCCCTGGCCACCACCATCTGGTTGGCGATGTGGCCCTTTTCCAGTGCCCTCCTGGTGAGATCCACATCGCTCGGATTATCTTCAATAAGCAGAATGACCTTCTGGCCGTTCACTTTTCCCCTCCAATCGTGAAATAGAAGCTGGCCCCACGGTCCGGTTCGGCTTCCGCCCAAACGCGGCCGCCGTGGCGGTGAATCACACGCTGCACCGTGGCCAGTCCGATTCCGGTGCCGGGAAACTCGGACTCGCTATGCAGGCGCTGAAATGCGCCGAAAAGCATGCTCGCATACGCCATATCGAAGCCCACGCCGTTGTCGCGCACCGCGAAAACGGCCTGGCCGTCGCACTCCACGGCTTCGAATCGAATGCTCCCGAGCGCGCGCGTGCCGGTGAACTTCACGGCATTGTGCAGCAGGTTCGTCAGCGCGATCTCCAGCAGGCGCGCGTCGCCGGAAGCGGTCATCCCCGGCCGGATGGCGAATTCCAGGCGCCGTTCGGGATGGGCTTCGCGCAGCCGGGCGGCGATCGATTCGGCGGCCAGGCTCAGGTCCACCGTTTCGCGATGCATCTCCGCGCGGGTAATGCGCGAAAGCTGCAGCAGATCGTCGATAAGATGCCCCATACGCTGGGTTTCGGAACGGACGCGGTCCAGGTATCCGATGGCGCGTTGGTCCAGGTGGCGGCCGTAGTCTTCCACCAGAGCCAGGCTCCAGCCGTCGATACCCCGCAGCGGCGCGCGCAGGTCGTGGGAAACCGAGTAGGCAAACGCCTCCAGTTCCTTGTTGGAGGCTTCGAGCTGAGCGGTGCGCTCGCGGACGCGCTGTTCCAGTTCGGCATTCAGGCGGCGAATTTCTTCTTCCGCCCGTTTGCTCTCGGTGATATCGCGCCCCGCAACCACCGACCCGGCGATCCGGCCGTCCCGGTCGCGAATGGGGCCAAAGCTGTAACTTCCAACCCAGCTCTCGCCGGTGTCTTTGCGCCGCAAGGTGTATTCGGCGTTGGTGGCCGTTTCGCCGCGCAGGGCGCGCGCCGACGGCCACATCTCCAGCGGCGCCGGAGTCCCATCCGGAAGGAACACATCGATAATGGCAGGGTACTCGGCAAGGGTTTGGGCGCATTCCTCCTTGCCGGCGAATCTGTGGAATGTCGCGAAGGCGTCGTTGAAGTGAATAAACCGCCCCTCGGCGTCGGAAATGAACACCGCGGCGGGCATGCTGGCCACCGCCACCTCCAATTTGGCCCGGCTCTCGCGCAGCGCCTCTTCGGCGCGCTTGCGCTCGGTGACGTCCAGAAACGCCCATAGGGCCATTTCTTCCCCGGCAATGGTCAGAATCGCTGCCGAGGACAGCGCCGCGAAGGTCTCACCCGACTTTTTCAGAAACGTCTGCTCGCGCCCGCTGAAGGAGCCTTTCTCTTTCAGCTCGCTGACGCTGCGAATTCTGGACTCGGGAGTTGGCCAGAGACGAAAGTCCACGGCTCTGCGCCCGACTACCTGGTCCCGGCTGTACCCGGTCAGCGCCATCCAGGTGTCGTTCACGTCCACGAACAGTCCGTCGGAGAGACGCGTAATCGCAATGGCTGCCGGGTTGGTGGCGAACGCCCTGGCGAACTTCTCCTCGGAAAGCCGCAGCTTCTCTTCGGCCTGCTTGCGCCCGGTAATATCGCGATTGATCTCCAGGCATCCGGCCGGCCGGCCCGCTTCGTCGCGCTGAAGAACCTGGCGGCTCTCGACGGCGATTTGCCGCCCGTCGGAGCGGGTGTGATCCAGCTCTCCATCCCAGCGGCCTTCCTGCGCCAGAATACGGTCCACCTCCGCGAGAGTGGTTGGGGAGCTGGTGTGCAGAAGCTCGTGCATGGTCTGGCCCACGGCTTCTTTCTCCGTCCAGCCATACATCTCCTGCGCGCCGGAGTTCCATCCGGTGATGACGCGGTTGCCATCGGCCGTAATGACGGCATCGTGGGAAAGATCGATCAACCGGGCCTGGCGGGCCAGCACCCTTTCCGCCTCTTTGCGCTCGTGGATATGGCGCTCAATGCTGCCGCCCGCCAGGATCAGCAGAAGCACCAGCGAGCCGCTGCCCAAGCCGAGAATCCAACGCGTGCGCGAATCGGCCGCGCCGGCGGCCACGGTGCGGCTGTGCAGAAGGCGGCGCTCTTCGTCATCCACGGCGCCAAGGATGGCCAGGAGTTGCTCCATCAGCTTGCCGCCCCGGTTGGTGGGGATCAGGTGGGCGAGGGCCGCCGCTCCCTGCCGCCGGCGCGCCTCGATGGCATCGGTGGCCAGCACATCCAGCCTGAGCTGCACCAGCCGGTCGAATTCATCCAGACGGGCCTGTTGGGTGCGGTTATCGGCGGTGAGGCGGCCAAGATCGGCGCGCGCCTGCCGCTCGGAGGCGATGGCGGCCTGGTATTCTTCGAGATACCGATCGTCCCCGGTAAGCAGATATCCACGCGCGGACGTTTCGGCGCTCTCCAGGGACGACCGCACCGACCCTGCCGCGCCGATCACCTGGTACGTGTGTTCCACCCAGCGCTCGGCGTCCGTGGAGCGCCGCATGCCAGTCCAGAGCATAGAGGCCAGGATACCCATGGCCAGCGTGGCGGCGGCCAGCATGGCAATCCGCCGCAACACGGGCGTCCCAACCGGATCGGCGTCCCCTCGCCCCAGCCGGTCCGCAGCAACCCTCCCGGAGAGCAGCCCGCCGGGCGCTTCCAGGAGGCTGATGGCGATGCCGACAACGGCGAACAGGCCGAGGCCGGCAGCAGCGTCGGGTTGCGCTATGCCAAAGGAGAAACGCGGCTCCAGGAACAAATACCAGGTGCTAAGACAGCTCAGAGCCGTGGCGGCAAAGGCGGGCCCGCGCCCTCCCAGCCGCCCCACCACCAGGACAGCGGCCACAAAGGGCAAGTACGGCGAATAGTTGCCGAGTACCGGATCGAGAGCGAGGCGCAGACCTGTGGCGATAGCCACGGCCAGGACGGCGTAGGCATAGTGCGCTGTCGCGAACCTCTTTATGAGCCCGGCTGGGATATGCAAAGCCACGAAACGTCACCTGCCTCCGGCCCCGGTGGGAGGCCGGGATACCCGACGCAACGCAAAGCAAGGCGGGTTGGCGCGTGCGGTTCCGATAAAGACATCCATTCCTTAAGCATAGTAATGATTTGGGAGCCTTTGTTCTCAGTCAATTAATGGATGAAGTTGCCTCGCGTGACGGAGTGCGCGCTGGAATGCGGGGCCTATCCCCCACTGCCATCCGAAGAGGTAATGGAAAAGCTTATCCGGAAGCGCCGGTTTCTGGCGTAAAATACTAGGGGGATGGTGCCATGGCTCCGGAGCCGCAACGTCAGGCCGATTACGGCCCCGATTACAGCGAAGACGGCGTCGACCTGACGCTGATCCGCTGGATGCTCTCGCTGACGCCGGCGGAGCGGCTGCAGGTTCTCGAGCGCCACGTGAATGCCATCCTTACCATCCGAAGCTTAAATGCCGGGCAGTGATTTCCTGGCCGTGTTGCGCGCCCTCCACCAAGGCGGCGTGAAGTTTGCCGTTGTGGGTGGGCTGGCGGCTGTTCTGAATGGCGCTCCGGTGAACACGTTCGATCTCGACATCGTTCCCGCGCGCGACGAGGAGAACGTGGCCAGGCTCCTGCGCGTGCTGGAAACAATCGACGCCATTTACCGCATGCAGCCGGACCGGCGGCTCAAGCCACGCGCGAGCCACGGCCCCCTCGATGTGCTGGGAACGGTCGGCCGCGGACTGGGCTATGAGGATTTGTTGCCGCACACCGTCGAGATGGAAGCTGGCGCGGGAGTGCGCGTGCGGGTAGTCGATCTGGCCACGATTATCGCGCTGAAGGAACAGCTCGCCGGCGAAAAAGATCTCGCCGTTCTGCCGATTCTGCGGCGCACGCTGGAGCAGAAGCGGCTGAGCGAGGGCTGACGGGCCGCGACGCTTCCCCGCGCCGCGATACGGCGCCCCGCGCCGCGGCACCCCCGATGGCGCGGCGACGCTTCCCCGCGGCCCGTAATGCGGCACCTCCGCGACGTGACGCGGCGACGGTTCCCCGCGGCCCGTGATGCGGCACCCCCCGCCTCGGCGCGATGCGGCACCTCCGGTGGCGCGGCGACGCTTCCCCGCGGCCCGCGATGCAGCACCCCCGCGACGTGACGCGGCGACGGTTCCCCGCGGCCCGTGATGCGGCACCCCCCGCGGCGCGATGCGGCACCTCCGGTGGCGCGGCGACGCTTCCCCGCGGCGCGTGATGCGGCACCCCCGATGGCGCGGCGACGCTTCCCCGCGGCCCGCGATGCAGCACCCCCGCGACGTGACGCGGCAACGCTTCCCCGCGGCGCGATACGGCACCTCCGGTGGCGCGGCGACGCTTCCCCGCGGCCCGTGATGCGGCACCCCCGCGACGTGACGCGGCGCTACCCCCCCCGGCACGGCCCGGCGCCACCCCCGCGGCGCCGGTCGGGTAGAATGGACGTTCTTATGAACGTTGGCATCATCGGCACGGGGGCGGTAGCCCGGAAGCACGCCCGGGCGTATCAGAATATCGGCTACCGGGTGGCGGTTTGCACCAATTCGCGCGAAGAACCGGGGCGCCGGTTCGCCGCGGAGTTCGGGGGGGAATTCGTCCGCGGGCCTGAGGACGTCTGCCGCTACCCGGGACTGGATTTCGTGGACGTGTGCACGTTCCCGGAGTTGCGCCTGGAAGCCGTCGAACTGGGCGCGCGGGAAGGCAGGCACGTGCTGGTGGAGAAACCCATCTCGACCAACCTGGAGACCGCCCGCCGGATGATCGAAACGGCCAGGCAGGGCGGCATTCTGCTGGGGGTGGTGAGCCAGCACCGCTTCGACGACGCCAGCCTGTTCCTCTCCCGCGCGATCCCCGCCGGCCGGCTGGGCAGGCTGATCGAGTGCGATTGCTACCTGAAGTGGTATCGCTCGGCCGAGTATTACGCCCGGCCGATCAAGGGGAGCTGGAAGACCGAGGGCGGCGGAGCGCTGATCGGCCAGGGAATCCACCAGGTGGATCTGCTGCGCTGGCTGGCCGGGCCGGTGGCGGAGTTGTTCGCCGTGTGGCAGTTGGGCGCGCGCAACCGCATCGAATCGGAAGACGTGGTGAACGCGGTCGTGCGCTACACGAGCGGAGCCACCGGCGTGATTCAGGCGGCCACCGCATTTTGGCCGGGCTACACCGAGCGCACCGAGTTCCACGGCACGCGGGGAACGGCCATCATCTCCGGCGACAAGCTGACCACCTGGGATGTGGAGAACGATTCCGGCGAGCCCGCTCCGGTGGTGCGCGAAGCGGCGTCGGGCGCGTCGGACCCGATGGCCATTTCGCTCACGCCCTTCGAGCGCCAATTCCGCGACTTTGGAGACGCCATCTCGACCGGCCGCAAACCGCTGATCGCCGGCGAGGAAGGCTATCAGGCGCTGGAACTGGTGGACGCGGTGTACCGCTCATGCCGTGCGGGAGAGAAAGTGGTGCTGGCGGGGAGTGGGGTAGGCGGTCCCGTTACCGCCCAACCGAGATGATATCCGGCAGTTGCCTGGCTATGACGATTTGCGTCCGTGACGGCTTTTCGGATCGCCTCAGGCGTGAATACGCCGACGGGCCGCACGCCTGAGAGACCAGCAGCGGACCAGCAGGGCCGCAATGAAGAATGGCCAACAACCGAGAGCCTCGAATGCGACAAGCCTGAATGTGTGAAAGGCAAAACTATGCGCCATCATCGCAGCAACACCCTGGAATGCCAGATCCGTGACGACGACGATGCCGCAGGCAGCCATTTCTCGCCCGAAGGATAGCCTGGCAACTACGAGGCCGACCACGAAGTAGTATAGAAAAATCTCACGGCCCCGAAATACCCCGGATAAACTCAGCGTGGCATACGCCGTCTGTCTGACCCAAAACGAGGACAGAACCGAGTCGTCGTAAGGCCTTTGGACCAGTTGGGAAGGAAGAATCCTGAACACCCAAACAATCAAGAAAGACGTCACGTACGCGGCCGCCATTAGCCCTAAGAAACGGATCGGCGCTGCGCAGACATCGCGCCAAACGAACGCGAGAGCGGTATGCACCACGCGAGCCCAAAAAGCGATTGGGCCGAGCCTGCTGCTATCTTCTACGAGGTCTCCGGCGATAGAGGCAGCCCGGTCCGGGGTCGTGAACAACGACAAAATCCATTGCACCAGGTTGGCATTACGCATGAACAACTCCAGGAAGATCTAAACCCTCAGTCAGACGGTGCAACGACCGTTGCACCCTCACCACAGCCTCGATTCCCCTCGCACTTACGGAGTAATACCGTTTCGCGCGTCCCCCTCTCTGTGGCGTCGGCTCGCCCAGGCGCGACACGACCAGTCCCCTTTCCTCTAGCCGGTCCAATGTCGTGTAAAGCGATCCAGGACTCGGTTCCCGTTGTGTGCGGACCGCGATTTCAGCGCGAATTGGCACGCCGTACGCGTCACTTCCCAAACGCAGGATCGCGAGCAAAACAAAGTGTTCGAACTCGCCAATCGCGTCCGAAGCAGGCATTTCATCTACAGTGTAGATGAAATGCTCCGCACTGTCAAGAGCGCGAATCCAGCGCTCGAATACCGCTATCCCTCGTTCTCCCATGGGTTGAAGACCGGCACTCGCGCCTTGTCGAAATCGCTCCGGTCGCGTGTGACGACGGTAAACCCGTGGTGAAGGGCGGTGGCCGCTATAATGAGATCCGGCTGTGAAAACGTGTGGCCGGTCTTGCGGCCCTCTTCCATCAGGACGCGCCACCGGAACATGATATCTTCGGTGACCGGCAACACCCGGTCATTGAACATGGGCCGGATTGTGTGCGTGAGCCATTGAGTCAGCTCGGCCCGCTGTGTGCTGCCCTGGCTCAGCAGTTCAATCCCGAAACGAAGCTCCGCGAGCGTCACGATGCTGATGTAAAGTTCGTTCAGCGGGCGACTGGCTATAAAGGCAGGCACCTTCGGTTCTGGTCTTAAGCGGCGAATCTCCGAAAGTATGTTAGTGTCAAGAAGCCACGCCATCAGAAAGTAACATCCCTCACGGGCATGGATAGGCGAAAACGGGCCGGTTCGATATCCAGGTCCCGGTAAGGCGAGGCCTGCAAAGCCGCGATCAGATCGGCGCCTGTCCGTCTATCGTCCGATTTTGCGGCCTGTCCTCCAGACGGGGCTGTGGCTCTTTCTTCGAGGGCATCGAGGGCTTCTTCGAGCACCTCGTCCGCGTCGTGGAAGTGGCCGGCTTGGATGTGCGCGTTCACGCGTTGCAGCAGTTCGGGCTTATGGATTTCAAGATTCATTCTCGGCCCTCCTTTCAAGATTGTATCGACGGCTTACTATACGCGGGTACGGCGGCTCCGCACCTCTTGATGCTCCACAAACTCACCACGGCCGGCTTGCTCGATGCCTCTTTGCACCCCTGCGATGAAGCGGGCCTGATTTTCGAGCATCCGGGTAACGGTGTCTTTCACCAGTTGCCCGGCATCCTTGCCAATGGCAAAGGCCACTTGCCGGAGCCGCGTTTCGACGTCGGGCGAGAAATGTACTTCCATGTCCTTCAAGGTACGCGAAAACCGGCATCCGGGCAACCGGGAACACGGCGAGTTCCCCGGCTCCAGCCTGCCGCGCCGGGGGCCGGACCGGTTTCGACCCGCTTGTTGCCCCCCGTGCCCGCCCCCCTCCTATAGCTCAAAAGGGCTACCGGCCCGTCCCCCGCGGGCGTCATACGGTTTTCCCTCGATTCGCATATCATAGTAATTAGCGCTTCCCAAGTCCGGAACGGCCCAGAAACCTGCATGTGGATAGTTCGCTTAGCCTTACGGCGCCCCTATACCTTCGTCGTCGTGGCGGTGCTGATCGCCATCCTCGGCGCCGCCGCCATTATCACCATGCCGGTGGACATCTTTCCTTACATCGACATACCGGTGGTCAGCGTGGTGTGGTCGTTCTCCGGGCTGCCGCCCGAAGAGATGGAAAAACGCATGGTCACCGTCTTCGAGCGGTCCATGACCACCACGGTCAACGACATCGAGCATATCGAATCGCAGTCCTATAGCGGCGTGTCGGTGACGCGCGTCTACTTCCAGCCCAACGCCAAGGTGGAGCTTGCCCTGTCGCAGGTGACCTCCATTGCCCAGACGCTGCTGCGCATCTTCCCGCCGGGCACCACACCGCCCAGCATCATCAAGTACGACGCTTCCGCCGTCCCTATCCTGCAATTAGGGCTGGCCAGCAAGACACTGAGCGAACAAGAGTTGTTCGACCTGGGCCAGAATTTCATCCGCACGCCCCTGGCCACGATTCAAGGGGCGTCGGTGCCATTGCCGTACGGCGGGAAATACCGGCAGGTAATGGTCGATCTGAATCCCGACGCGCTCTACTCCCGCGGCCTTTCGCCGGCGGACATCTCCGTGGCGCTGGGCAACCAGAACCTGATTCTGCCGGCGGGCACGGCCAAGATCGGCGACCGGGATTACCAGGTCAAGGTCAACAGCAGCCCGCGCGTTCTGGCCGAGATGAACGACATGCCTATCAAGCTGGTGAACGGCGCCACGGTCTACCTGAGGGACGTGGCGCAGGTGCGCGACGGCTACGCGGTGCAGACCAGCATCGTGCGCACCAACGGGACGCGCGGCGCCCTGCTCACGGTGATGCGCAACGGCAAGGCATCCACCCTGGCGGTGGTGAACAACGTCAAGCAGGCTTTGCCGCGCATCCTGGCGGGGCTTCCGCCGGCACTCGATGTCCGCCAGTTGTTCGACCAGTCGGTATTCGTGCGGGCGGCCATCAATGGCGTGGTGCGGGAGGCGGTGACTGCGGCGGGTCTCACCGGCCTGATGATCCTGATCTTCCTGGGAAGCTGGCGCAGTACGGTGATCGTGTGCATTTCCATTCCGCTATCGATCCTGGTGTCGTTGATCGTTCTGAGTATGCTGGGGCAGACCATCAACGTGATGACGCTGGGCGGGATGGCGCTGGCGGTGGGCATCCTGGTGGACGACGCCACGGTGGAAATCGAGAACACCCATCGCAACATGGCCATGAAGAAGCCGCTGGTGCGCGCGGTGCTGGATGGCGCGCAGCAAATCGCCGCACCGGCTTTCGTTTCCACGCTGTGCATCTGCATCGTTTTCGTTCCCGTGCTGATGCTCACCGGCGCCGCGAAGTATCTGTTCACGCCGCTCGCCATGGCCGTGGCCTTTGCCATGATGGCCTCGTACCTGCTCTCGCGAACCCTCATCCCCACCATGGTGCACTACATGCTGAAGCCGGAGGTGAAGCTGTACGCGCAGGGGCAGCACGGCGAGACGGCCGGGGGCAAAGGGCCCATCTGGAAGGCGCACTATATCTTCAACCGGCGCTTCGAGCAGATGCGGTCCTCCTATACGGGGCTTCTGCACTGGTCGCTCGACCACCGCGGCCCCGTGCTGGCGGGCTTCGCCATTTTCGTGGCGGCGTCCCTGTGCCTGGCCGGGTTCATCGGCCGCGACTTCTTTCCCACGGTGGATTCCGGCCAGATGCGGCTGCACGCGCGGATGCCCTCGGGCACGCGCATCGAACAGACCGAAGTGGCGTTTGCCAATATCGAAAACGAAATCCGCCAGGTGATTCCGCCCAGGGAAATCAATACCATCATCGACAATATCGGGATTCCCAACGGCGGTTTCAACCTGGCTTTCGGCGACAACCCCACCCTGGGAGTGGGCGATGGCGACATTCTGATTTCGCTCGATGCCGAGAACCACGGTCCCACGGCCGTATATACCGACCGGTTGCGCAGGCGGCTGCACGAGAAGTTTCCCGATGTGACCGTCTTCTTCGAAGCCGCCAACATCACCAACCAGATTCTGAACTTCGGGCTGCCCGCGCCCATCGACGTCCAGGTGGTGGGGCGCAATCCCGCAGCCAATTACCAGATCGCCGAGCAACTGAAATCGCAGATCGCGCGCATCCCCGGGGCGGCCGACGTGCACATTCACCAGATCGTGGATTACCC
>Ga0181529_10002892_pt1 | contig 20096 bp, 12 predicted proteins | sample PEATcosm2014_Bin_36_FD_119763 | JGI IMG/M metagenome (GOLD analysis project Ga0181529, IMG submission 119763) | Peatland microbial communities from MTU Mesocosm Facility, Houghton, MI, USA - PEATcosm2014_Bin10_30_metaG | ecosystem: Environmental > Terrestrial > Soil > Wetlands > Peat | place... | reverse complement strand
TCAATTTCGATTTTAGTCATTTGAAGCAATGCTTTCATAACCCTTCTTGATTTTTCGGAATTGGAACCGCTCATAAATTTACTTAGGACAGTTGGTACGATTTGCCAGGATACTCCATATTTGTCTTTCAGCCAGCCACACTGATCTTTTTTCCCGCCTTCAGAGAGCCTCTCCCACAAGATATCAACTTCATCCTGTGTTTCACAGTTTACTAATAAAGATTGAGCCAGAGTGAAAGGTTCAGGGCAATTATCCATAGCCATAAAGTTTTGTCCTTTAAGAGAGAATGTTGCGTGTTTAACTGTTCCTACAGGCTCTTTTTCATCCACGCCAAATCTTTGCAATTTAATAATTTTCGAATCTTTTACTTCATCATCCGATCCATCGATAGAAGAGAACACCGATGTATAGAAATGTATAGCTTCTTCCGCTTTATTACCAAACCACAAAAATGGTGTAATTTTTTGTACCCAGCCCGCATTCAGCCATCCATCAGGCACAAGATTTAATTGCCAGGAGACGCCAAATTTATCCTCGACCCATTCGAATTTTTCACTGAACGGATATTTATCAAGTTCCATCCGGATTATCCCGCCCTCCGAAAGATTTTTCCAAAGAAAGTTGATTTCTTCTTCTGACCTGCAGCTTACGAAGAAAGAAAATGACGGTGAGAATTTAAATAAAGGACCCCCGTTCAAGACAATAAAATGATGTCCGGCTAATTCAAAGTTCACAATCATCACCGACCCCGGCTCCCTCCGGGCAGCCTTTGCACCTTCTTCTGAATATTGAGTAACAGTTGTAATTTTAGAATTATTTTTGGTTGAAGCAGATTCGTTGCTACGGGAGAAAATAGAAACATAAAAATTGGCAGCCTCTTCGGCCTCATTATTAAACCACAAGAATGAGTCAATCTTCTCCATATTAAAATCCTTTTTATAAAAATAGGTTAACTGCAACAACTAAATGTTGGTGTAAATAAATTTGCGTATTATTAAAGATCGTAGGTGTGATTAAGGTAATATGGAGGATTTTGCGACACTTGAATAGTATCGTATCTACCTATTCTTAAAACCCCCTATGATCGCATTTTTTTTGAACAGAATAATGAAAAAATACAACCAGCATGCAACCTTCTACGATATCCAGTACGAACAAGCTATTTTTCCTCTTTAAGGGTGATTATTATATCTAGTTTTGAAATAGTTTAGGCATAGGAAGTTGAATTATTTAGGATGAACAATGTGCATAATTTAGTAAGCCGTTGAAACGACCTTCAGTTATTTTGAGGAATTTTTTCCCACGAATAAATTCTTGGGCTGCTTTGAATCAATTGAATGTTATACCGCCAGGATTCAGGATAAGGTTATTACGGTGGAATGTTTTGTTATAATTATTCCGTACCGATTTATCTGCCAGGTTAAAAACAGGCCTACTTTCAAATATTTGCAGAACGGAGATTCAACTCGAATTGTTCAAAAAAAAACAATAACTATAAAACCGAAGAATTTTCTTTAATTTTTTATATAGTCTCTTGAATCGATATTATTTTATCGATATATTTGTATCGATTAAAATAATGATTTGAAAAAATGGAAAAGACCGATAAAAACTTGTTTGGGATCCCGGAACCTACACTTAGAAGGCTACCTAAGTATATAGAACTTCTAAAACGACTCAAAAGTAGTGATATTAAGTACATTTCAAGCAAAACCATTGCAGATAAACTAAATCTTGATTCTATTCAGGTGAGAAAAGATTTAGCGATCACGGGGACAATCGGCAAACCGAAAATGGGTTTTGAACTTGACGAACTCATTAAAGCTCTGATCCATACTCTTAACTGGGATAATTTAAATGATGCATTTATTGTAGGGGCCGGCAGTCTTGGAGCCGCTTTAATCGGCTATAAAAATTTCGCTTCGTGCGGTTTAAATATTGTAGCAGCATTTGATAATGATCCTGAAAAAGTCGGAACCCTGATTAACGGGATTGAAATCCTAAAAATTGACAAATTATCCGATATGATCAGGAGAATGCATATTAACATAGGGATATTAACAGTACCGGAAGAAGATGCTCAGCAAATTGCAGAGGAGATGGCAGAAGGCGGGATTACGGCGATATGGAACTTTGCCCCTATTCATCTAAGACTTCCCAAAAACATAATAGTAGAAAATGCACAACTTACACAATCACTGGGTGTTTTAACACATAAGCTTTCAAAAAAACTTAATAGTGATATAACAACCATCAATAATTTTATAAAAACCTAACAACGGAGAAACGATGATTCAATCTAATGCGAATGGATCGGTTATGGCAAGAAAGTTTGAGAGAGTATGTGAAATACTTGAAGAAAATAAATATGATTCAAACAGGCTTATACCGATACTTCAGGCAATACAGGAAGAATACAGATACCTTCCAGAGAAAATTCTGGCTTTTACAGCCATAACTTTAAAAATACCACCGGCAAAAATTTATGGCGTGGCAACATTTTATTCTCATTTTGCCCTTGAACCAAAAGGAAGATATGTAGTAAGAGTTTGCGACGGGACTGCCTGTCACGTCAGAAATTCCAACCCTCTAATAGAAACAATCCAGAAAAAATTGGGATTGACCGAACTTAAGAACACAACTGATGATATGATGTTCACGCTCGAGACTGTTTCCTGCCTGGGTGCATGCGGCCTGGCGCCGGTAATAATAGTAAACGAAGATGTTCATTCTTTAATGACTCCCGAAAAAACCCTTGCTATGCTAGAAAATATCGTAAAGGAGGATGAATATGAATCAGTCGCCAATTAATATTGAAAAAATAAAAGATGAGTATATTGAATGTTCAAAACTTTTAAAGAGACGAATAATAGTATGTGCAGGAACGGGCTGTGTTGCAAACGGATCATTGAAGGTTTACGAAGAGTTCAAAAAGCAGCTTGAGTTAAACAGCCTAAATTATCTTGTTGAATTAAAATTAGAAAAAGAGAAAAAAGATAGAATTTTAATTTCCGGAAGCGGCTGCCAGGGATTCTGCCAAATGGGTCCGTTAGTAACGGTTGAACCGGACGGGATAATGTATGTAAAAGTAAAGTCAACGGATGTACAAAAAATTGTAGAGACAACGCTAATATCAAATCAAATTGTTGAAGATTTATTATATGTAGACCCGACTAACGGCAAAAAGTGCAAAGGGACAAATGAAATTCAGTTTTATAAAAGGCAAAATCGTTTTGTTTTAAAAAAATGCGGAAGGATAAACCCCGAAGACATGGCCGAATATATTTCTTTAGGCGGATACGAAGCTGCGCGTAAAGCATATATGGAAATGAGTCCAAAAGATATATGCGATGAGATAACTTTTTCAGGCCTTCGCGGAAGGGGCGGGGGCGGATTTCCAACCGGCAGGAAATGGGATGTAACACGCCCGGAACAATCGGAGAAGAAATATGTAATCTGCAACGGTGACGAAGGTGATCCGGGAGCGTTTATGGACCGCAGTGTCATGGAAGGGAACCCGCATTCAGTGCTTGAAGGAATGATGATTGCAGCAAAAGCAATAGGTGCAGACGAGGGTTATATTTATGTAAGAACAGAATACCCGCTTGCAGTAAAACGACTACGGAAAGCAGTTTTACAAGCAGAAGAAATGGGACTGCTGGGAAGCAATATTTTTAATTCTGGTTTAAATTTTAAGGTTAATGTTATGGAAGGGGCCGGGGCATTTGTCTGCGGCGAAGAAACAGCCTTGATGGCTTCAATTCAGGGCTTACGAGGTATGCCGAACCCTAAACCTCCCTTCCCTTCTCAATCCGGCTTATTTGGTAAGCCAACAATAATTAATAACGTTGAGACGTTAAGTACAGTGCCGCTTATAATAAGGTTAGGGACAAAACATTTTATAGAACTCGGCACAAAAAAATCACCCGGGACAAAAACATTTGCGCTTACAGGCCATGTTGCAAATACGGGCTTAATAGAAGTTCCATTCGGTACAACTTTAAGAGAGATCGTTTATAATATCGGCGGCGGCGTCTTAAATGAAGATGGAACAATAACAAGAGAAGGGTTCAAAGCCGTGCAGATAGGCGGACCATCGGGCGGCTGTTTAACAGAAGAACATTTAGATATGCCTTTGGATTTCGATTCTCTTTCAGGAATTGGCGCAATGGTCGGTTCCGGAGGGCTTGTTGTAATGAATAAGCAAACTTGTATGGTAAAGATGGCGCAGTTCTTTATGCAGTTCACACAAAAGGAATCATGCGGTAAATGTGTTCTCTGCCGTGAGGGAACAAAACAAATGCTATCACTTCTGACTGATATAGTTGAAGGGCGAGGAACACCTGAAACAATTGACGTGTTACAAGATTTAGCTTATGCAGTAAAAAAAGGTTCGTTATGCGGACTTGGGAAGACGGCCCCTAACCCGGTATTGTCCATGCTCACTTATTTTAGGGAAGAGTATAACGCTCATGTAATTCAGCAGCGATGCCCTGCAAAACAATGTAAAGCCCTTCTAATGCCATCGATTAATGCGGAAAAATGTAAAGGCTGCGGCGTATGTATAAAGAAGTGCCCGGCCAGCGCAATTACCGGAGAGAAAAAACAACCGCATATTATTAATGAACAATTATGTATCAAATGTATGGCTTGTTTTGATGCATGTAGACTAAACGCTGTAGTAATTGGAGAATAAATATGAAACAGAAAACATTACTTATAAACGAAAGAGAAATTGCATTCAGCGATGAAAGAAATTTGCTTGAAGTAATCCGTAAAGCTAATATAGAAATTCCTACTTTTTGTTACCATTCCGAGCTAAGCACATACGGCGCATGCAGAATGTGCGTTGTTGATATAACAGGAAAAGGCATTGTAACTTCCTGTACAACAAAACCGCAGGAAGGGTTGGACATAAAGACCCATACACAGGAAGTGAGAAATATCAGGAAAATCGCCCTTGAACTTCTTCTTGCAAATCATGACAGGGCATGCACATCATGCGTAAAGAGTGTAAGCTGTAAATTACAGGATTTAGCAAATAATTTGGGTATCGATAAAGTAAGATTTAAAAAGACGGACATAACCCTGCCGATAGATGAATCATCAGACGCATTAGTACGAGATCCTAACAAATGCATATTATGCGGAGACTGTGTAAGGGCATGCTATGAGATACAGGATATCGGGGCAATTGATTTTGCACATCGCGGATCAAAAGTAACCGTACTTCCGGCATTTGGAAAAGACCTGGCTCATGTTGAGTGTGTAGATTGCGGCCAGTGTGCACGCGTTTGTCCAACCGGAGCAATTACACCCAAGTACAATATAAAAGACGTATGGAAAGACATAGATAATCCTAAAAAAACAGTTGTTGCCCAAATAGCACCCGCAGTAAGAGTAGCAATAGGAGAATTATTCGGTATGAAACCGGGAACATTGCTGATTGACCAAATTGTGGCAGCGTTAAAAATGTTAGGGTTTGATAAAGTATATGACACTTCATTTGCGGCAGACTTAACAATTTTTGAAGAAGCCAATGAATTTTTACAAAGGAAAACCGAGAATAAAAAACTACCTCAATTCACATCATGCTGCCCCGGCTGGGTAAAATATGCAGAGCAATATTACCCGGAATTATTGCCGAATTTATCTTCGTGCAAGTCACCCCAGCAAATGTTCGGTTCAATCGCAAAAGAAATACTCCCGGAACAACTTGATATAAAAAGGGAGGATCTTGTTGTAGTTTCAATAATGCCGTGTACGGCAAAAAAAGTTGAAGCAAACCGGCCTGAATTTTCGCACGGAAGAGAAAAGGATGTTGATCATGTTTTAACCACCCAGGAACTTGCAGCAATGATTAAACAAGCCGGAATTAAGTTTCAGGATTTAACCCCGGAATCGCTTGATCTGCCTATGGGATTCAAAACCGGCGCCGGTGTTATTTTTGGAAACAGCGGCGGTGTGTCTGAAGCCGTACTTCGTTTTGCATACGAGAAAGTTAACGGAGTTAAGCTGACTAATTTTGAATTCAATGAAGTCCGGAGTGATGACGCTATCCGTGAAGCAGAAGTTAATTTAAACGGAACCAGGGTAAAATTAGCTATTGTAAGCGGGTTAAAAAATACAAAATTGTTATTAAATAAGATAAAAAACGGCCAAGTTGAATATGATTTAATTGAAGTTATGGCTTGCCCGGGAGGCTGTATAGGAGGGGCAGGACAGCCATATATTCTTGAAGACAGTACTAAAAAAGAAAGAACGCGTGGATTATATAAATCCGATAAAACGCTGCAGCTTCATAAATCACAAGATAATCCTTACATTCAGGAATTATATAAGAATCTGCTTATAGAACCCGGCAGCAGTAAGGCACATAAATTGCTTCATACAAGTTACAAAAACAGGAAGCGTATAATAGAAACAGAATTAAATGTAATTAATGGAACCGATTCTCAAAAGCTGGAAATAAAGGTTTGTGTCGGTACGAACTGCTATCTTAAGAAGTCACAAAAATTGATAGGACAAATGATAAATTATGTAGAACAGAAGGGACTGAGCAACGCAATTGATGTAAGCGCAACTTTTTGTATGGAAAAATGCGGAGAAGGCCCGAATGTGATGATAGGCGGTGAGCACATATCACAATGTACTTTTGATAAAGCAGTTGAAGTTTTAAATAATAAACTGAATGCGGAATATATTCCAAAGAGCGAAACCCTAGAAGCTAATTAATGTTTAAGAAAACAGTTGATAATCAAATAATTTTTACAAACAAGGCCCGGTGCAGAGATTGTTACCGGTGTCTAAGGAATTGCCCTGTAAATGCAATTAAAATAAGGGAAGGCCAGGCATTTGTAGACGTTGAAAGATGTATTCTTTGTGGTACTTGTTTGAAGGAGTGCCCACAAAATGCCAAACAATTCAGGCGCGACCTGGAAAAGGTGAAACAACTGATTGCTGCAAATGAAAAAATTGCCGTAAGCATTGCCCCTTCGTTCCCGGCATTATTTGAAGACTGGCAAATAAAAAGAATACCTTCCGTTTTGAGACAACTTGGATTTAATTATATAAGCGAAACAGCAGAGGCAGCATTTTTCGTTGCTAACGAAACGAAAGAATATTTTAACAAAGCCGGGAAAGGGCTTTGCTTATCAACTGCATGCCCTTCTTATGTTACTTATGTAGAGAAGTACCAGCCCAAAAGAGTAAAGAATTTAATCCCGGTAGTATCTCCAATGATAGGCCATGCAAGAAGGTTGAAGGAAAAGTTAGGGAAGGATTGGAGAGTGGTGTTTATAGGTCCTTGCCTTGCAAAAAAAGCAGAGGCAGAAAGAGCAGAATTCAGAGGCTTAGTTGATGTTGTATTAACATTTACTGAACTAAATGAATGGATTGAAGAAGAGAACATCGATATAAAACTTTTCGAAGCAAGCGATTTTGATGAAAAAGTGAACGGAGAAGCACGTTTGTTTGCATTAACCGGCGGAATGACAAAAACGGCTTCGTTAGAAACCAATAATTTAAACCCAACGATACATGCAGTAAGCGGCCTTAATGAAATTACCGATTCTATGAATTCGTTCGCAGATAATGTTTTTCCAATACTGTTAGAACCTCTTATCTGTTCTTCCGGGTGCATAAACGGCCCCGGTTTGCCAAAGTCCCCAAATATATACTCCAGAAAAGGAAGCATAATTAATTATTACCTGAATGCTGAATCTTCGACAGATATTCCTCCTGAAACTTCAGTTAATATGTCAACATCTTTTAATTATAATGCAGCCTTCAGAATAGAGGATTTCTCCGATGAAGAGATCCGGCAGGTTTTGGAACAAACGGGAAAACAGCATAAAGAAGATCAGCTTAACTGCGGGGCATGCGGATATTCTTCATGCCTTGACAATGCCAGGGCAATTTTAAGCGGGATGGTAGATATTGAATCCTGCATTCCTTATATGCGCAGGTTGGCCGAACAGCGTACCGACAAAATAATTGAGACCTCGCCAAACGGGATAGTTATCCTAAATAAAGAACTTGAAATAATTCACATGAATCCGGCGTTCAGTAAATTCTTCATGTGCACCAATTCGATTATAGGGAAACGGATATCATATTTAATGGATCCCGAGCCCTTTATTAAATTAAAGGAAAGTGAAATAGATCAGATAGAAGAAACGGTACACCATCAGAATTATGATATATCATGTCATCAGATTCTTTACAAGCTTCATGAGGAAAACCAGTATATTGGAATTTTTGTTGATATAACAAAGAATGTTTCCGATGTTGAAAAGCTTGATTCGCTCCGAAAAAAGACAATTCAACAGGCACAAGAATTATTAGATCATCAAGTTGAAATGGCGCAGCAACTTGCCAAACTTCTGGGTGAGAATGCGGCAAAAGGCGAAACCCTTGTTGAAAATCTCCTTGAACTTACACAAGATAAACAAAAGAAAAATAAGAATTGGCTACGGGATACTTATACTACGAAGTAATAACCGAGCAGATCTCCAAAAAGGCGGAACAACCAAGCGGTGATGTTGCCTGGACCGAACGTGATAAATCTGCCACCATACATATTTTATGCGACGGCGTAGGATCGGGCATAAAAGCGAATATTGCTGCGACCATGTGTGTTGCACGTATGAAAGAATTATTAAAAAACGGTTTTTCCCTTCGCGAAGCTTTTGCAAGCATAGTCCGTACTATGGAAGAAGCGAGGAAAAAGGATTTACCATGTGTCTTTTTTACAGTAACCAGAGTATTGTCTGATGGAGTTGCGGTTATTTTAAACTATGAAATGCCGGAAATTCTCTTTGTTTCAAAGAAATATTCAACTCATTTAAATAGTATTGTACAGCCTTTTTATGAGGGGATTGTAAGCGAGACAAACTGTATGCTATACAAGGGCGACGGTTTAATAATAATGAGCGACGGAATTACGCAGGCCGGAATGGGAAAGGGTCTTCCAAACGGATGGACGATAGAAGGCGTAAATAAATTTGTTAACGATCTGTTGAGAAGCGGTGTTGAACTAAAGAATTTACCGATTTCAATTATTAATGAAGCCAAAAAAAAATGGCATAATCATAGCGAAGACGACTTGTCCGTATCCTTAATATACTGCAGAAAAGGAATTATAATAAATATATTCACAGGCCCGCCCGTCAACTCCGAAACCGATGATGACGTAGTTAATGAGTTTTTATCAAATGACGGATTGAAAATTGTATGCGGCGCAACCACAGCAAAAATTGTTGCACGTTACCTTGGAAAAGAACTTGAGATAGATCAAAGTTTTAACAGTATAATCTCCCCTCCTAATTATGAAATTGACGGTATAGATCTTGTTACGGAGGGAGCTGTAACACTGAACCAGCTTTATAATATTTGGGGTGAAGAACTTGAAAAGCTGGAAAAGGACAATCCGGTAACTATTCTTTATGCGCTTCTCAGCGTTGCGGACAAGGTAAATATGTTCGTTGGTAAATCCCATAATCCAGCCGGTGACGATATCAGCTTCAAACAAAACGGGATATTAAGAAGAGACAAAATTGTGCCATTGTTAATACAAAAATTTAAACAATATAATAAGATTGTTACTATTGAAGAATATTAACAGCGCAATTCAGATTCTTAATAATTTGAAGAATTACTATGTTTGTTTTCAACATGGTATTGTCATATTTTTATAATTTATTATTTCCCTATTTTAGCAATTCAAATTTGTAAAAAAATTCAAATTTTTAATTTTATAAATATATTGAGACCGGCGTTATCAGGGACACTTACATAATAAAAACAAAAATTAAAATGATATACATCAAAGCCGCAGATGTATAATAGTATTAGTTTCACAACTTCATAAAGACGGGTTATAAGTCGAAGAAAAAAATCTAATTATGAAAATATTCCTTCTATTATTATCAACGATCATTTTAACCAGCAGCCTGGCGCGTTCCCAACAGCAAACGAAATCAGACTCTTTACTGCAGGACGGAACGTTGGAAAATTGTGTCCGATATGCGCTTGAACATCAGCCACAAATACAACAAACATTAATTGACGAACAGATAACAGCCCGGGAAATAAACGGTAAACTTGCCGATTGGTACCCGCAAATAAACTTTAATTATAACTTGCTGCATGACTACCAGCTGCCTGTAACAATATTCGAAGGAAGTGCGTCAATAGTGGGTGTAAAGGACAATTCAAACGGCACCTTTTCATTAACTCAAAACATATTTAACCGGGATGTACTTTTAGCAAGTACAACAGCCGGAGACGTACGCAAGCAGTCAAAACAAATAACTTCAAACAATAAAATTTCGGTAATAATAGACGTAAGCAAAGCATTCTATGCAGTGCTTCTGGCACAAGACCAAATAGACCTGTTAAATGATGATATTACCCGCCTTGAACAAAATTCAAAGGATACATTCAGCCAATATAAAGCCGGAGTTGTTGACAAGACAGATTATATGCGCGCCAGTATTACACTGAATAATGCATTGGCCGAAAAGAAGCAGGATGATGAGCTTTTAAAGGTTAGCGAAGCCAGGTTAAAAGATTTAATGGGTTATCCGCCGGCAGGCGAATTGAGATTGGATTACGACAGAGATGAGATGGAAAATGATGTATATATTGATACTACACAAAATTTGGTATACGAGAATAGAATTGAGTACCAGTTATTGCAAACACAAGAGCGCCTGAAAAGGGCCAACCTGAATTATTACGAATGGAGTTTTATCCCTTCAATTGCAGTCTTCGGCGAGTATAATTTAAATTACCAGAGTGACCAATGGCAGAAGCTATATAAAATAAACTACCCGAGCTCTTATCTGGGTATTGAGCTATCTCTTCCAATTTTTACCGGCGGCAAACGCATTCAGGAAATTGGCCAGGCAGAATTAGAACTTAAACGCTTTGAGTATAATTTTGCATCTTTAAAAGACTCGTTTAACTCAGAATACACCCAAGCTCTGGGAAATTATAAAAGCGATCTCAACAATTACAATGTTCAAAAGGACAATCTTAAACTTGCAAAAGATGTTTATAACATAATACGTCTGCAATATAAGTCGGGGATCAAAACTTATTTAGAAGTTATAACAGCAGAGACAGATTTAAGAACCACACAAGTTAATTATATTACAGCATTGTACAGAGTACTTAGCAGTAAATTAGACGTACAAAAAGCCTTAGGTACAATTAAATATTAAGAAATAAAATTGTTAAGAAAAATGAAGAATAAAATAAATTTATTAATAGCTGCAATTATTATAATTGTTGCAATTACATCATGCAGCAACCAAAACACACAGCCGAAACTACCGCCTGCACCGATAGAAGTATATAAAGTTATGTCGGTGAAAGCCGTATACTATGATACTTATCCGGCAAGTGTAACATCATTGAACCAGGTTGAAATAAGGCCTGAAGTTTCCGGTTATCTAACGGATATATACTTTACGGATGGTCAGCATGTAAAGAAAGGGGCAAAATTATATGCTATAGACCAGCAGCAATATAAAGCAGCATATGAACAGGCTGTGGCCGATCTGAATGCAGCGAAAGCAAATCTTTTAAAAGCCCAGGAAGATGCCGACAGGTACAAAGATCTTGCTAAAGATGATGCAATTGCCAGGCAAGTGCTTGAACATTCCGAAACAGACTTGCAATCTGCAAAAATGATTGTTGCCGCTGCGGAAAGCAATGTACGAGCGGTGCAAACGAATCTGCGCAACTCTATAATTTATGCCGGATATGAAGGTACTATCGGAATTTCACAGGTAAAATTAGGTTCTGCGGTATCTACCGGCCAGACATTGTTAAACACATTATCTTCCGATAATCCTATTGCAGTAGATTTCAATATAGATGAAAAACTCATTAATAAGTTTACAGAATTATTACATAAAAAAAACGATTTAAAAGATTCAACATTCACTATTGTCCTACCGGACCAGACGATATATCCATATCCCGGCCACCTAAGCTTTTTAGACAGGGCAGTTGACTCTCAAACAGGTACAATAAAAACACGTTTAATTTTTCCAAATTCTAATTATCTGTTAAAACCAGGGCTTACTTGCGATGTCCGGGTGTTAAATAATAATGATTCAAGCAGTATAGTAATACCTTACAAAGCCGTAACCGAGCAAATGGGAGAATATTTTGTATTTGTAGTAAATCAGAATAAAGTTATTCAGACGAACGTAAGCCTGGGTGAACAGATAAATGAAATGGTAATAGTAAAAAACGGATTAACACCAGGCGAAATAATAGCAACCGCAGGCATACAAAAGCTGCATGATAATTCTCCTGTAATTATAGTTCCGGCACATGCAAAACAGGTTTCACAGGCAGCACCCGGTAAATAATACTCAAACTGGATAAGAGATGATTGCAAATACATTTATAAAAAGGCCTATGACAGCTATAGTTATTTCGACTATAATTGTACTAGTGGGTTTAATAGCTATTTTTAATTTACCTATAAGCCAATATCCCGATATTACACCGCCGACAGTACAAATAACGGGATTATTTAACGGTGCGGATGCCCTGACAGTAGAGCAAACAGTTTCGACGCCAATAGAATCGCAGGTAAACGGAACTCCCGGTATGGCTTATATGCAAAGCAACAGTACAAGCGACGGCAGATCAACTATTAATGTTACATTGAATGTTGGTACCGATCCGGATATTGCTGCACTCGACATACAAAACAGAGTTGGAATTGCGACTCCTCAATTGCCGGATGTTGTAAAACGTCTGGGTTTAACGACAAGGAAACGAACGCCGAGTATTTTAATGCTTGCGGCGATATTTTCTCCAAACGGAACTCATGGTATAACATTCCTTGACAACTATACCAATATATTTATCAGGGATGCACTTCTTCGTGTTAACGGAGTAGGAGATATTTTCACACGAGCCGATGATTTCAGTATGCGTGTCTGGCTTCAGCCGGATAAACTGGCACAATTAAATCTTACGGCCGACGATGTAATAAATGCTTTAGCCCAACAGAATTTACAAATTGCAGCAGGTTCAATCGGCGCGCCTCCACAGAACAGCGCACAGGCCTTTGAATACACTGTATTTACAAACAGCCGGTTGAGTACGGAAGAGCAGTTCGGTAATATTATTGTACGCGAAAATTTACAGCAGGGTTCGGCAGTTCACTTAAAAGATGTAGCAAGAGTGCAGCTCGGCAAGTTTAGTTATGCAAATAATTCATTTGTTGACGGGAAAAAAGCATCCTACCTATTGATTTTTCAAGCGCCCGGCAGCAATGCTTTAGATGTAGCAAACGGTATATATAAAGAACTGAATGAATTAAAAAAGTCCTTTCCGAAAGATGTTGATTATGTTGTTCCATTCGAGGCTGTCTCAGTAGTAAAAGTATCGATTAGTGAAGTTGTGACCACCCTTCTTGAAGCTTTGGGACTTGTTGTCCTGGTTGTATTTTTATTTTTGCAAAACTGGCGTGCAACTTTAATTCCTGTGCTTGCGATACCTGTTTCCATAATCGGAACATTTGCATTTTTTATCCCTTTGCATTTTACAATTAATACTCTAACAATGTTTGGGTTCGTTTTGGCGATAGGTATTGTGGTTGACGACGCCATAATCGTTGTGGAGGCAGTTCAACATTATATTGATGAAGAAAAACTATCACCGTTGGAGGCTACGTCCAAAGCTCTCAGCGATATTTCAGGGCCGGTTGTGGCAATTGCTTTAATACTTGCCGCAGTATTTATCCCCGTTGGTTTCATACCTGGAATTGTTGGTAAATTATACCAACAATTTGCAATAACGATTGCCATATCGGTATTAATATCTGCTTTTGTAGCACTATCTTTAACTCCTGCATTATGTTCCCTTATGTTAAGGCCAACAATTCCAGGAAGAGAAAATAAAGGCATAAACAAGTTCTTCACAAAATTTAATACCTGGTTTAAAAAAACAACAAATATTTATGGTACCGGAGTAAGTAAGTGTATAAAAGCAACTCCTTATTTCATTATAATATTAATTATCGTTTATGCCGGAACTGCATTAATGTTTAAAATCAAACCAACCGGTTTTATCCCTACTGAAGATGAAGGAAGACTATACGTTACATTTGAATTGCCCGAAGGTTCATCCACAGCAAGAAGCCTGGATGCACTCAACCAAATGATGTCTATTTTAAAGCAAACACCTGGTATTGCTCATTATTCCGCGCTTGGAGGAGTGAACGTTGTTACTTTTGCTACTAAGTCAAATAGCGGCACCATTTTCGTTCAATTAAAACACTGGGATGAAAGGACTGACAAATCACTTCAATTAAGTTCTATAATCGCTATCCTGCAACGAAGACTGTCTACTATTAAAGATGCTAATGTAGTTGTTATTTCTCCGCCGGCAATTCCCGGATTAGGAGCGACAGGCGGTTTTACATTTCAATTGGAACAACGTGAAAGTACGGATAATGTAAAACAATTTGAAAGTGTGGTAAATTCCTTTGTTGCAGCAGCTAACAAGCGTCCTGAGTTAAGCCGGGTGTTTACATTTTTCTCCGCACATACTCCCGGCTATGATGTAAAAATTGACAGGGAAAAATGTGAGAAACTCGGCGTTTCGATAGCAGATGTTTTCAATACAATACAAACTTACCTCGGCAGTAATTATGTAAATGATTTTACCATATACGGAAGGAATTTTCACGTTGTTGCACAAGCCGATACAGGATACAGAAAAAAGATTCAGGATTTTCTAAGATACTATGTTAAAAATTCCTCGGGAGAAATGGTCCCGTTAAGTACATTGGTAAGTTATAAAGTAACCGAAAATGCCCCGATGATATCTCACTATGATCTTTTCCGTTCGGCTGAAATAGATGGAACTGCTGCGGCAGGTTACAGCAGCGGTCAGGCAATTGACGCTATGAAGGAAGTAGCGGCAAGTGTGCTGCCCTCAGGTTATGGTTATGAGTGGTCGGGTTTAAGCAGAGAAGAAATAAATGCCGGCAACAGTACCCTAACAATTTTTGCTTTATCAATTGTGTTTGTATTCTTATTTTTGACTGCACTTTATGAAAGCTGGTCGGTACCTTTTTCCGTATTATTAGCAGTCCCTATAGGCGCATTTGGAGCAATTTTAACACTTATATTTATTCCACGGCTCAGCAACAATGTTTACGCACAAATCGGGTTAATTGCACTAATCGGATTGGCTGCAAAGAATGCTATCTTAATTGTTGAATTTGCTAAAGACAGAGTTGAAAGAGGCATACCTCTTGTTCAAGCGACATTAGCCGCTGTTAAATTACGATTACGACCTATATTAATGACCTCGTTAGCTTTTATATTCGGTGTTTCACCACTTGCATTCGCAACCGGCGCCGGCGCCCAGGCAAGATCCACTATAGGCTGGACAGTACTTGGAGGAATGCTTGCAGCTACTTTACTTGCAATTTTTATTGTGCCTGTATTATATACTGCTATAACGAGGTTTGCATTTGGTAAAAAGAAACTGGAAGAACTGGAAGCTGTGGGAAGAAACAGTATCACTATAGAGGATGAAAAAGAATAAAAATTTAATATTGTTTATTATCTATTTTATTGATTGCTACATAATTGAATTTAAAATTGATATTCTTATTCAATATAGAATCCTTCAAACTCAGGCTGCCTGTATCTAAGCCAATATTTTTGAAGGGCTTTGATTTCGTAGGGAAATGAGAAAATATTTTTTTTATATCTGAATGATGATACTCCTTTTATAATTTTACGCTGTAATAAAGAAAGTTTAAAATCAGATACAGTAGGCGAATATCCATTAAGAACGGTTTCAAAATTATGAATCTTATCCACCATGGCCGGAGTTAACCAAGGTGTTAACGGATTCCTGTGCGTATCAAAATTTTCCCATTCCGGATTAAGCCATTCTTCAAGCGTTTGCGGATAATGAAATCCATGCTCTATTGATTCATTCAGCAATTCCGAACTTTCTGTGGGTACCGGGCTGAATATATATATTATAATTTCGGTCGACGGATTAATTCCCTTTATTTCTTTTATAAAATTTATATCATAATTTATCTGTTCCATCACTTCCTTTGGAGTTTCTGCCGGGAATCCAAGGATGAATGAATACTCCGGTATAATGTCAAATTTTTTTAATCTTGCTGCAAAGTGTTTAATCAATTGGCCCGATTGCGTTCCACCTTTATCAATTTTGGTTAATATTTCATCATTACCGCTTTCCGCTCCGAAAAAAATCATTTTGCAGCCGGCATCCCGCATAAGGGCCAACGTTTGATCGCTGTACTTGTTCATAGTGTCAATTCTGCTTTCTCCCCACCAATGTATGTTTTCATTAAGCATCAGGTTCGAAAATTCGATTACCCTTGTTTCAGATACAAAAAAATTATTATCGAAAAACTCAATTGCATTGATACCGTACTTAGTTTTTAATTCTTTTATATCTTTATAAATGATCTGTGCAGATTTAGCCTTCCATCTTGCATTGTATATCGGCACTATAGCGCAAAAGGCGCAAGTGAACGGGCAGCCCATACTTGAGTGATATGCAAAAGTTTTTGATCCAAAGAATGTTTTACCTATATAATTTTTTACAGGATAGAATTTGCTTAAGCTTTCATAAGGAAGGGCTGGAAGAGTATTCTGATCCGGAATCTCCGCTTTTTTTGTTCTAATTACTTTATTGTCCTCCCGGTATATAAGATTTTCAATTCCATTATAGCGGTGATTTTTTTCAATTGCATCGATCAGTTGAGGGAAAGAGTTGTCGCCCGGCCCTGTAATTATAAAATCAATATAACCTGAATTTATGGAACATTTGTACTGGTTCGAAGCAAAATATCCTCCCCAAATAATAATAATTTCAGGATGTTCAAGCTTTATTTTTTTTGTAAAAGGAATTGCCTGTTTAAGCTGCGGCCCCGGCATTACCGTAGACGCGAAATATTTGAACTCACCGGTTTTAATATATTCTTCAATTTTTGCCAACGGATCCGGTTCCAGATTACCATCAACGATTACGTAATCATAGTTATCATGAACTGAAGCGGCTATCTGAAGAATAGACAGCGGGGCTCTATGATTATATTTTGAAGTCCGCGGATTAAAGAATATTATATTATTCATTAGAATTGGTAACCGATTTAGCTTTTTAAATTACGTTTTTACTATAGAAGAGAAATAAAAAACTATTTTTAATAAATAAATTTTAAAGTTTTATTTAAGTTCTAAAGGTTACTACAGTCCAATTAAGATATTTTGCTAATCACATAATAGGATCAGATCGCAACAATTAGTGACTGGAAGCCATAATATTTGATTTTTTTTTATTAATTATCTTCATCTATTAAATAAAAAGTTTCAAATAGTGAAATTACCTGTCAAATTAAAATACTATCTGCCCGGAAAGATTAAATCATATTTCAACGATATTCTGCCGGCTGAAGCCGCTTATAATATCTGGGCTGAAAATTATGACAACCAGCCGAATAACCTTATGTTTTATTATGATAAGATCATTCTAACCGATCTAATTTATAAAATAAATTTAAAACAAAAAGTGATACTTGATTACGGCTGCGGAACTGGAAGAAATTGGCAATATATATTAGAATATGAGCCCGAAAAGCTTATTGGCTGCGATAAATCAACACAAATGCTGGACAAATTAAATTCAAATTTTAGAAATGCAGAAACCTATGTTATTAAAAACGATAAACTACCTTTTCCTGATAATAAATTTGTAGATATTATTATTTCAACCCTTGTAATAGCCCATTTAAAAAATATTAAAAACGTTTTTGCCGAATGGGACAGGATATTAAAAAAAACAGCCAATATCATTATTACTGATTTTCACCCGGAATTACTTGCCGCCGGCGGGTTGAGAACATTTAGGTATAAGGATGCTTCTATTATAATTAAAAACACTATTCACAAAATTAAAGAGATCGAAAATCTATTATCAAATTTTGGATTTGAAACTATTAATCTGATTGAAAAAAAAATCGAGCCCGATGTTAAATATTTTTATGAAATTAATAACGCGCTTCATATTTATGAAAAATTCAAGGGCGTCCCATTTATCTATGGAATATTATTGAGCAGGCAGAATGCTGATAAATAATGTTCATATTATTAACAAAGACGGCGGCCCTGCTCAAATTGAGATAACCGGTTCCCGAATTGCAGCCGTTAGACCAATGGATCTTAAGAAAGCAGGTGAGTACAAAGATATTATAATTGATTTAGCAGAAACAATATGCTTTCCCGGGTTAATCAATTCGCACGATCATCTTGAATTCAACTTATTCCCTCAACTTCGTAATAAAATATACAACGATTATGTAGAATGGGGTAATGACATCCATAAAAATAATAAGGAGCAGATTCAAAATATTAAAATGATCCCCTATAATGTAAGGTTTAAGTGGGGGCTTTATAAAAACCTGATTTGCGGCATAACAACAGTAGCGCATCATGGAAATGGAGAAGTATTATACTACAATAATTTACCTGATATTCTGACTGATTACAATTATCTTCATTCGATCCGGACGGAAAAGAACTGGAAGCTAAAATTAAATGCAGAATTTAACGGTAAACCATTTGTAATTCATATCGGCGAAGGGATAAACTCTAAATCCCACATGGAAATTGACAGCCTGCTCAAATGGAATTTTTTCAGGAAAGAAATAATCGGCGTACACGGCATATCATTAGATAGAAGACAATGTAGTAAATTAAGAGCCCTGGTCTGGTGCCCTGATTCAAATATATATCTTTACAATAAAACAGCAAATATTTCCGAACATAAATCGGACACAACAATTTTGTTCGGGACTGATGCTTCAGTAAGTGCAGATTGGAATTTATGGAACCATTTAAGATCAGCAAGAGAATTTAATTATCTAAATGACAAAGAACTGTTCGAAAGCATCACAAATAAAGCTTCGGATGTTTGGAAAATAAAATCCAAAGGATCTATTTCGTCCAACCAGACTGCAGACTTAGTTATATGTAAAATGAAATATAAAAATGAATGGGACAGCTTTTACGGTACAACTCCTGAGGATATTTTATTGATAATCAAAAGCGGGAAAATAGTATTTATAGACGAATATTTATCACAGGGAATAAAGTTAATTGATACACATGATTTTGATTTGATTGCAATAAACTCCGCACATAAATTGATAATTAAAGGTGTTGTGGATATAATGAACTCAATTCACCATTATATACCACAATATCAATTTCCCATTGACCCGGTTTAGCATGTAATTGCCTGTTTATTGTATTAAGGATGGGGTAGAATTATTTTTTCATATAAATTCATGTAAGAAGAAACAGTATCCCGTAACGGATAAAGTAATTCCGGGTTGTAATCAGAATTGTTATTTAAAATGTTTAATGCGGCTGTAGTAAATTCGCTAAAATTATCCGCTATAATAATTTTACCCGACTCCTTAGCACACCCGACATTTTTACAAACTACGTAACAGCCTGATGCCAGGGCTTCAGCAATAACAAAGCCAAAGGATTCAAAATCTGACGTGTGCAGCAATATTTTGCTTCGTTTCATATAAGTTAAAACTTCTTCCCTTGGAATATGCCCGGTTAGGAAAATATTATTTTTCAAATTATTCTTTTCTATAAGAAATTCAATCTCATGTTTCTCTATGCCTTCCCCAATTAATAAACAATTTACCGCCGGGAAATGTTTCTTTAATTCTACTATTATTTCAATAAATAATTTAAAATTCTTAACAGGGATTAATGCACCCACACCTATTAAATCTATATTACGTTCATAATAAAAGTGATCAAAACTTTCTAATCCCCATGGTATTATATAATCAGAATTTTTTCCTGTAGATTGATAAAATACCTTAGATTGAAATTCCGAAACGGCAATTTTTATAATATTTCTCAGCGGCAATAATTTTAAATATTTATTTTCATGCTTTACATCCTGTCCCATCATTGTGTTTATATGCATGACATTGAACAAAATACTTAAAAAGGTTCCGATTAAAGCTGCTTCCGAAAGCC
>Ga0181529_10002891_pt1 | contig 20105 bp, 16 predicted proteins | sample PEATcosm2014_Bin_36_FD_119763 | JGI IMG/M metagenome (GOLD analysis project Ga0181529, IMG submission 119763) | Peatland microbial communities from MTU Mesocosm Facility, Houghton, MI, USA - PEATcosm2014_Bin10_30_metaG | ecosystem: Environmental > Terrestrial > Soil > Wetlands > Peat | place... | reverse complement strand
TTAGGCTTTGGTTTATCGAGGACCAGGGCTTTGGATCAAGGAGAAGCCTTCTATGAAGATTGTAGGATGCGATTTTCATCCCAGTTGGCAGCAGGTTGCGGTTTTCGACCCGGAGACCGGGGAAATAGCTGAACTGAAGCTGTCGAACGGAAATGGTGAAGCGGAGCGGTTCTATCGGGAGCTGGAAGCGCCGGCGCTGATTGGGATTGAGGCGTGCGGCAACAGCCAGTGGTTTATCGAGTTGGCGGAGCAGTTGGGTCACCTAGTGTGGGCGACGCGGCGCAGATACGGGCCAGCTATGTGCGGCGGCAGAAAACGGACCGGCGCGATGCGGGACACATCCTGAAGCTGCTGATGGAGAGCCGGTTTCCGCGCTTGTGGACGCCGACAGCAGCGCAGCGAGACTTGCGCCAGTTACTAATTCACCGGCACAAGTTAGTGGAGATTCGGACGCGGGTGAAGAATGGATTGCAGCATCTGGCGCTGAATCGCGGCGTCCAAAAGCATTCCCGGTTATGGAGCGTTCGGGGGAGGGCTTATTTAGAAGGACTTCCCCTGGCGGGTTGGACGGCGCGGCGGCGCGAAGATTTGTTGAATCTGTTGGCGGAGTTGGACAAGCATCTGGACGAGTTGGACGCGGCGGTAAGTCAAGCGGCTGAAGAACATCCGCAAGCCAAGTTGCTGATGACGCAGCCGGACGTGGGTCCGATTACCTCGCTGGCTTTTGTGCTGACCATCGGGGATGCAAGCCGGTTCAAGCACAGTAATCAGGTGGCCAGTTATCTCCACCCCAGCGACGAAGACCGGTCGCCGGGGACCCCGGTCTCCACCCCAGCGACGAAGACCGGTCGCCGGGGACCCCGGTCTGGGCTTGATACCGCGCGAACATAGCTCGGGAGGCAAGCAGCGGCTGGGTTCGATCTCCAAGCAAGGGAATCGTTTCATGCGTCAGTTGCGGGTCGAATCGGTGTAAACGGTAAATCGGCTGGATGAAGGATTTCGCAAGCAGTACGCGGCGCGTTGCCACCACGAGGTGGGGTCCCCACGAACAGGTCTTCGTCCGTGGGGTGGAAGCCGAAAAGCGCAGGGTCGCTCCAGCGTTCACCGTTTGAAACGGCAAAAACAACGGCCGCATAAGGCTCAAAAAGCAGAAGCGGCCCCCGCAAGCCGGGAGCCTCTTCTTGAGCTAAACTCGTTGTCCAGCTCACCCACTGAGAGCTCGGAATTCCTTGTTGTACCTTTACCGTACCTTTGAATGTCACTTGCCAAACACTCCTAAGTCATTTGGAATGTATGGCGGGGATGACGGGGCTCGAACCCGCGACCTCTGCCTTGACAGGGCAGCGCTCTAACCAAACTGAGCTACATCCCCTCTTTGCTTGCAAGATGTGCGTTCAAATCGCAGAAATTGAACGGATTGCTTACTGTCCACCGCCTCGCTTATTTCCAACCGCTGCCCTGGATATAACCGCAACCCAAATTGCATCGACAGAAGAAAGCTACCGCTTCCTATTGCTGTTGTAAAATTGCCAACGGAATGCCAATCGCAAACAACCGCTAAACCGTCGCCGTTTCATTCTCCAATTGTAGCAAAGATTTTTCCGGATTCGCATTGGCGCCGATTTCCCGGCTTTGGCGATCGCCTGGAAACCGCCCAGAGGGAATCGTCCGACACATATGCGACTCTCGCCGCACCGGCTCTCGCGGGTTCGTTGCGTGGGTAGTACGCGGATTTGTTGGGAGCAAGTTCAGACGCAAATCTCAGGTCTAGCTGGGCGCTACGTCCTTGTTGTGTCTTCATGGCTCCGGCGCGATTCAAGAACTAAAATCGGATCAGTACGCTGGAAAGGAACCCCATGACCGAAGCTGGCGCTCTCGAAGCCATCGTCAACCAACAAATCATAGCCGCCATGAAGGCCCGCGACGCCGAGCGCACCACCACGTTGCGCCTCATCAAGAACGCGCTCAAGAATCAATCCATCGCCAAGCGCGAACAACTCACCCCGGCCGAGGAACAGCGGGCCCTGAGCACCATGATCAAGCAGCGCCGCGACTCCATCGAGCAGTTCACAGCCGGGAACCGCCCCGAACTCGCCGCCAAGGAAGCAGCCGAGATCGTCGTCATCGAGGAGTTTCTGCCCAAGGCCCTGGACGAATCCGGACTTCAGTCTTTGGTTGCCGAAGCCATCGCGGAGCTGACCGCATCCACCGGCAAAGCGCCCACCCCCAAAGACGTGGGTGCGGCAATTAAAGCCGTGCAAGCCAAGCTGCAAGCCGCCGGCCTCCGCGCCGAAGGGCGCGCGGTCAGCGAGGCGGTGAAGAAGCGACTGGTCGGTTGAGGCCGCCCTTCCCATTCTCCCCGGCTCGAGTGCTGCCTGGTTTGCGTGGCCCGATAGAGCTACCCGGCAATCCAGTTGCAGTTAGCGGCCCCGGAGGCAGCAAGGCTTCAGCCCCTCAAAACAGGCCAGATTGGGGGCGCCTTCATGCCCGGATTTACGCCATCCGAAGCAAGTACAATTGTCCTGCCTTGACTGTGTTATAAGCCGGCATTCAAATGCTATGGCGCGACCGATCGCTGCCGCTCGTCGATGCTTTTGAGATCGATCCCCAACTGCTGGCATTTCTTGTAGAGGTGGCTCCGTTCAAGCCCAAGAGCCTTGGCCGTTTGAGTTATCTGGCGGTTGTGCCGCTCCAGCTCCTTGAGCACCTCCGCCCGTTCAAAGGCCAATGCTCGCTCGGCCAGGGACCCCGTGGCGTCGGGTGCGCGGTCGCTGGCCGGCTTGCGCGAGGAGCGAATGGCAGGCAATGCAAGTTGCACGGCCTCGGCATCGACCTCGGCTTCGGCCAGCAGCAAGAGCCGCTCGACCACATTGCGCAGTTCCCGAATATTGCCCGGCCATGCGTATTGCTTGAGCGCCGCGATGGCCTCCTCGGCAAAGGGAACCGGCTTCCAGCCATTCTGCGCGCTGACCTGGCGGGCAAAGTGCTCCACCAGCGCGGGAAGGTCTTCGCAACGCTGGCGCAGCGGGGGCAACTCCACGGGAAAGACAACAACGCGATGGTAGAGATCGCGCCGGAACCCGCCCGACTCGACCAGTTGTTCGAGATTGCGATGAGTGGCCACCAGAACTCGCACGTCGACCGCAGTGGGCTTGGCGGCGCCAACGCGCTCCACTTCGCCCTCTTCAAGCACGCGCAGCAGCTTGGCCTGCATGGCCGAAGGCATATCGCCGATCTCGTCGAGAAACAGCGTCCCGCGATGGGCCTGCTCGAATTTCCCGGTGTGGCGCTGGGCCGCGCCGGTAAAGGAACCTTTCTCATGGCCGAAGAGTTCGCTCTCGATCAGTTCGGCCGGGACGGCCGCACAGTTCAACGTCACGAACGGTCCCGCGGCGCGCTGGCTCTTCTCATGCAGCGTGCGTGCCACCAGCTCTTTGCCGGTGCCGGTTTCGCCGTAGATGCATATGCGCGCCTCGCTGGCCGCTACACGCTCGATCTGTGCCATCACACGCCGCATCGTCTCGCCGGAAAAGACCAGGCTGTGCTTGCCGACCCGAGCGCGCAAATCGCGATTCTCGGTTTCCAGGCGCGTGAGCTTGAGCGCGTTCTCGACGATGACCAGCAACTTATCCGTGGTGAGCGGCTTTTCGAGAAAATCCAATGCGCCAAGCCGCGTGGCCTTCACCGCCATCTCTATATGCGCCTGTCCGCTCATCATCACCACGGGCGCGGCAACGTCGGCATTCTTCAGATCCTCAAGCAGGGCGAGACCGTCGCGTCGCGGCATCGCCACGTCGCTCAGAATCAAATCGAAAGGCTGCGTTCGGGCCAGTTCCAGCGCGCGCGCGGCGTTGTCGCAGACCACAGCCTCGTGGCCCGCCAGGCGGAAGGCACGGGAAAGCGATGCCAGCGTGTTGGCTTCGTCGTCGACGATGAGAATCTTGGCTTGGACGGTCATAAAATCAGCTTCTAGCTCCTGGATTCTAGCTCCTAACCTCTAGCACCGAACTTCGGATATTTCCATGTCAGTTGGACCTCGATCTGAAATCGAGGCGGTCAAGGCAACGATTCTGGGACAGCTTCAAGCTCGTAGCTAAAAACTAGAAGCTAGAAGCTGCTTTCGGCAGCGTAATCGCAAACGTAGTGCCGCCTGTCCTGCTTTCGACGGCGATGGTTCCCGCGTGGTCGGCGACCACCGATTGCACGATCGCCAGTCCCAATCCGGTGCCGTGCTGCTTGGTTGTGTAGTACGGGGTAAACAGGCGTTCGCACTCTTCGGGCGTGAGGCCCGCGCCGGTATCGGAGACGAGAATCTCCACATGATCGCCGCGGCTCTTGGCGGAAAGCGTCAACGTCCCACCCTCCGGCATCGCATCCATCGCGTTCAGAACCAGATTCGAGAGCGCGCGATGCAGCAATTCGGGATCGGCGTCCAGCGGCATGGGTTCGGCGGAGAGTTTCACTTCATAGCGAATCTTCGCATCGTTCCGGCCCGCCGCTTCGTAAATCGCTCGTACGCGCTCGAGCGCGGCTTTCGCATCGATGCGCTCCAGTTCAGGCTTGGGCATCTTGCTGAAGTCGCTGAAGCGGCCGATGATTGTCTTGAGGTTGGCGATCTCCATTGCCAGGGTTTGCGTACTCTCGCGGAAAACTTCATCGAACTCGGCCTCCGGCAGTTCGCGCGCCCGCACCAGATTTTCGATCGTCAGTTGCAGAGGAAAGAGCGGGTTCTTGAGTTCGTGCGCAAGCCGCCGCGCCAACTCGCGCCACGCGGCCACGCGCTCGCTCTGCACCAACCGTTCGCGCTGACTGGCCAGTTCCGAGGTCATATGATTGAAGCTGCGCGCCAGCACATCCACCTCATCGCGGCCGCGGCCCCTTTTGCGCTCCGGCACACTCGTCTCCCAGTTGCCGGCGGCCACCTCTTCGGCGGCGTGCGCCAACCGCTCGATGGGTCGCGTGACCCGCGCGGCGATCCACAGACTGGCCAGAATTGCCAGCAGAATGCCGCCGGCGGCCACTCCGTAGGCAATCGCGCGAATATGCCGCTGCGCCTCGACCATGCCGCCGCGCGAGATAGCTACAGTGAGCACGGCCAGCACGTTGCCAGCATCGTTCTTGAGCGGAATCGCAGTGGCGTTCACGCTGTCTTGGCGCTGGTTGGTGAGATAGAGGATTGCGCTCGTCTGCTGGCCTGAGTGTATCGCTGAACGGATCAACGACTCATAGCGCGAAGCGTTGGGCACTTCGCCGGTGGCGCCGATCAGACGCTTGGGATCGAAGACTGCGAACTCCGGACCGAGGTGCGGTTGTTCCGCGCTCGGGGATTGGTCGGTATCTCGATAAAGAGCGATCTGCATCCCTGGGGCAGCGGGAAGATCAGCCAGGAAAGACTTGTCGAGACGCTTGCCGCCAATGAGGTGGACAGGTTGCGCGGTAGATTCAGAGCGGCCAGCCGCGCGAATGGCATAGAGGCCGAGTGCTGAGGTTCCATCGGGAAGATCTTCGGTTTTGAGGAAGGTGGGGCGATCTTCCCATGCGACTGGCTCAAAGTATCCGAAGCGCGCTGGCCATTGCGCGGAACTGACGATTTTCCCATCCGGGCCGACGATCTCCAGAAAGTCAAGTTGCGACTCCTGCGCCAGCGTTTGCGCCTCGGTAACATAGGGCGACGCATCGCCCGATTGCGTTAGTGCAAAGGCCATGGCGCGCACACGCTCGCTTGCCGCCATGCGCTCCACAGCCGCCGCCACCTCCGCCGAGCGCTGTTGGAACTCACGCTGAAACTGGCTGACGAACAGCGCCGTCTCCTGTTGGTCGCGCTGCTCGAAGACCTTCCGGATGCGCAACAGTACCGTCCACGCAACCGCCGCCACCGCGGCCGCGACCGTGAGCGAGAGCAGCAATAGCAGCTTTTGCCGCAGGTTCATGCCACATCCCTCATGGCGTGTCCTGAAGCGATGCGCCGGCCAGCAGAGGAGTGCCGTCTGGACTCGATCGCAGATCGCGAACCCGACCGCCGATGGCGTAGGCGCGCGGCAGATAGAGCAGGGGAATCAGCGTATGGGTTTCCAGAAAATCTCGCTCCACTTTATAGATACCGGCAGGGGCCTGTTCGAGCACCGCGGATTGCATCCCCGCGCCGCGCAGCATTGCCTCCAGCGCGGCCCGCGGCTGGTTCGATGCAAGCGGCAGGCAGCGCAAGGCAAGATCGGCCGGGCGCACTCCGCCCGCGGCAACCACTTGAACGTTGAATCCCGCATCGTGCAGATTCAGCGCGATGCGTTGCGCCGCCAACTGCATCGCGCCGCCGCCTTCCGCGGTCATCGTCAGCGGAGGCGGCGTAACGCCTCCATGCTTTTCATGCGACTTGTTCAGATCGCGCTCGGCGGAGAAGAGAAACGAGTAACCTGTAAGCGCCGATGGCAAGAGGCTGCCTGTAACTTCGCCCTGCTTTTGAAAGATCACATTGAAGAGCGCGCCGCGATCGACGGCCAGCGCAATGGCCGCGCGCAGGTCGGGATTGCCGAGCGCGCCAGTGCTGGCAACGATGAGCGCAAGCAGTGTGGCGGGCGGAGATTGCAGTACCGTAAGCCGCTGCTCGCGAGCCTGCCGCAACTGCTCCGCCGGAACCTCTACCAGATCGGCGCGGCCCACGCTCAGGTCGAGCCACTGATCGCGGATGCTTCGGTGAACGTGAATCTCCACCGCATCCTCGAAGGGCCGCCCCTGCCAGCAGTTGTCGTTTGCGGCCAGAGTCAGAACTCCATCCTTGAAGCCACTCAACTGAAACGCTCCCGTGCCGATGTTGCCGCCCGCGTCCGCTGCAATCAGGTACTCATCGCCCGCCAACAGCGCGGGCAGGTTCGGCATCGGTGCGTCGCCTGTAAACGCCACCGACGAACCTACGGCATGAATCGCCGTCCACGGGCAGTTGGCGCCGCAAGAGGCAGTGAGCGATGTTGCAACCGCCGCCGAAGTGAGCGGCGAACCATCGTGGAAATGTACGCCGGGCCGCAGATGGAACTGCCAGCGACGATCCTCGTTCTCCGATTCCCAACGCACCGCCAGGGACGCTTGCGCGGCGCCATCGGCGTCCATGCGCGTCAGCCCATCAAGCATCAGCCTTCGTGCCAGACCGTTGGGCCGCTGCCAGGGATCGCCTTCAACCTCCACGCGCAGCGTACCGCCATAATGGGGGCGGGTGCGCGCCGCGGCGGGAAGCGCCAGCAAGGCTATCAAGCAGCTAATTGCAACTCGCCGTAACACGGTCCACCTCATATCGTTCTGTAGCTCTTCGCACCGTCGCATAGACGCTCTTGCCGTCCGGCGCGGTCCACATCGCCATTACTGTTCCATCCATCGCCAACGGCGCGCTAACTGCAATAGCCTCCTGCCCGGGCAACTCATAGGCGCGCAAACTGTCGCTCATAGCTTCGCCGGAGCCGGAAACTACCATCTGCGCGTCCTCGCCGCAGCCCGATTGAAGCGCGGCAAAGTCGCTGCCCCAGTCGCGCGCACCGCTCAAGGGTTTGAGCGCGCCGTTCTCGAACAGTTGCGCCTTGCCGTCAATGCCGCCTATCGCCAACACTCCTTCATTCGTGGAACGGAGAAGCCAGGCTGCCGTATAGAACGGAGGCAGGTCCACGCCGAGGCTGGGAGAAAATATGCCGGTGAAGTAGTTGCGGGCGGCGTTGTAGAAAGCTCCATAGGGGGTAACATGGACATTCATTTGAGCGTTAGCGTCCCGTTCCCAGACGGGCTCCCATGCAATCGGCCAGGGATCGTCGCTTTCACGGCAGCGCACCGTCCACTCACCTGTAGGCGCCGCGGGCTGGTAACTGCCGCTGCAATTCATGCCTGTTAGCGACGCCTCAAAACCGTCGCCGCTGGACGACGGACGAATCATTCCGCGCGGGTCCCGCGCCAGCGGCCTTTTCTGGCCGATGCCCACCCGCTTGCTCTCCTGCCAGCCCTCCGATGTATGAGAGTAAATCGCGATCTCTTCCGGCTCGATAGCTATCAAGCCATTCGCCGTCTCCAGCGCCGCCAGCACCGCATCCTTCGTGACGAGCACAGTCTGCTTGCGCAGCATAACTCCGCTTTCGGCCTGCGCCGAATGCGCCGTGCCCGGCCGCAACTGCAACATGGCCACGCGCGTCTCGTTGCCCTCGACCACCTCGGCGACCCACAGCCGCTCGCGTTGGTTCTCGCTCAAAGTCAATCGGATTTCGTTGGCGCTTTCCGCGCCCGATGCGAGTACACCGAGGGTCTTCAAATCCTGTTCGAGCAGCCGCCGGATCGCCGGGACTTCATCGTTGGAGATCGTGGATAGGTTGCGAATCGTCAGCCGCGCCTGCCCCGGTCCCAGAATTTCAACGATCTGCCCGGCCAGCGCTTGCGCCGGTTCATCCCACGAACTGGGCGCGGGCGCGGCGCTCGCCGCCAGTCCCATCGCAACTATCGCCATCAGCCAAATCGACTTCACAAATCTCATCTCTTTCCATCTTTCGTATGCGCGGATTATATCGTTTGACGGCGCATGTTATGCGCGGATGCCGGGTGCCGGGCCCCCCAGGTCCCGCCTTTGGGACCTGGGATTCCACAAACCTCAACTAACATTCCTCAATGCCCCGGAGCAGACGCAGGCTCTGTCTCGCTGTCCATCTCCTGTTTCACCACCGGGGTGTTCGCCATGCTCTTGAAAACATCGTTGGCGAAAAAGAATTTGCCGTCCGAGGGCACCATCACCACTTGAATCTTATCCGAAAGCCGCTCGGCGACGATCTTGTTGATCAGCAGCGGCGACTTATTCAACAACGCCGCCTCGCTGGTCATGCGCTCGGCGTTGGCTGCGGCCATGAGTCGCACACGGCTGGCTTCGGCGTCGGCCATCAGGTTGCGCCGCTGCAACTCGGCCTTGCTGTCGATAACTTTGGCCTCGGCGTCGGCCTCGGCGTTCTGGATGGTCGTCTCCTTGTGCGCCTCGGCCTCCAGCTTGCTCTGCTCGATCTGCTTTTCCTTGAGCGGCAGTGTGTATTGCATGGCGTCGGCCTCGCCCTTGGCCTCCACCACTTTCGACTGCGCCTCGCCCTCGGCTTCCTTCACCTTCTGAACCGCCTCAGCCTCCGCCTGCAACTCGGCAATGCGCACCTGCTTCTGCTGAATGTCGGTAGTTATGCCGAGCTGGTCGTATTCCTGCTCCTTCAACAGCAAGCCTTCCAGCCCCTTGGCGTACTCCGCGGGCAGTTGAATGTCGGAGAGCATCACCTCTTCGACGAAGATGCCGTCCGCGCCCAGTTTGCGGGTAATGATGGCAGCGGCTTTGTCGCGCACCTCTTCCCGTTCGGTGCTGAATATCTCTCGCACCGTGTAAGCCGGAGCCAACTCGCGCCACGCGCTGGCCACTACCGGCGGCACTAACTCCTTGTCCACCGGCTGAGGCATATGCGCCTGTACGCTATCCAGTTTGTTGGGGTCCAGCCGATAGCGCACCGTGACCGCGAGGCCGATGTTCAGCCCCTCGCGTGACTGTACGCTGAGACCGTTCTTCGCTTCCCCGGCCTTCGCGCCCTCTTCCACAATCCCAGAGGTGAAAAGATGGTCGCGCAGATCGAAAACCTCGACGCTTTCGACCAGAGGAGTTACAAAATGTGCGCCTGGATAGAGCGTTCCCGGCAGCGTACCGCTAAGTTGACTTACTCGAACTCCGCCCATGCCGCTGGGCACCACAACGATGCTCGACGCGACCAGCAGCGGCAGGCAGGCCGCCAGCGCCAGCGCCACGGAACCGCGCCACGCAATCTCTTCCGGTTCCTCGCCAACTTCTTCTCCCTTGGCCTTGCGCCGCGCCGCGCGTATGCGAAGCCAGAACGTATACAGCGGAATGGTTACAGCGGCAGTCAGCGACAGCACTCCCGCAACCGTCAACAACAGCTTCAGTGCGTTCATTTTCCTTCTCCTTCTTTGCGTTTGCGCTCAATTCGTCTCCCGGTTCCCGGCCGTGGAGCGAGCAGCAGCCGGACCAGTCCTCCCAAAGTCAATTCCTCGAAGAGCAGCGCCGCCGATAACTGGAGCAGCGCCGCTCCCCAGCCGTTCATAGCTTCCATCAGCAGATTCATCTCATGCCTCACTTAGCGCGAAGCCATCAATACCCGATTCCCCGCGTGCGCGCCTATGGCCTCCGGAGTTGGAACCGGCAGCGGCGCGATCGCTGCCGTCAGGACCGGCTGCGCGGCCGCCGCAACCGCGGGCTTTTCCCCAGTGCCGAACAGTTGCGCCGTTTGTTCGTTGCGCTCGCCCACCAGCTCCACCGTGTCGCCCACGGCAACCGACTCGTAAAACTCCTCCAGGTCGGCCTTGGCCATGCGGATGCATCCATGCGAGGCGGCTTTGCCGATGGAGTTAGGTTCGTTGGTTCCGTGGATTCCGTAGCCATGAACGCTCAATCCCATCCAGCGTGTGCCGACCGGATTGCCCGGTCCCGGCAGGACGGTCTTGCCATTGTGGCGATAAGTCGGGTTCGCCGCGCGCCGCTCGATGGTGAAGGTTCCCACTGGGCTTGGTGTCGAGGGCTTGCCTACCGCGACTGAATAAACTTTCTGCACCTGCCCATCCTCGACCAGCGCCAGCTTGCGGTCTTCAAGGCTAACCACGATAACTCGCTTGGGCGCCTCCTGCGCCATCGCTTGCACTGCCAAAACCATCGCCGCCACTGCAACCATCGCCAACTTGCCGAGCATCGGAGCCTTCATCGCGTCCCCCAACTTTGTTTTCAAATTGCCTGCGCCCTGACAAAATGCAACCCGTCCGCCAATCGCTATCGATTGAATGCAAAGGAGTTATTGATGGAATGTACAGCGATGAGCGTGTCAAATCGCACACGCCGTGTGCCAGTTGACACGAAGGGAGGCTCCATAAAGACCGTGATCGCTCTCTGTCGAGAGGCGCTGGAGATTGGCAGGGGATAAATATCGACTTCGGCGGGTTGCCTCGATCTGGCCGACCTTTTCAAACCCCGCTGAAGGTGCCCCCGGTCCCTTGCGAGGCACCTGGGGCACCTTCAGCGGGGTTTGGAAATCTCACTGGGACCTTGATGGTATAAGGCCGAAGGCTTCTACGATGGTGCAGTGGTTTTTGGATTGAGGACCAGTGAGGTGGCATCGTCGGCGGTGGAGTCCGCGGTCTGCGCGCAGTGGAGCCCGTCGCCGAAGGGCAGGCTGGCGCAAGTCTCCTCAATGTTGCCCGAACTGTCAGCCTGCACCCGCCGCGTGCCCAGAATATCGGTGAAGTGGAAATGCGCGCCCTTGGCGTCGTAAGTGGCCAGCAGCCGCCCGCCGGCGAAGACGTTGGTATGCTCCCAAGCCATCGGCCCCGACGAGGTATTCAACTCCGTCACCTGGTTGCCGCCCAGATCGACCAGATAGAGCGCAGTGGCGCCGCTCTTGGGGCAGTTAGCCGCGGTAAGCGTTGCGGGAAAAGTGCCGGTAACCGTCCCTTTGCTCACGCGCAGCCCCTCCGCGTCATAAGTATAGCCGCCGCTTCCGAAGGCGTACCGTGTTCATGCGATTGCCAAGCGGGGTCTCCGCCCATCTTCAAGTTTCGTCAGCATGAGAGTACAATTTGAGCTACCGCTCATCCGAGCGGCGGGGAGTGGTGTTCCCGTCGGGCGTGGCGCAATTTCTTGACGCTGGTACGATTCGGAGCGCGTCCAACAGGGGATGCAGTCGGCGCGGGAGATCGTTTAAGCGGCTTCTCCGGCGCAGAGAAAGAGGGATTTGGTGAATTCGACCGTAAAAACCGTCATGTTCTGGGTCTTCGTTCTGATCTGCCTGATGGGTCTCTACACCATGGTGCAGAAAGGAGCGGGCGCGGGCAAGGATGCAGAAATCGCCTACTCCGATCTATACGGCAAAGTGAAGCAGGGGATGGTGAAGGATGCCGAGATACAGGGCACGGAGTTGCACGGTCATTTGAAGGCCACGCCCGCAATTCAGTTCCACACCTACGTCGGCGATCACTACGACGATCTTGAAAAGGCAATGCTCGATGCCGGGGTCTACTTTCCCAAGAAGGAACAGCAAAGCAATTTCCCGCTGCAGCTGCTCATCAACCTGGGTCCGTTCGTGCTGCTGATCGGCATCTGGTTCTTCTTCATGCGGCAGATGCAGTCTGGCGGGAACAAGGCGCTCTCGTTCGGCAAAAGCCGGGCGCGGCTGCTCTCCATGCAGCAAAAGAAGGTGACCTTCAAGGACGTGGCCGGAGTGGACGAGGCCAAGGAAGAGCTGAAGGAGATCATCGAATACCTGCGCGAGCCGCAGAGATTCCAGAAACTGGGCGGGCGGATTCCCAAGGGCGTTCTGCTGGTAGGGCCTCCGGGAACCGGCAAGACGTTGCTGGCGCGGGCGGTGGCCGGCGAGGCGAATGTTCCGTTCTTCTCTATCTCCGGTTCGGATTTCGTGGAAATGTTTGTGGGCGTGGGCGCCAGCCGTGTCCGCGACCTCTTCGAGCAGGGCAAGAAAAACGCTCCCTGCATCATCTTCATCGACGAGATCGATGCCGTGGGCCGTCATCGCGGAGCCGGCCTGGGCGGCGGGCACGATGAGCGCGAGCAGACGCTGAATCAATTGCTCGTCGAGATGGACGGCTTCGAGTCGAACGACGGCGTGATTCTGGTGGCGGCCACCAACCGCCCCGACGTGCTGGACCCGGCATTGCTTCGTCCGGGGCGCTTCGACCGCCGCGTGGTGGTGGGCCTGCCCGATATTCGCGGGCGCGAGGAGATTCTGCGCGTTCACGTGAAGAAGGTGCCCATCGCCGACGACGTGAACCTGAATGTGCTGGCCCGCGGTACGCCGGGCTTCAGCGGCGCCGACCTGGCCAATATGGTCAACGAGGCCGCGCTGAGCGCCGCGCGCATGAACCGCAAGCAGGTGACGATGTACGACTGCGAGGTGGCCAAGGACAAGGTGCTGATGGGCGCCGAGCGCAAGTCGATGCTGCTCTCCGACGAGGAGAAGCGGGTCACCGCCTATCACGAGGCCGGCCACGCGCTGGTGTCCATCATGCGCGACCACTCCGACCCCATCCACAAAGTCACCATCATTCCCCGCGGCATGGCTTTGGGCGTGACCGTCTATCTGCCCGACGACCGTCACAACTACACGCGCGAGTATCTGGAGACGCGGCTGGCGACGGCCTACGGCGGAAGAGTCTCCGAGGAGATATTCCTCAACCAGATGTCCACCGGCGCGGGCAGCGACCTTGAACACGCCACCGATCTGGCCCGGCGCATGGTCTGCGAGTACGGCATGAGCCGCCTGGGGCCGCTCACCTTCGGCAAAAAAGAGGAGCAGATATTCCTGGGCCGAGAAATCGCGCAGCATCGCGATTTCAGCGAGGAGACCGCCCGGCAGATCGACCTGGAAGTGCGCCGTCTTATCGACGAGGCTTATCAATCGGCGCACATCATCATCGAAGCCAATCAGGAACCGATGCACCGCATCGCGGCGGCCCTTCTGGAGCGCGAGACCATAGATGCGGAAGAAGTGCGATTGCTGATCGAGGGCAAGGACTTGCCGCCGATGCGCTCCGTGCTAGCCTCGCCCAGCGATACGGGAAGCGGCGACGTGCAGCAGGTTCTCAAGCCGGAGAGCCGAGGACCGAGCTTCCCGGAGGGGTCGCCTTCGCCGGCGTAACCGCAATTTGGTTCCGAAGCAAAGGCCACTCCTCAAGAGGGTGGCCTTTTTGCATGGAGATTGCAGTCTGGCAACACCGTGAAGGAGATTGCGGATGGAAGAACAATCGAATCGGCGCTGCCTGGGCTTGATCGGCGGCTTGGGCGTGGGCGCCACCATTCACTATTACCAGGAGCTGGTGAAGCTGCACGGGGCGCGGGGCTGTGTGCCGAATCTTCTCATCGTTCATGCCGATGTGGATCGCGTTCTGCGCGATGCGGCGGCGGGAGATTCCCATGCGTTGGCCGAATATCTTGCGGAGCCGATCCTGAGATTGTCCAAGGCGGGCGCGCGAATCGCCGCGATACCATCGGTTACGCCACATCTCTGCCTCGACGAGTTGGTTGCGCTTTCACCGATTCCGCTGGTGAGTCTTCCCGGCGCAATTCTCGGCGAGATTCAACGCAGGAATCTGAAGCGGGTGGCTCTGTTCGGCACTCGTTTTACCATGGAAACCGAGGTCTTCGGTCAGTTGCCCGGCGTTGAAATCGTGCCGGCAACGGTGGAGGAGACCGATTTCATCCATCGGGCCTATGTCCAGATTGTGAACGCGGGCCGCAGCACGGAAGAACACTTCCAAGGGCTGCGCAGAATCGCTCACGCGCTTTGCGAACGGGAGCAGGTCGAAGCCATCGTTCTCGCGGGCACAGAGCTGTCGCTGGTCTTCAACCAGGCGAATGCCGACTTCCCGCATATCGACGGAGCAAGCGCACATTTGGCGGCGATCATGCGACGGCTCTTCGAGGAAGACGGCGCGGGAGCGCGAAAGGCTTAGAAAATCCTGTAGCCGATGCCTGCGCTTGCGCCATAAGGGGCAAGGTGCGCGTCTCCCCACTTGGGCCAGTATTGATACTCGGCATCGAGAACGCGGAGGCTCAGTTTCCGGGTGAGTTGGTAGTCCAAGCCGCCGCCGAAGGCCAGGGCGGTGAAGCTGCCGTAATCGAAAGGGTCGAAGTGCATCTTGCCCTCGCCGATCAGGGCTTTGCCATAAACGGTGGCACTCCCGAAGCGGCGGACGGGAAGGCGCGGCCCGATCAGGTAGTTGTCCTCGTAGATGCCAGCGTACTGATTGAAGCGCTGCCAACGGCCCTCGGCCTCGATCTGCACCCATCGGCTGAACTTCACGTCCACGTAGGCGCCGACGCCGATCAACGGGTAGTTGCCGGCCTGAGCGGCGGGATAGATGGCATCGATCTGGTTCAGAGTCCCACAAGACGATATGCATTGGGGATTGGTCCAGGCGCCGAAGTAGTCGGGCTGAAAGATAGAGGTCGTGGCCCCTGCGGCGATGGACAACCGGCCGCCGGCGGCGGAAGGCGCCGCCTGGCCGCGAAGAAAGGGGACTCCAGTGGCGAACAAGATCGAAAACAGAACAGCGGCAGATCGTTTCATTGACGCAAATCACGTCCATTCCGGGTGAATTCAAGTTTCGCCGCGCGGCAACCGCAGCCGGAGAGAGGCCGGGCAAATCGCTTTGCGCCGACCGCTCTCAGGGGCGTTGATCAATTGTTCGGCGCGGCTGGCGGCGGGGCGGTGGCACCCGATGCGGGTTGCGTCACAGGCGGCGTGGGGGGTGCGGTTGCCGGAGCGGTATCTGGCTGAGCCGTTGGCGGGGGCGGCGGAGTCGCGGCTGCTGGTGGCGGCGCGGTTGTCGGAGCGGCATCCTGCTGAGCGCCTGGCGTGACGGTGGAAGACGCGGTGGGGGCCGGCACGGTGGGCGGGGTGAGCCGTGAAGCGTCGTAGCGCTGCAACTTGAAGTAGACCGGCGTGACCTCGAACGGCATCTTGTCACGCGCGTTCATAGGCGCGTAGCGCTTGGCGTTGAGCATATGGACCTTGTCGTCCCAGGGATCGGTCTTCAGCCAGCTTCCCAAGGGCAGCGCGGCGGTCTGGGTCATGTCGTCCCACTCGATCTTGGGCGCGGCATGAGCCAAGTCGGCCATCCACGGGGTTCCGTCGGCCTTAAGCAGCGAATCGCCAAGCTTGGGCGTATTCATCGCCTTGAGGGCCTTGCCCCGCTCGGCCAACTGGGCCCAGAACAGCCCGGCGCTGGACAATTGGTCCTTGTACATGGAGGCCTGCAGATACTCCTGCGCCTTCTTTGAGCCTTCCACGTTATCGTGTTCGCTGTGATACATATCGATCCTCTGGAAGGTCGATTCGTCGGGGAACATCAGCCGGTCGTTGAAGGCGTAGCGGGTATCGATATGGTGTCCGAGCGCTATGTGGGCCAGTTCCAGGGCCACGACCGAGGCGATCGAGGCCTCGTTGGGCAGCGTGTCGATCAACCCCTTGCTGATCAGAATGGTGTTGCCCACGGTGGTCGCCTCGACGGTGGTGGAGAGCAGCAGGCGGCAGTGCACCGTGTCTGGAAAGACAAGGTTGTTGGGCACTTCCAGGTTGACGACGATCTGATCCAGCACCGTTGTCTCGTACCCATTGGGATTCAGCGGCGCCACCAAGCCAGCCTCCACCAAACGGTCGATTACGTTGTTCTCCGCCTGCGTGATCCAAGCGCGGGTGGCCTGCAGGGGGCCTACGTCCTGCGAGTCGTCGCTTTTGTCCACGGCATCGTCCACCTTGACGCTCACGTTCTCGCTATCGCGGGTGGGCAGCTTCAAAGAGTAGCCCCAGAAGCGGGTCTGGGCCTTCAAACCGATCTTCTTGTCGCCCTCGGTGCGCTCCGTCTCTTCCACGTATACGGCCACTGGCAGCCAGATGTCTGGCTGCACATTCATGCGCCAACTGTCGAAGTGGAAGTAGTATCGGGTGTCGTCGTCGAACTTGGGTGCGGTGTAGGTTCCGTTGAAGCGAACCACGTTGCCGTCCTCGTCCTCGACCCAGATGCGCCCGTAGAAGCGGCCCATTCCTCCGACCTTGGGATGCACATCGTAAACCCAGGTGCGTACCGTGCCCAGGAACTCGCGGCGCACGTAGCTGAAGACGTAATTCTGCGAATTGAACCCGTAGGGATCGAGAAACATCATCTGGGTGAAGCCGAGCGGGTTGTATGTAAACCGCTTGTCCAGCTTTAGCGCCTTGGACAGTCCGGTGATGGCGGCCACCGACCCCTTGAAGAAGTGAACCCTCTTGTCGGTGCGGGGTTCGAAGCTCTTGTCGAAGAAGCCCTTGCCGAAGTCGATGCGGCTGAGCATATACTCGTCGTCCACCGGCACCTGGTAGAGGTGGATGTCGGGGCGGGTGTTCTGGATGTAAGTCTCCACTAGCGGGGTGCGCTGCTGAATGTTCTTGATCAGCACCTTCTCCCGTCCGATCGCCTTTTCCACAAGCTCGGCCTGTTCGGGCGTAAGTTGGTGGGCCTGTTCATACTTCTGCTGCTTCTTCTTCGCATACGCGCAGGTCGCGGTCAGGGAAACGATCAGGATGGCGAGGGATATCCTGCGTAACGTCATGTCAAGCTCCTAGAGGATTATCTTCGTGCACATTGCCGGGCCATTGCAAGCCGGGTCCGAGCGCTGTTCCGAATCGGGTCGGTAAGGTTATGTTACGCCAGTTGAAAGGTAACGGTGATGTTGGTGGTCAGATCGACCGCCTGACCGTTGCGCGTGGCGGGATGGAAGCGTATCTGTTGCGCCACCCGGCGAGCTTCCTCGTCCAGGCCGTGGCCCAGCGAATGCACCACTCCCTCGACCACCACCCGTCCGCTGGCCTTGAAGGTGACGCGCAGGATCACATCCCCCTGCACCCTCAATTGCTTGGCCTCGTTGGTGTACTGCACCGGCGGCTTGGAAAGGACTTCCAGGTTGGTGACCACCGGCGCCGACTCCAACCTCTGCACAGGCACGGCCGCGGTGGCCGTGGGAATGGCGACCGAAGCCACCTTCCCAATGGTTCCTTGGGCCTGCGCGGTCGTGGTTGGAATGCCTGCCGAGGCCACTTTGCCCACCGTACCGGCATTCGAGCCGAACTTCGTCCCGTTTCCGATGCCGGTCGAACCGACCACGCCGTGAGGCGCGATGGCCGGGCCGTTCATGCCGCCATAGGGGTTGCCGATGGCCGCGATGGTCGCCGGCCGCGTGGCGTTGGGATTGGGCATGACGCCGAAGGTCTGGCCCAGATGCACAGGAGCCGTCGAGGGCTTGACGCGATTGTCCTGCGCCGGCATGGCTGCGGCCAGCACCGCCTTGGGTTGAGGCGCCTCGATCACGGTCGGCTTGGTCGCCTTGATCACCGGCACCGTCAGCTTGGCTTCCATCTGGATCGGCTTGTCCGGCTTTGGCTCCGGGCGCGGCGGTTGGATTTTGGGCGCCTCCAACTTCAACTCCGGCATCTTGGGCGGAGGAGGCAATTTAAGCGGTTCGACCTTGATCTTCGGCTTGGGCGGCGTGTTGGGAACGATCAGGATCGTCTCCTCGTAATGACGCTCGACAAGCGTGCGACGGGCCACCATTCCAACCAAGATGGCCGCAGTCAGGATGGCGAGGTTGAGCGCTGTGCTGTATATAAAAGACGCGGATCGGCCCTCTTGTTCGGGCAGCAATCCGAAGTTGGTTCGACCTGGGACGTAACTTGCCGACATGATTCAGTCCTCGCTTGCGGCCGTGGGGGCAACGCACATAGCATCTTCGTCCCGGTCGGCGGAGACGGACCTGCGATGAGGCCGCACATCGCAACCCGCGAACCGCGTACACCCCGACCTGACATTATGTCCAAGGCATCGGCAAAAGGCAAACTGAACTTCAATCGGATACTGCCGGCAAAAGCTCGCTTGCGGCCTGACGATGGCCGCAGCCGAAGTCTTCCCCAAGCAAACAGCATAACCCATTCGCCGAGCCTTGCGACAATCCATTTCACTCATCGGTTCGCTTCTCGGCCGCCTGGAGCCTCTGCCGCCAAGCTCTCTGATATAGACTCAAGGTAACCCATTTCGCTCGAAAAAGGATAGCATTTCTTTGTGAAGATTTTGATTACCGGAGGCGCCGGGTACATTGGCGGCACCGTGGCGCAACTGCTTGCCCAAAAGCGAGATAAGGCGGTCGTTTTCGACGATTTGAGCCACAGTCGGCGGAATCTGCTGCCGAGCGGAATTGAATTTGTGGAAGGGGGGGTGGCCGACCGAGGGGCGATCGAGGCTCTCTTCATCGATGCCAAGGCGCAAGGCCAGCCTTTCGATGCCGTTCTCCACTTTGCCGCCCTCATCGAGGCCGGCGAATCGATGCTCCGGCCCGAATTGTTCTTCCGCAACAACACCGCGTCCACCCTCTCCCTGCTCGAAGCCATTCTGGCCCACGGCCCGCGCCGACTGGTCTTCAGTTCGACGGCGGCCGTCTACGGCGAGCCGGAGTCGGTTCCGATCGCCGAGGATGCCCGCCTGCTCCCGACCAACGCCTACGGGGAGTCGAAGCTGCTGGTCGAACGTATTTTGAGCTGGTTCAACCGGATACACGGCTTGCGCTACGCCTCTCTGCGCTACTTCAACGTGGCCGGCGCGGCGGAGGGGCCGAACGGCATCGCCCGCGGCGAGGCCCACGATCCAGAGACGCACCTGATTCCACTGGTTCTCGACGTGGCCCTGGGCCGCCGCCCATCGATCAAGATATTCGGCGACGACTACCCCACCCCCGACGGCACCTGCATTCGCGACTATATCCACATCTCCGACCTGGCCGACGCGCACCTGCTGGCCTTGGATGCGCTGGAGAGGGAGGAGCGTCTGATCTTCAATTTGGGGAACGGGCAGGGGTTCAGCGTCCGCGAGGTCATCGAATCGGCGCGGCGGATTACCGGGCACGCGATCCCAGTCGAAGTCCATCCGCGGCGGGCGGGCGACCCGGCGGTACTGGTGGCCAGCTCGGAGAAAGCCATGCGCGAACTGGGGTGGAAGCCCAAGTACACGCAACTGGATGAGATCGTGCGGACCGCATGGATTTGGCACCTGAAGCGATACGCTTGAGTTGGGCTTCAACCGACGAATGGCCGCTGCGGACGGAGATTCCCAATGCGCAGGAAAGTCGTCCTGCGAAGCGACACAATTCGCGCATTGCAAAACGCGAAAAACTGGCCCCATGGGTCGAGGAAAGAGCCGTTTGTGGGGCCTATAAGGGCTGAAAACGATGGCATTTTCACGTTAAGACGGGTTGCTAAAACGTTTAAGCTGATTCGCTTAAACGTTTTAGCGACGCCGCATTTTCTGTGTTTCTGTGCGGAAACCGCGGTTTGGCCCGATCCCAGGTCCGAGAATCCGGACCTGGGGTGCCCAGATACTTGGCAGGGACACGGGCCGGTCGGCTAGTGCTTACTTGCATAAATGATTGATATTACGTAAAGTGATTGGGCAGAGGAGGCTTCTTTGCCCAAAACAGCGCCAGTACCGGATTGTTCGCAGCAAGATCGTCGCATTTTGGAGGA
>Ga0181529_10002889_pt1 | contig 20118 bp, 16 predicted proteins | sample PEATcosm2014_Bin_36_FD_119763 | JGI IMG/M metagenome (GOLD analysis project Ga0181529, IMG submission 119763) | Peatland microbial communities from MTU Mesocosm Facility, Houghton, MI, USA - PEATcosm2014_Bin10_30_metaG | ecosystem: Environmental > Terrestrial > Soil > Wetlands > Peat | place... | reverse complement strand
GGGGCCGCTCCTGGTGTGCTGGTCGTCGTGCTGCCCGTACACCCGGCAGCGAGGATCACAGAGAAAAGAACGGCAATTGCAAGGAAACAGGAGGTCAGTTTCGTCATAAGAGCACCACCCGGTCGATGGAGAGGGGATAATGCATACTCGGAGTGTGGAGATATGAACGTTGTTATTTTGAGGTTTTTTTAGCGTTTCCGGCAAAAATATTTTGGGGGATACATTTTTTGTCCTGCCAGTGATATCCTCCAACCAATGAACGCCAGAATGCCGATCCTTCTTGCCGGTGCAGTTCTGTTTGCGGTCCTTGCTGTTGTTGCTGCAGGCTGTACCGGGACCGCATCTTCCCCGGTGGCTACAGATGCTTTCCCGGCTGATCCGGTTTTTTAAGGGTACCATACTGCGGATACCTGCCGCAAAAAACAAAAACCCGGACCGGTGCGTGAAATATTTATCATATCATGCCGTAGAATATAGTCTGATTTAACATCGGAGATGTCCGTGAACATATTTGCCCTTCTTTCCATTGTAAGCGGTGTCCTGATCTTATCACTGGGGGTCTTTGTTTTCGACCAGAACCGGAAAAGCCCCCAGCACATCATTTTTTTATTCCTGTGTGGGGTTGCCTCATGGTGGGCATTTGCAGAATCTATGATGCTTGGGGCAGAGAGCTTTGCAACGGCCGGTTTCTGGATGAAAGCGACTGCGTTATGGACCTTTGTACCCCCGCTCGCGCTCAACTTCATCGTGGTTTTTACCCGGCCGGACTCCTGGAAAAATGAGAGATGGATCTATCCGATCCTCTATGCCCCGGCCCTTATATTCTGCTGGATTGAACTTACGAGCAGCCTGATCACAACCGCCCCTATACAGGCATTTGGCGGATACGTCTTTGGGTATTCCCGGCAGTCCCTTTTACCCCTCGTGGAGATCTCCTGGGGGGTTATCATCGCGATCCTGGCAATGCTGCTCTGTGTACAATTTTATTTTACCACAACCGATCACCGGAAAAAACAGCAGGCAAAATATATTATTGCAGGGATCGGCATTACCGCTGCCTTCGGTATCCTGACCCAGCAGATGCTGCCGGGACTCCAGTTTCCTATCCCGGATTTAACCTCGGCTTCATTCCTGTGCTTTACCGGTTGTGTCGGGTACGCCATCTGGAAGTACAGGCTCTTTATCCTGAACCCTGCGACGGTGGCAGACAATATCCTTTCGACTATGACCGACGGGGTAGTCATCCTGGACCCGGAGGGGAATATCGTTGCGACAAACCAGGCTCTGTCCACCATGGTGGGCACGGTAAAAGAACAGTGTGTCGGCCGGCCGGTCAGCGATCTCTTCTATCACGAATCTGACAAGGCAACGATTGTCGCGATGATCCTTGCGCAGGGATCGCTCTCCGATTATGAAACAACATTCCGTTCAGAGGAGGGAAGGGCAATCCCGGTCAGTTTTTCCGGGTCGGTTATCCGGGATACGGACGGCAGCGTTGCCGGGTTTGTCGGCGTTTCGCGGGATATCACCGAACGCAAACGGGCAGAAGAAGAACTGCAAGAGAGCGAGAACCAGTACCGGAATCTCATTGAAACCACCGGAACCGGCTATGTCATCATTGACAAGGACGGGCGGGTAATCATGGCAAACCCGGAATACGTCCGGCTTACCGGCCGGTCAACACTCGCGGAAATTCAGGGCAGACCGGTCACCGACTGGACAGCACCGTATGATGTCGAAAGAAACGCACAGGAAGTGGAAAACTGCTCACGAACAGGACAGGTCAGAAATATTGAGATCGATTACATAAAACCGGATGGCACGATCCAGCCGGTGGAGGTCAATGCAACGGTGATCCAGTCCGGTGCCGGAGTGAGGATCCTGACGCTGGTGCGGGACATCACCGAACGCAAACGGGCAGATGAAGCCCTCACCCGGGCCAGGAAAAAACTCAACGTGCTCAATGCAATCACCTTTTCCGATATCCAGACTACGATCTTTTCCCTGAGGGGATATCTCGAGCTGGAAAAGTCCGTGCCGGCGGGTGAACGCCAGCAGCGGTTCATTGATCGGGAGATCGAGCTCGTACAGGTCATTGCCGATTCCCTGAAATATGCAGAACTGTTCCAGAGCCTTGGCTTAAAGTCACCGGTCTGGCAGAATGTCGGCCAGTCGTTCCTTCTGGGGATCTCGCACCTGGATATTTCACACCTGTCCCGGCGGCTTGATGTCGAACATGTGGAGGTTTATGCCGACCCGATGCTTGAACATGTCTTTTTAGCTCTTGCCGATAATATCCGCGAGCATGCACCGACTGCAACGGAATATTCCTTTACGTATACGGAAAACCTGCAGGGGCTCGTCCTCGTTTTCAAAGACAATGGGCCGGGTATCCCTGTATCCTTAAAAGAGAAGATCTTTGAACGGGAATATTGCAGGAGAAATGAGATCGGCCTGTACCTCTCCCGCGAGATCCTGTCCATCACCGGCATTTCCATCCGTGAGACCGGCGAAGAGGGAAAAGGCGCACGCTTCGAGATCCTCGTTCCTCCCGGGGCCTGGCGGAAAACGCGGCAACCATAAGGTCACAACGGGGAGACGCGGTTACTTTTTTTTGACAGGACAAAAAGGAGTGCGGGGCCGGAAGTCCGGGGATTATCCCGCCGCCCGCGGGCTCACGCTTGCGCACACGTTCATTTCAGATCGTCGGCCATTACCTGTTTTATCATCTCCATCGCTTCCTGGATGGTCTCGCGTGCATCCTCGCGCTCGATCCGGTAGAGTTTCTGCAAGGGACCAAGAGCCTGGGGATCCCCGAGCATGCCCAGTGCAAAGGCAGCTTTCAACCGTACCCGTGCATCGTCATCCCACAGGGTGTCAATCAACGGCTCCACGGCCCGGGGATCTCCCAGTCTTCCCAGCGCTTCCGCCGCATTCCACCGCGTCCCCTCATTATCATCGGAGAGCTTTTCGATCAGGATTTCAAGGGTATTCGACATTGTCTATCACCTTTGCCAGCAGGGCTATTGTTCCTGTCCGGGTCATGGCAGGAATCCTCCAGGATCCCGTATGCATCTGGGGGTACTTTATTTTTCCCGTTTTTTCGGGTTTCATTGGTTCCCGGTTGTCTCGCAGATCGTGAGCCGCCGCTGTCAAATTTAATCTGAAACACGCGAGGGACCGGTCGATAACTCCCGCAGCCCGAAAGCCCGAACCCGGCGATCGTGGTGGGCTTGAGGCCGGCGTGATGCTTGGGCGAGAAACAGACCGGGACAATTTTAGAAAAAGAGGGCCGGTAATTTTCCGGGCAAGACTGCGGTATTTTTACACCCCTCCAAAAAATCCACTCTCCGACGGCAAAATCCCGCCCCAAATCACCGTTTTCCTGCAAAAATACTCCCTAAAAACCGCCGGATTCCGACCCTCTCAGGAAACGGCCGCTATCGCGTTCCTGCGGCAGATCTCCCTTCGATCGGGCCCAACTATGCCGGAAATGAAAGAACGGCCGATATGGCGATCGAAATTCGGGGGCAGATACGCGATATTTCTGCAAAATGGCTCCGTATAACTGACTTTCGGATGGGTCCCGAATCCGGGCGTTTTAAGAGGTTTTCCGGGAGAAAACGTGGGGAATCCGGGGCCGTATCGGGCGTATTTTCGGGGTGGGGGAAGGGTGATCCATGGGTCTATTCCTGAATATTTGATCTCACGTCATACGGTTAAATGCTCTTTTTAGAGCACAATAACTTTGTAGGGCAACACCAATTATGGTACAGGAGCATTCTATGGGAAGCGAAGCGGTATCGCTCAATACAGTTCTTGAGTACGTCGATAAGCTCGATATTGAAGACCAGCAGTACGTCCAGGAAATTATCCGCAGCAGGCTTATCGAGAAAAAGCGTTCGGCAATTGTACTCCGGGCAAAACAGGCAAAAACAGCATGCAAAAAAAACCTGAGCCGGAGAGGGACGGCAAAAGATCTTCTGGCGGATCTGAATGGTTGAACTCATCTGGGATGAGCGGTTTAAAAAAATCTACAAGAAGTGGTCCCGCCAGCATCCGGACTTAAAGGCGCAATTCGCTAAAAGAATTGTGCAGTTCGAAGAAGATCCTTTTCATCCATCCTTAAAGACCCATTCACTGAGCGGCGTCTTGAAAGGGCTCTGGTCATTCAGGATTACCTACGAACACCGGCTTGTTTTCGATTTTGCTGATGAGGGCCGGACAAAAGTAATCCTGATCGATATCGGATCACACGAAGAGGTCTATTAATTTTTATTAAAACACGCACAATTATTTCCCCCACCCCCCAACAGGATCCTTATGCCGGATCTTGATCCCTTTTTCTTCACGATCAACACATGGTCCTTCACAAAACACCGGGTCTGGAACCGGTGCCAGCGGCAGTACTATTACGAGTACATCGCGCCGTACGTCAAATCCAATCCAATAGTAAATCCGGAAAAGATCCGGTATCTCAAGAACTTCACCTCCAAGTTTGTCGTCCAGGGCCAGCTCATCCACGATATCATCGACCAGCAGATCCAGCTCCATTGCGAGAACAAGCCGATGGATCTCGCCGGGGCGCTGGCAACGTTCTCGAAAAAAGTATCGCGCTACAAAGATATTGGCGGCGAGACCTTCACCGAATACCACAATGGCGAGAAGATCCCGGGTTCATTTTATGCTGCCATTGAGGAGAACGGGAAGACGTGCCTGCATACCTTCTTTGGCAAGTGGCCGGGCTACACGACCCGGGAATGCCTGCGGCACGAGCAGTTCGATCATTTCAACATCGGCGATATGGGGGTGACGGTTAAGGTGGACTTTGCCGGGAAAATGCCGGACGGCACGCTCGTCATTACCGACTGGAAAACCGGCCGGAACGATGACGAGTACGAGACCGAATTCCAGATGGCAGCCTACGTGCTCTGGGCACACGAGTTTTACCAGAAAAGTGCCGATGAGATCAAAACCGAACTCGTGTTCCTCAGGACCGGTGCGACAAAGCCGTACTCGTTTTATCCGGAACAGTTACGCGAAGTGGAGGAAAAGATCCAACGGGAGTTCGCGGCGATGAATGCCTCGTATGAGTATGGGGATTTTCCGGCCCGGCCTTCGCAGCGGGAGTGTATGAGTTGTAAGTTTGCGGAAGTTTGTCCGGAGGCGGCGAAGGAATTGTGCACGCATTAAGAGTGCGCAATGAAAACAGGACGCCGAAAATCCAAGAGGCTTGGTACTCGTGAGGGACAGCCGTGAGGCGGTGAAGGTGGGGCAGTTTGTACGTACCAGCGATCCCGGGTGGGCTGGCGTAGTATAATAAAACAGGGAACAATACCGGCTGGTTTCCAGAGGTGGGTGATCCCGTGTACTACAAAAAAGGCAGGTTGACCGCCGGATGTGCACTTCCAAAAAGGGAAGTGTTGGAGTTCTCACACGGATGAGTTGTCCCCGGGGGCAATGCCGGGATCTTCCAGACTTGCCTGGAGGGTCACAAGATTCTCCATAAAGGGAGACGCACTGTTCAGTACCGGCCTGACATCGGGTTCACATGCGATCACGTTCTCATCATACAGGAGGAAAAACTCTCCCGAGAACAGGTCCATGGCATTACCCAGGAGTTCCCGTACCTTCCGGATATCGTTTTCTGATCGCACCCGGTTGATCACCAACCAGACCCATTTGATGCCCAGTTCCTTTGCAAGCGATGCTGCATGCCCTGCCACCTGGACTGCGCTGAATGTTGGATCGGTAATGACCAGTGCCTGGTCAAACCCCCGGGCAATGGTCCTGCCAAAATGTTCTACGCCAGCCGGGGTATCCATCAGGATCACCTCATCCTCGCGAAGATTGATGTACCTGATTACTGCCTCAAGCAGTGTATTCTCCGGGCAGAGACACCCGGTAGCGGCCTGTTCGACCGTGCCCATGACAAGGAGGTTCACCCCGCCGGGAGTCTTTGCCCCGAACCGTTCCACGACATCCGAGACATCCGGGTTCAGCGTCAGCATCAGGCCCCACCCGGCGCCGGGCCGGGCACCGGTCTTCTCCTCGATATAATCCAGGTTTTTTGTTAAGGGAATGATCCTGTCACTCCCATTTCGGGGGATACCCAGAGCATACGGGAGGTTCATCTGCGGGTCTTCATCCACGGCAAGCGTCGTAAACCCTTTTTGTGCAAACATGTGTGCGAGAATGGCGGTGATCGTTGTCTTGCCTACCCCTCCTTTTCCGGTAATGACGATTCGACATCCCCGTTCCTCTCCCGGCCGGGTGTTCTCCCGAAGTTTCCGGGCAGATGCAGCCATCCTCTCCCGGTCGATCCGCGGGTCAGCCATGGTGGCCCGCACCGCCGGTCCCTGCGAGGATTTCGTCCCTCGCGATCCTCTTGCCCCGGCACACCGGGCAGAGTGCGGCGATCTCTTCTCTCAGGGAGGGGGTGATATGTGCCAGGGTGGATATGGCAAGGGCTTTAGGCGCATAGTAACCGCCACAGCAGTCGCACCGGGCAAGCGGCACTTTTGTGCCACTCCATGATGTCATTACTCGTTCAGATCCCCTGTCTTCGAACTCCACCGCGTTTGTCGGGCAGACCTTTGCACAGGCTGCGCAGCCATAGCAGTCTTTAGTCGGTTCGGCATACGGCGTATTGACCACCGTGTACGGGCCCCGGTTGACAAAGCCGATCGCACCGGCACCCATGATCTCATTGCATGCCCGGACACAGAGCCCGCAGAGGACACACTTGTTCCCAAGCGAATCCGTAGTGTCGATCTTTTTGAGGAACCGGGTTTTGGTCACGCCGTACCGGGCTGCCATTGCTTTAATGATCTCCGACTTTGGCGCCTCTGCAAGATAGAGCTCGAAGAGGATATTCCGGTGTTTCACGATCTCCGGGGTATCAGTCACGAGCTCCAGCCCTTCCGTGGCCCGGAGGGTGCAGGACGTGGTCATTTCCTGCCTGCCGTGCTTTGCCACGCTGACCATGCAGAGCCGGCACGCACCGTACGGGTCAAGCGACGACTCGTAGCAGAGGTGGGGGATCGGGATTTTCTCCCGCACGGCAACCCCAAGGAGGATCTCTCCCTCGCCGGCAAGGTACTTTTTCCCGTTGATAATCACCGTGACCTGTTTCTCCGGTGCACCTGCCACGCTTCTGTTTTCCGTCATCATGGTTTCACCAGCGCATCGTACTCTTCCTTGAAATATGCCAGTGTTGTCAGCACCGGGTTCGGGGCCGTCTGGCCAAGCCCGCACAGCGAGGTTGCGACGATGGTATCTGAGAGGAGGGCCAGGGTCTCAAGATCTTTTTTCGTGCCCTTCTTTGCCATGATCCGGTTGAGGAGAAGGAGCGTGTGCTTAAGCCCCTCCCGGCAGGGCACGCATTTCCCACAGGACTCTCCCGTGGCGAAGTTGATGAAGTACCGGGCGATATCCACCATGTCCGTATCCTCGTCCATGACGACGATGCCCCCGGAACCCATGATCGAGCCGGCTTTGTTGAGGCTCTCGTAATCCACCGGGGTATCGAAGAGCCGGGCCGGGATGCACCCTCCCGAGGGGCCCCCGGTCTGGACTGCTTTTACCCGTTTATTGTTCGCGCCACCGTTACCAATCTCCGATACGATGGTGCCAAGCGTTGTCCCAAGCGGCACTTCCACGAGACCGACCCGGTCCACCTTTCCCACGAGCGAAAATACTTTGGTACCGGTATTGCCCTTTGAACCGATCTTCGCATACCAGCCGCTGCCGTTTGTGATGATGACCGGCACATTACACCAGGTCTCGACATTGTTGAGGTCAGTGGGGTACCCGAAGAGGCCGCCCCCGATATCGGTCAGCCGCGGGGGGCGGGGGTGGGGTCGCCCGGTCCTCCCTTCGATGGAGGCCACAAGCGCGGTCGATTCCCCGCAGACAAATGCCCCGGCACCTTTCGCGATTCCGATATCGAACGAGAATCCCGTGCCGAAAATATCCTTCCCGAGAATCCCGTACTCCCGGGCCTGGGCGATTGCTATCTTCAGCCGCTCTATGGCAAGCGGGTATTCGGCCCGGATATAGATGAGTCCGTCTTCCGCACCCATCGCGTACGCCCCGATGATCATGCCCTCGATGAGCATGTGGGGGTCGCTCTCCATCTCGTTCCGGTTCATGTATGCGCCGGGGTCACCCTCATCAGCATTGCAGATGATGTATTTCTTATCGGCTTTTTCATCCCGGGTGATCCGCCACTTCTGGCCGGTAGGAAAACCTGCACCGCCCCTGCCACGGAGCCCGGACTTCTCTACTTCAGAAAGGATCGCATCCGGTCCCATGCCGGTCAGGGCCCTGTGGGCTGCCGCATAGCCGCCCACCGCGATATATTCATCGATATCTTCCGGGTTGATAAGACCTGCATTCCGCAGGATCACTTTCTTCTGGCCCTTAAAGAACGGGACCTTTTCATAGAGAGGAATTTTGGGAAATCCTTTGCCGTACTCAATGGTGCACCCCGTGACATGGTCCCATGCCGGGACCCGGCACTGGGCCTTTTTAGCCGGCACCTTTCCCTTCCGGACCTGTTTGATGATCTCCTCTGCATCCGCTTCAGTGACCTTGTGCAGTATCACGAGAGGGTTTCCCGGGAGGGTGATATTTACCAGCGGCTCTTCTTTGCAATAACCGATACACCCGGTTTTTACAAGGGTAATATCTAGGCCTTCCTTTCCGATGATCTCCCGGAGGCGTTCATACACCCGGTTGCCACCGACAGCAATACCGCAGGTGGCAAGGCCCACGGCGATCCGGGGCTTTCCTGGCTGAAGTTTCTGTAACCCGGCCTGCCGGACAGAAATGAGATCGGCTTCTGTGCGGATTTTCATGGCTTCCACCCGTATTCCGAAAGGATGCCCGGCAGGTCTTCCTTTGTGGCGTACCCGTAGAGATTCCCGTCAACCCGCAGGACCGGCGCCATACTGCAGGCACCAAAGCACCGGGCGATCTCCAGCGTGAACTTTTTGTCATCCGTGGTAATGCAAAATTTACCATCCTCTGAAGTGTCCCGCTGTATCCCCAGCATCTCCTCAAGGGCCTGCAGGATTTCAGGGGCGCCTTTGACATGGCAGGCAGTCCCCATGCAGACCGTTATAACATGGTCGCCAACCGGCGTCAGGCTGAAATAGGAGTAAAACGTTGCAAGACTGTAAAGCTGTGAGAGGCGTACGTCAAGTTTCTCTGCGAGCATCGCGAGCGATTCCCGGGGAATATGCCCTTCCTGATCCTGGATATCTCCCAGGATCCCAAGGAGCCGCCCGGACGGGTCTTCATACCGGGCGATAATGGCGTCGAGCGTTTGTTCGTCCATGGTGTCCTCAAAAAAATGAGTGTCCGATGGTGCCCGATCAGATCCCAAGCGCCTTTCTCTTCCGGTTGATCTCGGCTTCGAGCAGGTCCGCAGCCTTGACCGGGTCGGGTTCAACGGCAAACGAGGCATTCACGATGCCGGTGAGCTGTGCGGCAAGGAGATTTGTAACGTTAGCGCTGCCAAAGATCTTGGGCGGGATGCCAAGGACCGTGTACACACCCGAAGCGACAAAGTATGTCCCGATCGAGATTGCTTTCTGCGAATACCATTCGGGTGCAGCCCCGCCCAGCGGAAGATCGCTGATACCGACATTGAGTTCCTTTGCGATGTTTGCGGCAAGCACGAGAATACGCGAGCAGTCAACGCAGGAGCCCATGTGGAGCACCGGCGGGATGCCGAGCGCATTGCAGACAGACTTGAGGCCGGGTCCCGCCATGTCTGCTGCTTCGGGGACGAGCAGGCCAGCCTTCCCGCATGCAATCGCGGCGCACCCGGTCTCGACAACAAGGATGTCCCGCCTGATCAGCTCCTTTGCGAGCGTGACATGGCCATAGTCCTGCTTGATCTTCGGGTTGTTGCAGCCGACTATGCCGACAGCCCCTTTGATCTTCCCGGCAACGATGGCATCGATCAGCGGCTTGTACGTCCCGCCGAGTGCCTTTCGTATCGCTTCTTCCGAGAAGCCCGACATCAGCTGCATCGGCTTGTCCGGGATCCTGACCCGGCCCGGGTTCCGGTTCGCGAAGTTGTCGATCGCGAGACCGATGATCTCCTTTGCAGTATCAAGGCCGGTCTCCGGCCGGAACTCCTTGAAGATTGAGCCCGGGATCTTCGCCTTCCGGCTGGTGGTCACGACTTTTGTGTGGTAACAGCCGGCCGTCTGGATTACCGCGGGGAAGATACACTGGTAATCGATCACCATGGCCTCAACTGCCCCGGTCGCAATCACCAGTTCCTGGTCGAAGAAACTGCCGGCAAGGGGAATGCCATGCCGCATTAAGAGTTCGTTCCCGGTACAGCACATCCCGGCAAGGTTGATCCCCTTTGCGCCGGCGTCCTTTGCACGTTTCACCAGGCCCGGGTCCTCTGATGCCTTCACGATCATATCGGAGAGGACCGGGTTGTGCCCGTGGAGGACGATATTGACCTTGTCCCTGCTGATCGTGGCAAGGTTTATCCACGCCTTCAGTGGCGTCGGGGTCCCAAAGAGGATATCGGAGCAGTCGGTTCCCATCATCGAGCCGCCCCACCCGTCGGAAAGAGCCGTCCTCATCGCGTGCAGGAGGATGTTTGTGTAATCCGAATCGACGCCCATCTGGATCCGGTGCATCGCCTCCACAACTTCGCGGTCAACGCTGCGGGGCATAATCCCCAGCTTCTTCCACGCGTCTTTGGTTTTCTGCGGGGCACGCTCGGTCAGCTGGATCCTGTTTTTCAGCGTCCCGAACTCTTCGAGCAGCGCACGGGCAAGCTCGCCGGCGATCTCTTCTTTTTTCCGGCCGGTTGTTTTTATGCCATACTCTGTTGCGACCACCTTCAGCTTGCCCTCATCGAGGATCTGGTACCCCTGTGCCCGGCCTTCCGCGGTCGCGAGCATGGCCTCGACGACTTCACGCCCGTGGTCCGAGTGGGCGGCAGCGCCGGTGGTAAGATCGTCGAGCAGGTTTCGTGCGACGATGAGATCGGCATCCGCACCGCAGGTGCCCCGGGTCGGTTTTTTCCCGAACGGCTCGGTCCGGCAGGGCCCCATGGCACACCGGTTGCAGCAGATGCCCAGTTGCCCGAATCCGCACTGCGGCTGCTGGCAGGCGAAACGATCCCAGACGGTCTCGATACCGTCTTCCATGGATTTTACCATAATCTCCTGGTCGTTCTTGTCAAGTGCTCGTGTTTCAGCGATCTTCTTTCCTGCAGATGAATCGTACATTTTTTTATCTCCCCCTCTCACGTCTCCCCTTGTAACTCAGCCAGCTCTGCCATGATTGCCCGGTAGGCCCGGATGTTTGCCGGCATCTTTTGGGCTTCCACACCGGTCTCTGCGGTGGTGATCAGCCGCAGGGTGAAGTCTTTCCTGCTGGACCGGATCAGGTCGTCCGCGTCCCCAAAGACCAGTGCACCGGTCTTGCAGGCCTCGGCACAGGCCGGGATCATCCCGGCATTCTGCCGCCCGATGCAGTTGTCGCACTTGGCATTGACCTCCCTGTCCGTATCCAGCTGGTGCACGCAGTTGAACTGGATGATGCCAAACGGGCAGGCCATGGCGCAGACAGCACAGCCGATGCAGCGGTTATAGTGTACGAGAACCGAGCCGGTGCCGGCATCCCGAGCCAGGGCCTCAGTAGGGCAGACCTGCATGCACGGTGCCGGATCGCAGTGCCGGCACCGGTTGGGAAAGGTCAGGTAATGGATCCCCGTCTCCACATAAATCCTCGGCTGGGATCGTTTCTCTTCAGAAACGGCAGCGAATATATTTTTGTTCTCTGCGTGCTCGATGGCACAGGCAACCTCGCAGTGCCTGCACCCGATACACAGTTCAGGTTGTACAAAAACCGTTTTCATACCAACAGTACCTCCTCATTCCCGAATCTTCCGGGCCGGGAACCGCTCATTACCCTCCGGGTGATTAACAGCCTGTTTTCAGCACCAGCTATATACAACTTTTTATTTTAATGCTGATTTGGACAGATCGAAAATCCGGTCAGCGATTATCCACCTGATCCCACACTCTCGTGGAATTACCTCATACAACTCCTCTGCCGAAATGAACAATCATCAGACAGACCATGAATTTCATTCGGACATCTCGCTCCGGGAGTGGCTTCTTATGAAAAAAGAGGACCGGTAATTTTTGGCCCGGATCGGTACATTTTCACCGTCCCCCCTCCCCCTTATATGCCAGCACACCCCAACTAAATTCTTAACAGAATGAAACTTATCCACATCGCCGACACCCATCTTGGTCTCGCGGCCTTCAGCAGGCTGGACCCGGAAAGCGGCATGAACCTGCGCGAGAAGCAGATCTATGACAATTTCCTCGCGGCGATTGACGTTATCATCCGGCAAAAACCCGACGTCCTCGTCCACGCGGGCGACCTCTTTGACGTGGTAAAACCAAAGACGAAAGCTTACACCACCGTGCTCGACGCGCTCACGCGCCTTGGCGATGCCGGGATCCCGCTTGTGATCGTGACCGGCAACCACAGCATGGTCAAGACCCGGTACACCACCTCGCCGCTCGCGGTCCTCGCCTACCACCCCACGGAGATTCACGCCGCGTATTCGTTCAAGTACGAGCGGGTGGAGATCGGCGATACGGTCTTTCATTTGATCCCAAACATGCTCCGGGCCGAAGATTACCGCACGGCCTACGATCAGATCGAACTTGCGCCGGGCAGGAACAACGTGCTCGTCACCCACGGGCTTGCGACAGCGATAAAGGACAAGAGGCTTGCGACCGTCGCGGAACACGAGCTCGACAGCACGATCTTGTCCGACGGCTTCGATTATATCGCGCTCGGCCATTACCATAACCAGTCGCAGATCACCGACAACGCATGGTACTCGGGCTCCACCGAGTACCTCACGTACGGCGAGATCCGGGATGAGAAAGGCGGTCTCGTGGTCGATCCGGCGAAGCACACGGTCGATCACCTCGACCTGCCAAGGACGCCGATGTATGACTGCGGCACGATCCCTTGCGCCGGCCGGCACACGACAGAGATCACAGACAAGATCATCTCACGGGTGGAAGCAAAGCGGCCCGAAAAGTTCTCGCTTGCGCAGGTCACGCTCGACGGCATCTCACGGGAGCACGGGAAGGGCATCGATATGCGGGCCCTTGTCGGCATCCGGGAAAACCTGCTCGACCTGAAAATCCGGGTAAAGACACAGGATGAGGATACACCGGTCCCGCTCCAGCAGGACATCAGGATGATCGATTACCTCTCGGAGTTCGAAGGGTTTGTCAGTAAGCACCAGCTCTCCGAGAAGCAGAAGACGTTTGCACTTGTGCGCGGAAAGGAAGTTCTCCAGTCCGTGATGGATGAGCACCGGGGGACAGCAGAATGATCCTCGACCGGCTCGAACTCCATAATTTCAAGCGGTTCCGGCACGCGGAGATCAACTTCCAGGATGGCATCACCGGCATCCTCGGGAACAATGGCACGGGGAAGTCGAGCCTTGTTACGGCAATCTTCTTTGCACTCTATGGCGTGAAGGCAACAGGGATATCCGCTGATTACATTGTTTCGAGTTTTGCCTCCCCCAAGGACAAGTGCGAGGTTGTCCTTGATTTCCGGATCGGAGGAGACACCTACAAGATCATCCGGACATTTAAGAAGGGAAAGACCGTCTCCCATGAGGCAGAGTTCTACCGGAACCGGCAGCTGGTTGCAAAAGAGGTGAGCCCGGTCGAGGCCGAAGTGAAGCGGACGCTCGGGATGGGCCCGGTGGATTTCAAGAATACGATCTACGCGGCCCAGAAAGACCTCCTCACCCTGCTCGATAACACGCAGACCAAGCGGAAAGAGTGGTTCCAGAAGGCGCTCGGCATCGATTACCTCAAAACCGAGAGCGACGCGGTCTTAAAGAAACAGGCCGATGAAAAGGCCGGCGAACTCCAGCATAAGGAAGGCGAGCTCGCGGCCCTGGCCGGCCGGCAGAGCGAGGAAGAGCTTGCAAACCTCCATGCGTCCATAACAAAGTTCCACGCACTGATCGCGGAGCACGGGAAGGTACGGGACACGAAAAAGAAAGAGCGGGCGGAACTTGACGGGAAACAGAAAGTCCTTGCCGAGAAGAAACTCGCGTACAACAGTCTCCTCCAGCAGCAGCAGACCCTCACCCGGGAGAGGGACGAGGATACCAGTGCCGCAAAGAAACTCGAAGCCCAGCTCGCGCTCCTTGCCGGGGAGGATGCCGAGTACCACCGCATCGAAAAGACTGCGGCGTCGTTTGCGGACGTAAAGCAGCGGCTCGATGCGATGCGGGAGAAGAAGAGCGAGCACCTCCGGCTCAGTGCGGAGCTCGGGTTTGCCACAAAAGAGATTGCCGACCTTGCCGCACGGGCAGAAAAACAGCGGACCCTTCTTTCGGTCCTCGATGCGGACCTGCAGAAAAAGGCGGTACTCGCTTCAAAAATCCGGGCCGGCCTCGGCGTCGGGGAGCTCGCGGAGGACCGGCTCGAACCGGCAGTCAGTTACCGGCTCGCAGAGATCAACAAACAGGGTGGCACTCTCTCTACCCGTCTGGCACACCACGAGGAAGAGCGGGAGAAGATTGCGGCCGACCAAAAGACAATCCTTGATGCCGGCGCCGACGGGGTCTGTCCCCTGTGCCGGCAGAAACTAGGGGATCATTTCGGGAGTATCGAGGCAGAGTTCAGTGCACAACTGCAGGCTCTCGAAGAAAAAGCGGTTGCCGATCTAAAACGACAGGAGACGCTCGCACATGAGAAGGCCGGTATCGAAGCCTTAAAGCCGGTGCTTGATGCGTTCCGCACGATCGCGGAGAAACTCCGGCAGAAACCGGTGTATGAAGAGGAACTGGCCGGCCTCGTAGCACAGCAGAAAGTAAAAGCCGACGTGCAGAAAGCCCTCGCTGATTCCCTTGCGAAGCTCGGGTACGATGAGAAGGCGTTTTTGGCCTGCGAGCGGGAGAGTGCGGAGGTACAGAAGGTACAGCTCCGCTTTATCGAACTCGGGAAGAAGATCGGGCAGGGGCAGCAGGCAAAAGAGCAACTAGCCGATCTTACCGCTAGGATCGCAGGACGCGGTCGCGAACTTGCAAAACTTGCCGAAGAGATTAAAACCGCAGCCTTCGACCCTGCCGAGGCAGCAACACTCGAAGCCACAATAGCCGCAACCGATGCAGCGTTGCGGAACGAGGAGGTCTCCATCGCCGGTGCAACAAAGGATCTCCGTTTCACCGAAGAGAAGATCGCGGAGTACAAAAAAGCGGCAGAGCAGATCGCCCAGCTGGAAAAGCAGGTCGCTGAACTCAAAGACGAGATCGAACTCCTGAAACTGACCCGCTCCCTCATCGCTGAGTACGTGGTGTACCTCATGCAGGTCGTCAGGAGCCGGCTTGAGGGTGAGGTGAGCCGGATTATCGCGGAGATCACGGGCGGCAGGTACGAACAGGTGCTCCTTGACGAGGATTTCAACCTCCTTGTGCGGGACGTGGACAACGATTATGCGATCGACCGCTTTTCCGGCGGCGAGCAGGACGACATCGCGGTCGCGTTACGGATCGCCCTCTCGCGGTACCTCGCAGAGCTCCACCAGGTGCACGAGAGCACCTTCCTCATTTTCGACGAGATCTTCGGGAGCCAGGACGAGGAGCGGAGGAACAACCTGCTCACCGCATTGCGCACGCAGGAGTCCCGGTTCCCGCAGATCCTCCTCATCTCCCATATCGCGGAGATGCAGGGCGAGTTTGCGAACACGCTCGTGATCGAGATGGGCGCCGATAACGCGAGCCGGATCCGGGAGGTAGTGTGATGGAGGGCGAATACACCGGCGCCGTGAAAGAAACAGCAGGCCGGATCCGGGCAACGATCCCGGCAAACTTTGTGGAGAAATTCCAGAAGACGTGCAACATTAACATTTCAGATTTCATCCCCTGCACCCCCATCTCCTGCGGCGAAGTCTGTGCGATCGATGGCAGCAATGTCACCCTCTTGGAGTCCGGCAGTATGGCGCTCGCGGTTGTAAGAGCGGCCCAGACAACGTTTGTCGGCATGGAGCGAAGCCGGCGCTCGGTCACGCCCATGACCTTTGCGCTCATCGGCCCTGAGGAAGAGAACCAGGACTTCCCGGTCCTGTACGCTGACTGCTTCGGCCACCCGCCGGGAAAGCCGCTTTCAAACGAGGACATCTCCCGAGCTGCAGGAATTCTCCGGGACACGGTCGAGTACTGGGTCACGGAGACGATGGCACACGATCTGGCACCAAACGCCCTCCTGTTACGGGATGGCCCCCTGCGGGTCTCGCACGAGAGCCACGACCCGGTCCTCACCCGGATTGCGCTCACCTGCCGGGACAAGGGGATCGGTTTTGCCGGGATCTCCAAGCGCTCCGCTGCAACCTGGGGAGGTGGTCACCCGCTCCTCCCTGCGATCTATGGGTTTGCAACAACCCGTAAGATCAAAGGCCCGTGGTGGATCAAGATCGATCCGGCAATCCTCGATCACCAGCCCCACGCCCAGTGGCAGCACGGCGAGATATACGTAGCCTGCCTCCACGGGAGGTCACGGGGGCCGCTCAAGATCGAGCTCGCGAAAGGGACAAAGAACCCACAGGAGATCATGAACCGGCTCGCGGGCTGCTCCGCAGACGGCCGCATTCCGGGCTACCCGTACCCGCTCCTCGACGCTCACCGCACCGTTGCCTTAACAGAAGAGATCGTGGACCAGGTTAAAGGCGATCTGCTCGGGAGTCTATCAGAGGCCGGCATCGATCGGCAGACCTATGAGATCCTGTTCGGAGATTATCATGATGAATTTGCGCGATACTGATACCGCAGACACTTCCAAGTACCGGCTCATCGGCAGGAGCGTACTTTCCTACCGCTTTATCGCCCCCCACAGCGAGACGCTCTACATCGGCGACATCAAGAAGATTGTCGATACTACCAAGGGCGCCACCTTCTTTGCGAAGATCACTGATCTCTCGCACGACTCAAACTTCGCCGACCCGAAGTGGGACACCCGGTCGTATGCCGAGGAGTTCTACGGTCTTGGCGAGGACGTCTTTATCACGGTCGATGCAGTCCCGCTCGGTTTTGTGGATACCGACGGAAAATTCCACAAAGCCCGCACCATCCCCTCCAAGTTCTCAACCGTAGAAGACCCGACCGCAGAGGACTTCCGGTTCCTCACCGAGCAGATGGGCGAGATCGAGGTCGGGCTCATGCGGAGCGGCCAGGACGTGATCAAAGAGGTCCCGGTCCGGATCCCGGCCCGCGTCCTCCCCCAGCACATGGGGGTCTTTGCGACCACCGGCATGGGTAAGTCCAACTTCATGAAGACCTTCTGTGCCTCGTGCATGAAAGAGCAGAAGTTCGGTCTCCTCATTGTTGACCCGCACGGCGAGTACGTGAGCGGTGGCAAATCCTCGACCGGGGAACCCACAAAAGGCCTTGTCCACTACACGAACGGCAGGGGTGGCCTCTCCATCTTCACGATTCGCGGGGAAGCAGACCGGAAAAAATACGCCATGAACCGGCTGAACCTCGAATACGACGATTTTCGGCTCTCCGACCTTTCTATCCTCTATGAGCTCACCTCAGCCCAGTTCGACATTATAGAGGCCTTCGCCAGGGTCAACGGGAGCGACGCGATCCGGTTCTTCCAGGAAGTTGACCCGGAGATCTTCCCCATCAAAGATCCGCTGGCTGCAGGGATTAAAGAGGGCAGCCTTGCATGGTTGATCCGCAACTCCATGGCCGGGCCCGTCCGCGTCATCCAGCGGCACATCGACAACCTCGTCAACGGCAACAAGGCATTCTTCCGCGAGAAGGGCTCATCGATCCTCGAGATCCTTAATGATCTGCATGCAAACCGGGTCATCCTCATCGATATCCCAGATATGGGGGAGCGGAGCGAACTTTTTGTCCTCTCGGTCATCACCCGGATGATCATGGAGAAGCACCGGTCCGAGGCCCGCGGCTTCGGCATCGATGAGAAGCAGGAGTCAGGCCACCATGTTCTCATCACCATCGAGGAGGCCCAGCGTGTGCTGGCTGCCGGCGGTGCATCCACCCAGATGTTCCGCGAGTGCGCCATGGAAGGCAGGAAATTCGGTGTCGGCCTCTGCATCATCACCCAGCAGCCAAAGAACGTTGACCTGAAAGTGCTCGCCCAGATAAACACGTTCGTTGTCATGGGTCTTGGGGACCGGGGTGACCGCGAGATCATCATGGGCAGCGCCAAGCAGGATCTCAGTAAGATGGAGATCGAGATCCAGACCCTTGACCGGGGCGAGGCGATCATATCAACGATCGGCATCCCATTCCCGGTCAGTACAAGGATTCACCGTTACGAGGATTACATCGCGGAACTCAACAAAGAAAAGAAAGTGGATATCCGCGCCGGACTCGCAACCGGGTTCTGAGACACGAAGGAATCCCCCGCGGCGGATCAGGAACGAACGAAATTAATAAAAAACTCTCTCCCCCACCGTGCCCCGAAGGGGCTTTCATGGCGGGGAGCCCTCACATTTTTCACCGGTTTTCCCGGCTCGGACATGGATCTCTCCGTTTCGGGATCGATCCTGCTGAAGGAGTCGGGTTTACGAAAGGGGCAGCGATCTAAAAAACGGTTCTGTCAGGTTGTCGGCAGTTTCTGAAATTTGATACTTCGAAGAAATGTCACTAGCTGCCGAAGATTTGACAGAACCAAAAGAGGCTGGCGAAATAAAAAACGGGGGATTCCGGTCCCCCCTTATCAGCTTAAGGTTCCGGGACGGCGGGGACCTGCCAGTCCTGGTTGAATTCCAGTTCAATCCGGTCGAGGATCGGTTGCTCCGTCACAAGGATCCCCAGGTTGCGGCTCTGGTCCAGGGATTCCGCAGCAAAATATGCCGAACCCACGTAAGCGACCTGACGGGGTGTCCCGTAATCGGCGACCGCCGCCTTGGCATGGATGTACGGCGACGCAATCGATTTTGCCTGGGCACCGCTGGCAGCAAGCGTGGCAAGGGCCGGTGCATTCACGTTCGTCCCGTTGCTGCCCAGATTATCGGCCGCAAGCACCCGTACGGCAACCCCCCGTTTCGCTGCATCGCAGAGGGCTCCTATCACCTGCGGGTCGGTTATTGCGTCATTATAGACGTCGACCGTCTTTGTAGAACCGTTAATCAGGCCGAGGATCTTTTCCCGCGCATTGACCGGGCTCCAGACGAGCGCAGGCTGGTCCGGCGTCACGTTCTGGTACTTCCAGTCGGCATCGAACACCGTTTCGATCTCCTGTACTTCTGCCGGGTCATTGGTTATGATCCCAAAATCCCGCGTGGTACCGAAAAATGTCGGGTCCAGGTTAAGCGTCATGATGATCGCGACCGACCTGTCTGCAGTGAGCGTCTTCTGGTGGGTGAGGACAAATGCGGGAGAACCAGGCATCATCTGCACCCCGAGCGGGGTGAGGTTTGCGATCGCATACTCGTTCGGGTTGGACACATTTTCAGCCGCAAACGAGGCATTGTTGTAGATGATCCGTACCGAGACGCCCCTTCCTTGCGCTGCGGCGAGCGCGGTGACGATCTCCGGGTCGTCGAGCTGGTAGATGGTAAGCGTGATGGTCTTTTGCGCACCGGCAATCGTTTTGAGGATCAGCGCCCGGCTATCATTGGGCTCCACAAAGATCGTGTGGATACCCGGGTTTCCCGATGACACATTTGCGGCGGTCCCGGTGCTCGCCTGCCCGGGGGAAGATGTGGTCCCGGTACAGCCTGCGGCAACAACAGCAAGGACAGCAAACATAACTGCACCGGCAAGAAGGATCGGCATTCTGGCATTCATTGATTGGAGGATATCACTGGCAGGACAAAGAAGGTATCCCCCAAATATTTTTGCCGGAAACGCTTGAAAAAACCTCAAAATAACAACGTTCATATCTCCACACTCCGAGTATGCATTATCCCCTCTCCATCGACCGGGTGGTGCTCTTATGAAGAAACTGATCTCCTGTTTCCTTGCAATTGCCGTTCTTTTCTTTGTGATCCTCGCTGCCGGGTGTACGGGCAGCACGACGACCAGCACACCAGCAGCGGCCCCCG
>Ga0181529_10002888_pt1 | contig 20120 bp, 17 predicted proteins | sample PEATcosm2014_Bin_36_FD_119763 | JGI IMG/M metagenome (GOLD analysis project Ga0181529, IMG submission 119763) | Peatland microbial communities from MTU Mesocosm Facility, Houghton, MI, USA - PEATcosm2014_Bin10_30_metaG | ecosystem: Environmental > Terrestrial > Soil > Wetlands > Peat | place... | reverse complement strand
GTGAACACGAAGACCTCGTCTTCGAAGAGGTCGATGCGCAGCGTGTCCATGAACTCGCGGGGGTCGCCGGCGGTGTCGGACTGCCACTCCATCATCTGCCGCAGCCAGGCCAGCTTGTCGGCCGGGCGGTCGCCGTCGCCCTTGGCCTTGTAGAGCCAGTGCGCGGCCACGCCGAACTCGGCGGTCTGGTGCATGTCGAAGGTGCGGATCTGGATCTCGAGCGGCTTGCCGCCGGGGCCGATCACGGTGGTGTGCAGTGACTGGTACAGGTTGAACTTGGGCATCGCGATGTAGTCTTTGAAGCGCCCGGGGATGGGTTTCCAGACGGCGTGGATCACGCCGATCGCGCCGTAGCAGTCCTTGACCGTGTCGACCAGGACGCGCAGCGCGGTCAGGTCGAAAATCTCGTTGAACTCCTTGCCGCGCCGGCTCATCTTGACGTAGATCGAATAGAAGTGCTTGGCGCGGCCGGTGATCTCGGAGCGCACGCCGACTTTCGAGAGCTCGTCCTCGAGGAAGTGCGCGGCGTTCACGATGTAGTCCTCGCGATCGGCGCGGCGCTGCGACACCATGCGCTCGATCTCGGCGTACTTGCGCGGATGCAGGGCGGCGAAAGCCAGGTCTTCGAGCTGCCACTTGAGGCTGTTGATGCCCAAGCGGTGAGCCAGCGGCGCGTAGATCTCGAGAGTCTCCTTGGACTTCTGGATCTGCTTCTGCTTGCCCAGGTATCCCAGCGTGCGCATGTTGTGCAGGCGGTCGGCGAGCTTGATGAGGATGACGCGGATGTCCTCGGCCATCGCCACGATCATCTTGCGGTAGTTCTCGGCCTGCTCTTCTTCGGTCGAGTTGAAGCTGATCTTGGTCAGCTTGGTGACGCCGTCGACCAGCATGGCGATCTCGTCGCCGAACTGTTCGCGGATGTACTCGATGGGGGTGTCTGAGTCTTCGACCACGTCGTGCAGCAGCGCGGCGGCGATGGTCGGGTCGTCCAAGCGCAGCTCGGCACACAGCAGCGCGGTGCCGACCGGATGGTTGATGAAGTCCTCGCCACTCTTGCGGACCTGCCCGTCGTGCTTGACGGCGGCCAGGGCGAAGGCGCGCGTGATGAGCGCTTCGTCGACATCGGGGTTGTAGACCGCAACGGCGGCGAGCACCTGCTCGAGCAGCCCACGCTGCTGCTCGGCTTCGGGGGCGAGCAGCCCTAGAGCCGGATGGTCAGGCACTGCCTGAGGAACGTCGTCGTGTGGAATCGTTCGTGCCATCGGCGATACGTGGCGGAGGTGGCGAGTTCGATCTTGCCCTTCGCCTTGTTGACTCCCTTCTTGCCTTCGTGGTCGGTCAGCAAACCGGCCTCGGAGAGCGTGTTCCAGGCGGCAGCCACGACGGGAAGGCCGGCCAGGCGCTCGTGGCCAAGCAGGCGGGCGAGCAGGTCGTCTGAGTCGCCCCCCGCCGCGAGCGCCCTGTAGACCACGCGACACGCCGCCTCGAGATCGTAGGTCTCGGCCACGACGGCCTTCGTGAAGTCTACCTCACTCTCACCCCACAGGATCGAAACGCAGGCCGTGGGGGCCACTCCGGCAAGGATGGCGCCGAACAGGCCGCCGTCGAAGGGCGGGTCGACGAAGGCGACGTGATCGAAGGCGTCGACCAGCTCGGGGTTGGCGGCGGCGACGACGACGTCGGCCATGACGACGTCGGGCTCGTCTTCCCCGCCGTCGCCGCACACGGCGAGGCCCAGGCGCGATGGCACGCAGGCGCCGTGCAGGTACAGGTACGAGCGCCCGAGCTGCGACAGGCAGACGTCGCGGCTGAGCAGCGGCCGGCGCCGGCCGACGTCGGCCACCAGCACGAGTAGCCTGCCCCCCGCCGCGACGAGCGACGTGAGCGTGGCACCGAGCGGGCGACGACGGCGATCGAACAGGCGGTGCTCGCGCCGCAGGGCGGCGATCGCGGCCGCCGCCCCGTCGGCGCCGGCGGCGCCGGGCAGCTCGGCGTCGGCGAGGGCTTCGAGGAACTCGTCGCCCGTGACCCACTCCGGACAGGCCGGGCCGCAATCGCTCTCGCACAGGTCGTCGGCGGGACGCAGCAGCTCGAAGGCGCCTTTGACCTGCGCCTGCGGTCTGACCATGCCGTTGAACGAGTTCTTGGTGTAGGCCACCGGCACGTCGTAGCGCGCCCCCGGCTTGATCTCGGAGAGCGCCGAGAAGCCGAACCGCACGCCCGGCGCCGAGACGCCGTCGAGGCGCACGTCGCACTGCAGGTGACGCCCGTTGCGGGTGAGCCGGCACGACCCGATCTGGGCGCCGTGGAGCAGCAGCAGGGGCCGCGGGTTGCCGAGCCCGTGCGGCGCGAACAGGTCGAGGTCGTCGGTGAGCCCCAGGGTGAGCTCGTCGCCGGCGGCCACGGCTTCGACCTTGGTGACGCTGCGAAAGTCGTCGTCGGTGAGGCGCTCGCCGGCGTAGCCGGCGAGCGCCTGGGCGAAGGTTGCGACGTCGTCGGCGCGCAGGCTGAGGCCGCAGGCGGCGCGATGCCCGCCGTAGCCCAGCAGCCGCTCGGAGCAGGCCGCCACGCCGGCCAGCAGGTCGAAGGCCGGGATGCTGCGTCCCGAGCCCTTGGCCACGCCGTCGGTCTCGCTCAGCAGGATGGTGGGCCGCCCGGTCTGCTCGACGACGCGAGAGGCGACGATGCCGATCACGCCGGCGTGCCAGTCGGGCGACGACATGACGACCGCCGCCGGCAGGCAGTCGGGCAGGCGGTCGAGCGCCTCGCGCAAGATGACCGCCTCGATCTCCTGGCGTTCGGCGTTCAGCGCGCCGAGGCGCTGCGCCAGCGGCAGGGCCGCGGCGCGATCGGGCGCGCCGAGCAGCTCGACGACCTGCGAGGCGTCTTCGAGGCGCCCGGCGGCGTTCAGCCGGGGCGCCAGGCGAAAGCCGATGGTCGAGGCGTCGACGTCGTCGGGGCGCGTCTCGCTGACTTCGAGCAGGGCGGCCAGGCCGGGCCGCGGCGCGCTGCGCAGGCGGCCGATGCCCATGGCCGCCAGGCTGCGGTTCTCGTCGAGCAGCGGCACGACGTCGGCCACGGTGCCGACCGCGACCACGTCGAGGTACGGGCGCAGCGCCAGGGGCAGCTCGACGCGGTCGTCGCGCCGGTCCTCGAGCAGCGCGTGGGCCAGCTTGAGCGCCACGCCCACGCCGGCCAGGTGAGGGAACGGGTAGCGCCCCACCTTGGGGTTGATGACGATGCAGTCGGGGAGCTGCCCGATGGGCTCGTGGTGGTCGGTGACGATCACGTCGAGACCCAGCGCGCGGGCATGTTCGACTTCGGCGTACGCGCCGATCCCGCAGTCGACCGTGATGACCAGGCCGGCGCCGGCGGCGGCGAGCTCGTCGAGCGCCTCGCGGGCGATGCCGTAGCCCTCGGTGAAGCGGTTGGGCAGGCGCCAGACCACCTCGGCGCCCATCTGGGCGCGCAGGAACTCGGCGAGCAGGAAGGTGGCGGTGATGCCGTCGGCGTCGTAATCGCCGTAGACGGCGATGATCTCGCCGCTGCCCAGGGCGCGATCGATGCGCTTGCGCGCCTCGACCATGCCGTCGAGCAGGTACGGGCTGTGCACGCGAAAGTCGGGGTGCAGGAACTCGCGGGCGAGCTCTGGGTCGGTGAAGCCGCGCCGCGCGAGGATCTCGGCGGCAAGCCGGCCGATGGGCAGCTCGTCGGCCAGCACGGCCGCGGCCCGCAGGTCGACCGGCGCGATCTTCCAGGTCTGTTCTCTCGCCATAGCCGCAGTCTACAGGCGCCGCGGACTGAAAGAAGAGGGCAGCGGCGCGACTATGGGCGCTCGCCGGCCGGCCCGTCGCCGGCCGGCCCGGGCAGGGCGAGCGTGGCAGACGTGGGCGCCGGCGCCGCCGCCTCGGCGGCGCGCAGCCGCACGTAGGTACACTGCAGCTCGTCTTCGAGGGTCTTGCGGATGCGCGCGCTGTGCAGGTCGGCGGCGAGGGCCGCGAACACGCCGACCGCCAGCAGCAGCGCCGCCACGATGGCGGCCACCGCCAGCAGCGAGGCGTGGTGCCAGGTGCCGGCCACGTAGCTCACGTCGGCGTGGGCGCCGTGGCTCGCGGCGCCGACGACGAGCACGGCCGCAGCGACGACCAGCAGCACGGTGAGGATGTTCTTCATGGCGCGGCTCCGGGAGCGACGCTTCTTCGGTCGCCCGCAGTATAGCGCGGTGCGGCGCGAGCGACGGCGGGACTCTACGGACCGAGCCGCACGTGCGCGGCGGCGCGCGCCTTGACGAGCCACGCCTCGAGCAGCGCCGCGCGACGCTGTGAGGTGAGCTGCGCGACGATGGCGGGGCGCGCCTGGGCCAGCGAGTGGACGGACGCGGCGCGGCGGCCGAGGAGCTTGAGCACGTGCCAGCCGCCGACCGCCGAGACGGGGCCGACGATGACTCCTTTGCGAGCCTTGGCGAGCGCCCGCGAGAGAGTGGGCGGCAGTGACGAGGTGGTCACCCAGCCGATCACGCCGCCCGAGTCCGACTCGGGGTCCATGGAGTAGGCGCGCGCGACCTCGGCGAACGGGTAGCCCTGGCGCAGGCGGTTGACGACGGCCTGGCCCAGCCCCTGCGTCTTGACGACGATCTCGGCGAGCCTGACGGCGGCCGGCGTGGTCAACTGCCCGAGATGCGCCTTGTAGAAGGCAAGGATCTGCGCGCTGCTCGGGACGGCCGCTGGGAACTTGCGCGCGCCCAGCTGCTCGGAGATCAGCCCGTCGCGCAGCTCGAGGCGATAGTCGGCGAGCGTCAGACCCACGGCCAGCAGCGACTGCTGCAGGGCGGCGGTGCCGCCCAGGCTCGCGGCTACCTGCGCGAGGCGCGCCTCGACCTGCGAGTCGGCGACCGTGATGCCCAGGCGCGCCGCCTCGTTGCGCAACAGGTGAGTGCGCACCGTAGCCTCGAGCGCCTGCCTGTAGGAGAGTGCCTTCGACGACAGCCGCGAGAACGCAAGCGTGCGTTCGACCTCGGCCCGGTAGACGGCTTCGCCGTCGACCCGCGCCGCCACCACGCCCGGAGCAGGGCTGGTGGCGACCGCTCCCGGACTGGCGCCCTGCCCGGCAGTCGGCGAGGCCGCGGGGTGGGCCGTGCCGCCACAGCCCGCCACGAACAGCAGGGTGAGCAGCGCGGCGGCCGCGAGGGCGACCAAGGCGGCCGTGAGCGCCGTCCGGGCGTGCCGTGGCCGCGAGCTTGCGGCGAATCTCCGGGCCCGGTCGGCCACGGACGGAGCGAATGAGCTACGGGTGTCGCCCATCATAGAGGACGGATGAGGGTCGTCAGACACTCGCCGGCGCGGCGCCGGCGGCGTCGTACAGCGTGGGGAAATAGCAGGCGACCTCGTGGTCGTCGCCGGCGGTGCCCACGACGTTGAGGGTGGGCATCGCCTTGGTGCAGGGATCGGGCTGCATGCGCGGACAGCGCGGGTGGAACACGCAGCCCGACGGCGGGTTGGCGGGACTCGGCACGTCGCCTTCGAGGATGAGGCGGTGACGCTCGCGTTCGGTGCGCGGATCGGGGATCGGCACGGCCGAGAGCAGCGCTTCGGTGTACGGGTGCTGTGGCTTGACGTAGAGCGTGGTCGAGTCGGCGACCTCGACGATCTTGCCGAGGTACATCACCGCCACCCGGGTGGAGATGTGCTTGACGACCGAGAGGTCGTGGGCGATGAACAGGTAGGTGAGCTTGAGCTCTTTCTGAAGGTCTTCGAGCAGGTTGATCATTTGCGCCTGGATGGAGACGTCGAGGGCGCTCACCGGCTCGTCGCAGATGATGAGACGCGGGTTGAGCGCCAGGGCGCGCGCCACGCCGATGCGCTGGCGCTGCCCGCCCGAGAACTCGTGCGGGTAGCGCTCGGCGTGCTCGGCGGTCAGACCGACGGTCTCGAGCAGTTCGAACACGCGGCGCTTGCGCTCGGCTTCGGTGCCGATGTCGTGGATGCGCAGCGGCTCGGCGATGATGTTCTTGACCGTGCGCCGCGGATTGAGGCAGGCATACGGGTCTTGAAAGACGATCTGCATGTCGCGGCGCAGGCGCTGGATCGTGCTGCGCGACGCGGCCATGACGTCGAGCCCGTCGAAGGAGACCTGGCCGGCCGTTGCCGGCAGCAGGCGCAACAGCACGCGGCCGGTGGTCGACTTGCCGCAGCCGCTCTCGCCCACCAGGCCGAGCGTCTCGCCTTCGTCGATCGAGAACGACACGCCGTCGACCGCGTAGACCTGGCCGGTGGTGCGCTTGAGCACCCCTGACTTGATGGGAAAGTGCTTCTTTAAGTCGCGGACCTCGAGCAGACTCATGAGGCCGCCTTGTCGCGAAAGCGAGGCAGGCCGGCGCGGATCTTGAAACGCTCGGCGACGGGGATCCAGCAGTGCACGCCGTGACCGGGCCCGACCATCTCGAGCGGCGGGAACTCGCCGGCGCAGACCGGCAGCTCGTAGGGGCAGCGCCCCGAGAACGGGCAGCCGTCGGGCAACAGCAGCAGGTTCGGCGGCTGGCCTTCGATCGGCGTGAGCCGCTGCTTCTCGTTCTCGTCGAGGCGCGGCAGCGAGCCCAGCAGGCCCCACGTGTAGGGCTGGTGCGGGTTGTAGTAGACCTCGTCGACCGGCCCGTCTTCGAGGGTGCGGCCGCCGTACATGACCATGACCTTGTCGGCCATCTGGGCGACCACGCCGAGATCGTGCGTGATCATGATGACGCCGGTGTGGTAGGCCTGTTGCATCTCGCGGATGACGTCCATGATCTGCGCCTGGATGGTAACGTCGAGCGCCGTGGTGGGCTCGTCGGCCACGAGGACGTCGGGGTTGCACGAGATCGCCATGGCGATCATGCCGCGCTGGCGCATGCCGCCGGAGAACTCGAAGGGGTACTGGTCGGCGCGCTTGTCGGGGTCGGGAATGCCGACCTTGGCGAGCAGCTCGATGGCCATCTTCCACGATTCGCGCTTGGACTTGCCCTGGTGGCGGCGGATGACCTCGGCGATCTGATCGCCGACCTTGAACACCGGGTTCAGGCTGGTCATGGGGTCCTGGAAGATCATCGCGATGTCATTGCCGCGGATGTCGCTCATCTCTTCTTTGGAGACGGCCAGCAGGTCGCGCCCCTTGTGCACGATGGTGCCGCCCACGATGCGCCCCGGCGGGTCGGGAATGAGCCGCATGAGCGACATGGCGGTGACCGTCTTGCCCGAGCCCGACTCGCCCACGATGCCGAGGGTCTCGTCGCGGTCGAGCGTGAAGCTCACGCCGTTGACGGCTTTGACGACGCCGGCATGCGTGAAGAAGTGCGTGGAGAGATCGGTGACTTCGAGGAGTCGCTCGGTCATGCTATTCCTTGAGCTTGGGGTCGGTCGCGTCGCGCAGACCGTTGCCGAACGAGATGAAGCCAAAGACCGTGATCACGAGAGCGAGGCAGGGGAACAGCTCCATCCACCACTGGCCCGCCTGCAGGTAGTTCAGGTAGTCGGAGATCATGTTGCCCCAGCTCGCGGTCGGAGGCTGCACGCCGATGCCCAGGAACGACAGCGCCGCCTCGGTGACGATGGCGCCGCCGATGCCCATGGCGATCGAGACGTACACGGGCGCCATGCTGTTGGGCAGCACGTGGCCGAAGATGATGCGCAGGTCGCTCGCGCCGGCCGCCTTGGCGGCCTCGATGTACTCCATGGTCTTCACCGACAGCACGGTGCCGCGCACGATGCGCGCATACGACGCCCACGAGAGCAGACCGATGGCGATAAACACATTCGTGAAGCCCGGCCCCAGGACGACGACCAGCAGCAGCACGAACAGGATGTAGGGAAAGGCGAAGAAGACGTCGGCGACGCGCATGATCACCGAGTCGATGGCGCCGCCGTAGTAGCCCGACAGCGGCCCGAGGGCGAGGCCCAGGGCCAGCGCGATGCTGACGGCGATCACGCCCACCAGCAGCGAGATGCGGGTGGCCACGAGGGTGCGCGAAAAGACGTCGCGCCCGATGTAGTCGGTGCCGAAGGGGTGCGACAGCGAGGGCGCCTGCTTGGCGATGCTGTAGTTCGGCGTGTTGGGGTTGTACGGCGCCAGGTAGCCACCGTTGATGCCGGTCACGCCGGCGAAGATCTCGGCGACGCCGACAAAGAGGAACACGATGATGATGCCCAGGCCCACCAGCGCCAGCTTGTTGCGCCGCAGGCGCCGCCAGGTGTCGGCCCACAGGCCGAGCGGCTTGGCGGAGACGGGCCTGTTCTCTGAGCCGACGGGCAGCGGCGAGTCGAGCTGCGGCTCGGCGAACGAGGCGGCGGATTCGGTGTCGGTCATGCCGGCCTACTCATAGCGGATGCGCGGGTCGACGTAGGCGTAGGCGACGTCGACCACCAGGTTGGCGATGACGTAGACAAACGTGGCGAACAGCACGCCGCCCACCACCACCGGCAGATCGCGCGCGTTGATGGCGTTGTAGACCATGAGACCCACGCCGTAGCGCGAGAAGACGGTCTCGGTGAGGATCGCGCCGCCCAGCAGGGCCCCCAGGTCGATGCCGGCGATCGTCATGACGGGGATGAGGGCGTTCTTGAGACTGTGCTTGAGAATGACCGAGCGCTCGGGCAGCCCCTTGGCGCGCGCCGTGCGCACGTAGTCGGAACGGATGACTTCGAGCATGGCGGCGCGCTGCATGTACGAGATGTAGGCCACCTCGATGATGCCGAGCGTGACCGCCGGCAGGATGAGGTGCGAAAGGTTGTTCCAGTCGGCGGGGATCACCTTGAGGAAGGTGCTGCCGCCGTTGCCGTAGAACGGCAGGATGCCCAGGTAGACGCCGAAGACGTACTGCATGAACACGGCGAGCACGAACACCGGGATGCCCCAGATGATCAGCGCCGTGGTGGTGAGCGCGCTGTCCCAGACCGTGTACTGGCGCAGCGCGGAGTAGACCCCTAACGGTATCCCCAGCAGCTCGATGAGGACCGCCGCGATGGCGAGCTGGGCGGTGTTGGGGATGGCGCTCTGCAGCATCTGGCGGACGGGGCGCTCGAACTGGTACGACTCGCCCAGGTTGCCGTGCGCGAGGCGGTCGACGAAGCGGCCGTACTGCACGTAGATGGGCTTGTCGAGCCCCAGTTCGACCCGGATCTCGGCGACGCGCTGGGGTGTCGCGTTTTTGCCGGCGAGCAGGTAAGCGGGATCGCCCGGGATCAGGAACATGATCAGGAACGTGATGATGCTGACACCGATCAGCACGAACACGAGCTGTACGAGGCGCCTTGCGATGTAGCCGAACACGTCCTATCGGCCTTCCTGTCGCTTACCTTGCGGGCTACGCTAGCCGCGGCGGCACTGGTGCCGCGTGCGACCTTGTTGAAGACGGCGTGCCGGCGCTTGAATGCGCCGGCACGCCGCTCTGTCGCAGTGTACGCGGTCAGTGTACCGCGAACAAGCTGCACTCGGCGTGAATCACGTGGTCACTGAGCGACCCACACCAGGTTCATGTCTTCGCTGCCCATCGGGTCGTGCTGCTGCCCGAGGACGCGCTTGTCCATGATGCGATAGTCCCGATAGAAGTACAGCGGGATGACCGGCGCGTCGGCCAGGATCTGCTTTTCGGCCTGCGCGTAGATCTGCAGCCGCTGCGTCTGGTCGATCGTGCCACGCGCGGTGGCGAGCAGCTTGTCGACCGTCGGGTTGGAGTAGAAGGTGAACGTGTTGGCGCCTGAGACGCTGCTCTGGAAGAGCGGGTACAGGAAGTCGTCCATCGACGGATAGTCGGCCAGCCAGCCGAGTCGATAGATCTGGTCCTGCGTGCCCTGCGAGCACTTCGTGAGGTAGGTGCCCCACTCGTAGCCGGTCATGGTCACATGAAGACCGATGGCCTGCCAGCCCGCCTGCACCGGAGCGAGGATCTTGTCGTGGTTGGCGCCGGTGTTGTACCAGAGCTTGAGGGTGGGCACGGTGCCCAGCGACTGCACGATCTGCTTGGCCTTGGCGACGTTGTACGGGTACGGCAGCGTGGACAGGTTGCTGCCCGGGATGCCGATCGGCACGACGCCGTTGGGCATGAGGGGCACGCCCTCCATGACCGTGTTGATGACCGCGTTGCGGTCGACCGAGTACGACAGGGCCTGGCGCAGCGGCAGGCCCTTGGCGCCGCCGAGGACCGGGTCTTTCTGGTTGATGCCCAGGAAGTAGATGCCCAGGTCGGGCCACTTCTTGGCGATCCAGCCCTTCTGGTTGGCGATGTTTGTCGATGACTGCACCTGGCCGACGGGCACCGACGTGAAGTCGATGTTGCCGGCCTGGAAGGCGAGCCATTCGGTCGACGGATCGGTGAACTCGGGCATGTGGATGGTGTCGACGAACGGACCGTTGGTCGCGCTCGCGTTCCACCAGTGCGGGTTCTTGGTGAGGTCGATCTCCTGGTTGTGCACCCACTTCGAGAGGATGTAGGGACCAGTGCCCACGGGCTTCTGATCGAAGTTCTTGAGACCTTCCTTCATGGCGTAGGCGACCGGCCACACCGAGAGGATCGGGTGTCCGAGGCTCGCCGGGAACTCGGCGAATGGGTACTTGAGGGTGACCTGGAGGGTCCATTTGTTGAGCGCTTTGACGCCCGTCAGGCCGGCCTTGGCGGCGCCGGTCTCGTCGGTGCCGACGATCGGCTCGAGGATGTAGGCCGGTGTGCCGGTGACCCAGTTCTTCGGGTTGGCCACGGCGTTCCAGCTGGCCACGAAATCGGCTGCGGTGACTTCGGTGTTCACCGGCGGCTGGAAGTAGACGCCCTGGCGGATGGTGAAGGTGAAGACCTTGGCGTCGGAGCTGACCTTGTAGCTTGAGACGAGGCTCGGGACGGTGTCCATGGTGACGCCGTCGGCGGCCACCTTGTACTTGAACAGGCCCTCGAAGATCTGGCGCACGACGTTGTAGCCGATGCTCTCCTGATAGGTGTTGGGAGCGATGCCGACCGGCTCGCCGTCGAGGGGATAGTTGTAGGTGCCGCCCGGCTTGGGCGTAGCGTTCGTCGTGGTGCTGCTTCCCTGGTTGTTACTGCTACTGCCGCAGGCAGCCAGGACGAGGGCGAACGCTATCAGCAACAAGCCTGCGATGAGCGCCCCCCGTGACCTCATCCTGAGGTTCTTCAAGGTGACCTCCTTTGATTACACGGAAAAAGCGGGACGACCCTGTACGGGCTCCCGGTTGCGGACCGTTGTGCGACCCCGTCGCCCGGTGGCCCGCCCCCCGCACGTTCGCCGATAGACCCGACCCCCTTTCCAAGACGGGACAGCGTGCGCTTGCGCTTCAGTACTTCGCCGCCACCTTACCACGTCCCTTCCGGCCCGCCCAGCAGACCGCAGAAACTAGCCGGTTTGCGGCGCTTTTACAGTCGCCAGATAAGTATGAAGGTGTTGATGAACAGGACGACTGCGGCGATGATCGTGTAGCGCGTGAGGTTGCGCTCCATGACGCTCGCCTGAGCGGCGAACGAGAAGCCGGTCACGCTGCTCATGCCGGCGTCTTTGCCGGAGTGCAGCAAGACCAGGACGATCAGCAGGATGCAGACGACGAGCTGCAGAGCGATGAGGAACGCGTTCAGCACCAGAGGGACTCCTTCTAAGTTCACCGGCCGTAGGCCGTGCCGCTACCGACCCCACCATAATAATCCCGAAACGTGTATGCAACACGCAGGACCTCTTGCAAACGCTCCGCCGCAGCCCCGCGGGCTCGTTGTTCAGCCTTCGCGGTCGAGCAGATCGCGGCCGGTCATCTCGGGCGGCGCCGGCACGCCCAGCAGGTCGAGGATCGTGGGGGCGATGTCGGCCAGCACGCCGCCGGCGCGTACCGCCGCGCCGGGTACCGTGGCCAGGAACGGCACGGGGTTCGTGCTGTGCGCCGTGTTGGGGGCGCCGTCGGGCTCGACCATGTGGTCGGAGTTGCCGTGGTCGGCCGTGATCAGACAGGCGCCGCCCTGGGCCAGCACTGCCGGCACGAGGCGCGCGAGGCAGGCGTCGACCGTCTCGACCGCGCGGATGGCCGCCTTGAGCACGCCCGAGTGACCCACCATGTCGGCGTTCGCGTAGTTGACCACGACGAAGTCGAGGTCGCCGGCCTCGAGCTCGGCGATCAGTTTGTCGGTCACCTCGGCCGCGCTCATCTCGGGTTTCTTGTCGTAGGTGGGCACATCGCGCGGGCTGGGCACCAGGATGCGGCGCTCGCCGGCCACGGCGCGCTCGACGCCGCCGTTGAAGAAGAACGTGACGTGAGCGTACTTTTCGGTCTCGGCGATGTGCAGCTGGCGCAGGCCGTGCTCGGCGAGCACCTCGGCGAGCACGTGGCTCACGGCCGTGGGCCCGAAGGCCACCGGCAGGGGGAACTCCTTCTTGTACCGGGTCATGGTCGTGAAGTCGACGTGCGGCGGGTGCGGGCCGCGGTCGAACTCGGCGAACGACTCGTCGAAGAACGCACGCGTGAGCTCGCGGCCCCGGTCGGGCCGGAAGTTGAAGAACAGGCAGACGTCGCCGTCGCGCACGCGGTGCTCGCCGGGGTCGCCGATCACGATGGGCTGCACGAACTCGTCGGTCTCGCCGCGAGCCGCCGCGGCGGCCACGGCGCTCGGGGCGTCGGGCGCGGTGAGGCCGGCGCCGTAGACGAGCGCCCCGTAGGCGCGCGCCACGCGGTCCCAACGGTTGTCGCGGTCCATGGCGTAATAGCGTCCGCAGACGGTGCCGTAGCGACCCACGCCGGTGGCGTCCATGTGCTCCTCGATGTCGGCGAGAAAGCGCGGCGACGAGTCGGGCGGCGTATCGCGGCCGTCGAGAAAGGCGTGCACCACCACGTCGCTCACGCGCTCGCGGCCGGCCATGTCGAGGCAGGCCTTGAGGTGGCCCAGATCGGAGTGCACCCCACCGTCGGACACGAGGCCCATGAGGTGGAACGTGGAGCGGCGCTCGCGCGCCGTGGCGAAGGCCTGCTTGAGCACCGGGTTGGTGAAGAAGTCGCCGTCGGCGACCGCCTTGGTGATGCGCGTCAGATCCTGATAGACCACCCGCCCCGCGCCCATGTTCAAGTGCCCGACCTCGGAGTTGCCCATCTGGCCGGGCGGCAGGCCGACGGCCAGGCCGGATGCCTCGAGGGTGCCGTGGGCATAGCCGGCCCAGAGGTGGTCGAAGGTGGGCGTGTCGGCCAGGTCGACCGCGTTGCCCGAGCCGGGCGCCGCCACTCCCCAGCCGTCGAGGATGGCCAGCACGACCGGGCGGTAGGTGCGACCCGTGGGCGACAGCCCGGCGTCGGGCACGAAGGCCTTTGCGCCCGCGTCGCGGCCGTCGGCAGCTAACTCGCTCACCGCGTCTCGAAACGCACGATGCGGGCGAACTCGGCCGGGTCGAGGCTGGCGCCGCCGACCAGTACGCCGTCGATGTCGGCCTGCGCCATGAGCTCGTCGATGTTGGCCGCCTTGACGCTGCCGCCGTACAGCACGCGCACCTGGTCGGCTGCCGCCCCCAGGTTCTCGCGGACGCGCGAGCGCACGAAGGCCACGGTCTCCTGGGCGATGTCAGCGGTCGCCGTCTTGCCGGTGCCGATCGCCCAGATGGGCTCGTAGGCGATCGCCAGGGCGGCGAGCTCGTCGGGCTTGATGGCGGCGAGGTCGCGGTCGATCTGGCGGCCGATCTTCTCTTGCGTACGGCCGGCGACGCGCTCGTCGTCGGTCTCGCCGCAGCACAGGACCGCCAGCAGGCCGTGATCGAGCGCCACGCGCAGCTTCTGGGCGAGCTCGGTGTCGTTCTCGTTGAAATACTGGCGCCGCTCGGAGTGGCCGAGGATCACGGCGTCGACGCCGGCTTCGACCAGCATGTGCGCGGAGATCTCGCCGGTGTACGCGCCTTCGGGCGCGTAGTGCATGGTCTGCGCCCCGACCTTGACGTTGCTGCCGGCAGTCGCGCCGACGAGCGCGCCGAGGTCGGTGAAGGGCGCGCAGAGCAGGATGTCGCGGTCGTCGACGCCGGCGACCTGCGGGGCGAAGGCGCGCGCGTAAGCGAGCGCCTCGGCCGGCGTCTTGTACATCTTCCAGTTGCCGGCCAACAGCGGCCTGCGCACGAGCTCCATGATCAGTCCAGTCTCCTTTGGGCGCCCTCAGGCGAGGCGCCGGTCGATGGCCGCATGTCAGGCGTCGAGCAGCGCCTCGACCCCGGGCAGAGCCTTGCCTTCGAGGAACTCCATGGAGGCGCCGCCGCCGGTCGAGACGTGGGTGATGCGGTCTTCGAGGCCGAAGGTGCGCACGGCGCTCACCGTGTCGCCGCCGCCCACCACGCTGACGCCGGCGCAGCCGGCCACCGCCTCGCCGACGACGCGCGTGCCGTCGGCAAAGTCGGCCACCTCGAACAGGCCCATGGGGCCGTTCCAGAACACCGTACCCGCCGTCCGCAGGCGGTCGGCGAAGGCCGCCGCCGTGGCCGGCCCTATGTCGAGTCCCATCTCGTCGGCCGGGATGGCGTCGGCGGCCACGACCCGGCGCGCCGCCGCGCTGCCCGGGTCGGGAGCAACGACGATGTCGGACGGCAGCACGAACTCACAGGCCGCGTCGGCCGCCGCCGCGAGCACGCGCGCGGCGATGTCGGCGGTGCCCTCTTCCATCTTGGAGCGGCCGACTTCGGCGCCGCCCGCCGCGAGCAGCGGGAAGCACATGGCGCCGCCCACCAGGAGGGCGTCGGCCACGGTCAGCATCTTCTCGATGACGCCGATCTTGTCGGACACCTTGGCGCCGCCAAGCAGCACGACGAAGGGCCGCGCCGGATCGGCGAGCAGCCGGCCCAGGATCTCGAGCTCACGCGCCATCAGCAGGCCGGCGACGCCGGGCAACACGAGCGGCACGCCTACGGTGGAGGCGTGCGCGCGATGGGCCGTGCCGAAGGCGTCGTTCACGTAGACGTCGGCGAGCGCCGCGAGCTCGCCGGCGAAGGCCGCGTCGTTGGCGGTCTCCTCGGCGTGGAAGCGCAGGTTCTCGAGCAGCAACACGGAACCCGGCGCCAAGGCCGCCGCCGCCGCGGCGACCTTGGGACCGACACAGTCGTCGACCTTTTCGACCGGACGACCGAGCAGCTCGGAGAGCCGCGCGGCGATCGGGTCCATGCGCAGTTCGGGCACGACCTGGCCCTTGGGGCGGCCAAGGTGCGAAGCCAGCACCACCCGGCAGTCGTGGTCGATCAGGTAGTCGATGGTCGGCAACGCCGCGCGAATGCGCGTGTCGTCGGCCACCGCGCCGTCTTTGAGCGGCACGTTGAAATCGACCCGCACGAAGACGCGTCGTCCGTCGACCGGGTAGTCGGTCAGAGCACGCTTGGCCATGGGACCCTCCTCGAGATCGACGCGGAACCTACAGGACGCGCTCGGTCAGATCGACGAGGCGGCACGTGTAGCCCCACTCGTTGTCGTACCACGACACGGTCTTGACCATGTTGCCGTTGGCCAGCGTAAGGGCCGAGTCGATGATCGACGAGGCCGTCGTGCCGACGATGTCGTGAGAGACGATGGGGTCTTCGCAGTACTCGAGGATGCCCTTGAGCTCGCCCTCGGCCGCGGCCTTGAAGGCGGCGTTGACCTCGGCGGCGGTGACTTCGCGCTTGAGCTCGACCGTGAGGTCGGTGCAGGAACCGTCGGGCGTGGGCACGCGCAGCGAGAAGCCGTCGAGCTTGCCCTTGAGGTGCGGCAGCACGACGCCCACGGCGCGGGCTGCGCCGGTCGTGGTGGGAATGATCGACTGGGCGGCGGCGCGAGCGCGACGCAGGTCCTTGTGCGGGAAGTCGAGCACCTTCTGGTCGTTGGTGTAGGCGTGGATGGTGCTCATGAAGCCCTTCTCGACGCCGAAGGCGTCGTCGAGCACCTTGACCATGGGCGCGAGGCAGTTGGTCGTGCAGCTCGCATTGGAGATGACGTCGTGCTTGGCCTTGTCGTACATGGCTTCGTTGACGCCGAGCACGATCATGACGTCGGCGTCGCCCGCGGGAGCGGAGATGATGACCTTCTTGGCGCCGGCCGTGAGATGAGCGGCGGCGGCGTCGCGCTTGGTGAAACGGCCGGTCGACTCGATGACGACGTCGACTCCGAGCTCGCCCCAGGGCAGCTTGGCCGGCTCGGTCTCGCTGAAGACCTTGACGGACTTGCCGTCGATCACGAGGGCGTCGCCGGCGAAGGTGACCTCGCCCGGGAACGTGCCGTGCACCGAGTCGTACTTGAACAGGTGGCGCATGGTGGCGCCGTCCATGAGGTCGTTGATGGCCACGATCTCGAGATCGGAGCTCCGCTTGAGGGCCGCGCGCAGGTACAAGCGACCGATCCGGCCGAACCCGTTGATGCCTACCTTCAGTGCCATGCTGTCCTCCACGTCGATTACTTGAGGGAAGTCTACCAGAGCAGGCTCGATCGGGCCTCCGTCGGGCCGAGGCAGCCAACGCTCCCGGCTCAGGTGGCGAGGCGCCCCCGGTCGAGGCGGCGGGGACGCGAGCCGCGGTCGGCGGGGACCCCCGGCACGCCGTGTTCGGCGGCGAGTGCTTCGAGGCGTCGCAGCCGGTGGTTCAGGGCCGACTTGGTGAGCGGCGGTCTCGCCTTGGCGGCCAGGTCGGGCAGGCTGAGGTACGGGTACTTGAGGCGCAGCGCAGCGACGCTGTGGAGCACGGCCGGCAGCGCGGCCCAGGCCTCGGTCGCCATCAGCGCCCGCACGGTCTCGGTCTGGCGCAAGGCGGCGCGGGCCGCCCGGCCGGCGTTGGCCTGGTCGCAGTTGGCCAAGCGGTTGGCGCGCCCGCGCACCTCGCCGAAGACGAGGTGCTCCTCCCAGCTCAGGCGGGCGCCATAAGCGCCCAGCACCGCCAGGAGGTCGGCCGCCGTCTCGCCGCGCTTGGTATAGCAGGCGGCATTGCGCTCCCGCACCGCGACGCGAAAGTCGAGGCCGAGGCGCCCCAGCAGGCGCCCGCAGTCCTCGGCGAGCTCCTCGGATTCGAAGGTGAACTCGGCGTGCACGGCGGAGCCCGGCGGGGAGATCGAGCCGCAGCCCAAAAAGGCGCCGCGCGCGAAGGCCACCCGGCAGCAGCGTCGGGCCACGATGCGGCCGGGCACGCCGATCTGCACCTGGAACGAGTCCGACAGCACGCCGGCCTCGTTCAAGACCTGCAGATGATGCGGGTCGTCGCCGAGCACCACCTCGTAACGCAGCCCGGCCGGCGGCGTGTCGGTGGTGCGCAACTCGGCGTGCGCGCCCATGGGACGCAGCAAAGAGAGCACCGAGCGCGCCACAGCGGGCAGGCGCGAGCTCACCCGCACGGTGTACTGGCCGCCAGAGGCGATCTCGAACGTGCCTGCCGCGAACAGCAGACCCGCGAGCTGGGCGCGCCCGCAGTGCGCTTCGGACGGCACGATGGCAGCGAGCTCGCGCTTGACGTCCTGCGTGAAGCTCAATGCACCCTGGCCAGGCCGAGCACGACCTCGGCCAGCTTCGCCGAGTCGTGTCTGAAGAAGTCGCCTTCGTGCGCCAGCCGAGCGTGCTCGACCCGCACGCCGAGGGCGACGAGCCGGGCGTCGTCGACCACGACGGGCGCCGCGCCGCCCGCGCGGTAGACCGCGGCCAGCTCGTCGGAGACCGCGGTGTCGTTGACCAGCACGTCGTCGACGATGCCGGTGGCGCCGTGCCGGTACAGCACGCTCAGGTGATCGGCCGCGGTGTGGTCGTCGGTCTCACCGGGCTGGGTCATGACGTTGCAGACGTAGACGACCCGCGCCCGGGTGCGCTGCAGGGCCTCGCGCACGTCGGGAATGAGAAGGTTGGGCAGGATGCTCGTGTAGAGGCTGCCCGGTCCCAGCACGACGAGGTCGGCGGCGGCGATCGCCTCGAGCGCCTGAGGCATGGCTCGCGGCGCGCCGGGGGCCAGCCAGACGCGCAGCGGCAGGCGCTCGCTGGCGGTGATCGTCGACTCGCCGGCCACGCGCTCGCCGCCCTGCAGCTCGGCGTGCAGGGTGACGCTCTCGAGCGTCGCGGGCAGTACCCGGCCGCGCACGTTCAACACCGTGGTCGACTCCTGCACGGCGCGCTCGAAGTCGCCGGTGACGTCGGCCAGAGCGGCCACGAAGAGGTTGCCGAAGTTGTGGCCCTGCAGGCCGCCGTCCTGGGGAAAACGGTACTGGAAGAGGCGGCTCATGAGCGACTCGTCGTCGGCAAGGGCGACGAGGCAGCTGCGGATGTCGCCCGGCGGCAGCATGCCGAGGCCGTTACGCAGCAGGCCCGAGCTGCCACCGTCGTCGGCGACCGTGACCACCGCGGTCAGGTTGCTCGAGTGCTCCTTGAGGCCCGAGAGCAGCACCGACAGGCCCGTGCCGCCGCCGATCGCCACGATCCGCGGGCCGCGGGCCAGCCGCGCGTCGCTGCGCAGGGCGAGCACGCCCTGCTCGCCGGCCGACCGCGCGAAGCGGTAGAGGCTGCGCGTGCCCGCCACGACGACCGCGAGGCCCGCCAGAAGGCAGCCCGCGACCAGCGCCGCGACCAGCCAGACGTGGCCCGTGATCCAGGTGCCGCCCACGTCGTGGCGGCGGCCGCTCGACACGACGATGCCCAGCGCGAGCCAGCCCGACAGGCCCACCAGCGCGCCGCCGGCGCACACGGCCAGCACACGGCGTTTCATGCCGAGGCCCGGGTAGAGCCACTCCAGATGAGACCGGCGCGGCGCCACGGCGAGGCCCGTCAGCCCTTGTTCATATCGCGGTGGCGCACCGTCGTCTGCAGGCCTTCGGCCGCGTAGTGGTCGGCCAGCCAGGCGGCGATGGTCACCGAGCGGTGCCGGCCGCCGGTGCAGCCGATGCCGATCGTCAGATGGGCCTTGCCCTCGGCCACGTAGCGCGGGAACAGGTAATCGAGCAGGGGCAGGAACACGGCGAAGAACTCGGCGCCGTCGACCGAGCTCAGCACGTAGTCGCGCACCTCCCGGTCGAGCCCGGTGAGGGGCCGCAGCGCGAGGTCGTAAAAAGGGTTCGGCAGAAAGCGCACGTCGAACAGCAGGTCGGCGTCGATCGGGATGCCGTACTTGTAGCCGAACGAGACGAAGCTGAAGGTGATGCTCTGCCGGCGCCCGCGGTGGATGATCTCCTCGTTCAGCCAGAGCTTGAGCTCCTGGATCGTGATGCCGCTCGTGTCGATGATGTGGTTGGCGCGCTCGCGCAAGGCGTTCAGCTGCTCGCGCTCGCGCTTGATGCCGTCGAGCACGCTGTCGCGGGCGGCCAGCGGGTGCCGCCGGCGGCTCTCTTTGAACCGCGCCACGAGCACGTCGTCGGAAGCCTCGAGGAACACGAGCGAATATTCGAACCCGGCCGCGCCCAGCTCGTCGAGCACGCGGTCGATCTCGGCGAAGTACTCGCCGCCGCGCACGTCGCACACGACGGCCACGCGCTGCACCTTGCTGCCCTCGATACGGAACAGGTCGACGAGCGGCGACAGCAGCTGCGGCGGCAGGTTGTCGACGCAGAAGTAGCCGGCGTCCTCGAAAGCGTCGATGGCCTGGGTCTTCCCCGCTCCCGACAGGCCGGAGAGGATGACGAACGGCATGGGATTGGTCATAGGGCGCCCTCGAGCTCGAGCAGACGGCGCTTCCAGGACGGGTCGTCGCCGTAGTTGCCGAGCTGCCCGTCGCTGCGTGTCACGCGGTGACAGGGCAGGATGACGGGCAGCTCGTTGCGCGCCATCACCGAGCCCGTCGCCCGCCAGGCGCTCGGGTAGCCGGCGTCGCGGGCGAGGTCGCGGTAGCTCACCATGCGTCCGTAGGGCACGCGCGCCAGGGCGCGCAGCACGTCGGCTTCGAAGGCCGTGCAGCCGAGTTGCTCGAGGTAGGCTTCGACGTCGAGGGGAAAGTCGACTCGCTCGCCGCTGAAGTAACGCGAGAGCAGGGCGCCCCAGGGCCCGTCGTCGAGCGTCTCGCCCGCCACGGGCCGCCGGGCCGGATCGGGGAGCTCGAGGCCGACGGGCCGCCCATCGCGCAGCAAGACCACGCCCACGCCGAACGGTGTGCCGTACAGGGCCGTCGTGGTCATCTGTGCCCCTCTCAATCGCGGCCCGCCCGACGCGGGCCTGGTGTCTCGGTCGC
>Ga0181529_10002886_pt1 | contig 20133 bp, 19 predicted proteins | sample PEATcosm2014_Bin_36_FD_119763 | JGI IMG/M metagenome (GOLD analysis project Ga0181529, IMG submission 119763) | Peatland microbial communities from MTU Mesocosm Facility, Houghton, MI, USA - PEATcosm2014_Bin10_30_metaG | ecosystem: Environmental > Terrestrial > Soil > Wetlands > Peat | place... | reverse complement strand
TTTCGTCGGTGATCCAGCGGCCCTGCGGCATGGCGCCGCCGGTGGCCACGGTAGCCGCCACGCGCGCCATCTGGAACGGCGACGCCACCACCTGCCCCTGCCCGTAAGAAGATTGCGGCAGGGACTTGCGCAACTGCGCGGCGGTGGCGGGCGCGGCCACCGAAATGCCGAGCAGACCGGCGGTTTCGAGCAGCGGTTCGGCGCCCACGTCATACGCGCCCAGTTGTGCGAAGTAGGCGTTGCAGGAGAGCACGATCCCGCGCTCCATGTTGACGGTGCCGTGCGGCGTCTGATCCTGAATGTCGTCGCGGATGGGGCGTTTGGAACCCTTGATGAAGTTGCCGACGCGCCCATCGGGGAGGCGGATGCATTCGTAGGTCTTGCCGGTGAGGCTCGGGAGCTTGCGCAGAGCGGCCATGGCGGTGACCACTTTGAACGTGGAGCCGGGCGGGTAAAGGCCGAAGCGGGCGCGGTCGAGGTACGGATTGGCCTGCTCGGCTGCCGGTTCGGCCGGCGGCGTATCGGGTGGCAAGGGCAGGCTGACGGCGGCCAGCAGGTCGCCGGAAGACGGATCGAGCACCACGGCCGCGCCTTTCTCGAGGCCCGCTTTCTCCAGCGTGGCGCGCAGAATGGCAGCCACGCGCACGGTGAGGCGCGCGTCGATCGACATATGGATGTCGCGCGGCCGGTCGAGCACGCGGCGCACTTCGGGACTGGAAAGATCGTAGCGGTGGCGCACCAGCGGCACCAGCTCGCGGTAATCGTAACGGATCACGCGGTCGATGGCGCCGGTCTTCGGGTTCTTCACATCCACCAGCGTGGGGCGGTCGTCATAGCCGCGCAGGCGGCGGGCGGAATCGCGCTCGACAAACGCGGTGTTGCCGGCGGCCCAGCGTGTGCGGGTGCGCAGATCGCCCAACAGGTCGAACATCAGGCCACCGAACGGATAGTGGCGATTGTCGGTGCGGGCTACGGCGCGATCGATATCGACGCCGAGCGCGGCGTACTCGGCGCGATGCTTTTCGAGCTCGCTCCAGTCGCTGGTCGCCAGCGGCAGGCCATTGCGGTCGTAGATGGCGCCCTTCGGAATCTGCCGCATCACTTCCTGAAAGCGCGGGTTGTACTCGAAGCGGCGGGCGCCATCGGCCTCGACCACCAGCGTGCCGGCGCCCATCACCGCGGCGGGTTGCAGCACCTCGACCCAGGCGGCCTTGGCCAGCACCGTGGCGCCGGCAACGGCAAGAATGATGCCGGCCACGGCGACGGGCGCACGAAATGGCGTGGCGTCTTCTTCCGCACGACGGCGCGCGGAGATGGATTCGAGAATGCCGATTACCAGAAAATTCGCCAGCAGCGCGGTCCGGCCATAACTGAGGAATGGCGTCACCACGCCGGAGAGCGGCGCCACGCCGAGCGCGCCTGCGGAGATCAGCAGAAGCTGTAGCGCGGTAGCCACGCCCAGCCCGGCGGCCAAAAAGAACTCGTAATCCGAGGCGGCGCGCAAGGCGATGCGCAGCGCCCGCCACACGAGGAATGCGTAGATGCCGAAGACCGCCGCGACGCCCAGAAAGCCGCACTCCTCGCCCAGCGCGGAAAGGATCAGATCGGTGTGCGCGGCGGGAACCAGTTGCGGATCGCCCAAACCGATGCCCATGCCGGAAAGCTCCCCGGTGGAGAAGGCCCAGAGCGATTGCGCCAGTTGATCGCCGCCGTGAATGAGGTTGTCCCAGGGCGAAAGCCACATGGAAACACGCTCGCCGACGGTGTGCGGCACTCCCAGGTAGAAGCCCGCCACGAAGCCCAACACCACCAGCGCGAAGCCTACCAAGGGGACGAACACGCTCGCGCGTGCGAGGCCGTAGAGCACCAGAAACAGGCAGCAGAAGACCAGCGCCGGGCCCATATCTTTCTGCAGGAAGAAGAACAACAGCGAAAGCGCCACGCACGCGGCGGCCGGGAGAGTGTATTCGAGCGGCGGAATATCGATGTGACGGGTGAGCCCGGCGAGCGAGGCGCGGGTTTCGCGCGCGTGGCGCAGCACATCCCACGTCCGAGCAAAATACCCGGCCAGAAAAAACACCAGCAGCACGCGGATGATCTCGACCGGCTGAAAACCGAGCAGGTTGACCTTGGCATCGCTCGAGCCGGGACCGGAGCCGAAGCCGATCAGCAATGCGGAAAGCGCGAAGCTGGCCAGCAGCGGTACGAAACTCAAGCGGCCGGTGAGGCGCTCGAAATCGAGCAGCGCGGCGGCGGCCATCAGCGCGCAGCCGAGCGCTGCGCCCTGGGCGAAATCGGCGAACAGCAACTGATCGCGCAGCGGATCGCGCAGGCTGATCATCAACACCAGGCCGACACCGGCGAGCAGAACCAGCGCCGGCACAAGATATGGATCGCCACGGAAACCGCGCACGCTCCAGACCACGTTGACCAGCAAAAAGGCGGCGAAGAAAACCGCAATCCAGATTCCGAATGAGCGGCGGAACTCTTCCGGCCGGCGTACCACCAGCACGGGCTTGAGCAGGCGCAGTTGATCGCCGCTCACCAGCGGCATGGATTCGCGGTCTTTGAGCCGGGCGCGCAGCGCCTCGAAGCCGCGGCCGGCGATTTCCTCGCGGGCGACGCGAATGCGGGCGATGGCGCCGACGTTGGCCAGGCCGCCGGAGATATTGTAGATCTTGCGGGCGACGAATTCGCGCTCGGCCGGATCGGGATAGAGCGTGAGCATGGGCAGCAGGTCTTCCCGTTCGGCAAGCGTGTTCAGGTTGACGATCTGCTTGGCGGCCAGCGCCTGTTCGGCGGCGGCGAAGCCGGCGGTCTTGGTGCGCCAGGCCAACCACAAAGCGGCGGCGACGAGGAGGCCGGCGGCGAGCATCCACAGCAGTTCGCGGACGCGCCACGCGGGCCCGCGACGGGGACCGCGCCCGGCGCTCGGGCGGCTGGCGGCGCTGCTGCGGGTAACGGGCATGTTAGCTAACAGGTGGGGCAGGCGCTTTCGCCTGCCAACGTTTGCGGCAACTGAGTCCACCGGGCGCAGCCCGCCAAACGCCGCCGCAGAGAGAATACTCGCCTCGGGTTGGCAGGCGAAAGCGCTTGCTCCACTACCGCTCGGGTCATTTCTGGGTCGCTCCTCCGGAATCCGCGATCTGGTGCAGGAGTGCATTGACGATCACCAGGCTGACTTGGACGCGCACGATGCCGACGCTGGCGTTGCCATACGGGGCGACGTTCTGGTACAGGTCGAGCGCGCGCCGATAATCGTCGGCGGCACGGTCCAGTTCATCCTTTTCCTGCGGCAGGCCGTGCACGTTGCGGGAATCCCGGAGGGTGAGGTCGGCGCGGTCGCGGTACCCATCGGCCAGTTGCAGCTTGTCGCGGTTGGCGAGCTGGTAGCCGCGGCGCTCGGCCTCCTCGAGCGCGGCGGAGGCCTTGTCAATACCTTTCAGGCTATAGTACGCGCGCGCCAGCCCAAGCTGGGGATCGGGCGAATGCGGCAGCAGGCGGTCGGCCTGGTTGAAATCGTCTACGGCGGTCTCGAGTTGTTTCTCGTCATGATGCGCCGCCCCGTTGATACGGGTTACGTGCCCCTCGGCCAGGCGCAGCTTGCCGCGCACCTGGTCGTCGGGATCCATCACCAGGGCTCGCGCCAGGGCGCTGCGGGCGCGTTCCCAATCCTTCTCATAGATCGGCTGGCCGTCGCCCTTGCGATAGGCGGCAATCACGCGATCGGCTGTCTCCACCAGGTTCCCCTTCACCGCCTTGCGCGGCGAGTACAAGAGAAGAGACGAAGGATTGCGCTTGGAAAGTTCCGTCCAACGGCCCCAGATCTGGTCGGGGTCGGTTACCTGCTCGGCCTGGATGTCGCGCTTGAGCTGCTGGCCCTGCTGGTACATCAGGTAGTCGGCAAAGGCCTCCCAGCCGCCATACAGGAGCGCCGCGACCGCCAGCAGCGCCAGCACGCGCATCGAAGTGCGGAAGGCGGTGCGGGGCCGCTTGGGGAGCTGGGCGGTGAGGGGCCAGTTCCGCGCCGGCGGTTTGCGGCGAGTGGCGGCTTCCGCCGCGGGGCCCTGGGGAGCGGTGCGGCGGGTGGCATCGTCAATTTCGGCACGCGTGGTGCGGCGGGTGGCGTCCAGGTCCTCGGTTGCGGCGCGCACCGTGCCATCGTGGCGGAAGGCGATCAGGTCGTCGGCGAACTCGCGCGCGGACTGGTAACGGGCGCCGGCGTCGGGCGCGGTGGCTTTGATGAGGATGCGCCGCAGCGGGTCCGGGCAAGGATCGGGCGCGGGCGGCGGCGGGATGCGCGAGCGGATCATGCTCTCCAGGCGCTCGGTGGTTTCGGCGTGATACGGCTGCAGGCCGGTCACCATTTCGTAGAGCATCACCGCCAGCGACCACAAATCGGAAAGCGCGTCCACTTCGCCCAGATCGAGCCGTTCCGGCGACGCGTAGGGCACCGAGCCGAACTCATTGCGGGTCAGCCGGCGCGACAGCGAAAGCGCCTTGGCAATACCGAAATCGAGAACCCGCACATCGCCGCGGCTGTCGATGCGGATGTTCTTGGGCTTGATGTCGCCATGCACCACGCCGCGGAATTCCTTGCCGTCGATGGACGCCTCCAGGTTGTGGGCGTTGACCAGCGTTTCGGCCACGGCGATGGCGGTATCGACGGCGAACTCGACGACCAGCGGACCGCGGCTCAGCAGTTCGGCCAGGTCCTGCCCGTCGATGAACTCCATGGCGACGTGGAAGTAACTCTCCAGATCGCCGGCCTCATACACGCGGACCACCCTGGGGTCGACGGCGGCCAGGCGCGCCTGCAATTCGGCGCCGCGGCGTTCGGCTTCGATGGCGTCGATCGAGTCGGCATCGGCGCCGGGTTCGATCAGCTTGAGCGCCACGGTGTGCCCGGTTTCGGTGTCCTCGGCCAGGTACACGTCGGCCATCCCGCCGCGGCCCAGCTTGCGGCCGATTTCGTACTTTCCGATGCGACGGTCGGCGGGAGCGATCATGGCTTCCTGACTTCCTGCCGCCTGGCGGCGGGTTTCGCATCGAGCAGGAAATTCTCCGCGCGGATGGTATCCGTGCGTATCGGATCCATCAGCTCGTGTGGCATGTCGAATGTGCCTTTGTCGAACACATTGCCGGTGAAGTAAACCGTCACGCGATCGCGCCCCGCGAGATTGGCGCCGTGATTGCGCAGAAACGAATTGTAGAACAGCCACAGGGAACTGGGGCCGGACGCGAGCAACCCCTCGGCCAGCGAATCGTGGATGGTACAGGCGCGCATGTGCAGCTTGCTGGCGCCGCGGACTTCGACGCCGATGGCGGCGCCCCCGATTTCGGTGTGGTCGATATCAACGCTCGAGTCAACTACGAGGATGCCCTGCGGAATCGGCGCTTGGCGGTCGGCGAGAATGCGCAGGCCTTGAATCCGAACGTCGCGAACGTTATCGGCCAATATAGCCGGACCGGTCGCTCCGGGCGCGAGGCGCAGGATGGCACGCGAGTCATTCGGCATCTCGCCGTCCGGAATGCTGCGAAACGTGACGCCGGATTTCAGCCGCACCGGCTGATGGTATTCTCTGCCGGCCGAAAACTGAATGATGTCGCCGGCCTGGGCTTCGGCCAGCGCCTGGAAAAGGGAAACGCCAAGAGTCCCAGGCCCGCCGGGGGAACCATCCACTGGAAACACCCGCGGCCCGGTGGCAGCCGTGGGAACGGTCTTGGCGGGCTCAAAACCGCGCAGCACCAAGAAGACGAAGAGCGCCACCAGCATCAGGCCGGCGAGCAAAGGGAGCACGCCGATGGTTCGAAGACGCTGGCGCGGAGGCAGCAACCCGGACGCGGCGAATTTCGGGCCCTGCACCAGCACCACCGTGACATTATCCTTGCCGGCGGCGGTATTGGCGGCTTCCATCAACTGGCGCGCGGCGGCGGCGGGATCGCCCGCATTGCGCTCCACCAGCAGGCGAATGTAATCCGAGGTCACCTGGTCGCTCAGGCCATCGGTGCACAGCAGCAGCGCCGCGTCGGCCTCGAAAGGCACGCGAACGATATCGATGAAATCGGCGTCGTCGGGCGCATGTTCCTCGCTGCCCACGTCGCGAAAAACTTCGTTGCGGCGAGGATGGAGCATGGCTTCGAGCTCGGAAAGCTCGCCCGCGTCCTCGCGCGCGCCCACCGGCGAGTGGTCGTGGGTGATCTTGCGGATCGCGCCGCGGCGGATTTCGTAGAGCCTGGAATCGCCGACGTGGCCCACCACGGCCGCGCCATCGTCCAACACCGCCAGGGTGAGCACGCACGCCATGCCCTGCCATTGGGGATTGTCGCGGGCGGAGCGCAGGATCTCATTGTTGGCGACGGTGATGGCCTCGCGCACGCGCTGCTCCACGCTGCCGGTCTGGCGTTCCAGGCGGGCGCGGATGCGGTCCACGGCGATGGCCGCCGCTTTCTCGCCGGCGGCCTGCCCGCCGATGCCGTCCACCACCAGGAAGATTCCGCGGTCGATGTCGATATACCAGGCGTCTTCGTTGTTGTGGCGCACGCGGCCAGGGTCGCTGGCCCCCGCGCATTTCAGCATCGTATTAGAGCCTGTCATGAAATTGCCACATCGATCACCGTGACCGCTCCCTATGGTCGCGGCTCCGATTCATTTGCGCGCGATCGGAGCCGGGCCCAGAGGACACCCCATAGGGAGCGGCAGGTGGTTTCTTAACCATGCGCGGCGCTTCGAAATTCCAGGAAGCAAACGCCGGCCAAACCGAGCCGCGCCTGTTCGGGCACCGGCGCTTCCACGTTACGATCGCGCTTCTCGCTACCGACGGCTTCGATGCTCGAAGGCGCGGCGACGCCGTTGATGGTGGTGCCCAGGCGGCTCAGGTCCTTCAAGAAGAACTTGCCGCTTTCCGGATCGCGGCGCAGGCGGAAGTGCTCGCGCGAAACATCGGGCAGCGTGTCCAGTTTTAGATCGGTCCAGTAATCGCGGCCGCCGCGGCCCACCACGATTTCGTTCTTGGTCATGTAGAACGTCTTGCGCACGCCGCGATCTTCATATTCGATCGACGCAAACGCGCCGGCGGGCGCGGCGGCTGGAGCCGTGGGCGCGGACTGCGCCGGCTGGTAGGACGATTCGGCGCGCGCCGACGCTCCCGCCATGCGACGCGTGGCGATGCGCTTGGTCATGCTGCCGGCGCCGAATTCCTCCTTGGCGGGCAGGGCGAGCTCGGAGTAGATGACGATGTCGCCCGCGTCCACGTCGTCGTCGGTGTTTTCCAGAATGCGGATCTGCCATCCGCCTTCGGGCGCGACCACTTTGGGCTCGCGCCGGGCGAGTTTCAGGCGCTTGACGAGACCGCCACGGTTGAGCGATTCCATCTCCGCATCCAGCGCCCGGCGCGCCTCTTCGAGGATGCGCGGGACGATGCCGCGCAGCCGCTCCATGTCGTCCGGATGCAGGTAGACGTGATAGATGGCCGGCGGGATGGTGGAGTAATGCAGAGGTTCGAGGCCTTCCCGCATGTTGCGTACGATTTCCAGAATGATGTCCCGCGCGGTGGCGGATGTCGCAGCGGCAGGGCGATCCATAGCGGCCTAATAGAGAGTTTAGCAGCCGGGGAGAGAGGCGGCCCGATGGTTTCCTGCAAAACCAGGGACGGATTTGTTCCGCGGGAAATCGCCGCTCTGCTGGCGTTGGCTTGCGAGCCTTCTGACAACAACGCTTGACGGATTACGCGCAGGCTCTGGGGTTAAGAACGCGCAACGGAGCCCTTAGAAGCTCCAGGCGTGCTCGGTAACGGTGGCGGCGGGTTCCGGCGTCACCTGGGGATTCCACGGATTGGCGGCGGCCGGCTCCGGCTTGGGGGCGGGCCGGACGCCTTCCCAGCCTTCGGCCAAGGTGGCGAGCAGGCTCAGCACCTCGGCCAGCGGTTCGTCGCGCTGCCGGAAGTTGGCTTCGGTGAGCCGGCGCAGCATGTAGTCGTAGAGCGCCGCCAGGCGGCGGCTGATTTCCCCGCCGCGCTGGTGATCGAGCGCGGCGATCAACTGGATCAGCACCTGGCTGGCTTTGGTAATGGCCTTCGACCGCTCCATGATTCTTCCCTCGGCCAGATGGCGCCGCGCATCCTGAACCGCGCTCACGCCGGTCTGATAGAGCAGGCGGATCAGTTCCACGGGGTCCGCCGACAGGACCCTGCTCTCGAGGTAAGCGTCTTGCGCGTGATGCCACATTGGTTCGTTCTCCCAAACCACTCATTGGCCCAAAGCTAAGGTCTTGAGCCGTTCCTTAAGGGGATTTCAGGTTCTGGGCCATGCGCAACACGTATTCCGGCGGCACCTGCGAGATCACTTCCTTGGTATTGCGGTTGATGACCTGGACCACCAGGTGCTTGGTCGCCGAGTCCATTTGAAAGGCCAACTCCTCGTCCTGGCCGAACATCTCCGATCCATTCACAGCCTTGACGGCCTGGACCACCTCGCGGTTCTGGCTGGCGATTTCGGATGGGACGCTCACCGCGGCTGCGGGGAGGGCCGGGTCTGTGCGATTGATGGCGCTGATCTCCATAACGGCTCCTCAGCCGGATCCAGACCGGCAAAGGAACTTGCCGGTACTATCCGGTTGTCAAGGTTCTTATCGGCCGAAAGCAAGGAAACGCGAGCGGAGATTAGGAGACCGTCCGGTAACAAGGAATATGGGCCAGCGGACCGAGGAGGACACGCGCCGGGCGGCTCGCTTCCAGCCGGCAGGAAGCGCCCGCGGAACGCCCCTCCAAGGCCACCGCACCGGCCGAACGCGTTACCCGGTAAGCCGCCCGCGCGCCATGGTGCTGGCGTAGCGGTTCCAGGCCCCAGTCCGAGCCGAACACCATGTGGATGCCGCCATCGGGCCCTACCAGCACCGAGAACTGGCAATCCTCGCCGGCGTCCTCGCGGGCGGTGGTAAAAAGCTCCTCGGCGTTCCTGAGAAACGCATTCACAAAAACCTTATCGCCGCCGCCGGGCATTCCTTGAATCCGGTGGGAAGCCTGAGCCGGGACTAGCCGGTTCAGAACTGCCAAAAAAAGCGGGCGGCCCGATGCCAGATGTTAGATTGTGTGCATGGTTCAGTCCTCGCCGAAAGAGGCCGCGGCCCGGCGCGACCGCGGGGTGGGAGCGGAGGCCGGTCGGAGGGATGCGCGGTGGCTCGGGCCGGCGGGCCTGTGCGCACTCACTCTGCTGGCATACGCCAACTCACTGAGCCTCGGCCTGGCCGCGGATTCGCAGTTCCTGCTGACCCAGGATCCCCGCCTGCAAAGCCTGACCGCGCACAATCTGTGGCTGGTTTTTTCCAAGAGTTACTGGTGGCCCGTCACCAGCGACCTGATCTACCGGCCGATCACGTTAGCCACCCTGCTGGTGAACCACGCCATGGCCGGCGCGGCGGGCGGCGCTTTCTGGTATCACCTGGTGAATCTGCTGCTGCACGCGCTCAACGCCTGGCTGGTGTGGGAGCTGGCTTCGCGTGTGCTGAGCCGGCGCGCGGCGTGGTGCGCGGCGGCGCTGTGGGCGGTGCACCCCATCGCCACCGAAGCGGTGGATAACGTGGTGGGCCGCGCCGATCTGCTGGCGGCCATGGCGGTGCTGGCGGGCCTACTGATTTATGGCCGAGCCACGGTGACGTCGGGCCCACTGCGCTGGCTGGCGTTATTCGCGGTGGCGGCGGCGGGCGCGTTCTCGAAAGAAAACGCGGTGGTGCTGGCGGGGTTGATGCTGCTGTCCGACCTGGCGTTCGGGGTGCCGGGTGGCATCCACAGGCGGCAACGGCTGACGGCGTACGCGGCCGCCCTAGGGTCGCTCGCGGCGCTGTTGGTGGCGCGCGCCCAGGTGTTTGCGCCGCTGGCATACCCACCCAGGTTCTATATGGATAATGTGCTGCGCGATCTCGATGGCTGGGCGTTTCTGTTCAACATACAAAAGATCGCCGGCATGGACTTGTGGCTGCTGGTGTGGCCGGTGCGCCTGGTTTCGGACCGCTCCTTTGACGTGATCCGCCCGGCGGCGTGGAACGATGCGGGCGCCTGGATTTCGCTGTGGGTGCTGGTGGGGCTGCTGGCGCTGGCTCTGGCCATGCGCTGGCGCCGCCCGCTGGTGTTCTGGCTGGTAGGTTTCTTTGGGCTGGCCCTGCTGCCCACGTCGAACTTGGTTGTCACGATTGCGAGCGCGATGGCGGAGCGCTTTCTCTACCTTCCTTCGGTGGCATTCGCCATCGCGGTGGCGGGTCTGGCGTGGCGTTACCTGAGTCCGCGAGTGGCGTGGATCACGCTGGGAGCGCTACTGCTGCTTTACACGGGACGCACCTGGGCGCGCAACGCGGACTGGCGCGACAACCTCACGCTGGGGCTGGCCGACGTCGAAACGGCGCCGCGCAGCGTGCGCCTGCACGACATGCTGGCGAAGGCCTGGTTCGACCAGAACCCGAATGCGAACCTGGACCGTGCGATCGCGGAACAGGAGACGGCGTGGAAGCTGGTGCAGCCCCTGGATCCCGACCAGTCCTCGGAGCTGATTCCGGCCCGCCTGGGCATTTATTACGCGGAGAAAGCGAAACTCGCGCCGGAAGCCGAACGCCGGGCCTGGCGCGAAAGATCGATCGCCGTGCTGCTCGAGGCGCGCAAGATTTCACTGGCCGCCGAACAGACCTTCGATAACGCGCAACTGACGCACAACCGGCCGGCCCGGCGCCAGGCATTCGTGCTGCTCTATCTCTATCTGGCCGACGATTACCTGAGCCTGGGCCGTTTTTCGGAAGCGCTGGATGCGCTGCGCTACGCGCGCATTCTGACGCCCCGTTTTCCGCTTCTGTACGAGGCCATGGCGGCCGCCTATCATGGGCTCGGCGATGCGCAAGGAGAGGCCGTGGCGCGGGCCGGCGAAGCGCTGGCCGAAGGGCGCGCGCCAGCTCCGGCCCAGTATTGCGCCGCCGCAGGCGAACTGGCGCAGGCGTTGCGCGACAATCGCACGCCGGATGCCACCTTCGAACTCGATATCCTAGCCCGCTGCGGTTCGCCTGGCGCCGCGCCACGGTAAACCGCGCGACCAGGGGCAAGCGCGCGGACGAGGCGTCCGCGCTACAACAGTTTGCGCAGCACCAGCGCATCCTCACCGTCCTCGTAATAACGGCGAAGCTGGCGCAGCCTGGCAAACCCGAATTTCGCGTAGAGCGCCTGGGCCTGCCGGTTCGACACGCGCACCGCGAGGGTGAATTGGCGGACGCGGCGCAACCGCAAACGGCGCAAAGTGCTTCGCATCAGGGAGGAGGCCATGCCCTGGCCGCGCCAGGCCGGGCCAACCGCTATCGAAACCAGCTCCGCGCAGAGCGTGGCGCGGCGGAGGGCGGTCGAAGTGACCATGTAGGCGCGGATGCCGGACGCCGCGGCGGCCACCAGGAACAGGTGCCCGCACCGACCGAATAGCTCTGCAAACAAGTTGCGATCATAAGCGTCGGCGCCAAAGCTGGCGCGCTCGACGGCCAGCAGGGCATCCAGGTCGGACATGCGAAACGGCCGGATACGATATTGAGGCTTCATGGTCCTAAGTGCTATTTTGCTATACTTGGCACCTTGGGGGCAGGGAGTGAAGAAAGCCAAGCGCAAACCGGGCGACAGGCATCTTGACAAGAATTTCGGAGGCGCGCATACTGGTATTGAGATGCAACTGAGTGGCAACAAGGGCGTACTGGAAATCCTGCCGGCTAGCTTGGTGGACCTGCGGCGCGGCGACGAAGCGGTATTGAGCGAGATCGACTTGCCGGCCGAAGACGCGCGCCGTTTGATGGAGCTGGGCTTTCTTCCCGGAGCGCGGGTGGTGGCCGGGCAGAGCGCGCCGGGCGGCGATCCGCGGGTGTTTCAGGTGGATGGATCGGAGATCGCGGTGCGGCGCGAGACCGCTCGGCGCCTCAAAATCCACCACAAGGGACGCCTTTCGAGGAAGGCATGAGCGAGTGCGCCGACTGCGCCGGCTGCGGCACGGCGGCGGTTGCCTCGCTTCCCGGCGCCGCGGTTAAGGCAGTGGCAGTCATCGGGCCGCCCAACTCCGGCAAAACCACGCTTTTTAACCGGCTCACCGGCTTGCGGCAAAAGGTGGCCAATTTCCCCGGCGTGACGGTGGAGCAGCACACGGGCATCGCCGAACTCGACCGGGGCGAGTCCGTGGAATTGATCGATTTGCCCGGCGTTTACAGCCTTTCGCCGCATTCGGAAGACGAACAGGTGGCGTATGACGTGCTGACCGGCCGGCGCCAGGATACGCCCAAGCCCGAAGCCATCCTGCTGGTGCTCGATTCGACCAATCTGAGACGCCATCTGATGCTGGCGGCGCCGATTCTGGCGCTGGGCCTGCCGACGCTGATCATTCTCAACATGGCCGATGACCTGCGCAACCGCGGCGGCACGCTCGACATCAAAGCGCTCTCGAAGGAGTTGGGCGCGCCGGTGGCGCTGGTAAGCGCGCGCCAGGACGAGGGGCTGGATCAGGTGCGCGAGTTTCTCGCCGGGGCCATGGCGCTGCCCGCGCCCAGGTCGCTGCCGGTGCTGCACGACATCCCCAAGTGCCGCGAGTGGGCCGGGGAAGTGGGCAGCCAGGCTGACTATCGCGCGCCGATAGCCCCCAAGTGGACGCGCCGCCTGGACGCGATCGTTTTGCATCCGGTGGCCGGGCCGCTGGTTTTCGCCGTCGTGGTGATCGCCGTCTTTCAATCCATCTTCAGCTATGTCACGCCGCTGATGGATGGAGTGAAGTGGCTGTTTGAAGTTTCCGGCAACTGGATTGCAACTACGCTGCCACCCTCGCTGGTCCGTTCGCTGCTGGTGGACGGGGTGTGGAGGGGCGTGGGCTCGGTGATCGTATTCCTGCCGCAGGTGCTGCTGTTGTTTCTGTTCATCGGCATCCTGGAAGATTCCGGCTATCTGGCGCGCGCGGCGCTGATCGCGGACCGCACCATGGCGCGCTTCGGGCTGCAAGGCAAATCGTTCATCCCTCTGCTGTCGGCATACGCCTGCGCGGTGCCGGCGATTCTCTCGACGCGCACCATCGAGAACAAGCGCGACCGCACGGCCACCATCCTGATCGCGCCCTTCATGACGTGCGCGGCGCGCTTCCCGGTCTACACGTTGATCATCGCGGCGTTCTTGCCCAACCGGCAACTGCTGGGCTTTCTCAGTGTGCGCACGGTGGCCATGATCGGGCTTTACGCGCTGGGATTCCTGGTTGCGGTGCTGACGGCGCGGTTGTTGAAATCGTCGATTCTGAAGAGCGGCCGCACGCCGTTTCTGCTGGAGATGCCGGCTTACCGCTGGCCCACCGTGCAATCGCTCGGGCTGCGGCTGTTCGATCGAGCGAAAGTGTTTCTGCGCCGCGCCGGCACGGTAATCCTGCTGGTGACGGTGCTGTTATGGATGGCGGCCCACGTGCCTTACACGCACGGCCATCCGCCGGCCATACGAGATAGCTTGGCGGGCACGCTGGGCCGCACCATCGAACCGGTGATCAAGCCGCTGGGCTTCGACTGGAAGATCGGCATCGGCATCATCACTTCCTTCGCGGCGCGCGAGACCATCATCGCCACGCTGGGCGCGATCTATGGCATGGACCATCCGGATTCCACCAGCATGGACCTGCAGAGCGCGCTGCGCCATGACCTGACACCCGCCTCGGCGGTGGCGCTGCTGATATTCTTCGCGTTTGCCATGCAGTGCGTTTCCACGGTGGCCGTGGTACGGCGCGAGACCGGCGGGTGGAAGTGGCCGCTGGCCCAGTTCGCCTACATGAGCGCGCTGGCCTACGGCGGCGCGTTCCTGGCCGCCCACCTGCTGCGTTTCGTATAGCGCAACTCATCACCGGCGTGAGAACGTCGTCCTGCCAGACGATTTGCTACAATCGAAGATCCCGCAATGGTTAAGACAGAACGCGAACACCGCGAGGATATTGTCCAGATCGGCAAGCTGGTCTTTCAAAAGGGCTGGGTAGCCGCCAACGACGGAAACATCAGCCTGCGCCTGGATGCCGAGCGCATCCTGGCCACGCCCACTGGCGTTTGCAAGGGCATGCTCAGCGTGGACGACCTGATCATCGTCGATAACCAGGGCAACAAGATATCGGGCCGGCTGGAGCGGACCAGCGAGATCGCGATGCACCTGCAGATCTACCAGTTGCGGCCGGACATAAAAGCGGTGGTCCACGCGCATCCTCCGGTGGCGACGGGGTTTGCCACGGCCGGAAAGCCGCTCAACCTGGGGCTGCTGCCGGAGGTGGTGATCAGCCTGGGTTGCGTGCCGATTGCGGATTACGGGTTGCCGGGAACGCCGGCGCTGACCGAGCCCATGCTGCCCCTCATCCCCAAGTACGATGCGATCCTGATGGCCAACCACGGCGCCGTCTGCTACGGCGAGGACGTTTTCAAGGCCTATTTCCGCATGGAGACGATGGAGCACTTCGCGCGTATCCAACTGGTGGCGGAGTTGCTGGGCGGCCCGAAAGTGCTGCCGCGCGAGGAAGTGGACAAGCTGCTGGATTCCCGCACCCGCTATGGCGTCAAGGCGCGCAGCGCCGGCGAAGCGGGCTGCCCGTTGGCCGCCGAGGACGTGTCTGGCGGCGAAGAGAGATTCTATGTAACGCGTTCCGAACTGATCGGCCTGGTTGACGAGGCCCTACGGACGCGCGGTATGGCTTAAAGTGGATCGTGGAGAGAATAGATGGGTGAAGCCTTAGGAATGATCGAAACGCGCGGGCTGGTGGCCATGATTGAAGCCGCCGACGCGATGGTCAAGGCCGCCAAGGTGGAATTGGTCGGCTGGGAGAAAATCGGCTCGGGCTACGTTACGGCCATGGTGCGCGGCGATGTAGCCGCGGTCCGTGCCGCCACTGATGCCGGCGCCGCGGCGGCCCGGCGCGTGGGCGAGTTGATCTCGGTCCACGTGATTCCGCGTCCGCACCAGAGCCTGGAATCTGTGCTGCCGATCGGCAAGTCCCAGGCCAACAGCGGCAAGTAGCCGGAAGCCGGAGCGACCATGATTCTCGCCCGGGTGGTGGGTACCGTCGTGGCCACGCGGAAGGACCCGCGTCTGGAAGGCAAGAAGTTGCTGGTCCTCAAGCCGGTCTCTCCGGAGGGCAAGGACGACGCCGGTTACGTGGTGGCCGTCGACACCGTCGGCGCCGGCTTCCGCGAACGCGTGATCGCCGTCTCGGGCAGCTCCGCGCGGATGGCCGAGGGCTGCAAGGACACTCCCGTCGATACCGCCATCGTCGGCATCGTCGACGACGTGCGTCTGGATTAGCTTATGCAACTGGGGCGCGTGGTCGGCTGCGTCTGGGCAACGGTGAAGAACGCCAACCTGGAAGGCTACCGGCTGCTGTTGGTGCAACCGCTGGCCGCCGACCTGCGCGATACCGGCAAGCGGCTGGTGTGCACGGACTGGACCGGCGCCGGGGCGGGCGAAATGATCTATTGGGTGCGGGGCAGGGAAGCCAGCATCGCTTTCCTTCCCGGCCAGCCGGCGTCGGACGCCACCATCGTCGGCATCGTCGATTCCGTACACCGCGCGGCAAACAAACCCGCCAAGCCGGCGCGCCAGCCGGCGGAGCGGCATTAAGCCATGCTGATTGCGCGCGTTATCGGCGAGCTGGTCGCGACCTACAAACACCCGAGTCACGAAGGTTGCAAGATCCTTTTGGTCCAGCCCCTGAACCTGGACGGATCCAACCGTGGCGATGCCGTGGTGGCGCTCGACGCAGTGGATGCCGGCGTGGGCGACCAGGTGCTGGTCACCACCGAGGGCTTCAGCGCAATGACCGCGGTGGGCCGGACTCAGTCACCGATTGACATGGCCGTAATCGGGTTTATTGACCACGTGGAGCTGGTCCCCGGAGTCTCCTAGCCGCTGGTTGCGCCGCAGCACCAGCACGGTTGCCAGCGCCGCCTCGACCATCCACTTGGTGATCTCGAAACCCTCGTGCGTGGAACTGAGGACTATCCTACGGACCGCTTCTCCGGATGCGCGGCCGGCTTTGAAGCTCGCAATCCGCGCCAGCGCCAGCGCTTCCGGTGTCAGCAGAAACCGTTCCAGCACTACCATCCCCACCAGCAGCAGGGCCATCGCCAGCGGCAGCTTGCCTTCGCGCGTGCCGAACAGCAGAAAGAAGAAAAACCCGAGCCCGAAAAGTAACTCGACGTTCTCCCAGGTTCTGATGGTCCGCTGCCGCTGCTCCGCCGTCACGTGCTCCATCAGCAGGAATGTTTCGTGCGCGCCCAGTGCTTTCATCCGATCTCCCACGGCCGGGTCGGGCTGCGCCAGCACGTCCTGAATGGTCTGGAAGTCTTCCCTTTCCAGCCAGGCCACCGTGATGCCAGCGGCCAGCCACATTCCGAGGATGAAACAAGCCAATCGGCGCGCGTGCATGGAAGCGATCTCTGATTCTACCGCACGGCTGCAACCGGGGATGGCGGCAGGCTGGCTGCGGGGGCAAGGCGGAGTTTTGGCAGATTGGCGTCGAGCCGTGGGTGCGCAAGAATCGCCCGCGATTCGTACGCGTAGGCGGGCGCGTTGCCGGCGGTGCCGTTTGATTCCGGCACTTTGGACGACTCGGAGACCGCCGACGCCGCCGATCAGTTGCTGGCAAGCCTGGAATGACGCCGGCCCAGCCGGAAACCGGGACAGACGCATTTAATCTAACCCGGTGCCCGCTCGTACAACCGCCCACCATCACCGCGCTTCCAGCCCATACCCTTCCCACCTTGCCACTACAGCGCTGGCCAGGCAGTTGCCTAGGACGTTGATCGAGGTGCGCGCCATGTCTAGCAGCGCGTCGACGCCCAGCAGGACGGCGATGCCTTCCATGGGTAAGTGGAACGTGGCGAGGGTTCCGGTGAGGATGACGATAGCGGCGCGGGGTACGCCGGCCACGCCCTTGCTGGTCAGCATCAGGGTCAGCATGATTACCAGTTGCTGGCTGAGAGAAAGGTGGACGCCGGCTCCCTGCGCCACGAAGATCGACGCCATCGCGAGGTACAGCGTGGTGCCGTCCAGATTGAAACTGTAGCCGGTGGGAATCACGAACCCCACGATGTGTTTGGGAACGCCGAACTCTTCCATGTTTTCGAGCGCCAGCGGGAGGGCGGCTTCGCTCGACGCGGTGGAAAAGGCGATCAGGAACGGCTGCCGCACGGCGCGGTAAAAGCGGCCGGCCGGGATGCGAAACAAAATCACCACGGGAACCAGCACCAACAGCACGAAGAGCGCCGCCGTGACATACATGGTACCGATCAGCTTGCCCAGGCCGAACAGAACGCCGACGCCCTTGGAACCTACCGTGACCGCGATGGCCGCGCCCACCCCGAACGGCGCCAGGTACATCACATATTTGGTGTAGCGGAACATGACCTCCGAGAGCGATCCGCAAAACTCAACCACTGGCTTCGCCTTTGCGCCGATGGCCGCGCAAGCGGCGCCGAACAGAAATGCGAAGACGACCACCTGCAACACGTCGTTGCGCGCCATGGCGTCGATGATGCTAGCGGGGAAAACGTGCTCCAGGATGCCGCCCAGAGTGGCCGGCGCCTGGGCGGCGACCTGGTCCGCGGCGCCCGCGCCCATCGGGACGCCCTCGCCCGGCCGCGCCAGGTTCACCGCTGCCAAGCCGAGAAACAAAGCCAGCGTGGTGACGATCTCAAAATAAACGATGGCCTTGACGCCGACGCGCCCCATGCGCTTCAGATCGCCCGCGCCGGCGATCCCGGCCACCAGCGTCGCGAAAATCAGCGGCGCGATGATGGAGCGGATCAAGCGCAGGAACACGTTGCTCACGGGCGCCAGTTGACGGGCGAACGATGGAGCCAGCGCGCCCACGGCCACGCCGGCCGCCATGCCGATGAAGATCCACGCCGTCAGCGACGGCCGCTTCATCGCTTGCCCCAATCCAGCTTCTGCCGCAGCACGTCGAAGAACCTGGCGTGCGGCGGCCGGATCAAATGCAGGGCGTAGTTGGAGGCGCGGCACACAATCGCGTCGCCATCCACAATCGGGCCGCCCACCTGGCCGTCAATCGTCAGGTAGGTGGATTCAGTCGGATTGTGCGCCAGGATGCGGATCACGCTGGTTTCCGGCACCAGCACCGGGCGGTTGGTGAGCGTGTGCGGGCAGATGGGCGTCAGGCAAATGGCCGGCACCGCCGGGAAAATGACCGGACCGCCCGCCGACAGTGAGTACGCGGTCGACCCGGTGGGAGTGGAAATGATCAGCCCATCGGCCTTGTACTCGCAGACGAGCTGGTGATCCACCCAGGCTTCCAGATCGATCATGCGCGCGATGGCCGCCTTCGTCAACACGGCGTCGTTGAGCGCCTGGTAAGACGCCACTACTTCGTCGCCGCGCACCACTTCGGCGGACAGCAGTTTGCGCTTGGCGATACGGTGTTCGCCGCGAAAGGCGCGCTCCAGCTCGGGGTAGATTTCGTCGATGGTGATGGCGGTGAGGAAGCCCAACCCGCCCAGGTTGACGGCAAAGAGCGGAATCTCCAGCTTGCCGATGGCGCGGGCGGCGGAGAGAAGCGTGCCGTCGCCGCCGAGCACGATCACCAGGTGGCAGCCCTGCGGAACTTCATCGCGCGGCAGGCCCTGCGCCGCGGGCGCGTAGGCGGCCGTCTCGAGGTCGCAACGCACCGCGATCAAGCGATCCTTCAGCCACTCGAGCAGCCGCGGCACAACCACGCGGGCTTCCGCCGAATTCGGCTTGGAACAAATGCCGACGGTTCTAATGGTGGGCATAAAGCAGGAACTCCTTGTTCCCTTCGGCGCCGAGGATGGGGCTTTCGATCACGTCGGTGCGGAAGCCAAGATCCGCCGCGGCCCGTTCGACACGCTGGCAAGCCGCCTGGTGGACTTCGGGCCGGCGCACGATGCCGCCCTTGCCCACTTGCCCGCGGCCAGCTTCAAACTGCGGTTTGACCAGTATAACCATTTGCCCATTTGGGCGTAACAGCGGTGCGACCGCCGGCAGAATCAGGGTGACCGAAATGAAACTCACGTCGCAGGTGACCAGATCCACCGCCTCGCCGATTTCCCCGGTGGCCAGATGGCGCGCGTTAATACCTTCGTGCACGATGACCCGCGCATCGGTGCGCAGTTTCCAGTCGAGCTGTCCGGCGCCCACATCCACCGCATGGACGCGCGCAGCGCCGGCCTGCAGCAGCACATCGGTGAAGCCGCCGGTGGAAGAGCCGACGTCGAGGCAGACCCAGCCAGCCACGTCGATGTTCCAATGGCGCAGCGCTGCGGCCAGCTTGAATCCGCCGCGGCTCACGTAGGGCGGCCGCGCCAGCACTTCGAGCGCCGCCTCCGCGGCTACCGCCTGGCCGGGCTTGGCCGCCTTGTGCCCGTCCACCAACACCTCGCCGGCCATGATGAGGGCTTGCGCCTTCTCACGGGTTTCGGCGAGACCGCGTTCCACCAGCAGCCGGTCCAGCCGCGTCTTCATGACTTGCGGCGGACAATCAGGTCGGCCAGTTCGTGCAGCCGCGCGGCGCGCGTGCCGAATGGCTCCAGCACACGGTGCGCGTGGCCGCACTCGGTTTCGGCCATCGCCCGCGACGCCTCCAGGCCGTAGACCGCAGGGAAGGTGATCTTGTGCTGCGCCGCATCCTTACCGGCGGTTTTGCCGAGCGCTTCGGAGGATTCTTCCACGTCCAGTATGTCGTCGACGATCTGGAACGCCAGGCCGATGTGCTCGCCGTAACAGGAGAGCGCCGCGTATTGTGCTTCGCTCGCGCCCGCGTAAATGGCGCCCATGCGCAGACTGGCCCGCAGCAGCGCGCCGGTCTTGGCGCGATGGATGCTTTCGAGCAACGCCGCATCGGGCGGCTTGCCTTCGCCTTCGAGATCCGCCACCTGGCCGCCGATCATGCCGCCCACCGTCCCCGACGCGGTGGCCAGTTCCGCCATCAGCCGCGCCTTGCGGTCGGCCGGCGCCGGCAGTTCGGCGAGCACCTGGAACGCCAGCGTCAGCAGCGCATCGCCGGCCAGAATCGCCATCGCGTCGCCGAACACTTTGTGGTTGGTCAGCTTGCCGCGCCGGTAATCGTCGTTGTCGAGCGCCGGCAAATCGTCATGAA
>Ga0181529_10002884_pt1 | contig 20134 bp, 14 predicted proteins | sample PEATcosm2014_Bin_36_FD_119763 | JGI IMG/M metagenome (GOLD analysis project Ga0181529, IMG submission 119763) | Peatland microbial communities from MTU Mesocosm Facility, Houghton, MI, USA - PEATcosm2014_Bin10_30_metaG | ecosystem: Environmental > Terrestrial > Soil > Wetlands > Peat | place... | reverse complement strand
CCGTAAACCAATCGCTTGTCCGCACAGTGCGGGCATGGCAAACAACAGGGGTGGAGCTTCGGCTCCGCCCCTGTTCTTTTGGTGCGCCCAGCATGGTCGCGGTGTGACTGAAAATAGCGATTTTGGTGGCACTCATCCCCCGACTTGGAGAAACGGCAACCACACACCAAAACATATGCTCAAAATGCCCGCAGCCGAGGCACTCACCGGGAGTGGAGGACTTCAGAGCTAAGGGAGACTTTACAACTACATTTTTTATAGCATGTTTGTAGTTTCAACATTACTGGCACTGCCTCTTTGCTGCTCAGATGTTCTGGTTGCTACCTGGTTTCATCGGGATAAGTTTTTGGTTCCCGAACACCGTATCTATCTGTGTCAGCTCAACGGTGACAGTCGCTCTATGCCCAAATCCGGCCGGAACCGGGCTGTCTTTGCCTGTCTGCTTGCAAACGTATGCCTGGCACACAGCGAAAACTACGATTCCTGATAATCAAACAGTTGCTGAGATTCCGTGAAAGCGCCAACATGCCTGCGCTGCCGCAGCCGTTGAAGCTCCCGCTGAGTCTCTATTTCCAGGTTGGCTTCCAACACGGGCTTTACCGCGCTGGTTGGATGCTCAAGCAAGGGGATCGCTAACTTCAAAAGAAACCGGGTCAGATCCGTCTGCTTGATCTTCCACCGGGCGGCCTGAACTTGCAGTGCGCGTAATTCTGCAATCGGCAGTTTCATTGAGAAGCAAAGCAGGGCTTGCTTCTGCCCGTGCCGTGTCAAGCGAAGCTGGTTTTCTTTTTCTATCTCGATCAGGGCGGAAAGCAACACCTGCTCTTCAGCCACTCCCGGCGACGTCGAAGAAAGCCTGAATTCATCCCGCTCTGAGGTCGCGCAGGATGGCTGATCCCCAGAATCGATTGGCATCTGGATATTCTCCATATCTTCTCCTTCGCAAGATCAAAATAACATGGGGCAATCTACAAAACAAGCAGATAGTTACAAATAGCCACAGGGTTCTCAAGGAGTCTTGCGGCTGTACAGCCCGCTCTCCTAGCAAGACTTGCGTCTTCCATTGATTGGCCTGCTTTGTGCCGAAACATTGCCAAGCACTTTATGCCAGCAGAGCTTCCACGGCATCTGACAGCGAGTTGCAGCAGAGATCGGCCAGTGTGCGTGCAGCCTCCGCAGCGGGGCGCTGCCGCTCCGGCGAGACCTCGATGAAGATGGTCTTCGCCCAGGCGGCGACCAAACTCCATGTCGGAGAGCGAGTCGCCGATCATCACGCTGCTGGCTGCTTCGATCTGAGGGAACTGTGCCACCGCCTGCTCGAACATTCCCGGCAACGGCTTACGGCAGGTGCAACTGCGCTTGTCGTGGGGGCAGAAGTAGAAGGCGTCCACCTGCGCGCCGCGCGACTGCAACTCGCGTAGGAAGGTGGCGTGAATGGCCTCAACATCTGCGAGTGCGTAGAGCCCTAGCGCTACACCACGCTGGTTGCTGACCACGATTACCCGCAAACCAGCGCGATTCAACCGCGCAATCGCCTCCGGTACCCCGGCCAGTATTTGGAACTCCTCCCAACGGGTGACGTAGCAGCCCTCTGGCATCTTCTCGTTAAGAACGCCGTCGCGGTCGAGAAAGACCGTGCGCAGCGTCTGCTCGTCGGCATTTACCATGTGGTCTGCGTTGATAACCAAGTGCTCATTGACCGTTGATCGGGTCGTTCAAACGAGATCTGTCTTCCAGGATCAAAGTCTTCCAACGATAGAAGATCTGGTCATTATCTTCAGCGCGGCCAGTTGTATTGTCCCTGAGTTCTTCCAAGTACCGCTTTTCGAACAGATCGAGATCGAAGGGAATGATCGCCGCCAGACGGAGAACGTCCTGTATATCCTTATCCGAATCGCGCTTCAGCTTGGTTAAAGCCACATCGTAGGGGTCCATCACTAAAAGGTGCAGGTGCTTGAAAGCTCCTGCGTATATAGGACGTAGCCGGATATCGTACTCGTAAGGCGGGTTGGCTACCCCGGCACCAACAATATCGAGATACACCTTGTGGCGAATTGCCAGATCCGAGTCCCTTCCTCCAAACCTATCCAGATCTCGATGCGCATGGAGGGGCGTGACCTCCAGCACATCAATGTCGGCCGTGGGCCTTCCAACCCCGTAGACCTGCGTGACCGCAAAACCTCCAAATATCGCAAGATGGCATACTTCGCCCAGATGATCATCAAGGTCTTGAAGGAATTCCTTCCAAGGGCTAGGCGGCAAGGTGTGCAAGATCTCTCCCCGTAAGGCGCGTATCGAGGTTCCAATACGATGCAAGTTTTGATCGCCTTGCATGCGCGTGCTTCCTTTGACTGGGAGGCCAGGATTCTTGACAGAGAGTGTCATTTCTCACCAGACGCGCTTCTCTAAGAACAGCCACAACCCGATAAAGCTGCTTTGCCGGCCCGCGCATGGACTTTACGCGCGCAAGCCTGAAAGCGAGTGCCAAAACAAACCCTAGTCGATTCTGCCGGTTATGAAGCTTGGCTTGGTCAACCAACCACTTCCAGTCCATGTCAGGGTACTGCATGGGAAGCCAGGGAAGAGCTTCGACAACGCGAGCATCAAGATCGGCCCGATCCAGAGCATCGAAGAGAACCTCAGCCGGGTTCCGCTTCGCGCCGGCCAGGTAAGCAAAACCCGGATACCCAAGAGTCGCAAGATCGGCAGCTAACTGCTCATCATTTCGGTGTTGTTCTTGGGAGAGCGGCAGTAGCACCGGCGAGACCTTCCAGAGATCAACCACTTTCAAAGCAACAGCATACGTTACAACCCTCTGGCCGGATTCCATCATCGAAAATAACGCCTGTGACACGCCTAAAGCTTTGGCAGCCTGAACCTGCGAAAGTCCGGCTGCGTTACGTGCTTGACGAAGGGATTCTCCGCTCATATCTGGCTCCATTTCAATAATATCACTTATTATGTGATATTATCATTTTCAATCTACCAGCCGTCGCATCATCGCCACAATTACAATTACTCGATAAGTGAACGCCGCTTCGATTCCCAAGTGACTCAACCACTACCGCCTGAAAGGCGGTAGTGTCTACTACGCGACCACTCACGTGGCCGCCTACGGCGAGGCTAAAGCCCCGTCTCGATAAGGAAGAATTCCAGCTGGCGGCCTTCCGCCGTCGAGTGCAAACGCTCTGCTGCCTGGACCGAGGCCAAGGCGGATTGGCAATCGCCATGTTGCAGCGACTGGCGAGCGGCGCGGCGCAGAAGCCAGGCTTGCGCAGATAATTGCATCAGAACGGAGAGATCCGCGCCGCATCGGGAACACAGCGCAACAGAACGAAACCTGGCTTGACAGACCGGGCATGTGAGCGGTCGCGGAGTGGGGCGCGAGGGAAGTTCGTCGCTCATGCGCGGCCCTCAACAAAGAACAGCAGTTCACCGAGAGCATCGATGCTCTGTTTGAGTGCGGTCGCATCCTCGTTCTGGATCGCCGACTCAATCGCCTGATTCAAATCGATGACTTCTTCGCGGTCCTCTTCGTGGATCGCATCCATCAGGCGGCGTGAGCGTTCGAGCATCTGGCTGCCTTGTGCGGCGAGTGTGCTCCAGCCTTCCACGACAGCGGAACCTTCGGGCGACGGTGGAACCACTTCGAACGCTCCATCGATCAAGTCGTCTTCTTCGCTGTCGATATCTTCTTCCCTATCGTTCAGATCGTCGGCCCGCGTGGCGTAGAGTTCTTCCATGCGCTTGCGGGCGGTTGCGATCTCGGCTTCGCTGCGGGCTTCGAGCGCGCGCGCAATGGTGATGTGTTTGGCCAGCCCGGTCTTCTTCTCGATGGCCGTAACATTCAGAATGCCATCCAGATCCAGGTTCATGCGGCAGAGCAGTTCGTTCATTTCGCGCATCGGCGTCAGGCCGGTCACGCGGAAATCGCCAACCAGGATATTGCGCAACGCGTCCTCGTCTTCGCCTTCATAGACGCGGATTTCAACCTCTTCCTGGTAGGGGAAGGTGGTGAAAAAGCGTTCGGTGCGGGTTACGGGCAGGGGGCTGTTATGGCGCACGATGGGCTTGTAGCAATGCGGGTATTCAGCTCCCCCACGCTCGCCCAGATAGGAGATGCCAAACGAGTAGGGCGTTACATCGACCAGCACGCGATCAACCTCGTGCCCGGCCAGGCGCGAAGCCATCACACCAGCGCCAAGCGCCACGCAGAGATCGGGATGAATCTCTTCGCGCGGAGTCAGGCCGGTGCGCTCTTCAATCAAGCGGGCAACCAGCGGAGTACGCGTCGAGCCGCCAACCAGCAGAATGGCATCCAGATCCGAGGGCGATTTGCCGGCATCGGAGAGGGTTTTGGACATATGCTCCAGCGTCTGTTCGACGAGAGGACGAATCAGATCCTCGTACTGCTCGCGGGTGATCTCCAGGTCCAGATGCAGCGGCTTGCCATTCACAGTCGTCAGTGCTTCTTCGCGCACGGTCACTTCGGGATCGAAGCTCAGACGGCGCTTGGCCTCTTCGGCGGCCCACCAAATACGCGCGCGAGCGACGGAATGGCCGCTGCGCAGATCAACGCCATGGAGGGACTGGAATTCGCTGAGCAGATGTTCGGCCAACAGGTCGTTGAAGTCGTCACCGCCGAGATGATTGTTGCCATGACTTGCCAGGACCTCAGTGACGTCGCCCTCCAGCGCCACGATGGAAACATCGAAGGTGCCTCCACCCAGGTCGTAGACCATGGCGGTGTGGCGGCTTCCTTCTCCATAGGCCAGACTGGCGGCGGTGGGCTCATTGAGAATGCGTACAGCCTCCAGGCCGGCCAGCGCCGCGGCCTCGCGCGTGGCCTGACGCTGAGCATCGGAAAAGTATGCGGGAACGGTGATGACCGCCTTCTCTACCGGCTGACCGAGTTGTTGGCTGGCCCAGTTGGCCAATTCGCGCAAGATGAGCGAAGAGATCTCCTGCGGAGTAAACAGGCGGTCGCCAAGGGTGACGGTTTCGTTCGACCCCATCATGCGCTTGATGCTGCGCACGGTGCGTTCCGGGTAGAGCGCCAACTGGTTGCGGGCGGCTTCGCCGACCAGCAATTCACCCGTCAACGAAAGACCAACCACCGAGGGCAGCATCTTGGATATGCCCGATCCAAGAATGGAAACTTTGCCATCCACGAAGGCCGCGACCTCGGAGTTGGTCGTGCCCAGATCAATGCCTACAATCAATTCGCTCATAGCAATATTTTCCTTATTTTCCTTGAGATGGTGTGTAGATGACAGGTTCTCTTTGTGGTTATTACTTTGTCCCGCGCGCTACCTTGACCTGGGCCGTGCGATAAACCTCGTTGTTCCACTCATAGCCATCGCGATAGACCTCGAGCACGGTTCCTTCTGGCACCGCGTTGGTCTCTTCCATCTCGATAGCGGTCATGCGGTACGGATCAAAGATGCGGGCCGTAATACGGCTGACACGGCAGGCCAGCAGCGCTTCATCCAGACTGGAGAGCGTGAGGCCGTAACCGTGGGAGAGCGCACCAAGAATCTCCTGCGTGTGGCGCACATAACCAGCACCGCTTCCCAATCGTTGCATCAGCCGTTGCCATACGGACATCCGCGCGGGAGACAACTCCGCGGCGGCATTGCGGGCGGTCTGTGCTCCCCGTGCGATGCGATCACGCAGATCGAGTAGCAGATCAATCTCCTGCTTGCGCGGTTGCTGCGTCTGCGGGATAGGAACCGGTTGCGCATCGGAGTTCGCCGCGGCCTCCAGGCTCTGGGTCAGCGTTTGATGCAATTGCTTGAAGCTTCGCCCTTGCAGACGGACCTCTTGGGCGAGCGCGGTCATGGCTGACCAAAGCGAGTAGAGGTCGCTACCCTGCGCGCCCTCCAGGAGCGGCAGCGGTGCGCCTATTTCGAGCGCGGTGAGCAGTTCCTCGGTCAGGCCCTGCGGTGCGGGCTCATCGGCCAAAGCCTGATCCAGATACTGATCCAGGCGCGCGGCAAATGCCTGCACGAGCTGTTCCCGTTGTTGGGGCGTGATAACAGCGGTTGCATCTTCCATCTATCGTTCCTTCAGTACGGCCAGCCAGGGACCAGGCCCGGCAAAGCGACGTTGCGTATCGGTACTATCGAGCAAAGATTCTAGGGGCGCCTCGGGGTTGATCGAGAACAGGGTATGCCGCGCGCGCCTGCGCCGGTCACGCAGCAGATCGTAGGCGTCACGTACCTGCTCGAACTCCTCCGGCGCACGATCGGGAGGAAACTGCTTGAGTTTGGCCAGATAAGCGGCGCGAATCTGTTCGTCCTCCGCGCTCTGCTCAATGCCCAACACCCTATATGGATCGGGAGTGTTCTGGTTCATCGTATCCCCTCAAACAAACTACCTTGTTGCGGCGGTGTGGGCTTGGCCGCTTTCGCTTTTTTTGCCGCGGCGTCTGGCATAGACAATCCGCCATTAATGACTTTGTCCATGGCGGTGAGCGGGTCATCGCCCGCATCGACCAATCGCTGAATCTGGCGCTTCTGTTTTGCTGAAAGCATCTTCAGAACCTGCTCCAGCATCCCCCTCATCATTTCAGGAGGCGGCATGGGACCGTCGAAATCCTCGTCCCCGAGGTCGTCGTCCTCATCAAAGTCCTCGTCCTCGTCAAAATCGTCCAGTTCATCAGGGTCCACCCATTCGCCGCGCTGCGCCCTGCATTCGGGACAGTCGCAGAAGTCAGGATCGTCCTCCAATGCAAACTTCGGTATCTGGGAAGCTTCGTAGATGGGAAACTGCTCCAGTTTCCGCTCTTCTTCCAGAATCCGGTCAAGTTGCTCGGAGGAAATGGGCTTGCTGGCAATTCTAGGGTCGTATCGATAGGCTAGCCGGCCACGCTTGCCAGTCTCGTTGAGGCAATCCAGAATCTTTCCAATCAGTACTGTATTGCGCTCCCGCCTGGCCAGTTCCAGCGCCGCCGACATACAGCCGACGAGGCGAAGCCTCGCCCAACCCGGCAGCACGCGGGCCCGTAAAAAGAGGAATCGCGCATTCACCTTGCCCTGAAGCAGTCCCACGGACGAGACCGCATAGGCCAGTTCCGGCGAGTTGTTCAGCAGGGCCGCTTCGCCCAGAACCAGCATCTGCGCCGCATCCACCGGGCAGTTGGGCAGATACAACGCAGCAATCAGGGTCTTGTCCCATTCACTGGGAAGCATCAGAACGAGTCCGGCCGACTCGCCCAGCAGACAGGCCCTCACCGTTCCCGTCAACAAATCCAGAGCGGCGGCCCTGGAGATCTTCACCTGCGGCAGATCTTTGAGCGCGCTGAGAGTGGACTCCCTCAGCAAGGTAATCAGCAGCAGGTGCGCGGCAACTTTGCCGACACCCTGCTCCAGGTTGTTGAGTTCGGCTGCGCAGGCGGCTTTGTCGCCGTCGACCACAGCCACGCACCAACTTAGCGCCGCCGCCAGTGCGGCAATCTCTCCGCTGCGCACCTCGGGCAGACTGGCCAACTCCGCGATTCCGCCTTGCGCTAGATGCGACTTGCGCTGACTCAGATGACGCAGAACCGTCGCCAGCAACAGCCGCAGCTTGGCCCGGCGCACCGCGGGGTTCAGGCGATCCAGCTTCTCCGCCTGCTCCAGGTAGCTCAGGGACTTTTTGAAAGCATTGCGCTTTTCTGCGGACTCAACCAGATGCAAGAGCGGTTGAATATCGCCGGGAAGAGCGTGACGCCATTTTTCGGCCACCTGATCCACTACCTGCCAGGAACCACGCTTCACCGCCCAGTTCAACCAGCTCTGAAAGGATTCGCTGTGCGGATCGGCGGTGCAGGCGCGCTCGAAGTGGACAGCGGGCGAAGGCAGGCAAGGCCCACTTCCCAGGCCTTGCTTGCGATAGGAGACCTCGCGCTCACGCATCTCCTCAACAAGTTCATCGGGCAGATTCGCGACCAATTGCGCCATATGGAGCGAGAGGATGCCGTCCACCAACCCGCCTGCCGCAAACCAGTTCTCCTTGAGGGCCTCGCGACGGAAATCTTCCCACACGATGGCTGCTTCGGCGCGACCCTCGACAAATTGCTGCTCCTCCAGCGTGCGTGCCAACAGACGGAAATAGCTGGCGTCCCACCGTGGAGCGCCTCCCAGAGCTGCGTTGATGGAGGGAGGAGGAATCCGCAGCATACCACTGCGCACCGCGATGTGCCGGCGCAGGCGTTCGCGCAGGCGCGCATCACAGGATTCACTCGCCGCATTCACGCCCCGCGCCGCATCGAGAATAGGCTTCTGCTTCTTGCTGTGCAGCGCCTTTTCCATCGCCGCCAGCGCCGGACGCAGAGTCGCGGCATGATCTCCAGCAATGGCAATCAATTTATGTTCAGCAGGACTGAGCTTGGCCTCCAGCTTTTTGCCCCGCATGACAACGAAGGCGGGCAGCAATCGAGCAGGCACCGAATCCTCGGCAATGGTACGCAACCACTGCGAACATGCCTCGTCCTCGCGCCGGTGGTAGCTGGCGATGGCCCGGATCAGGGCCTTCCATGAGGCCAGGGGACTGCGCCGCGAGACTTCCTGCAGCGCCAGCGCAGCTTGATCCACTGGTCCTTCAGTCACCGCCTGAAAGGCCGCCGCCAGAGCCCCTGCCGCTACGCGTAGGGGATGTTCCTGGGGCAGGGAAGTAACCGCGGCCAGAGCCGACAAATCATGAACCCGCTGCCGAATAAATATCTCAATGCGCTCACGCTCTTCGACGGCAAGACTGGCATCGGCGAGCGGAGCGACGACCTGATCCAGGCGGCCATCCCGCGCACAAATCTCCTGCTCGACCTTCACCATACGCGGCAAAGCCGCTGGAAAGCGTTCGCGCACGATGCCGAGCACGGTTTTGGCCTCGACCGCCATGCCCAGGCTAAGCAGATCTTCCATGCGCGCCCGATAGGCGTCGACCAGCAGATCCTCCGCCGCAGAGCTACGCTTGAAGAGATCCTTGGCCAACTGCAAAGCCGCCTTGGAGTGCCGCTCGACAATCAGCAAGCGTACTCGTTCGACTTCTTCGGGCAACAGTGCTGCACCGCTGGGATTAACGCCGGACGAGCGGGCATTTTTCTTGTCTTGTTTTTTGGCCATAAAATACCGTTTCAAGAATAGCTGAGCCGACGGCAACTGCTCGATCCATGCGTTTGTGACCTCGACGCCCTGCTCGTTGCCCGAAGGTAATAATGTTTGCATCCGCAGACGGCCTACTTGGTCCGGGCCCAACATTGTAGTCACCGGGATAAAGGGGCGGTCTATGCCCGGGCAAATATGAGCAGATCCTTGATGTCATGGGCATCAGCCTGGCGAAGGGCGGCCACATAGCGCATTCTGATTTCCCCGGCTTTCAGAAGGCTGGCACTGCCCCAAGTGAAGCGTGGACGCCCCAGACGCATGACCAACAAATCGGCCATCATGCGGGCGTGACGGCCATTGCCATTCGGGAAGGGATGAATCGCGACAAGCCGGTGGTGAAAGCGAACCGCAAGTTCGTCTGGATCAAACACCGCGTGTTCTACCCTGAGGCGGGTGTCGTCCAGCAGAATTTTCAGCTCCGTCCTGATCTTCCAGGCTGGGACGCCGATGTTACGTTCCGTCGTCCGGTACACCCCAGCCCAGGTCCAAACATCGCCCAGCATACGCTTGTGCAGATCGCGTAGAAAAGTCTCTTCCAGCAGATCGCGGCGGTGCTGCCGTGCTGCCCAGAGCGCCCCGTGGGTGATATTGGCCTGTTCCACTTCGTTCAGTTCATGGCGAAACGTAACCCAGGATGGTACGAGTCCGTCTTTTTCCTCTTCGGTCAGGGGCGTTGCCGCGTCATCCTCACCAGCGAAGGCGTGGAACAGAGATGGATGATTGTTTTCCGGTTCTGTCATATTTCGTTCCACAGGGTCCGGTGAGCGATCTGACTAGCCGTGTCTTCAAGCTGTTGATCGCGGGCGGCTCTGTTCTCCACTCCCTGATTTTCCAGCCTCATGGAGTGCTCAACCACGTCCAGGTGTTTTCTGGCGATCAGACGTGCTCGCTGGTGGACCATGGATTCCAATGGCTCATTCGGTACCAGGGCGTAAACAAGCTGACAGTTTAGGGCCGCTGCCGCCCGCTGCAGAGTCTCCAGCTTGATCGTTCCCATGGTTTCGGATTGTTCCAGCATGACGACGCCTGGTTGGCTGATTTTCATACGGCTGGCAAGCTGGGCGGTGGTCATGCCGAGGGCTTCGCGGATAGCCTTAACCCACCCGCGAGGCGGGCGCGTCAATTTCTCCACGGAGGTGTCTCTGTTGAGCCTAGCGTCCAAATGTCGCCGTGCCACCGTGTTCCGATCGGCTTTATCCATAAGTCAATCCTTATTGAATCACTTTAATTATATCAGCTATAATATATTATTTTATTTTATTACAATAATCTGTAGCATATATTCTCAACATATTGCGACTCGCTACATCGCGATGTGATCCATACCATCCTCAGTACCAACCATATTTTTCAGATTTTTCATGTGATCAAATATTACATCTGTTATTTGTTTTCAGTATTTTACGTCATCCATATTTTACTCTTTCGAGCTTTTGGCCAGACTGTGACAGTTTTTTGTGGAAAATGCCATGAACGCCTCGGTGCGCTCGCCAGCGAAATATTGATGCGACCCAAAAGAATGGGGAACTACGGCCAGCATGTCACGCCAAATAAATCGTTGCCATCAGCAGAACATAACGGAAATCCGCTGCTCCGGTCACTCCACCTGGGCCGACGGCGTAGCTTAGGGCAACCTCCTCTGTGGTGTCAGGCTGATCCGATCCCGAAGCAGTACTGGCGTCTGAAACAGTTTCAGCGGAACACGCAGGGACACTCCACCCAATCGGACTGGCTTCCGTCGCAGCAGACTCGGCCTCAGACGCCGCTGCCGGTATCCATTTAGTGAAGTGCGGCTCGATGCTGATCCACGTGGAGGCTTTCTTGCCAGCTCCCTGCGGCGCTGCACGGAGGATAACAACGTCGCTCTCCAGAAACTTCTGCTCCTGCCAAGGCCAGATCTTCTTCTCAGCGGATGGGTCTTGGTATCGGATCCAGTGGTAGGGCTGTTCGAGCAACCGCAGAAAGTTGCTGAAGGCCTGAGCTTGATCCGCTTCGTGCAGTTTTTTGAAGTGGATCAGGCTACCCTTGCGCTGAGCGCGCTCGATCCATATCTCAATGGCGGCCCGAATCAGGTTCCTCTTCTCGTCGTCGACCATCTGTTGTTGCAAGGCGGCAGCCAGGGTATGGATGATCTCTTCATGCAGGTGTGGCCGCTTCGGACAAAATATATCCTTCCTTGCCCTGCCCCGCTCTAGGATCTCACGATCGAAGATTGGTTTACCTTCATGGCGGCACACCTGAAGCACTGTTTTGGCTTTGTCGAACCTGCGTTGCGCGGAGTCACGATCATAGCCAAACTCGCTGGCCAATTCTTCCGACACGTACTCTGAATCTCCCTGAACCTTGAGGAAGTCTGACAAATTCTCGATCCAGGCAGAGAGCGCCGGCTTGCCGGGAGGTGGAACCAGTTGGCGCGGATCAACGGGGTCAGTTGGTATGAAGAAGCGCACAAGATTCAGTGGTTCGTGGTCAGTTATGCTGCCGGCCATGAGCAGTTCATAGCACTTGCTCGAGCGAATAGCATGGATACCACCACTGCGCTCCATGCCGCTGGCGGCAATCAGCAGAGGCGTTTGGGGTTTCAGCTCGCTCTTGCTGAGCAGTATCTGCTGCAATATGTCGAGGCAGTGCAGGTACGATTCCAGCGTAACATCGGCACTGGCATGGCCGAGCATCTGCCCTAATGCGTAAAGCGCTTTGCGGGTTGGGGACAAACAGCCGCAAAATTTTTGGTACAACACGTCCATACTCGCCGCATCGGGCCGGCCACCAAGCAGACGAGCTGCAAAGGCGTTCCTCTGCAGCGCCTCGTTATCGAGATGAAAGCGCAAAAAGAGGTGCGTGGCGGCCGAGTGACGACCATGATGGAGATTGATGCGGCCGTTATCGCCTACCACCTTGCGCAGGACCTCGAAGACTAGATCGAATATCTGATTACAAGGCAGCGGGGTGCCCGGAGCTACTTTCCAGTGAAAAAGTCGAAAGTTGAGCTTTCTCTGACTTTTGTTCGCTTTGCTGTGTCTCTCCCATTGACTCCGATCCGGCCAGATATACAACCAATTGATTAGAGCCTTCTGCTCATCACTACTGAGTAAGAGGTTGGCGGGAATCCGCCGAACCGAGCTCTTGCTCTTGAGATCGTTGTTTTCCGAGTTACGCACTTCAATCTCGAAAAGAATGTTTCTCTCGGAATCGATCACCAGATCCGTGGGATGAAGCCACGCGATCTCTCCATGGCGCATACCGCAGCGAAATGCCAGCATTAAGACCAGCTCCGCCGCCGTCGTGATCTGTTTAGGAGAGGTGCGGGAGGCGGATTGGAGAATCCCGCGCATCTGCTGGTATTCGGCCTCGGTGATCACATTTGCATTAACCGGACTGGCGACAGCCGGGCCGAGGTCCAGATCGCCCGAATCGATAGGGTCAACATCAAAGGAATCCACCAAATACTGATGAAAGGCAAGCAGCGCATGGCCCACGCCATGGCGCAGCCGCTTCCGATCTTCCAGTTCTTCGAGCAAGATACGGTATAACCCCTGTAGCTCCTCAGAACTCATACTGGCTGGATCCTTACCGTCGAATACACGCCACAGGCGAGTTGCCACACTGCCAACCATACGCTGAATCGAACTGATTGCCCGTTTTTTGCTCTGCCCGGATTTTGGCTTGAGCAGGTGGAGCGCGAACTCAGTGACACAAAGAGCCAATCTATCCTTCTTTTGCGCGCGACTGTCCTTTTGGTCTTTGAGATGCTCGGCCAGGCGCTTCAAAGCGTCGATATCCGGCCTGTGGTTGCTGGAGTGCATGCCGCTACGCAGATCAGCCAGCCAGACAGGTTCAATCTCATTGTCATGTGGCTTGTTGATCAAAAGATCGGCTGCATTTTGAGCGCCGACCTTGGATTGCATGGGAATGTTGGCCGGCGCATTCAGAGCTGTTCCATGAACGCGGGCAAAGGCATGGCGCTTTAGCGAACTGGAGAGTATTTCGCGCCGCATATAAGCCACCATGAAGGCCGGCATCGACTCACGGTAGAGCGCCGCAACCATGATGAGTAACTGAGAAAGAGATTTTACCGTGCAATTTTGTCTACGCCACTCCGTGCGCAGCGGTTCAAGGTGCTTTGTCCAGATCAGTTTGGTATATGATTTGGCGCCATGAGCTCCTGTCTGAGCGTTGATCTCAGCTTCGATATTCCGCTGAAAGCGTAGCAGCAGGATGGACGACAGTGGGTCAGGATACCAGAATCGCCGTTCGATATCAGGTTGTCCATGCCAGGAAAGGCTCATCTCCACCTGCATCTGACCGCCTAAGTACATGCAGTTTGCCTTCATGTCAGAGAGCGAATGCAGCAGTTCTGCCAGCAAATCCTTATGCAGAAGGCCGCCATAGAAGATGGCCGAGCCGAAGAGTAGTGTGAGCGGGCTGATCGCAGTATCACCATCAGCTGTTTCCTGTCTGCGCAACAACGCATCATAGACTACGCGCAACTTTTTGGATTGCTTCAGATGATCTGTAAATTCTCTGGTCCATGGATTGCGTGGGCGCAGGTGAGCCGTATAGATAGGGGGCACCACCAGGATGTCATGCTGGCTTTGTGCATTGCGGTTCAGATACACCACGGTGTTTGCCAAAATGCCAGTCAGCCGCGCGGCTTTCGACACCGGCTTGACGCGATGGATGATACTCGAACAAACCTTTTTGGCTATTGATATTTCCCAGGTATCATTTCTAGAGCTTTGATCGCATGGCCCCAAGGTTTTCTTCATTTCATCGCGTATTTGCAGTATCCGTTCGCTACCCTGCGGATCATCCTTGTCACGACAGATATCCAGAAGTTGCAGGACGATGCGGCTGCGCATGCTTGGGCGGATCACGTGAATCAGTTCAACGAGTATGGAAGTCTCTTGGTGCAGTTTTTCGGTGATCTGCAGGTCGCACTTGCTAAGAGCGTAATCGAACTCATTGAATTCATGCAAAGCGACCATCTTCATGCCTTGCCCCATGCTGCAACAAGCTTGCTCTGAATAAACTGAAATCCAATATCTCTCAACAGTTTGAACAGATGGATCTGCATTTCCTCTCTAAAGTCGGAAAGCGACAAGCCGGAGTAGAGATACCAGGGTTCTTCCCCGTTATGCCAATGGCCCATCCACCAATCCACAGCCTCAGGCAGACAACCCCGATCAAGCAGTTCAATCGATACAAAGCGGCGATGAATGTTCAGCGGGAATTTTAGATAATCTCGGTGATATGTTTCAATGGTTTTGGGAGAAACCTGGGTGGCTCTTTTGTTTTCCAGAAGCAGAAAGCAGTTCTTGCTCTCAAGATCCATGCGCTGGCGCAGGAGGCCGTTTCTGCTGACTTCAAGGAAGACAGACTGCCGATGACGGTTGTATGCAATGATTTGGTTTTGCACGAAGTCCGGCAACACAGCAATTCGGGCATTGTAGCCATAGCCGGAGTCTTTGTCATTAACACGTACATACCCGTTCTCATCAATCTCATCGGGCACCAGCAAGGGCTCTATGACCGGACGCATGGCCGTTGCATAGCCGCAGGCCCAGATCGTGTACAACGTATAGAGATTGTGATACTGAACGTAGCTCTTGAGCGAATCAAACGGCTGAGAGTGGAGCAACTGATTCCGCAGTTGCTCTACCGCCAGTCGAACCGCTTCCACCGTTGGACAGGGCCGCGTGACAATCCAGAGATCAACGTCCTTTGCACTGGACTGTACTGGAGCTGGCTTGCATCCCGGTCTGACGTTTAGAACCGAGAGCGACTCTTCATAGTGCCCGCGCAATCGCTGTTCTCTGACGCCGGCATAAAACAAACGTGCCCGAGCAAGAGCCAGATGTGGTCTGGCAACCAAAGCCGCCATCGTTATATCGCCATTACTGACCTCGATCAGGCGAAAGATCAAGAACCAGGCAACCTTTGTGGAGGTAACCCTCTCATCTGGAAACAGGATCTTTATACTATTGTTGACCATTTTAAGCAGATATTTGTTCCTCGAAAAGATATACCAGTGAGCGTCCTTTTCCCGGCTTGCTGAATCGGATCTGAGTTGATTAAGCAGTAGCACGAATCTGCTCACACCGAGCATGTCTGGCAATTCGATTGCAGTAGCCTCTGCGCGCTTCAACTCAGGGCTGTGCCTCATGCTCCGCTCACAGCATTTAGGCTTGATAATTGGAATGCGCCAATACGCCTGATGGTGTGATTCTTTGTCGACAACCAGGCATATCCTGCTGGAATTCGCAGCCTGAGCGTCAGCCAGGCTGGATCGGTTCCATAGGACGCAAAGGGTCTTTACATCCCGCCTGGATCTTCCTGTAGACAGCATGGTCAGCAATAATATCTGTACCAACAGATTCATGCCGTCTGTCTTGGATAGCTTCGCGCTACATCTGAGGAGCGTATCTTCGGCATGCCGGACAATCTTCAGCCCTTCAGGAACCGACAGGTTTCGATAGCTCATCGGCAGCATCTGGTTCGCCATGGATATGGGGCGACGCTGTAACAACGCGGAAAAACCTGTTGCAGCAGTTCCTTTGAATCGGATCCCATCCGAAGTTGCCAGATCACTGTCCGCGTCCACTTCATCGATTGGATCATCATCCATGTCAATTGTTTTGTCTTGTTCCTTCTTGCTTTTCTTTATGCATACAGTGACGGTGGAGATGGGATTATCGGTTCCACCCTCTTCGCTATCCTCCCATGAATGCACTAAACCGTCGCGGATCTCGCGGTGCTCAGCCACACGGCCAAAGTACCGCCGCGTAAAGCCGGTAGTTACATTATGGATGCGTACATCTTTTTCTTGATAAGCCTTCAAAATGAGATCGCCATATTGCATGTGGCGCTTCTCGATTTTGTCACTTAAAACGTTGGTTGGTCCTTTTGTCTGCTGCCGGACATGTTGGGCAAATGCTTCAGGTGGTTCATTGACGGGAAGACTGGAAAAGTAGATCTGGTATTTCTGTTCATCTTCATGACCTGCCCGAGCGATACACCTAACCACGAAAGAGCCTGGTCCAGTCGGGATTCCGGGGATACTGAGAGGCTTAAGGCCCGCATAGCTCTCATATTCCTGAATGGCATTCTCAACGCTCCCACTACTCGAATAGCGCATATAAAAGAGCCGCACGTAAGCGAGGAACAGATGCGCCTGAAGCAGCGAAAAGCGGATCTGCGTACTCTGATTGTCCTCGCGGTGCTGGTACCACAGCATCGCGTAAAGTGGATGCCGGCCAATGCTCAAATCAAGAAGGTGCGACGAAACAACGTGTTGATTTCTTTCCACATCATCATAGGGTGGAATCGCTTTTGGCGAATACTTGTGCCGCAAGTATCGATCAGTAATTCGCTCTCTGACGGTTTCACGATGCTCAACAACCCATTGCAGAATTTGTGACCATCCCTGAAGATGATGGGATTCAAGGAAACTGCCCCATGTGGCTACTTCCGGAGCCATATGCTCAGAATCAATATTGGAATCGGCAATTGGCAGCTTTTGCTCTATTGACGTGCCTGTAGCAGGCCTAAACCATGCATCTCGCGCACAGGCAAGAATCTGCAGAAGATTCGCGCAGGTTGCCGGAAAATCAATAAGGTCCTGGTCCGCGTTAAGCACGCACAATATCTCTCGCAGAAGCTGCTGATCAATCCCACTCTTCCGTGCATAGGCCATGAGCACTCGCCTGGCGATGCGCTGAGTGGGTTTGGTGTACGTTCTTGACTTTTTCGACATGGCTCTTCAGTCCCTCCTTTCTCCAGGCTTACGCAACAACTTCGATGGAATATTGGAAAACTCTTGAAAGAGAGCACATCCGTCATTCTCGGGGCGGGTAGCACTGAGTTTTCCTTTTTTCTGAAGGAACGCCCAGTAAGATGCATGCGATTGGTAGCTGCTCCAGTAGGGGCCTGTCACATATGGAGAGATGAAGAGGTCAATCTCCACCATTTTGGAAATTGCCTCTGGCTTCATATGCGGGAAGATCATAACAGGAACTTCGCGAGTCGGATCAAGAGATTCGCGCAGAAGCAAGTAGGTGCGGATGGCGCTGATGCAGCGATAATATGATGGATCCTTCTTTTGAACCAAAACACCAATCGGATGTGTGATCAGCATCGTTTCGATTAGGTCCACATGAAGGGATCGCAGACTGTCCGGTGGTGGATGATACTCCCCAGCCTGTGCTTGTAGCGATTTTATTGCGGCCTCGTGCAGGCCTACTATCTGCTTGATATGTACTCGCTGGAACAATGGCGTTATAAACTTCTTAGGTCTTCCAGAACCCATCCTGATTCACCATTCCAGCGCCTTTTCAAAGAAGCTACAAACTTTGAAAGATACCATGGTTCTTCAATGAGAGATGGTGTATTCTTCGACTTCTCGTCTGAATGCTTCAGGGAGTGTCTGAATATAGTGCACCGATTTGCAGCATGCCACTCGATGGCCGGAAGGTCGCCCGTGCCTGGATTCGCCGCCCTCCAGGTGCTTCCGGACGCCTCCTCCAAGAACATCGACGGCTTCCTCGGAGCCAAGATCGCCCGGGAAACCAGATTCTCTCCGACGGCTGGGGTGGATATCGCAAGCTCAACGAAAAGGGTTTCGAGCCAGGAAGAACCAGCCCATGCGCTGTTTCCCTGGGTTCACATCTCGCTGTTGAACCTGAAACGTTGCCATAATCACCCGCGAAGGCGACAGTAACGAAGTCGCCACGCCTCATGCCGTCCAGCCTTCCACGGAGACTGTAGCGGCTTCTGGAATCCGTAGCAGGCAGCATTTTGGCTACTGATCGCGGTATTGGGCCAGGTCGTTCGCCGGCCTAGCGCGTAAGTGCTGTGAAACTGCAAAGGCGTCTCGCAAATACCGCGATCCGTGGCCACGCTCGCGGTGCGACCGAGCAGACTGGCTACCGGTCGCGGTATTGGTTGGGAAGTTCCATGCAGCCAGAAGCACAACAGCACCTATTTTAGTTGAATGTCACCCAAGCACTGAAGAAAGTAAGATTTGCATAGTATTTTGAAGCGGCATCCGCGCTTTTTGGATCACTCCGCACCGCTCTATGGTGTGCGTACCAGAGCAATACCGCGAGCGGTAGCCAGTGGCTCGTCGATGGAGGGGGGTGGCCACGGATCGCGGTATTGCCGTAGGGATGTTCTGATCAGTCATATGCGTGAGAAGCCCGAATGGCCAACGTGAAGCCATCGTATTGCTTTTACTGGTTGATTTGAAATAAGTTACCGAAGAAACTGGCAGCGGATCGCGGCAATTGCCGAAAATACCGGATAAATCACCAGAAAACCCGGCATAAAACCGGGAGAATCCGCACCATTGAAGCGTTTTTGGTTGGATCTGGCCCTGTCTGCAAGCAGATACCGCGAGCCAAAGCCAGTCCGGCCGGATTTACCGCGTTCGGTGGCCAGAATTCCCGCAGTCCGTGGCCGGCAATACCGCGAACGGAAGCCATCGATACCGCAGTCGGCAACCAGCAAATACCGCACTCGATGACCGTTTTTACCGCGTTCGGCGGTCGGCAATACCGCGATCCGTGGTCACGGAAACCTCCCTAACTTCTTTGTTTTGAAACTAGTGCAAATCTTCGGATGATATGTTTGGTCAGTGTCCTTTGATTAAAAATCCCCCCACACGCAAACAACAATCAAACACAATGTTTGGTGCATGGAAAATCTGTAGAACTTTATGGATCGGACAAGCACAGAGTGCAGTGTAAGACAGGATACTGAAAGCTGCTCTCAACTCCGTTATCAGCAGGGACTTGCTCCATAAAATGAAAAGCCACAAAACTGACTGTTGCAACTGGCTGTACATGCCGTATTTTAAAAGCTTTCCCTGCTTTACCCTGGGCCCTGAATGCGTATAGCATGAAGGGATTCCTGGGATGAGCAAGCTGATTAAAAAAACGACTGCCGAGCTGCTGCCTCAACCGGCAGACATTATCTATTTCGAGCGTAATCTCATCCAGTTGGGCTTCTTTTCTTCAACCGACGAGACGGTGAAGCGACCTACCGAGCGGCGCATCAAGATGAATGTGGTGATGGCCGAAGGGCAGAATGTGGAGTCGGAGATTCTCTTCACCTGTCCCTCGGGAGTGGCCAACGCCAACGATCTGGACAAGTGGATGGTTTTCATGGCCTTTGCGCGCGATCAGAAGGATCGCGACGGAGTGCTGATCAATCCCATCTATTTCACTGCGTACCAGATGATCAAGCGGCAGGGACTGGCCGATTCCGGCTCGAATTACGCCGAGGTGGAGAACTGGTGCAAGCGGATGTACGAGTCCGGCATCACCTCCAAGCATGTGATCTGGCTGGCCGCCTCGAAGAGCTATGCCGACAAGAATGTGCGCGTCTTTGAGAGCTATGAGCGGCAAGGCAACACGGCCGACCGGCGCAGCGAGCGCTATGCGGTGTGGCTGCCCAGCTGGCTCTTGAACAACCTCAATGCCGAGTATGTCTTGCTTGAGGATCTGAACGCCTATCGCAAGCTGAAAAAGCCCGCCGCTCGCGGTATTTTCGTCTACATGCACCGCTGGTTTGAGCGCAGCGGAGGGCATACTGTAGAGCGCGATTACAAGAAACTTTGTGAATTCCTGGGCATTCGTGCGCAGACCATGCCCTCGCGCATCAAGCGCACGCTGGGGTTGGCGCTGGATGAGTTGGTGGAGAAGAAGTATCTGGCGCGCTGGGATCTGCAGCGGCGTCCCAGTGGCGATTTCAAGGTGATCTTGTGGCCGGGGGAGGGAATCAAGCACGCACTTGCTTCACAGCCGCAGATGCTTACCGATGCGCAGCGGCCGCCTGAGCTGCAACTGCCGGGAAAAACCTCGACCGGCGTTACCACAGTGGAAGAGCAGGAGGCGCTGGCCGCATTGCTCTCGGTGGGCGTGACGCCGCCGCGCAAGGCGATGCAACTGGTCAAGCAGCATGATCCGCTGCATATTCTGGATCTTGTT
>Ga0181529_10002883_pt1 | contig 20134 bp, 16 predicted proteins | sample PEATcosm2014_Bin_36_FD_119763 | JGI IMG/M metagenome (GOLD analysis project Ga0181529, IMG submission 119763) | Peatland microbial communities from MTU Mesocosm Facility, Houghton, MI, USA - PEATcosm2014_Bin10_30_metaG | ecosystem: Environmental > Terrestrial > Soil > Wetlands > Peat | place... | reverse complement strand
GATCGCGCTGACCAGAACCGCCGTCGGCGCTCTGCGCAGCATCCAGAAACAGCCGCAGCGGGTAGAAAGCTACTTCCAACAGAAAAATGTCTGCTATGCCGCAGCGTAGTATTCCTTCAGGGCTGGATCAATAGTCTCCGCCCCTTGTTCCTCGTGATTCAGAAAGTGATACGAACTTTCCAGACCAAGTGCTCGCATAGGCCCCACAAACTTTGAGTGATCGTTCGGCTTGCACTCCGCGTCCCACCTGCTGTTGCTGTTCAAGTCGCCTGCCAACACAACTGGTCCAGCCTTGAACCACTTCGGGTGTGCAGCAATCGCATGGAGTTCCTGCGCATAACCTCTGTAGCCGGTTGTCGAATGCGTCCAAGCTGCAATAAGCGTGAAGTTCAACGGGCCATGGACGTCAAACGCCGCCACCGTTTTGAGGTCAGCCATGTTGTCGGTGCGGGGCACCAGTTTCCAACTCTCGCCCGCGACCACACCCAGCCCCTTTGAGTCTTGCTCGCCCACCCAGAATGCTGAGCGACCCGTTGCCTTCAGGCCGTCGATGTTAGCCCGGGAACATTCAGGGACAACTGCAACGTCCGGATTCAAGTCCATAAGACGATCGATGTTCTCCTGCGATGCTACTGCACAATTTCACGAAACAATTCTCATCAAGCTCCTTATCAATCACGATCCTACGCATGCTACGCTCCTTCCGCGAATGTGCAGTGACGGACATGTTGAAGCAAATGCGGCGTGTCAAGAGACAAGAGGCTACTATGCCGTCAGTCTCCAGCCGTCCTACCAGCCGACTTGCTCCCTAACGACCGATTCCACCGTGTTCAGGGCATCGGTTAGATCCATGTAAGATTCGCGAGCACGATCTCCTCAGGAGACCTTCCACTTGGTCGAGAGCATGGCGAGCTTTTCGCCCAGGCTCGGCGGTGCCGGAGGGGCCGGTTTCGCAGAGGTGGGCTGACTACCCTTCCGCGCTGAACCCATGAGTGCCTTCATCGACAGGGCGATCCGCTTCGTCTTTATGTCGGCGTTCAGCACCTTAACCTTGACGATCTGCCCGGCCTTGACTGCCTCGGAGGGATCCTTGATGTAGCGGTTGGAGAGCTCGCTGATGTGCACGAGGCCGTCCTGATGAACGCCGATGTCGACGAATGCGCCGAACTTGGTGACGTTGGTGACGACGCCTTCAAGCACCATCTCCGCCTGGACATCGGCGAACTCGCGGACTTTCTCGTTGAAGCTGGGAGCGATGAACTGCTCGCGTGGATCTCGGCCAGGCTTCCGCAACTCCTCCAGGATGTCCTTGACGGTGAATGCGCCTGCGTCGATCTGGCGGGCATCAACCTTGGTCAGGAGCTGAGGGTTCGCGATCAGTTCGCCGACTGGAGTGTCGAGCGAGCGGGCGATTTGCTCGACTACTGGATAAGACTCGGGATGGACAGAAGTGTAATCCAGCGGGTCCTCACCGTCACGTATGCGCAGGAATCCGGCGGCCTGCTCAAAGGTCTTCGCGCCGATGCCCGGGACTTTGTTGAGCTGCTTGCGCGAACGGAAGCGGCCATGCTCGTCGCGGTAGGAGACGATGTTCAGAGCGACGCGCTCGGTGACTCCCGCGACGTAGCGCAGCAGCGTCCAGGAGGAGGTGTTGAGGTCGACGCCGACGCGATTGACGCAGCTCTCGATCGCGGTTTCGAGCGATTTCTGGAGTTGGTGCTGGTCTACATCGTGCTGATACTGGCCCACACCGATGGACTTGGGATCGACCTTGACCAGCTCGGAGAGCGGGTCCTGCAGGCGACGCGCAATGGAAATGGCTCCGCGCACGGTGAGATCGAGGTCGGGGAATTCCTGGCGGGCGATGTCCGATGCGGAGTAGATGCTAGCACCAGACTCGCTGACCGTGACCGAGAAGATGTTGTCAAGGTGGTTTTCGCGCAGCGTGTCGCGGACAAAGGCGTCGGTCTCACGCGATGCCGTGCCGTTGCCGATCGCGATGGCTCGAACGTTGTACTTCGCGAGCATTGCTACCAGGCGGTCGGCGGCTCCGCTGGCTGCGCTCTTCGAGGCGTTGAGATAGAGAACGTCGTTGGCGAGGAACTTTCCCGTCTCATCGACGACTGCGATCTTGCATCCGGTGCGCAGGCCTGGGTCAATGCCCAGCGCCGAGATGGGGCCAGCCGGTGCAGCAAGCAGTAGGTTCTGTAGATTATCGCGGAAGACCTGGATGGCATCGGAGTCGGATCTTTTCTTCAGTTCCAGGCGTATCTCGCCCTGGATGGATGGGTTGAGAAGACGCTTCCAGCAGTCGTCGATTGCGAGTTCGAGCTGTGGCGTCCAATCCCCGCCGAGGCGCAGGATGCGGGAGCGCAGCAACGAGGTCGCACGAAGGGGCTCAAGTTCAATGAGAAAGTAGAGTATCGATTCGCTCTCGCCGCGACGAATGGCGAGCATCCGGTGCGAGGGGATGGTCTTCACCGGCTCGCGATACTCGTAATACATCTTGAACTTTTCCTGGTCGTCAACGCTATCAATGCATCGGCGGCTTTGGATGACGCCCTCTTCGAACATCAGGTGGCGGGTCAGCTTGCGCAACTCCGCGCTCTCGCTGATCCGTTCTGCAACGATGTGACGAGCACCTTCGAGCGCCTCCTCTACCGTCGCCACTTCTCTCTCCGCGCCGACGAAGGTGGCGGCGAGTTCGTACAGCGGCTGCCCCTTAGCCTGCTGATTCCAGAGGTAGTCGGCGAGCGGTTCCAACCCCTTGTCGCGGGCGATTGTAGCCTTCGTCCGGCGCTTGGGGCGGAATGGTAGGTAGAGGTCTTCCAGTTCCGCACGGTCGAAGATGGCTTCGATCTTCGCCTTCAGCTCATCGGTCAGCTTGCCCTGCTCCTGGATGGTGGCGAGGATGGTGGTGCGCCGACTCAGCAGATCGCGGAAGTAAGCCAGCTTCTCTTCGATGGCGCGAATCTGCACCTCGTCGAGATTGCCGGTAGCCTCCTTGCGATAGCGGGCGATGAAGGGCACGGTTCCGCCCTCATCGAGCAGGCCGATGACGGCGACAAGCGAGTGCATGGAGATGTTGAGGGAGGTTGTGATCTGGAGTAGTGCTTCGTGAGACAGTACCTTTGTATCGATCATTCTCTTCTATCGTAGCGGGAGAGCTTCTGGAAAACTGGTTAGCGGAGATCCAACACGAAGATATATAGCGCCAGATCGCGACGGGTGGCCCAAAACGAGCCTCTGCGCCGAACATCGCTCAGGCTGGGGCCGCCCACTTCCGCCGCACAATATATTTGTGCATGTCACGTGCTCCACCATCGAGAGCTTTGAGCGAGCCCTTTATAAGGAGCAGAACCGTGGGCGGGCGTTGAGGATGTTGAGACCTAGTCGACCAGCGATCACTTGCAGACAATCAGGCCGTTCTTCCACAGTGCCAGCACGATGTCCATCTGGCTGTTGTGCGTTTTCTCAGGATCGTTCGTCACTGCCTGCCATAATGAACTTCTTGACCAACTCTGCTTTCCTTCAGCCAACAACGCTGCGGCGCGGACTGCATACGCCTTATTGTCTTTCGATGTTGTGTATTGGCCTGGGGGGATGCCCTTTACCAATCCCTCTTCGCAAAGCCCTAGAAACGCTCCGCGCGGACAGGCTTTCTTCCGGGCTATTGGGCTGGTGGGATACAACTTCTCCATCGCACTCTCCCATCGAGATGCAGGACTGTTATTGGCAGAAGACCCTTGTCGGGTCGCCATGAGAGCCGCTTCTCCGTATCTGTTCGCCATCGTGGACCCTCGCATTGCGCGGACTTCATTCTTATTAGAGCACTCAAACTGGCTATGGTGGGTGGCTTTGATCCTCGTTTATCTGCATCTGCCCGACTACCGTGAAGAGAACGTCCATCCGCTTGACCTGGTCGGACTCATTCTCTTCGGCTCCGGCAGCCTATGGCGCAGCCGCCACGACTTGGGTCGGCTGCAGGTCGGGCTTGATGTAAGCAGGATCGAGAAGAGCGTGTGCGGCATGATCGAAGACGGTGAACCGGCAGGTGGCTCTGACGCGACATCCGGGAGGCGTGAGCTCGACCTCAACCGGTGGGTTGGCCAGTGTTAGTGCTTGACCTGAGCGTAACTGATCGATGGTTTGCGCGCGATAGCGGAGACTCATGGTATATTCCTTCGATTTGGGGTTCTGCCAGAGCTCGAAGACTATCTGGGAGTCGGGAGGAGTGTCGTCGGTACGCCCGTCGGCGGTCCAGTGCAGATTCAACAATCCCCCTATGTTGAATAGATTGGAGTCGTGACCGCTGACGTAAACCAGATGCGTGCCGACAGGGCCGATAGCTCCAGGAATCGGCCTGGCAGACGGATTGTGCGAAGGCTGCGCAGCTTGTTCGAGCGTTTCGAGGATGTGCGCCATCAGGTTGGAACCCTGGGTACGAGCAGACACTGGTGTGCGTGTCGTCAAAGCAAATTGCTTGACGTGCAGCGGTATGAGACGGCGGAGCATGAGCTCATCGACTCGCCCCCAACCTACGTCGGACATTGGTTTGTCATCGACATATTCGAGCAATATATCTTCAACGAGTGGTGACGCGGCTGCGAGGGGTTTGGGATCGTCGAGAATGGGCTTCTCGGCAGGATGGGCGGGATCCGGGGCGAGGACGTGGGCGAACTCTTTGAGCTCGGGGTTCTCAGTAACTGAAAAGAAAGGTGCCGCGTCCTTGCCCATGGCGGCTTGGCTATCGCTGGCGGAAACGTCTTTGGGCGGCAGCGGGAAGGAGCTTGGAATAGGCGAGAAGAGTGCGTCCCTGACGCCCTGCACCGGAATGATGGTGTTGATCGGAAGTGGATCGCATCCAGGTTCGAGACCGGCAAAGGTGTTGCGCGTCGACTCAATATTGCGCTCGTCGGTATCGGAGTAGAGATAGACTTCGTTGCTGTCGGGGCAACCTGCCGCCGGTAGCAGGCCATTGCGGACAAAGTCGAGGCGCATGTAAGAGCCCATCTGATGTATCGCTATCGCGCCGTGCGGTGTCAGGTAGCCAAGGGGAACCTCCCATTCAGGCCAGGGATCGTAAGAATGGAGGTCAAGAGCTGAAGCGGCGGTGAGGGGCGGACGGATGCCATGGCGCGACAAAACCAGCGTAAAGCGGAGCTTGTCTTTGCCGTGGTCAGTGAACGTCTGGTTCTGTGCCGGAAGGATAGTGACCGTGAGCAGGAGGGCAATTGCGAGGGGAGTCCGCATGCGTATATATTGCCACGTTCCGGTTTGTTTCCGGCTCCGTATCTATTTTGCGAGAGACATGGAACGGCCCAGGAGCAGCCATGATGACGGCGGCGATGCGATCGATGCTCGTCCATATGAAGCTTCACCGACCCCTGGGCGAGGTCTACAGCCCGTTCAAGCTGACGCCACTTACCCTTGGAGCTTGGAGCGCGGCCCACGCCCCTCACTACAGCACCCTAGTCCGCAACCTGTAGGTTTTTGACCACCTGGCAACGTTTGAGAATGGCATTGAAAACAAGCGCTTTACTGTTGCGAAAAGAACTGGCCTTTCGGACTAGGGATCCAAGTCGCCGACTCTGCGAGGATTGCTGACAGGTTGAGCCGGACTCAGGCTAGGATGGAAGCACAGTGAGGCGGACACTTACATGCATGCTGTATCTGGGAGGGCTACTGAGCCAAGCCCAGGTCCGGCATGTCTCTCCCTTGGCAAGTGCACTCCACGGGACGCACGCCACCGCTATTGTCGTGGATGTGCCGTCTGGAAGCATCGTAGCCAGCTACGGCGCTTTGGATGTGCAGGCGGCTCCGGGTTCCTCCCTGAAACCCTTTGTGCTGAAGGCGGCACTGGATGCCGATGTGATTTCCGCGCAGGAGACGATCCACTGCGCCTGTACGCTGATGGTAAAGGGGCATAATCTGGCGTGCGGACATCCTCGCGACATTACGGTTCTGGACGCGAGGCAGGCACTGGCAGAGTCCTGTAATACCTACTTCGTTACCCTGGCGCGGCGTATGAGTTCGGATGGGCTGCGGAGCGCATTGCAGGCGTATGGTCTGCATCCGGCAGGATTGGCGGCGACACCCGATGATCGTGCGTTGATTGCAGTGGGTGTTGCGGGCATCAAGACCTCTCCGCGTGAACTGGCCATGGCATATCGCAGATTGGCGCAGCAGATGAATGGGGCAACGGGACATGCGGTGGGTATCGTTCGCGATGGAATGCTACAGTCCATCGAGACGGGCATGGCACGCGGAGCGCAGATCGACGGTGTGACGATTGGTGGCAAGACCGGGACAGCACAGGATGCGCCCGCACCGTGGAGTCATGGGTGGTTTGCGGGAATTATTTTTGACGGACAGATGCAGGCACAGCGCGTTATCGTGATCTTTGTGCCCAACGGTAATGGCAACGACGCGGCGTTGCTGGCGAAGAGAGTCTTGCAGCATAAGGCCGTGCAATGAAGCTCGCTCGCGGAATTCTGCTAAGTCTGTTAGCGGCTTCAACTGCGATGGCGCAGTCGGCAACCGACGTCACGGTACGGCTGTTTTCCAACCGCATCGTAAATGCTGTCACGATTACGCCGGTAGATGCGGTAATGCGATTGTGCAAGGGATGCTCTGCAAGCCTGATCCCTGCGCAGTTGCGGGTCAGTGCAAGTCAGACGCTGTTAATGATTGGAGGAAAGACTGCACGCGAGTTGGATCTGAGTGGGCAGATTCGTGTGGCGACGGAGGACGGGCTGGTCGAGTCGGGCGCAGGGCAGTGGAAGATTCGAGCGGCACACGATGGGCTGCATGTGTTGCTGACGATTCCCAGTGAGCGGTATGTGATGGCAGTACTCGTCAGTGAGGCGGGAGCGAAGGAGCCTGCCGAGTCGCTCAAGGCGCTGGCCGTGACGGTACGCAGCTTTGCGCTGACGAATCCGCATCGACACGGGGCAGAAGGACTATGCGACAGCACTCACTGCCAGGCCTTGCGCATGGGTGATGTTCCGGCTGAAATTGAGAGCGCAGTCCATGCAACCGCAGGCGAGACGCTTTGGTGGCATGGGGCACGCGTTCCCGGATATTTCACACAGAGCTGCGCTGGAATGACGGAAGATGCGGCGGCGATGTGGGGCGGTGCGCCGAAGCCATGGCTGACATCCCATGCAGATCGCTACTGCGTAAGACTCCCCTCCCAATGGCACGCAGAGATGAGCGTTACAGAGTTGCATGAGGCTCTGTATGCGGAGGGCTGGAAGCTGGGTGGTGGGATCGATGGTGTTCGCGTCGTGCAGCGGGATGGAAGCGCTCGCGCGCGAAAGCTGCTGGTTTCGGCAGGAGCTGAACGAGTGACAATTCCGGCAGCAAGCCTGCGATTCGCGCTGAACCGATCGCTGGGCTGGAACCGTCTGCGCAGTGATTGGTACGAAGTCAGCTTGGGCGGTAACCGTGTGGTGTTCGATGGGAAGGGATATGGACATGGCGTTGGGCTGTGCCAGGCAGGCGCGGCTGAGATGGCGAAGGAAAACAAAGGCTATCGAGAGATTCTGGCGTTCTACTTTCCCTCCACGAGCCTGCAGGTGGAGGCCGGTGATGCGGGATGGATGCAGCACGACGGGAACGGATGGACACTGCGAACTACGGGAGATGCGGCGAGTTTGATGGCACAGGGGAATCAGGCGCTGCTGCGGGCGCATGCACTGTTTTCAGGCAATGTGCATCCAGTGGTGACCGTGTACCCTACGACGGAACTCTTTCGGCAGGCCACCAATCAGCCAGGGTGGATGCTTGGAATCGCTCGCGGCGACACGATTGCCTTGCAGCCTATGAGTGTAGTGAACAGACAGGGCGGTGCGGAAGCACTGCTGCTCCATGAGTTTCTGCACAGCATGGTGGAGAACGAGGCCACAGATGCCGCGCCAATGTGGCTGCGCGAGGGATTGGTGGAGGCTCTGGCAGGTGAGCGTGGAGATACGAAAGGTATGACGACAGCGCAGATCGATGCAGCACTGCGGAGAGCGGGGAATCAACAGGAGTCAGAAGAGGCGCATCGTGCAGCGTGTGAGCTGGTGCGCCGTCTGCTTGCCAAAGATGGGTTGCCAACGGTACGAGGCTGGCTACGCAGCGGAGTCCCGCAGGGCCTGATTGCGGGCAAGTAGCTCGGCGGTGAGCGCCACGACGTAGGTGAGCAGGAAAGCGCAGGCGACGTAGGCCACGACGAGACGCAGTACAACGCTGACAATCTCTGCGGTAGGATTGCTGGGACGATGCCAGTCGATCAGCGATCCAAGGCCCTGGGCGACGCAATAAGCCAGAATCGCGGTAAGCCAATACTGCCATCGGAGCAGAATGCGCGAGGTATTGCGGTGTGCCGACCAGCCACGCGTGATGGTCTCGATTACTATCGGGATAAAGAGCGCAGGCAATACGATCCACATCAGATATTCAAAGGCATTCTGTTGCCAATTGAGCAGGCGCGCCTCGGTGAAGATGGTTCGCAGGTGTGAACCGAGCATGGCATTCCAGTAGGACGCGCGTTGCGATGCGCGGTCATTGAGTGGGTCGAGGAGGTAGCTTGCGAGCAAGTAGATCGCAATCCAGAGCGCCAGCAGAAGACCGCCGAACCAGATCGGCTTGCCCTCGTTGGGCTGACGGAGCCGACGCACAATGAAGGTGTGTAGCGCCACCGCGCCAGTAACGAACGAACAGAGGAGAAGAAGTGTGATCAAAAGCTCCCAGATATGCGAGTCGGGCATGGCCGTTGTGGCGGCTGCGATGCCCATCAGCCCAAGATTGCCGAAGATCTGCCACAGCATGACGCGAGTGGTGATGCGATGGCATGCTGCGAGGAAGAGATTGTTCACTTGGAGACCTCTTTCACGTCGAGATGAAGTTCATCCGTAGTAGCTTGTACGCCCGGCTGATACATGGGAGAGACGCTGGCAGGACTGATGACAAAGCTGCCCGGGTTTACCACCTTGAGCAGATAGAACGAGTCGTGCCGTCCGTCGAATGTACCAGCAAAGATCGCGGCGCGATCGTCGTGAAACTCCTGACGGGTATACCACCAGTCCCAATTGCTGGGCCGGTTGACGATGTTGTAACTATCGCTGTTCTGGAGGAACTCAACGCCAGCGGGGATGGGGTCTTCGATCAACAGATACTTTTGCGGCGAACCGCCAACCCCGAGATGGACGGCGAGAACATCTCCCTGCTCCACCGGACCGTTGAGTGGTTTGAGCGTGTAGACGATGTGGCCATCCTTCGTTGTGGGAACGAGGATTGAGTAATCGCGCGCGATGCTCAGATTAAGTGAGCCCTGCCGATAGCTATGCGGCGAGGTCGAGTAGTACGTCGCCTGCGTGGTCCAATAGGCGCGGCCACTGCCGGTGGAGACGACACGAATGGTGTTCTGTTGCGACTGAAGATGCGTCGCGTCGAGTGGGATGGAGAGTGCAGCACCCTTCACTGCATCTGCCGGAGAGAAGTGCCGCTTGCCGACCGAGGCTCCGTTAACGAAGACTTCAACGTCGGTGTCACCAGCCAGTTCGTGCGAGACAAGCAGATAGTCCGTGAGACCATAAAGGACGAACGCCGTCTGCTGCGTGCTTCCCCACCAGTAGCCCTCGGAGCGATTGGCTACCAACCACTGCGCGGCCTTCGTCAATAGCGGACTCTGCGGATCGGCCTGGGCAAGGAACTTCAATACAAACGCGGTCGATTCGGCGCTGCCGTCGTAGTCAATGTCGAGGAGGTTGTTGCGACTCTCGGGCCAACTGGCAAGATTGCCTTCGATGCGCACCTTCTTCTCGAGCAACTTGGCGATGGCGGAGGCGCGGGAGTCGTTTGCATCGAGCATGGCGAGACCGGTGTAGGCGAGCGCCTGCGGGCCGAGATCGTCGCGGCGAGAGTAGAGCGTGTCGAGCTGATCTTTCACTATCTGCGTGGAATGCTCCCGCGCGTTGGTTGAGATGTATTTATTCGACTGAATGTTTAACGATTCTGCGAGGGCGTAGGCAACATACGCGCGGAGTTCCGGGAGCATGTGCGGATGCTGTTCCAGGGCGTTCTGCAGAAAATGGATGCTGTTAGGCACTCCCTCTGTCCAGCCCCCGGGAAAATCTGCCTTGGTATAGCCCGCCTTTTTCGCCTGCGCGAGGCCGCTGACAACGTAGGCCGTCATGAAGAACTGGCTTTGGTCCTCCTTCCACCAGCCCCAGCCGCCATCTTGGTGTTGATAGTCGCGTAAGCGATCGAAGCCTGCCTGAATCTTGGCGTTGAGGGCCGCCTGATCGATCTTCGAGGGGAGGTTCAGCTTTTGCATGGCCTGCGCCACAATAATGTTCGGCAACAGGCTGGACATGGTCTGTTCGGTACAGCCGTAGGGAAAGGTAGTCAGGTAATCGAGCGCGGAGAATAGCGAACCTGCAATGGAGGGGCTGACCTCGATGCTGAGAGAGTGAGCGGCGGGATCGGTACCTGTGGGGAAGAAAAGCTGAGTGGTGCGGTCCCCGGTATTGGCGATGATGCCGGAAGATGCGATAGTTTGAGCAACTCCGGAGGGATGCACAGGTAGCGTAATCTGCAGTGCATCGCTCTCTGGCGAGGAGATGGCCCTTGCGGTCAGCGTGGCAGTACCCACAGCGGAAACGCGCAGGCGATAGAGGATGGTGGCATCTGCCCGTGGTGCGACGCTGACCTGCTGCGCAGAGCCACTGATGAGGTCGAGACCGGCGGCATCCAGCGAGAGTCGGATCTGCTTGGTCTGCTGTAGATAGTTGTGCACAATAACGGGGATGGTGACGACATCGCCCTTGCGCAGGAAGCGTGGCTGGCCCATGCGAACAATAATGTTCTTGCGCACGATAACCCGGTTGACTGTGGCACCTGCCTTGGAATCCGCGGTGATGGCGCGAACGGTGGCACGCCAGGTAGTGAGCGAGTCCGGGAATGTCAGGGTGACGCGGGCATGGCCGGCGGCGTCGGTGTGGACATCCGGCTGCCAGAAGGCAGTGTCCGGAAAGTCTTTTCGGATGCGTGGCGCACTGTCGATGCTTGGTTTTACCTGTGCCAGTTGCGGGTGGAAGCGACGTTGGGCAAGCAGCATCGTCCGCTTGCCCGCCTCGCCGGTGAAGTAATAGTTGAGCGAATTTTCTATGTTAGGGTTGGTCTCGCGCTGCGGATAAAATGCATTGAGAATATTGCCGCTCGAATCCGGCTCAACCGAGTAGACCGCCTCGTCGACGACGCCGAAGCTGAGATCCGCCGAGACAGGCGCGCCCGTGGCGTCGTGCGCAGTTACGTCGTAGACAGCGTTCTGCTGCGGTTGGAATGTCTGCGACGCGGGTGTGATCGTCAGTTGCAGCTTCTGTTGAGTCGTCGGAACGGAGATATTACGCTGGCCTTGATAGATTTTTTCGTCGTTGAGGAAGACGACGTCAACCGTCAAATTGGGTTGAGAGTCCTTAGTGATGGGAAGGTCGAAGTTCAATACCTTGCCGGAGCTGTTCAGAACCTTGCGAAATTCGACGGTATATCCGCTGGCGGTGATGAGCGCATGAAAGCCATCGACCTGAGTGATAACCGAGAGATGCGCAGTATCGCCGGGAGCGTAGCTCTTCTTGTCCGTGATGATACGAATCTGCTGATTGGAGTCATCTCCGAAGTCCTCCGCCTGCGGACCGTTTACCCAAAGCCAGCCTATATCTTTTACCGTGCGCTTCTCTGGAGTGGTGGCTGTCGCGTCAACGTTGAGTGAGCCCGCCGTGTTGACGGGCATCTGCACCACGGTGGTGCCATCGGAACCGGTAGTTGCGTCGGCGTCGCCAGCGGGTGAGTCCGTCTCGGTGCGGTGCCAGTCCGGTGTGTATGCCGAGTAACTGCGGTGGTAGAGATGCAGATGCACAGGAGTCCGCACGGGCTTGCCATCGTAGTCGAGCGCGGTGACTTGAAAGCTGGCGTTTTGCCCCTGCTGGACAGAGTAACTGAGCGGCTCGACCTGCAAGCGAAAGCTGCCGTAGGTGGCGAGGATGCGATAGCGTCCGCTGATCTCGCGGCCCGCTTCGTCGGTTACGCCTGCTTCGACGATGTAGTCCTTGTCGAAGTGGCGATCCGGATCGAAGGTTGTTGGAATAAAGACAGTGAGCTTGCCATTGGCATCTAGGCGTCCCTCGCCTTTGATCTGCTCATCCGCTCCGTAGCTGATGGTCTCCTGCGAGTCGCCGGGATTCTCTGCGGCTGCGTTGTCTTCGCCGTCTTGATCGTCCCACCAATAATGCTGGCTCTCGGAGACGGTGTACTTGACCTTGGCGTTGGCGACTGGCTCTCCGAAGAAGTAACGCGCGTCGATGGTGATGGCGGCGCTCTCTCCTTGCATCACGCGCTGTCGGGCAGCGGTGACGTGAACCTGATACTCCGGCTTGCGATAGTCCTCGACTTGAAAGCTCCCCAGCCCCGACAGATTGACATGCGTATCGCTCGTGATGGTGTAGTAGCCGAGCGAAGCGGTAAGCGGCAGATCAAGATCGCCTTGCACCGTGCCCATTGCGGAGACAGGCAGTTGCTTGTCATAGACAGCCTTCTGCTGGTCGTCGTTGATGGTGATGTGAATCTGCGTCAGTTTGGGTAGGACGAGAGCATCGCCTGCGTGCTGGCGAATAATTACCTTGAAGTGAACCGTGTGGCCGGGGCGATAGACAGGCCGATCAGTATAGCCAAACGTAGAGTAGAGTGTGTCTTGCGATCGCGTAAACGAGGAGTACCACGGAGCGACCAGAGCGATATCGTCGCCGGAGCGCGCCATGACCCAGAGCTTGCTATCAGCGGTGTCGGTCTCGACTCCGCCTTCCCCGTCTTCTCCGTCGGTAGAAGCCGTATTTTTTTTCGCCGAAGACGGCGCATCGAAGGAGGCGACGCCGTCTTCCTTGGTGGTGAGACGCTGCGGAGACTGCTTGCCCAGCGCGAGCACGACCTTGGCTCCGTTTACAGGCGTGCCGGTCTTGCGGTCGACGACAAAGGCGACTAGTTCGCCAGCAACTGTACGCGTCACCAGCGCTGTCTCGCTGACCATCAGCAGCGTATAGGCCTTCAGGTGGCCGTCCGTAGCCTCTACCAGATACATGCCGGGCGGAAGCGGATCAATAGGAAGGACCTGGTTGTCCGAGACATAGGTTGGTGGCACTTCCTGACGCCAACGTGCGACCAGTTGCTTATCATTCAGCAATGGGATCTGTGCGAACTGAGCAACGCCGACAATCCGGCTGCGCTTTGCCACTGCAGATTGCTTCTCCTTCAGTGCATTGCGCGTTGTTTCGGAGAGCTGAGTGCGGAAGAAGTCTTTGAGAGCGATCCATCGGTCGTGCTTCCAGTCGTGAAAGCGTTCGAGCCAGGTCTTCTCGTCGATCTGCTCGATAGGACTGTTCATGGTCTCGCCGAAGCTATGCATCTCGGAGAGGCCGCCGATAAACTTCTCAGGATCGTTGACGTGATAGATGCGAAACTCCAGCTCCGACTCGTTACGAGCGTAAAAATGGAGCTTCGGCTTTTCTCCGGGGGCGAAGGCTTTGTAGGTGCTCAGAGTAAAGTACGGCTCCGCTGCGAAGGCGTACGGAGCACAGAGCAGAAGGAGAGCGACCAGCACAGCTAATCTTCGCGCAGAATATTCCAACGATAGACCCCGAGGAAGTTCGGATTGGAGGGCGTCGGTCGCCAGCGCGGATCGGGATGCTGCATCAGATCCGCAAGCAACACGCGGCGCATCTCGCCAGGATGTTTGTCGATTGGTCCGGTATGATAGACGACCCATTTGCCCTGTGTTGTGACAACCATCGAATGATACTGCGAATCGGTTTCAAGCAGGCGAAAAAAGATCAAGTCGCCGGGACGGGCGACGCGGAGGTCACGGCTGACAAAGAATGTATTCGCTTCGATGAGCGTCTTCGCATCGGCAAACTGGGCGAAAGTTCCGTCCGTAACATCGCTCGCAACAAACGGACCGGAATGAGTGCGGAATAGTCCAGGCCCGAGTGGCGTATTGGGATAGCTCCACTGTTGGACAGAAGTCAGAGTCGGCATCTGCTCGGCGGAGTACTGCGCGTACCAACGATCGTCGTGCAGTCGCAGCGACTCGCGATAGGCGTAGCGAAGCAACGAAGCGCAGTCGGTGATCTCCGGCGGAAGCTGGCCGGGTTCGGCATCGGCGGCTCGATCTGCGAGTGCAGTGAACCAGAGCCGAAAGGCCTGGCGGTCGCTGGCACTGTGCAGACGCATCCAGTCGGGCGTACCATCGCCAAAGCTGTCATGGTCATCTGGTACAGATGTGATCGGTATGACAAGATTGCTACCGCGCCCCATCACGCCAAGGCGAAGACGACCAGGATTTACAGATGCTCGCAGATAGAGAGCGACATGGCCATCCGGCAGATCTTCAAGACGCAGGCTTGCAGCCTGAGCCCCGCTGAGACGGAGTTGAGCTGTCTTGAGTGACAGATGATGGCGAGCTTTGAATTCGGCTACCAGATGCTCCCGTCCATCCGCAGGAAGCACCCCACGCGAGGGTTCGGCCAATACTCCTGAATACGCAACAAATCGCCGTCCCAGGAGTGTCGTCATGACGAGGAGTGCGATAGCTGCCGCCACGAAATAACCTGAACGCAAATCACGCAGACCTGTCATGAAAGATAGAGTGTCTCTCCCCGTGGCTCGCTTTGCAATTCTCACACGTCAATAGTGTCATACAGGTCGCTTTCCACGAAAGACAAGACGAGGATATTGATAGTGATCGAGAGACCGACAACCCGAAGGACAGTCGGCAATCAGGAAGCAAGGTCGAAAGGTGCTGGTTACTGGTCCGAAAGGCCAGTTCTTTCCTCAACAGTAAAGCGCTTGTTTTCAATGCCATTCTCAAATGTTGCCAGGTGGTCAAAAACGTACAGGTTGCGGACTAGGTTGAGCTACTCTCCGGATTGCTGTTCTGTGTCCTCAGACATATATCGAGCCCTCTGTTCCGGTGAGAGACCAACAAAAATATCGACGAACACCTTGGCGAGCTCTTCGAGTCGTTCCTGCCTTTGCTGCGGGGTTAGCTCATGCGCTTCTGACGGCCCAGCGTCGACGTGATCATATCGCACACCGGGGACAGCGGCGTGCACGGAGGCTTCGTTGTCGTATGTGGTTTCTTTGGCTGCTGACCTACCAGGACTCTGGCCGACGGCGGAGCCTGATGGGATGCTGGGAAGATTCTTGATTCGTGGTCTGGTCGTAGTGGGCATTTGGTGCCAACCCTACTCGCGCGACCGACCTTGCTGTGTGTCCGCTGTCGCTTCACTTCCTGCTAATGACACCCAGGTGGACAGTCCAAGGTCTATTCGCAGCCGTCATAGCCCAAAACGCAAATAGATTCGGGGGTTACGCGCAGGCAGGTGACGCAGGGTGCATGCCGGAGATTGATGCGCATGAGAGTCTCTCGGTAGGCCCGCATGCCAGCGACTCCATACTGGGGATCATGGGCGGCGCTGTCGGCATCGCAGTAGTTGCGCTCGACCGGGATGCCACATGCCGGTCTGGGCTGGCCAGTGCGGCGTAGTCTCGAAGGTGGCTCACCGGATGGAAACGTGATTACTCCGATGCATCTGGCGTGAATGCGGTGCTCCAAGCTTTTGGGATAGCGGATATCGTGCGGCAGTAGAAGGTGGGTGGTTGGAGAGGACTTCTGGTTGTCGAGTAATTGATGGCGAGGCACCCCCCTGCGCAATTGTCTCTGGTCGAGCACTGCTGACAGCCGAGGCGGGAGTGTCCTTCCGCCTGCGCGAGTTGTTGGAGATTAGTGAGTGCCCCATCGTCCAAGCCCTTCCATACATCCCCGACCACTAGTTCCGGGAACTCGGGTGTCAGCATGGCAAGCGAGCTACAGCCACAAACAGAGCCGTCGGGCAAAAATGCGAGGTGGCTCGAACCGGCCTTGCACCCCCATACGTCGCGGAGCGCATCCCCCACGTGCTCAGATTCCTCATAGAGCGGACCGATTTCAAGGCAACAGCCTTTAGCTGCTTCGTCGCGCATCCACAGCGCTACTTCGTTCAGTGAATCTGCGAGCTGCAAGCTCTCAGCTTCACCCCATTGGGCTGTTCCGTATACTGGACCGATGTCTATGTGGCTTAGGCCCAAATGCTGAAGTTCACGAACGTCCCTCGCCACTGTGGAGCAGTTGTCTGGGTGCACGGTCATGCTAGCTACGCATTCCACGCCGCGCCTTAGCAAGATAGCGATGTTTTGCGCGACCGTTTCTTGAGTAGGTCTTCCGGATTTGTCTTTTCGGTGTCGATCATGAGACGTTGGAGCACCATCGATGCTTACGACGACGCGCCACGATTCATCGCTGAGGAAGTCGACAATCTGAGGGCTGAGAATTGTGCCGTTCGTCTTGAGGATAAGCTGGCAGGCTATGTTGCGCTCCTTCGCAGTCTTCCTAATGTGACTGACGATCGACTTTAGGTCTCGAAAGCGCAATAGTGCCTCGCCGCCCGTGAACGTTACTTCGGCAGTTGTGGCTCCTTCCGCCAGAAACATAAACATATCAATAGCCCGCGCTCCCACCTCCACCGGCATTGAGAGCACGGGCAAGTCTCGTTCGATGCAATATGAACAGCGCAGATTACATGCTGTGGTTAGTAACAACTCGCATGAAGCGTGTGAAAAGCGTACGGGCATGCTCAAGTTCCGTAGCGGCGTCACTTGCCTTCCGGCATATTAATTGTGCAGCCACCCTTCCCGCGCGGCTGGTTAATTGTGCAGGAAGCGTTAGGCTGGTTGATCGTGCAGCCACCCCTTCCTGCAGGTTGATTGATGGTGCATCCGCCCTTTCCGCGTGGTTGGTTGATCGTGCAACCACTTTTCCCAAGAGGTTGGTTGATCGTACATCCCCCTTGCCCTCGGGGCTGGTTAATTGTGCAGCCAGCTTCCTTTGGCTGATTGATGGTGCAACCGCCCTGGCCATGGGGTTGGTTGATCGTGCAACCCCCACCCTTTGGTTGATTGATGGTGCATCCCCCTTTGCCTCTGGGTTGGTTGATCGTACAGCCGCCGGTTCCTGCAGGTTGATTGATGGTGCATCCCATACGCGTCACTCTCCTTCGCGAGATACGGGTAAATGACTGTTGGGCAAAAATCATAAAACCGGGGTCGCGGTCGCGGCTGTGTGCCACGTCACACCTAAGAAATCTCTGCACAAGTCCACGTTTTGAAAGGGACGGGCTTCAGCCCGTCCGTAAGTGCCGCAAAATCACTGGGGCTTTAGCCCCGGAGGGAATCTTGAGGACTTGTGCAGAGTTTCCCTAAACGATTGTTTATAGCGGGACAGATTGGCCCGCGATCCCGTCAGATTCGACTTGCTGGAGTCAGTTTTCTCGCCTTCCTCACTGCAAAACGACTGTTCCGGGAAGGGATTGGGCAATGCGGGCGGCTCATTCGGCGAGGTCGGTTTGGTGGACGCCAGTATCCTCACGCAGCGACGAGAGGGCGGCTGGTGAAACATAAGCCAGCATGCCGAGAATGTCGTAGCGGGGATTATGGGCGGCCTGATTGGTATCACGGTAACCGAAGTGATCGAAGACCTCTCTGATTTGCCGATAAAGCTTCATGTGAGCCTGCGACGATCGCAGCGCCGTCGTCATCATGACTGCAATCTCGTAATCGCGCTGCATGCGGGCGCTCTTCCGGTCGAGGACGTCGTCCCCACGGGTGGCTACTCGATAAGTCGGTGCATACACCCCGGGCACCTGTAGTGGCTATCGGTGCTGATCTCGGTTAGAGGTGCGGGCGGCAGTGTCATCGATCGGATGATCTTCCGCACCATCTCCTTGTTGCGGAGGATGCACCTGTCCAGGTAGAGGTGATAGATCCGCGATCTGGTGTTGTAGCAGACACGCCCTCGCGGCACCTCGTCATACTCCACATCCTTGGGCACCACACCGCGTGCCTGGAGTTCTCCCCAGTACAGATCGTGGCCTTTGCCGTGGGTCAGCACCTCACCGTAGGGGATCGCGTTGTCGACCGGGGTGCTATCGACCCAGAGGCACCCTGCATGGAAAAAAACAATCCCAACCTTGGGCAGGAGCGCGGAGAAGACACTCTCCATATCCACATACTCCGGCAGTTCGTCCACTTTACCGACCTTCGGCGTAGCCCTTTTTCGTGCCGTCATAGTTCTCCCCTACGAGTCTCCTCTTCGAATAACTGGCCCTCTACACAGTTGTGGGTATTTGTATCAGGGATGAGATCGCCCTCCGTCTGAATTGAGTGACCGCACAGAAAACAGAAACCGATGCTGTCACTCTCGGAGGAAAACCATTCCACAAGTTTCTGGTCGATCTCGGGCGGTATTGGTTTGAGGTGCACCCAGTCTTCGTTCAGGGGCTGCTCTGTGCTCGTCGTTGGGGGACCACTAGCATCTGCTTCGTGCAGCCCGCTCAGAGTGTCCTGCTCGCGCTCAACGATGGAGAAATGCTCATCGTCATGCTCAGGACAGGCCCGCAGTTCGATCGAGCAGCGACTATGGTCGCCTTGCTCCATCGGTTTTTGGCATATGCAGATGCACTCACTGGATTCGCATTGCCAAGGATGCCCGGCGAGATCGCAAAAATGTGTATGGCTCATATTTCTCCTGGATGGATCAGTCGGCGGACCAGGCACATAGCTGTCGCTACTATCATTCTGTGCGGCTGACGCGCTAACGGGAAGTCTTTTAGGGCGACCCTCGTCTTGACAACGCTGGTCGATGCTTTCTATGTGAGCACCGTGGCGGCTCATCCCGAGGATGCAGGACTTTTGCAGGGCTAGACGAGCCGTGTGGCGGAGTGGGCTACCAGCGTGGCAGCAGCTCATACATGCGGCATAGTGATGGCTAGCTGACGTCCCCACAAACGCCCCCACCCAACCCCCAGAATAGGCCATATTTGCTAGTATCTGGACGACACTAAGTGGCTTATTTTGCTTTAGATGGACGCTTTGGGAAGCCGCTACTCTACCATTGAGCTACTCCCGCTTCTCACCGAATTATACCTTGCAGAATCGACGCCATGAAAATGTCGGCCCCGTGTTCAAAGTCTCCTAACTTCTTCCCAGTCCCTGCGATCCTTCGATGCGCAACGTGTAAGGCATCCCAGCGATGGGCGCGGTCGGCGGCAGAGTAACCATCAGCGCCTCGGCAGTCTGCTTGAAGCCAAGCGGCTGACGCGATGGTCCAAGCAGCGTAACCTGCTCCACCTTCGCGGAGTTCGTCGACAGCGACCGGATCTTGGCCTCGGTCGCCGGATATTTATAGCCGAACGCGTACAGCTTCCCGTTCACCGTCGTGAAGCGGAAGTTCGCCTCCGTAATCTCGTTGCGCACCCGTGGAGTTCCGGGGTCGTCCCGGATCGCCGTGCTCTGGTCGGCAGTCGAGCCGCCCTTCCACTCCGGCGGACACGCGGTCGGAACGCCCGGGCCTTCGCCCATCACACGCCACGGACGCGAGTCGTAGATGCCTTCGCCGTTCGCCTTCAGCCATTCGCCAACCGCGAGCAACGCCTTCTGTTGCGCCTCGGGAATGCTCCCGTCGCCCATCGGCGAGACGTTGAGCATCAGGTTGCCCCCCATGCTCGCCAGCTCCATCAGCTCGCCCACCACGCTCGCCGCGCTGCGGTATGTCTCGGGCCGCGGCGATTCGGTATATCCCCATGTGCTGCCCAGCGCGTCGTCCACCTGCCACGCCGCCGGGTAGATCCACTTCGGCGCGCGCTGCTGCTTCTCGAAGTCCTGCACGCTGCCGGCCAGGTAGGCAACGTCCTTGGTGGCAAACGTCACATCCTTGCCCCACTTCGCCGCGCTGTTGAAGTAGTACGCCGCCGCGCGCAGCTTGATCGGATCGTAGTTGCGCGGATTCACCCCGTTGTCGAAATAGATCAACTGCGGCTCGTACTTGTCCACCAGTTCCTGCACGCGCGCCAGCCAGTCCTCCTGGAAGGCCTGCGATGCGCCGCCGTCGTTCATATCGCCCGGGATCGGAGGCCCATAGAAGCCCGCGTAGCGCGGATCGGTCTGGTCGTTGGCCAGCCCCTCCTTGGGATAGGCAAACGTATGGTGCTCCATGCGGTGCGTC
>Ga0181529_10002878_pt1 | contig 20152 bp, 11 predicted proteins | sample PEATcosm2014_Bin_36_FD_119763 | JGI IMG/M metagenome (GOLD analysis project Ga0181529, IMG submission 119763) | Peatland microbial communities from MTU Mesocosm Facility, Houghton, MI, USA - PEATcosm2014_Bin10_30_metaG | ecosystem: Environmental > Terrestrial > Soil > Wetlands > Peat | place... | reverse complement strand
TAGTCAAAAATCTGCGACAGGAACGTGTAGAGCCGGATGAATGCGCCCATGTCACTCTTGAACAAAATCAGGGCGTTCAACTCGTCCTGAGCGGTCTTGGTGGCGGCTTCATCGTTCTTTTCCTTCGCCAACTTCAACGCTGCTTGCGCCGCCTTGTAATCTTTCATTAGCCGGTCAACCACCGGCTCAAGCGCCTTCAACAGTTCGGCCTGCGTCGCGTCCGGCTTCAACTCGACGGCCACGACACGATCCACCTCGAAATCGTCGTAATGCCCGGCGGCGTCCAGTTTGGAACGCAAATTATAGACAAGATCCGGGTCGGTTGTGGCCGAAAGCTCCGCCGTGGTGTGATACGTCTTGAATGAAGCGAGAACTTCCGCCGGGTCGTTCACGAAATCAATGACATAGGTGGTATCTTTGCCGGGATGGGCGCGATTCAGGCGCGAAAGCGTCTGCACGGCCTGAATCCCCGCCAACCGCTTGTCCACATACATTCCGCAGAGCAACGGCTGATCAAACCCGGTCTGAAATTTATTGGCAACCAGCAAAATCTGATACTCGCCGCCCTTGAACGCTTCCCGGATGTCGCGGCCTTTCAAGTTTGGATTCAAAATCTTGCTGTTCTCCGTGAATCCATCCGGCCCGGATTCCTTGTCGTTCACTTCGCCGGAAAAGGCAACGAGCGTGCCGATTTTGTAGCCGTGTGCCTTGATGTATTTATCCATCGCAAGCTGCCAGCGCACGGCTTCCACGCGGCTGCCAACCACCACCATCGCCTTGGCTTGGCCGGACAGCAGCGGGGCGACAAATTCGCGGAAGTGTTCCACGACGACTTCGACCTTCTGCGCGATGTTGTAAGGATGCAGCCGCACCCAACCCATGATGCCCTTCATGGCGGCGGCGCGCTCGACGGTTTTCTCGTCGTAGTCCTTGCCATTGTGCGCCAGCTTGAACGCCAGCTTGTAGGGCGTGTAGTTTTTCAGCACGTCGAGGATGAATTTTTCCTCAATGGCCTGCCGCATGGAATACACATGGAACGGGAACGGCACGTTATCCTTGGCCGGCTTGCGCTTGGGGTCTGGCCGGGTGCCGAAAATTTCTATCGTTTTGTTCTTGGGCGTGGCGGTGAACGCGACGAATGTGATGCCGCGATCCTCGGCGCGGGCTGTCATTTCAGCGGCCAGCACGTCATCCATGCTCACCTCGCCGCCGTCGTTCAATTCCGCCAATTCTTCGGGCGTCAACACCGCCTTTAGCTTCGCCGCCGCCTCGCCGGTCTGCGAACTGTGGGCTTCATCGGCAATCACGGCAAAGCGTTTGCCTTTAGTCGCGGCCAGCTTGCGCACGGCGTCGAGCGCAAAGGGAAATGTCTGGATGGTGCAAACGACAATCTTCTTGTCGCCGTCGAGCGCTTCGGCGAGTTCCTTGCTTTTGCTGCCGTCGTTGCCGGTGATGGTCGCCACGACACCGCTCGTGCGCTGGAAATCAAACAGTGCTTCCTGAAGCTGCGAATCAATCACGTTTCGATCCGATACCACGAGCACGGTGTCGAACACTTTCTGTTTCTGCGCGTCGTGCAACTCCGCGAGAAAGTGCGCTGTCCATGCAATCGAGTTCGTCTTGCCCGAACCGGCGGAATGCTGGACGAGATACTTGCCGCCCGGCCCGTCGTGCAACACGGCCTGCTGGAGCTTGCGCGTCACGTCAAGCTGATGGAAGCGGGGAAAAATGATTTCCGTGATTTGCTTCTTTTTGTCGCGGCGGGCAATGAGATACCGGCCTAAAATTTCCAGCCAGCTTTCGCGCGCCCAAACTTTTTCCCAAAGATACGCCGTGCGGTGGCCGCCCGCCGGGTTCAATGGGTTGCCAGCGCCGCCGTCGTTGCCTTGGTTGAACGGCAGGAAGGCTGTGGCCGAACCGGCCAATTTTGTGACCATCTGAACTTCGCTGTTGCTGACGGCGAAATGGACCAGCGCGCCGTTGGGAAACGACAGAAGCGGTTCGGGTGCCTGACCCTTGGCCTTGGGGTTGCGGTCAAAACGATACTGGTCAACCGCGTCGCCGATGCTTTGGGTAAAATCCGTTTTCAGTTCCGTGGTGGCGACGGGGATGCCATTGAGAAAAAGCGCGACATCAAGACTGTTCTCGTTGTGCAATGAATACTTTACCTGCCGGACGACGCGCAACCGGTTCGCGGCGTAACGAGCGAGAATGTCGGGATTGATGGCAAGCGCGGGCTTGAACTGCGCCATTGGCAACGGCTGTTTCAAGCCAAGCAGTTCAATTCCATGCCGCAACACGTCCAGCGTGCCGCGCTGGTCAAGCTGATCGCGCAGTCGTGCCAGCAAGGTTTCACCGGCCTTGTCGCCGTGGTTTTTTACCAGAATTTCCCATGCCTGCGGCTGGGTGGCCTGCACCCATGCGAGAACGTCGGCGGGATAAAGCGCAAGCGCCCGGTCATAATTGGCAGCGTCGCCCTCGGCATACAGCCAACCATTTGCTGCAAGATGCTGGCAAATTTCCGTCTCGAAATTGATTTCTTTATGCAGGCTCATGGCATCAAATAAACATCAAATAAGAAAATTGGCGGAATTGCCTGCAAAACGGCGGTTTTTAATTTCCCCCGGCGGCGGCTTGCCTCCGCTTCAGCAAATAAAATCCACGTTCCAATTACGCCGGCTCGTGCTCGATTAGATAGAGTGTGCGGATTTCGCGGCCGGTTCCCTCCACCTCTTCGATCTCTTCGACACAGGCAAATTTGTAGCGTCCGCCAGCCTTCAATCCATCCAGGGTGGGACCGCCTTCCCGCACCTTGCCGGACTGCAAACCATCCTCCGTCAACAGACCCCAAGCGCCGGTGCTTCGGTTCATCTTGTCAAATTCGCCAACCAGCGTCACGGATTCGCCCCCAAGATTGGAGACACCTGAAAGCACCTCCACCAGCGGCCCGGCTTCCGCTTCTCCGACGGCGCGATAGTGTGGCTTGGTAAAGCTTGGTTCGGCCCACGAGTAGCGCAGTCCGGTTTTATGTTTCACGAGAAAGCGCAGTAGCCGCAGATATGCGCCGGCCAAATGACCTCGGTGCGCTTTCACGATAGCCAAAGCCTTGTTTGGGTCGGCTGCATTCTCAAACAGGACATCCACCCGCTGCAATGCACGGGCCAGTTCGCTCTGCCCAAGCATGTCCGGCGTTTTAGCTGCTTCGAGCACCACCCGGAACGACCCCGTTGCGGCTGGAATGATCACGTCCATCATGTGAGCATCCGTCTTATCAATCGCGCGCCGGTCATCCGGTGACAACTCACGCAACGCCGCGCCGTAGGCGTGTTTGATCATGGTTTGCACATGGCCGAGCAAACCGATCAGCGTTCCCACATGAATGCGATGCTCCGTTGCCGCTTCCGGCGGCTCGGCGGCAATTTCGAGAACCAGATTGTTTCGCTCCCGTGCTTCCTTGAGCGCGAGTTCTTCCGTGGGACGGTCGTGCAGCAGGAAACCTTCGTCCGGCAATAATCCGCTGCCAGCCAGCGGCGCGGTCTGCGGCAACAGTGCCAAAGGCTGATCCAGTCCGGCGGCAACGGCTGCCAAATACCATTCCTCGGCTCCGGCCTCGCTCAACAATGAGCGGAGGTCGAGGGTGCCGACGCGAAACTGGCGCAACCGTTCCGGCGCGACGCCCGCCACCAGATAACGATCCGAACCATTCTCCGGCTCGACCATGACGGCAACGTAATGACCGCCGATGGCGTCCCGCGCCTCGAAGACTTGCGGGCCGTCGTAGTAGAAAAGCGTGGTTGTGTGCCGAATCGTTTTCATGCGGTTTCTACTCCACAATGCGCCAGAATGTCGAACGCCGCCAGCGGCCACCAAGTGTGGTGGCTGGGCTGAAAAGTTGGTTGGATGCGTCCGGCCCCGGCGTTAAGCGTTACCCGGCAAATTTTACGATTTTTTAGGTTTGGCAATTTCTTCGCCTTGGTTACGGCATCTTGTTTGTCTGCAAAGACGGATAATCCACAGACCAGACATTCACAGATGCCGGAAAATGCCTTTTCGGGATTTTCCTGACGTTGGGAAAGGAAATCGTCCGGCGTGGGCGGATTGGTTCGCACCAACCGAAAGACCGCACGCGGCGCGACGATTTCCTCCGCCGCGTCGGGCGGGCAACCTGCTGGTAATGAATCCCGGAAGCTCATGCGTTGGCAAAGCTTACTCGTTTAGCCGGGTCAGATGCAACGCTGTTGCGGACATCAATCTGGCCGGTGACGGCGGCTGAAATCAAGGTGGTCCGGTTGTCTTGAAACAAATCACCGGCGCGCTGGGCTTCGGCATCCAGCCAGCCGTTGGCCGCAAGGTGGTGGCAAATCTCCGTCTCGAACGTGATTTCTTTATGCAGGCTCATAAATTTGGCGCTCTGCCCGTTGTCTAGGTGGCCTTCAATGTCGCGGGCGTTTGTTTAATCCCGTAGTTCTGGCAAATCTTGGTCATCACTTCGTTTTGATTCGCCATCAACTCCACCGGCGTCCAGCGCTGATTTTTCAATACGCGAAGCGAATTGGGACAGGTGTTGATATTCTTCGCGAAGTATTTCGTTTTTTTCAATTCGTAGTCGGAATTTCCCTGCGACGTGTTCTTCTTGGTGCTGATTAAAACCAGATTGCCGAGGCGATCCATCCATTCCTTGCGCTGCTCGTCTGTGAAATCTTTGCGCCATTGGCTTTTTTCGTCTGGATTCTGTGGCAAGACATGTTCCACCGATAACGATTCGAATGTCATGCGATGGGCTTGGTCTTGGTAGTAGTAATCCAGTTTGATGAGCAAGTAGCGCGTGAAACGACGGCCATAGACGGCCGCCTCCGCATTGCGTAGAAAACTCTCGTCGTCCAATTCAAAACACGCATTTTGCAGCACGTCCGCCGGCTTGCTGGCGGCTTCAATCACCCGGATGATCTGATTCATATTTTCGATACGATCCGTGGGCGCGAATTGCGCAACCCAATCGGCGGAAAATTTATTGTCCAGCTTCGACAGAAATTCGAGCAAATGGGCATACTTGAATTTGTCGAAGTAGCACAGCAGCGGCGGAATCCAATCCGTGGACGGCAGCCCGGCGAGCATGACCTTGATTAAATTATCAAACTGGAAACTGCCGCCGGTGTCGTCGTAATTGCTGCCGCCAAGCAGGTCGTTATAGTGTTTCAAATACCGGTCAATGAGTTGGAACGTGTCCTTGCCTTTTTTGAGCAGTGCCGGTTTTTTCTGCTTGGTGTCTTTTTCCCGCTCCTTGGGGTCGTAAATTTTATCCTCAAATTCCTGAAGCAAATTCAACCGCGCCTTGTCTTTCACCAAAATCGTGCGCAGATAATTCAGGAAACGGTCAAATTCATCGCCTAATTCACTCTCTGCTTTTTCCCACAACTTGGCGTAACGCATTTTGTCGGCGTTGTTATCCAACGCGCCCAAGTTCAATGACTTCAATATATCGCTGTTGCGCAATGGCACGCCACGGTCGTTTAGAATGGTGAAAAGGCGAAAGGCGTCGTCCAAGTCCTGGGTGGCGACGTAGATGAAAAGCACATTGTTCAAAAGGAATTTGAGCAACTTTTCCGGGGAAACCGGCTTTTCCGGGTCGTTAAAAAACCGCCGGATCACCATGATGGCCTGCGCCATGTTCTGAATGGACTTGTCATCACTCCCGGCGCTGATTTTTTCCAAGTCTGTCTCCCGGTCCGTGCCGCCGCGCAACTTTACGAACTCATCCACAAATTGTTGGACTTCCGGTCGGATGGCGAACATCAGGCGATTGCGCTCCGGCACATTGCGGTAGGTGCTGCCGGTTTGATAGATACAGGCATGGCAATCGTTCTTGGCGTCGGTATCTTTTGCCAGATCCCGCATACACGAGAACAACATCAGCAACGTGGTCATCCGTTGCTGTCCGTCGAGCAAATCATTTTCATCAAAGCGTTGGCCGTTCACCGCGTCGGCTTTTTTGGACTGGAAAACGAACGAGCCAAGAAAATATTCCTGCTCCGGTTTGTCCACCATTGCAAAGGTCAAGTCATCCAGCAATTCGCTCACCTCGTCCTTGGACCAGATGTAGGGGCGCTGGTATTCCGGGATGCGGAACCACATGGTTGAAAAAATGTCTTTGACGAGAATCTTTTCACTTTTGATTTCGTGCTTGGTTGTCATAGGTATAGTGGATTAGAAAATGAAAATCAGTTATGACGGACATCAATCTGGCCGGTGACGGCGGCGGAAATTACGGCGGTGCGGCGTTCTTGCAGCAGGTCAATGGCACGCTGGGCTTCGGTGGCAAGCGTGTCGAACTTATCGGACATTTCCTGCGTGAAAGAAACAATTTTCGCCTGCTCGTCGAGTGGCGGCACTGCAATTTTGAAATTCCCAATCTGCTCGCAAGTGATCGCGCCCTTTGTGCTTCCGGCCTCGCTGTCCCGTCGAAGATATGAATATGCCATGTCAAAAACGCGACGAAGAAAAAACACGTCGGCCTGCGCGGGTATTGTTTTCAAATAAGCAACGTGCTGATTGATTGTTGCCTCAATGAGTAGAATCGTTGCCATTCCACGAGTGCGGCCTTGTCCGGTAATTCCGATCAACACCGCTGGCGGAATTATTTTCGGCAGATGGCATTCTTCCAAGGCCAGACTCGTAACAAATTCTTCGGCTTCAACCACCGAATCTTGGTTGACGACGGAACTGTTGAGCCAAGGATAATTACCATCCGTCCAATAATCCAAATTCTCACGGCTAGGCGTCGAGCCATTGCCAATGCGTGCCACGAATTTTACCGGCTTTACTTCCCAATGCGTCGGGACATCGCCGAGCCATTCAACGCCGGAAGGCATCATGGGAGCTTTGGGATTCAAGCCTTTGGTGACGGCGTGGGAGATGGCGGACTGCCGTTTTTCTTTCAACAATTCCATCAACCGTTCTTGTTCCGCAACCAACGTATCAATCTTTGCCGTCTCCTGATCCAGAAATGCGGCGATGCGGGTTTGCTCCGGCAACGGCGGCAAGTAGGTTTGGCAAGTGCCGATGTCCTCGAACGTAATCGTTTGACGCACGCCAGCACCAAGCGTCTTCATGTGGAACAAGTCGAACGCATGAAGTTGGTGTTTAAGATAATTTTTGTCCGGCGCTCTCTTCGCCTTGAGGACAATGTATGCAGGGCTAACGCATGTGTTTATTTCGGACAATGCGGTTCGCAGACTTTTCAAATCATAGTTCAGGTTGATTGGATTGATTAAAAACTCACCAGCCAACACTTCTTGATATGTAGCCTTTGTGGCTTCATTAAAAAAATCATCAGACTTGAAAACAACACGGCCAAAGCTGATTGAACCCAAAGGCAGAGAACCACCCGCTTCGACAAATTTTTCTTCAAAAACATTCTTGTATCGGATGGCTTCCCAATGCTCCGGCACCTGGCCGAGCCATTCCACGCCGCTGTCCTTATATTTGGGATAGCGCGGGAAGCTCATGGGAAATTATGAATGAAGAATGATGAAGGATGAGGGGTCATTTGACCTGTTTCACGGTTTTGGTGGGCGGCAGATAATTTTCGCCGGTGACGACTTTCTGGCCGGTTTTGGATTCCAGTTCCAGCCGCGCTTTTTTGGCAATGCGTCCGCCGGTTTTGGCGGCAACTTTATTTTCCGGCAGGCCGGTGGCGTTCACGCTGGCGGCAATCTGGCGGGTGGACAGCTCGGCCAGCGCGGTGAAAATCAGTTCCGCCTCGCTCATGTGGTCGCGCAAGTTTTCGGTCTTCAGCCCCTTGATCTGCTTGTGGCCGGCCACGCTCACGCCGGACCATTCCTGATGGATGAGGTTGGTGAGGATGGCATATTCGTCGCCCTTTTTGATGTCGTGCGTGGCCCAATAATCGGTGAGTTTGTTGCGGGTTTCCTGCCCGGTCATGCGCTGCTCAATCCACTTGGCGCTGCGGCCCTGCTTCTGCCAGGTCTCGCGGGCGCGGGCGAGCGAGCGGGCGGGATCGGCCATTTCCTGCATACGCTCATAACCGACCTTGGCCAGCCAGAGTTTGATGGGTTCGGCCTTGGGGCTGGGCACGCTTTGGACGAGGCGCAGCAAGGTTTCGGCGGTGGCAACGTCGGTAAGATAACTTTTGCCATCGGCGGCGGGCATTTTCAGTTGGTGACAATCCGTCACCAACTGACTGCCTTCTTTGCCCAGCCGCTCTTTGAGTTTGTTCCAATACTTTCTGGCGGTCTTGGAATCGGGCTGCTGGGTCAACACGCGAACGATGTCCACGACGGAAAACCACCACGTCTCGGTTTTTTCGTCGTAGTGGCGGCGGATTTGGTAGCCTTCAAATATGGCAAGGTCGTTTTTCATTGGGTCAATCCTCCAATCATTTTCAAGATGCGGTCGGTGACGCCTTTCAACTCGGCGTCAATTTCATTCAATGGGCGCGGTGGCTGGAAAACGTAAAAATGCCGGTTGAACGGGATTTCATAACCGACCTGGGTTTTCTCGTGGTCAATCCACGCATCCGGCGCGTGCGGCAACACCTCGCGCTTGAAATACGTTTCCACGTCCTCGCACAACGGCACGTTCTCGGTGTCGCGCAAATCGGAATCCGGCACGGGCTTGTCCTTGCCCTTGCCCTTGGTGCCGAGAACGATTTTGCCCTTGGCGTCACGCTCCGGCCGCTCGACGGTGATGGTGCGGTAGCCGAAATCTTCGTTCTTAAAAATGCGGCTGATCGGCACGCCGTCCTTCGTCACCTTTTTGAAATTGCCGAAAATCCGGGTGATTTCCTCATTGTGTTCGGGACTCAATTCCTTGCGCTTGCTACCGAGACTTTTCCGCATCTTCTGCCAGAAGCCGCTGGCGTCAATCAACTGCATTTTGCCCCGGCGCGCTTCCGGCTTCCGGTTGCTGACAATCCAGACGTAGGTGCTGATGCCGGTGTTGTAAAACATATCGGTCGGCAGGCCGATGATGGCCTCGACCAAGTCGTTTTCCAAAACGTAGCGGCGGATTTCGCTCTCGCCGCTGCCCGCGCCGCCGGTGAACAGCGGCGAACCATTGAGCACGATGCCGAACCGGCTGCCGCCGTCCTTGGCCGGTCGCATCTTGGAAATCAGATGCAGCAGAAACAACAGCGAGCCGTCGCTGACGCGCGGCAGGCCGGGACCAAACCGGCCATTGAAACCCTGCTCGGCAAATTCCTTGCGGATTTCCTTTTCGATTTTTTTCCATTCCACGCCAAACGGCGGATTGGAGAGGCCGTAGTCAAAAGTTTTCCCATGCAGACCATCGGCAGAAAGCGTGTTGCCAAAGATAATGTTGGCGATGTCCTGCCCTTTGATGAGCATGTCGGCCTTGCAAATGGCGTAGGATTCGGGATTCAACTCCTGCCCATACATGACAAGCCGGGCACCGGGATTGAGGCTGGCAAGATGTTCGCCCGCGACGCTCAACATTCCGCCCGTGCCGGCGGTGGGATCGTAGAGCGACCGCACGACGCCGGGCTTGGTCAGGGCGTCGTCATCCTCAATGAAAAGCAGATTGACCATGAGCCGGATAGCGTCACGCGGCGTGAAATGTTCCCCGGCGGTTTCGTTGGAAAGCTCGGCGAATTTGCGGATGAGTTCCTCGAACACCGCGCCCATCTGGTTATTGCTGACGGCGGCGGGGTGGAGGTCAATGTTGGCAAACTTTTCAGTGACGAGATACAGCAGGCTGGCTTTCTGGAGCCGGTCAATCTGGATGTGAAACTCGAAACTTTCAAAAATATCGCGCACGGCGGGCGAGAACGCCTGCAAATAGGCGCGCAGATTTTCGCCGATATGATCCTGGTCGCCCATGAGCTTTTTCAGGTCGAGCGGCGACGTGTTGTAAAAGAGCGTCCCGCTCTTGCGGAGCAAAAACGGTTCGGGATTCACCTTGGCGGCGGTGCGCTTGGCGAGTTCGGCGAGCACGGCGGGCTTGGTGGCTTCCAACACGCAATCGAGCCGGCGCAGGACGCAGAACGGCAAGATGACCTTGCCATATTCTGATTGCCGGTAATCGCCGCGCAGGAGATCGGCAACCGACCAGATGAACGATGAAAGATTGGGGTCGCTCATGCGGGTTGGTGGCCGGGGAATGAACCGGTTGCCGGTTTCGAGGATGGACGGTGAGAAATCATATTAGGCGGGAAAATGATGCGCCTGTTTGCGCGACACGGCGAGCGGAAAATTCAGCGGCGGGAGCGCGGAAGGCGAACGGTTGTGACGGGTTTGGCGACGTTGACGCCTTTGACTTTCAACATCGTTTGAGCGAGCAACCGCATTTCACCGTCCGGCATTTTCGGCGGTAGAATTTGGGCGAAGCGGCCTTCCATCTTGTCCATGCCGGGAACAGTGGTTTCGCCGAGATTGAAAAATTTTCCGTTATCGTGGCGAATGATGGGCAGGAATTTTTGTTTCTGGCCGCCGTGCGATTCGCCCATGAGCACGATGACTTCCTGTCGGTCAAACGATTCGGATGGCGGTTCGGTCATGTCTATTTTCTCGCCGGGCGAGGCGGTCTTCATCCACGCTTCAAGCGCCATGACTGTAACCGTGGCGGCATGGGCGATGCACACAAGCCGTGCGGTATTGGCGAAAGCGTCTTTCTCGCTGGCGTCCACCAGCGAAGCCGGGACGAACATGAGCGGACCGTCCGCGCCAATCAGAAAAAGCGTGGGAGCCATTTTTCCGCTGTTGCGCATACAGAATTCCGCGTAATGCGCGGCCTGGGCAAGCAGGTCGTCGAGGGTTTCGAGTTTGTTCGGTTGCACGGGCGACATGGTGATGCGAACGGAACGAAAGGACAAGAATCGGTTCGGGCGTAACGACGCACACGCGGATGTTGCACCATCAAAAGCGGCACAGCCCGTGAACCGACCAGCAAATCGCCTGTCGTCGGCTCAAGTGTTTTTTTGAATTTGAATATTCGATCCAGTATCACAAGAACAATATTATCCCATCACAAACACAATTTACGTTGCGAGGTTAGCTGTTCGGCAAATCTACTTAAGAAGGACCGAACGTGCTTCGCAGCGGGAAAAGAAAACGCCGCCGCAGTAAGTAAAATCAAATTCAACAAACGGGAGCGTTTTTTGGAAACGAACGCCGCTTTTGTTTTGCAATGCAGACGGGTATGCCGGCTGTCTGGTAAAGTAGCTTTTGCTCTTTGCGCACTTCTGTTAATCTCATCGCCAATGACCAAATTCTTCCTGCTTGTGCTTCTAGGTCTGGCCGGTGTCGCGGCTTGGGCTTGGTCATCCGGCCATCGGGTTAAGAAGCAGCTTGCTCAACAAAAGGAGCATGAGGACGCCCGGCTGAAAGCCGAAGCCAAAAGGCTGGCTGAAGAAAAAAAGAGCGCGCGTTTGGCTGCAGAAATCAAGGCTCAAGAAGATGCTCGATTGAAGGCCGAAGTCGAAGCAAAGCGGTTGGCCGAAGAACTGCGCTTGGCTGAAGCGAATGCCAAGGCAGAAGCTCAAGCGCGGGAAGATGCTCGGCTAAAAGCCGAAGCCGAAGCCCAGGCTAAATCGGAAGCTCGATTAGCAGCCGAGGCCGAGGCCAAGCGGGTGGCTGAAGAACGTCGTCAAGCGGAAGCTGATGAAAAGACGCGGTTGGCGGCTGAAGAAGAAGCACAACGGCTGAAGGAAGAAACAGCCAAAGACGAGGAGACACTAAACCAACCAGCAGAGGAAGCCAACCCCGAACCCATTCCACCGAGCAAGCCGCGTGATTATCGTCCACTCGCGCCGGTTTCGCCGACCACCCGGCAAGGTGGCGGTCCAACCAGAACCAACCGTCAACCACAGAACGTGTCTCTCGAATTGAGACTGCAAATTGATTTTGGTCGCGATGGCGGAGTGAAGACGCTGGCACTTGTCCCGGAGCGCCGTGATGGAATGCCAAAGCAAATCGAAATTGAAGGATCGCGCCGTAACGAATGGAACGACAACTACTATGATGCAGTTCCGGCTGAAAACCTGGGTGATTGTCTTCAGCATAATGTTGAATGGCGGGGTCGCAGCGGGACGCGGTTCTGGCGCTGGGTTTTGAGTCGTCGAGAGATCCACGTTCTCGCGTCCGGGGATGTGAGCGGTCTTTATCAATTCGGTTCAGTTCCATGCCTGGTGCTTGACGCCGACCATGCGGTGCTTGCCGCAGTATCTTTGCGTGAGGATGTTGAAGCGGCACTTGGCGTTGCCGGATGCTCAAACTTCATGGTTTTGGATGAAACAACGCCCGGCGTGCCGAGTGGTTGGTTGCTTTTCCGCGATGTAAAGCCAACACGAGCCGTTCAGCGGCGCGATGAAGCACATATTTTGAATGCGCTTTGTCCGTTGCGCGACATTATGCCGCATTACGTCGGCGGAATCCGCTTAACGAGACGAACATGGCTTGCGGGTTTCCCACCCCGTATCCATTTCACTGGCGAGCTGGAGGAAAGTTTCAGTGTCATGATTGACGGTCACCCCGCGCAACGCGCGCCCGATGGCGCGTTTGAAGCAACAGGATGGGATGATGTTGGACCGCACGATCTCTGGTATGGAGACGGGCGCGAGACTTTTGCGCTAGAAACAATAGATGAGAATTGGGAGCGGTGGCACGCACACGACTTCGGCACAGGCGCGGCAATTTGTGGCGGCAGTATTCATCACGTTGCTGGCGCACGATGGCAACAAGTGCGTGTGCCGGTCAGCAACCCGCTACTTGTTGGAGCGCGCCCCGGCGAAGTTTTCTTTTGCGTGATGCGCGGTGACGTGCGTTGTGAATTCGTAACGGTTCTTGTTCCATTCACTCCAGTCTGGGCGCTGCCGCCAGATCCGGCTTTTGCCAACAAGCAAACTTCTCGAATCGTGTTGCTCAATTCGGCAGACCCAATTCCTTTGGTTGAAATAAGGAACGCCAATTCGGGCGCAAGGCATTCCGTGCGGGCATGGATTTCAACAATCCGCCGAGCCGGATGCAAACAACTGGCGCTGGAGACAGAAACCAATTCGGCGAAGGACCTCTGGCGCAATTATCGTAACTTGGCGAAACATTTGGCCAAACAAAATTGGAGGGCCATGCAGTGAAGGCGAACGAACTGTTACTCTGGCTTTCGGCGAGGCACGAAGGATCGTGGCAGCAATTTCGCGCTGCCGTGGATGAACTTCATTTAGACAACGGCGAGAATGTGCCAAACCAAGACGATGACGGTGAGCTTCCCCTTCACCAGAGGCTTCGCCTCAACTTTGAACTATTGGCGCACGTCGAGTTTTTTGCGCACGACTGCGAAGATGGCTGGCGTATTGTTCCGCCCACGCTCGCGGCACATCCAATGGCGAGTGGTGTGCGCGCTGTGTTTTGCGGGGCGCGCTCACCTGCGTTACAGGCGCGCGTGCTTAGTGCCGCAAGCGACCTTGGTTGCAAAGTGGAAGTGCTGAATCAATTCGGCGTTCCTGACGTGCTCCGATTTACTGCCAGTGACGTGGCGACACTTGCGAAATTGACCGAACAAACAGGGCTTCATTTCCAGGCCGACGCGCCGCTTGCCATTCTCTCGCATTTACCGCCGTGTGATCCGCCACGCAGACAAAATTCATCAGAGTTTCCGACTGGCGATGAATGGAACATTCATGAGTTCGACACAACGGCGCTTGCTTGGAGCCAAACGGATCGCCGCAAGGCGCGAGCAGCACGCACCGGCATGTTTCGCTTCCGTCATCGCTTTCACCGGCCATCCTATTTTCTTCGTTGGTCAGGCGCGACTTTCAAAGTGCCGCGAGCGGTCGGTCTTTACATTCTGTTGAAACGCAGCCGTCAAGATTTGTTAATCTACGACGCCTTAACCCAAACGCTGCGCGTGAAGGCAATTTGTCGTCCGCCGAAGTTGCTGGAGCGTGCGCTCGCACTTTGCTCCGGCTTGCCGCCGGCTTACGACTCTGCGATTCTGACTTACGCTGACGTGCCGCCAGAAATTGAGCGCCATGCCGCAGATTTACTCCGGCAACCATTACGATGAACAACCCTATCGCCATTTTCAGAAATCTCCGTGAGCTTTACCGACGCTACCTCGATAGTCCTCTCGCGATTCGTTATGACTCGCTGCGCGAAGAGCGCCGCGCGCTTCTGTTTGACCACGACCGTCGTTTGTGGCGCGAGCCTCTAATTGAGCCAGTGCCAGCATATCCGCTTTGCGGGACGGAATTTAGTCGCGTGACACATGAACTCCTTGATGGATCGTGGGGCAACGAGATCGCAGGGGAAGTGGCGGGATTTTTAGAGCCATCATTATTCACCGACCCTCAAACTGGCGCGCGGCGGCAACCGTTCGTGCATCAACGCGAAGCTTTTCAACGCGCGCTGGTGGATCAAAAAGACATGGTCGTAACAACGGGCACTGGTTCGGGGAAGACCGAATGTTTCCTTGTGCCAGTTCTAGCCGAACTCATACGGGAGTCACGCCAATGGTCTGCACCGGGTGTGCGGCCAGCAAATTGGGATTGGTGGGATGAGCGCCACAGAAAAATGCAAGGCAGAAAGACGAAAATGCCTCAGCATATTTTCCAACGCGGCCACGAAACACGACCAGCCGCTGTGCGGGCGCTTCTACTCTATCCGCTCAATGCACTTGTTGAAGATCAACTCATGCGCTTGCGGCTCGCGCTCGATAGCGCCCCGGCGCAAGCTTGGCTTGATGAACATCGGGGCGGCAACCGCATTTATTTTGGTCGTTACACTGGACGCACGCCTATTCCCGGAGACAGCGACACCGCTCGTTTGCGAAAAGAGCTTCGGGACATGGCGCGTGAATCGGCGGCGGTGGCAGGCTCAGATGCGGAATTATTCTTCCAATCTTTCAACGAGGGCGGGGCGGAAATGTGGTCGCGGTGGGATATGCAAGGCCATCCGCCTGACTTGCTCATTACGAATTATTCAATGCTTAACATCATGCTGATGCGAAGCATTGAGGCAAACGTCTTTGATGCCACGAATCGTTGGCTTGAAGAGGGGAGGCGTTTGGGTGAGCCTCGCGTGTTTCATCTCGTCGTGGACGAATTGCACACTTATCGCGGCACGCCGGGAACTGAAGTCGCCTATTTGTTGCGTGTGCTATTGGATCGGCTGGGCCTCAATCCTGATTCCGAACAACTCCGAATCATATCGTCCAGCGCGTCGCTTGAAAGCGGCAACGATGGGCTAGAATATCTCGAAGATTTTTTTGGACGAAACCGCTCGCGCTTTTCTGTGGTTTCGGGGACTGTGTCGCAACCGAATCCATCTTCGATTCAAACCTTTAGAACATTCGCTCCGGCGTTTTGGAATTTCGGTCGGTCGGTTCACAGTGATTCAACTAATCTTGCCGCACCTTCGAGGACATTGGCAGATGCGATTGGTATAGCAGGGGGAATTGCCGAACCATCTCGATTACTCCGCGAAGTTGTGCTTCGTTCGGAAGCAGGTGAAGCCTTGCGTGCCGCGTGCCAAGTCAACGGAGAGATTGTCCCGCAAACGCCCTCACAACTCGGAAGCACATTATTTTCCTTTTTGCCAGACACCGAGCGTGAAGAAGCGGTTGAAGGTTTGCTCGTATGTCTTTCCGCCGCGCTTCCGGCTCCCGTTCGGCTGCGTGCTCATTTGTTTTTTCGCAGTGTGCAAGGAATGTGGGCTTGCACAAATCCGGAATGCACGGCGGCAGCAAGTGGTCGGCAGGGGGCAGCGCCGGTTGGGAAACTTTATCATCAGCCGGTGCTGTCATGCGCGTGCGGGGCGCGGGTGCTGGAATTGTTGGCGTGTGAGTGCTGCGGCGAAGTTCTTTTCGGAGGCTATCGGCGTCCGGTGAAGGATCTTCAGGAGCGAGTGCTTCCGGGAGAGTGGTTCTTGAGTCCAGATCACCCGGATTTGGAAACAGCACCAGAAATGTCTTTCCTCGACCGCAGCTATAATAATTACGCGATTTTTTGGCCGTCACCAGATGGCGCGCAACCGACGAGACGCGATTGGGATCAAGATCGTGTTCGGCGTTTCTGGCAGGAAGCTAGACTCGACGCACGCGAAGCTCGCGTCAGTCTCGGCGGTGGCAACGGCGTGCGTGGTTTTCTTTATCATGTTCAAAATCCTGCGCCGATTGCGGATCAAGCCTATCCAGCGATCTGCCCGCGCTGCGAAGAAGACAGGCGCCGGCGCCGGCTTGATACGTCTATCCGCCCAATGCGCACCGGGTTTCAGCGAGTGGCTCAAGTGCTTTCGGACACGCTGCTGCGCGATATGCAGCAAGCGAGCCGCAAACTTGTGGTCTTCTCTGACAGCCGACAAGACGCGGCAAAACTCTCGGCCGGTATGCGATTTGCGCACTATCGCGACGCCGTGCGCCAAGCACTCACATCTGCACTTGGAACTGCGGGGCGCGGAGCAATGATGTATCAAAGGCTGCGGGAAGGCGCATTTTTGACAACCGACGAGCAACGACTCGCACAGGCGTTTGCAGCAACGCATCCAAACGAGCGTGCTATTCTTGCTGACGCTCGGGATTCCGTCATGGCGAGCCAGCCAGCACCAGGTTTTCCTGGATTAACAAACATTGAAGCTGCGCAGCAAATCTTCCAACGTGGCGCGCACGGTCCGTTCCCAATTACCCAACTCAGTGAGGACATTTCAGCCCGCCTTCTCATGCAAGGCATCAATCCGGGTGGCTTCACGCAAAGCGTGCTTTGGAACGACCCGCGCAAGCGCGAAGGTTTGTGGCGGCGGCTCTATGAATGGCCTATGACAAATCAGTCTGTCAGCCAGCCCGCACCGCGAGTTAATCCGCCCCTTGCACCAGATGAGCAAGAGCACCTTCAACGCATTCGTGAAATTGCTTTTCGCGAAGTCACTGACGCAATTTTTGCTTCTGGGAGACGCAGTCTCGAAGCACTCGGCCTCGGTCTTGCCACAACCGACCGATTGCGCTTTCAAACAAGAGAACTTGTGCAACAGGCGGCGGACGGGGTGATTCAACTCCTCGGCTCGCGGCGTAACCGACTTCATTCTCACGGGGCAATGCCGCAAAATAACCCTCCAACCTATGTGACGCAGTATTTGCAGCACGTCGCCACTCACAACCGCGAGTCACCGCCCGACTTCGCGCGTGAGGTGTATGACTTTTTGCATCGCGCACAGGTTTGTAGTCCTACAGACATCGGTGTGCTATTCGACGAGCATCTTTGTCTCGTTCGCCCAGCCGAAATCTGTTACGCCTGTCCCCAGTGCCGTCGGTTGCATCTCCACCGTGCTGGTGGACTTTGCATCGAATGTCTCGTTCCGTTTAGAAATGAAGACATGTATCCTGCCGGCAATATGCCAGTCGCGGACGATTATTATCGTTTCCTCGCACTACATTCGAGCGAGCTATTCCGACTGAATTGCGAAGAACTGACGGGACAGACCAACAAGACGGAAGCCCGCCGCCGCCAGCGGCTTTTTCAAAATCGTTGCTTGCCACGTCCAGAAGAAGAACCGCGCACGGATGAACTGGACTTGCTAAGTGTCACGACAACGATGGAAGCAGGCGTAGATATCGGCTCGTTGCTTGCAGTAATGCTGGCGAACATGCCGCCGATGCGCTTCAACTACCAGCAACGTGTTGGCCGTGCTGGACGCCGTGAAACTGGATTGAGTGTCGCGCTCACACTTTGTCGCGGACGCAGCCATGACGATTACTATTTCCAACGCCCCGAACGAATAACCGCCGAACCACCGCCGCAACCTTATGTGGATTTAAGCCGTGCAAACATTCTCCGCCGCGTTTTGGTAAAAGAGATTTTACGGCAAGCGTTCGCCGGATTGTCCATCGGCAGCAGTGATAGCGTGCATGGCGAATTTGGTGAAGCTGCGGGTTGGCAACAACCGCCACCAGGCATGACTGGCGGCCAGACGGTGGAGAGTATGGTCGCCGATTGGATTCAACAAAACGCTTCCGTAATAGAACACACGTGCGATGTCTTGCTCGCGTTTGCCAGGCCGGTCTTGGTTCAACAGCGTGCTAACTTGATCGCTTGGATTCGTGGATCACTCATAACCGAAGTCACGGATATTGCAAACGACAACGAGGTCTATGTGCAAACATCATTGAGCGAGCGACTGGCCAATGCAGGGTTGCTGCCCATGTTTGGCTTTCCCACCCGCACACGGTTTCTCTTCCACGCCGATCCTACCCGCTCGCGCCAATGGCCACCAGAGGAAGGCGTGGATCGCGATTTGGACTTGGCGATCAGCCAATTTGCGCCGGGTGCTGAAACAGTGAAAGATGGACTTGTCCATGCCGCAGTTGGCGTGGTTAATTATCAGCGCCGTGGGCAGCGAGTGATTCAGGCTTCCGATCCGCTCGGCACACCGATACTGCTCGGCACATGCCGGACATGCCAGGGAGTTGCCCTGCGACCACCCGCGCAAACCACCACTTGCCAGATTTGTGGTTCGCCAGATTTTGAAGTTGTTCAACTGGCCCAGCCCAGGGGTTTCACGACAGGATATACAGACGGGATAAGAGCTTGGTCTGGTGCGTCGTGGGATTTCGACGGCATTTTCGAGTGGACGCCACGCGCGTCGCGACCCAAGACCGATCCTGGTCAGTTGCAAATGCAGAACATCTCAAACTGTGACTTCAGGTGTGATGAGGAAGCAGAAGTTTGCGTCGTGAACGACAACGCAGGGCGGAAGTTTCAATTCCTTAAGATTGCAGGAAGCGAGACATGGGTGACACAAGAGGCGATAGACCACGCCAACGACCAAATGACGCAGCGCAACTCACGCAGTTTCCCAAATCCGGCGTTTGATCAAGGCGTGCAACCCGATGTGCGGGCACTGGCTTCAATCAAGCAAACTGACATTCTTGTCCTCGGAATTCATTCTGTCCGCCCGGAGCTTGATTTATCCCCGCTTCGTGTGGAGGGGCGCGCGGCGCTTTACTCGTTTGGTTTCTTGATTCGGCTTGCTGTTTCCAAGCGGCTTGACATCAGTCCGTGGGAAGTCCGAGTTGGCTTGCGCGTTGCCAATCAATCGGGGCAAATTGTTGGGCAGGTGTTTCTGTCAGACAGTCTCGAAAATGGTGCTGGCTATTGTTCTCACTTCGCGCAACCGACCGAACTCGAATCGCTCCTTCGATTCGTGGCTGACGGAAACGAATCGCTACTCCGCGGAATTCTCGCGCCACACCATTCCGATCCCAATGCCTGCCAAACTTCCTGCCCGGACTGTCTTCGCGATTACGCAAATCTCGCGTGGCATTGCATCCTTGATTGGCGTCTCGCAGTGGATATGGCTCGTCTCGCTATTGACGCTAACGCACCTGTAAGTTTGACAACACCACATTGGCAACCATTGACCACCGCAACGTCGTCATCCTATTTCCAATCACTCGGCTGGACCGCCACTACCTTCGCAGGCTTGCCAGCGGCCCGTTCCAACACGCAGAGGGCGGGTGCATGGGACGGTGTAATTATCAAACATCCGTTGTGGGCCGAAAACCATCCCACCATTGTTCAGGCGCGCAACGAAGCGAACGCTGCCGGGATTCCGCAGCCACAATTCAAGTCGCTTTTTGAAATTGTGCGCCGTCCGTTTTGAGAACGAAGAAGGATGAGATTCTTTGCGCCTTTGCGTTGAAAGTGTTCGGCGGGTCACTGGAGCCATCTGCGTCGGAGCGATGTTGTAACGCCGACAAGACGGCTATCATGATTTCCCGCTATTAGCGGTGCCGTGATTTTTTTGTATAAAAATGAAAGCATTGAGATTTTTGACTTCCAGATTCGTAGGCAGGATTATTCAGAATAATTTTCTCCAAAAACCGAACCACTTGGAAACCGTTCCATCAGCCTCCAAAGGAGGCAGCGTCACACGGCGAAAACCACGCTCACAATGAATAAGAACGCACTCGTGGTCGCGGAGTTTGCGAAGTTTGTAGGTTTTAATTTTGTGTTCCTCGGTTTCGGAATAATTCACGTTGCGTTTTCCCGCACTTGAACCCCACGAACGCTTAACCACCTGTTTCTTGCCAAGGAAGTCAGCGGCTTGAACGGCATCCGCTTCATCGGCGGAACGAAAAATCATCCGGTTGCGAAGATTTAACGTCAGCACTTTGGATTTGTCATTACCTA